>VFQP010000765.1_pt1 | contig 52955 bp, 48 predicted proteins | sample 3512351 | NCBI WGS metagenome assembly VFQP01 (sample SAMN10412372, study PRJNA504923) | tailings metagenome | isolation source: Relicate 1 Philex TSF1 revegetated site | place: Philippines: Tuba, Benguet | collected 2017-08-29 | reverse complement strand
CGGACCTTGACGTTGTAATCCACCACGCGCTTGACGGGGACGAGGACCTTCATGCCGATCGACTCCCTGCTCAGCCGGCGCTGCGCTGCGCTTTTTCCTGCTCGGCCTTGCCGCGCACGAGGGTCTTGGCTTCGGCCCAGTCTTCGGGCGTGAGCTTGCCGAGTTCGGCGAAGGTGCTCGGCGCCGCAAGATGGTGGCCCCCGTCGATGGCGATGTTGGCGCCGGTGATGTAGTCGCAGGCGTCGGACTGCAGGAAGGTCAGCAGGTTGCAGAGCTCTTCCATGCGGCCGAAGCGGCCCAGCGGCACCTGGTCGGCCGAGGCTGCGCCCACGTTGGCCTTGGGGATGGGAGCGAGCTTTTCCCACGCGCTTTCGGTGGGGAAAGGCCCGGGCGCCACGGCATTGACGCGGATGTTGTGCCGGCCCCATTCAACCGCCAACGACATGGTCATGGCGTGCACCGCCGTTTTCGCCATGGTGGAGGGCAACACGTAGGCCGAGCCGGTCCAGACCCAGGTGACCAGCATGCTCACCACCGAACCGGGCAGGCCCTGCGCGATCCATCGGCGGCCGCAGGTCAGGGTGGCAAACAGGGCGCCATCCATCACCGTGGAACGCACGGCGGCAAAGCCGCGCGGGCTGATGTCGACCGAAGGCGAGATGAAGTTGGCCGCCGCGTTGTTGACCAGGCCCGTGAGCGGACCGTCCTGCCAGAACTTATCGATCATGGCTTCGATCTGATCGGCATCGCGCACATCGCAGATGGCGGACTCGACGCGGCCACCATGAGCCGCACTCTGCATCAGTTCGGCCACCGCCGCATCGAGCACAGCCTGGCGACGCCCGCAGATGTAGACCGTGGCACCCTTGGAGACAAAGGCGCGGGCCAGTTCCTTGCCCAGGCCGGTGCCGCCGCCGGTGATGAGGATGCGCTTGTCGCTGAGGACATCGTCTCGGAATGGGGTTTTCTTGGCCGTAACGGACATGGAGAGCCTTTCAGGAGTTTTGGCGGCGGTATTCGGAAACGAGTTGCCGTCCGATGATGTGTTTCATGACTTCGATGGAGCCACCGGCGATCTTGACGATGCGGGCATCGGCGTAGGCACGCGCGATCGGATATTCCCACATGTAGCCCCAGCCACCGAAGAGCTGCAGGCATTCGTCAACCACCTTGCAGTGCAGGTTGCTCAACCACATCTTGGCCATGGCCGCGTCCACGGCGTCGAGTTCGCCCCGCATGAACAGGTCGATGCATTTGTCGGTGAACTGCCGGCCCACCACCGCTTCGGTCTTGAGTTCGGCCAGCTTGAACTGGGTGTTCTGGAAATCGGCGATGGTCTGATTGAAGGCCTTGCGCTCGGCGGTGTAGGCCACGGTGTAGTCGATGACGGTCTCGCACACCGTGGCCGACCGGATGGCCTGGGCCAGGCGCTCTTGCGAGAGCTTGGTCATCATCAGCTGGAAACCTTCCCCCTCGCCGCCCAGCATGGCGGAGGCCGGCACGCGCACCTCGTCGAAGAAGAGCTCGGAGGTGTCCTGCCCCTTCATGCCCAGCTTCTCCAGGTTCTTGCCACGGCGAAAGCCGGGCAGGCTGGTGTCGACCAGGAACAGCGTGACCCCTTTGGCGCCTGCGTTCGAGTCCGTCTTGGTGGCCAGCACGATCACGTCGCACAACTGGCCATTGGAGATGAACACCTTCTGGCCGGAGATCACGAAGTCGTCACCATCGCGCACCGCCCGGGTGCGGATGGCCTTGAGGTCGGAACCCGCATGGGGTTCGGTCATGCCCAGTGAGCCAATGGCTTCGCCGCTCACCATCCTGGGCAACCATTGGCTCTTTTGTGCTTCGGTGCCGAAGGACTTGATGTAGGTCGCCACCAGGTCGCAGTGAATCAGGAAACCGGGGCCGGTGAAGCCTGAACGCGCCATCTCTTCGAACACGACGACGTCGAACAGGTAGTCCAGTCCGAGGCCACCGTATTCCTCGGGCACGGTGCAGCACAACATGCCGGCCGCGCCGGCCTTGAGCCAGAGTTCGCGAGGCACCACGCCTTCGACCTCCCAGCTCGCGTGGTGAGGTGCAATTTCCTTGTCGATGAACCGCCGCACGGTGTCGCGGAAGGCGTCGTGCTCTTCGTTGAACAGTTCTCTCTTGATCATGTGGGTCTCCCCCTGGTGGAACTCAGTAGGACTTGGGCAAGTCCAGCACCTTTTCGGCGATGAAGGACAGGATGAGTTGTTCGGTGATGGGCGCGATGCGGGTGATGGTGACCTCGCGCAGCAGGCGCTCCACGTGGTACTCCTTGGCATAGCCGAAACCGCCGTGTGTCATCACCGCCTGCAGGCAGGCGTCGTAGCCCGCACGTGCACCGAGGAACTTGGCCGTGTTGGCCTCGGCACCGCAGGACTGGTGGTTGTCATAGAGCCAGGCGCCCTTCATCGTCATGGCCCAGGCCGCCTCCAGCGACATCCAGCGCTCGGCCAGCGGATGCTGGATGCCTTGGTTCATGCCGATGGGGCGATCGAACACGATGCGTTCACGCGCGTACTGCGTGGCACGGCGCAGGGCGTCCTGGCCGATCGCAATCGCTTCGGCCGCGATCAGCAAGCGCTCGGGATTGAGGCTGTGGAGGATGTAGCTGAAGCCCTTGCCCTCTTCGCCGATGCGGTCGCTGTCAGGAATGAACAGGCCATCGATGAAGATGGCGTTGGAGTCCACCGACTTGCGGCCCATCTTGGGGATACGGCGCACCTCGATCTTGCTGCGGTCGAGATCGGTGTAGAAGATCGTGATGCCGTCGGTGGGCTTCTTGCAGTCCTCCAGGCGCGTGGTGCGCGTGAGCAGCATGATCTTGTTGGCCACCTGCGCGGTGGAGGTCCACACCTTCTGGCCATGCACCAGGTAGCCGCCCGGCACCTTCTGGGCAAAGGTCTTGATGGCCGTGGTGTTGAGGCCCGCGTCCGGCTCGGTAAATCCGAAGCAGCATTGGTCTTCGCCCGCAATCAGTCGCGGCAGCCAGCGCTGGCGCTGCTCGTCGGTGCCGAACACCACGATGGGGTGCGGACCAAACAGGTTGATGTGCACCGTGGACGTGGCCGACATGCCGCCACCGTGGCTGGCCACCTCGTGCATCATGATCACGGCCTCGGTCACGCCCAGGCCGGCGCCACCGTATTCCGCGGGCATGGTGATGCCGAGCCAGCCTGCGTCGGCCATGGCGCGGTGGAAGGCCCGCGGAAACTCACCGTCTTCGTCGCGCGCGAGCCAATACTCGTCACCAAAGCGCCTGGCGACGGCGGCCACGCCTTCGCGGATCGCTCGGTGGTCTTCACTGACGGAAAAATCCATGGGCTGTCTCCTCGGCTCTCGGGAATCTCAGTCGGGCAGGCCCAGCGTGCGGCGGGCTTGCTTGAGGTGCGGCATGTCGTACATCACACCGTCCAGGCTCAGCGTGCCGGCATCGGGCTGCTGCGCAAAGGCATCGACCACGCGGCGCGCGTGGGCGAGTTCTTCTTCACTCGGGCTGTAGGCGGCGTTGATCACGGCCACCTGGTCGGGATGAATGGCAATGCGACCGCCGAAGCCGCGGCGGCGCGATTGCCGGCAGGAGGCGGCCAGGCCCGCCGCATCGCGGAAGTCGGCGTACAGGGTGTCGATGGCCACCGCATGGGAGCTGGCGGCGACACACAGGGTGAGGGACTGCGCCCAGACGTACAGCGGCGAGAGCGTGCCCTCCTCGTCGCGGTTGCTCACCGCGCCGATGGCGGCGGACAGATCTTCGGCGCCCCAGGTCACGGCCACCACGCGGGGCTGTGGGGTGCTGAAGGTGTTCATGTTCAGCATGGCCTGGGGCGTTTCGGTGAGCACCGGCAACACCGCCACCGACCCCGCGGCCACACCCGCGCGCGCCTCCAGCGCTTCCAGCATATGGTGCAACCGCAGCAGATCGGCCGACGCCGTGGGCTTGGGCAGCACGATGCCGTCCAGCCCCGGCTGGACCACGGCAGCCAGGTCGTCGATGGCGAGGCCGGAGTCCAGTGGATTGATGCGCACGAAGCGCTGCGGACCTTCTTTCGTGCTGGCCTGCTGGGCCAGCCAGGCACTGGCCATGCGGCGCGCCTGGGGCTTGTTGCTCCAGGCCACGGCATCTTCCAGGTCAAGGATGAGTGCGTCCGCGCCGCTGGCGGCGCCCTTGGCCAGCTTGCGGTCGCTGTCCGCCGGCACAAACAGGAATGAGCGCAAAGGCATCACGCTGCCCGCTTGAGCATCAGCGCCTGGCGCTTGCAGCTGGAAACTTCGTCACCGTGCTGGTTGAAGCCCTGATGCAGAAAGGTCACGATGCCGGCATTGGGACGCGACTTGCTCGGTCGGACCTCCTGCACCGTGGTGCGCGATCGCAGCGTGTCGCCAGCGAACACCGGCTTGGGAAACACCACGTCGGTCATGCCCAGGTTGGCCACCGTGGTGCCCAGGGTGGTGTCCTGCACCGACAGGCCGATCACCAGGCCCAGCGTGAAGATGCTGTTGACCAGCGGCCGGCCAAACTCCGTGGTTCGGCAATACTCGGCATCGATATGGATGGCTGCGGGGTTGTACGTGGCGTTGCAGAACCACATGTTGTCCGCCTCGGTCACGGTGCGCCGAATCTCGTGTTCGAACACCTGCCCGACCTTGAATTCATCAAACCACAACCCTGCCATGTGCTTGTCTTCCGTGTCGTGCTTGGTTTAGAGTACATACATATATCGTACGCCTGCGTACTTTACCACAACACAATAATTTGACTGTTGGTAGAAACCATGACTGGAGACCCCATGCCCACTCTCGTGAACCGCCAGGTTTTGCTCGCCCGCCGCCCCGCCGGCATCCCCCAGGCCGACGACTTCAAAAGGGTCGACGTGCCCGCGGAAGAGCCCGGACCCGGCCAGGTGCGCGTGCGCAACGTCTACTTCTCGGTGGAGCCCGCCATGCGCGGCTGGGTCAGTGCGGTGGCCAACTATTCGGAGCCGGTGCCGATCGGTGGCGTGATGCGCTCGTTCACCGTGGGCTGGATCGATCGCTCCAACCACGCGGACCTGCCGGTGGGCACCCGCGTGACCGGGCTGTTTGGCTGGCAGGACTATGCGGTGGTGGACCCGCAGGCGATCGAGCACTTGATTCCCGCCGAAGGCCCGCCGATGTCCACCTACCTCGGCGTGATGGGCATCAATGGCGTGACGGCGCACTACGGCCTGCTCGAACTCGGGCGGCCGCAGGCGGGTGAGACGGTGGTGGTTTCCACCGCCGCCGGTGCGGTGGGTTCCTGTGTGGGGCAGATCGCGCGCATGCGCGGCTGCCGCGTGATCGGCATCACCGGTGGGCCGGACAAGGTGCGCCTGTGCCGCGAGCGTTTCGGTTTCGACGTGGCGATCGACTACAAGGCGCCCGACTTCGCCGACCGCGTGGCCGAGGCCTGCGCCGGTGGCGTGCACGTGTACTTCGACAACACGGCCGGCGCGATCAGCGACGCGGTGATGCGCCACCTGGCCCTGCACGCACGGGTGGTGGTCTGTGGCACGGCGTCGGTCTCGAGCTGGGACCCGCCGCCGCAAGGCCCGCGCCTGGAACGGCACCTGCTGGTCAAACGCGCGAGCATGAAAGGCTTCGTGATCTTCGATCACCCCGAACATCAACCGGTGGCGCGGCGCGACCTGGCGCAGTGGATCCGCGACGGGCAACTGGTCTACCAGGAAGACGTGCTCGACGGCATCGACCAGGCGCCCGACGCCATCGCCGGCCTGTACCGGGGTGAGAACCTGGGCAAGCGCCTGATCCGGGTTGCCGACGAACCCTGAGGCTTACTTGACCGGCATGCCCGGCAGGTGAAGAAAGGTGTCGCTCGCGCTTTCGGCGAGCAGCGGACCGCGCTTGAAGACGCCGCTGGCGCGCACCACGGCCACGCCGTCGGCGGTGATCAGCCCCTGCGAAAAGATCAGGTTGCGCGTCACCTTCAGCACCTCTGCCCTGCCCTCCACCCAGCTGCCGCGCGGTGCGCCGGCCAGGAAGTCCAGCTGCAGGCTGATGGTGGGCAGGAACTGGCGCGGAATGTCCGTCTGGTACTGCGCAGCGGTGGAGATGAAGATGTCGGCGAACAGGCCGAGCATGCCGCCATGGCATTGGTCACCCGGGTTGGTGTGGCGCTCTTCGACGCGAAAGCCCAGCACCAGGCGCTGTTCGGACCAACGCGCGTAGAGCGGGCCGTTGTGGGTCGCAAAGCGGCCACCGACCGGCGCCACGTGGAAACCTTCGGGAGGCATCGGCGCATCCATGCTCAGAAATTCCGGCGCATCTGGTCCCAGGCCTGGGCCAGCGCCTCGCGCTGCTCGGGCGCTGCAATCGCGATCAGCGCCTGGGCACGGCCGTCGAGGTCCAGGTTGCGCACGTCGGCCACACCATGTTCGGTCACGAAGACGTCGGCCATGTGGCGCGGCAAGGTGCACAGGGCGGTGTCCCCCAGGCTGGGCACGATGCGCGAGACCTTGCCACCGCGCGCGGTGGCGGCCAGGCAGATCAGCAGGCGCCCACCGGGCGAGGCTTGCGCGCCCAGGGCGAAGGCGGGCAGGCCACCGGGCCCGGCCTGCAGGCTGCCGGCCATGCGCTCGGCGTTGACCTGGCCGAACAGGTCCACCTCCACCGCGCTGTTGATCGCCATAAGGCGCGGAATGGCGGCCAGGCGGGCGAGGTTGTGCGTGTGATCCACCGAGGTGAGCCAGAGCGAGGGCAGTTGCGCGGCGAATTCGCGCAGCTCGGCCGCGCCCAGCACCACGCCGGTGGTGATCGGCGAACTGGCGTGCATGGCTCCGGCGTTCCACAGCGTGCGCACGCCGCCGCTGATCAGCCCGCCGTGGAAGCGCAACTGGCGGTGGCCCGTGAGCGCGTCGGCCAATGCCAGTGGCACGGAACCGATGCCGAACTGCAGTGTGTCGCCATCCCGCACCAGCCCCGCCACGAAAGCGCCGATGCGCCGTTCCACCTCGCCGGCCACCGGCTCCTTGAAATCGAGCAAGGGCTCTGACGAAATGACCTTCGCATCCAGTTCGGACACGTGCACCCGAAAGCTGCCGGGCAGACGAGGCAGGAGCGGGTTGAGATGCGCTACGCGGCGGCGCGCGCGCGACCACACCAGCGGCAGGAAGTCGGCCGACAAACCAGGCGAACACCAGCCATCGGCATCGGGCAGGCTGAGGTGGGCGATGGCGAGGTCCATGGGCGGCCCGTCGCGCAGGCTGCGCATGAGCGCCAGGTAGTCCATGGACACCAGCGTGGCACGGCCTTCGCGCAGGCCGGTCTTGAGGCCAGGCGTCATGAAGGCGGACCATTGCCGCGCCTCGGGGTGCACGGCCAGCGGGTCAAAGCTGTCGATGCCGGGGAACTGCACGCCGCAGAAAGTGACGCCGGCCGCCCGTGCCGGGTCTTCGGCGAGCTCGCGCGCCAGCAAGGCCGACTGGTTGGCCATGGTGGGCTGGAACACCCGCATGCCGGGTCGCAGGCCGTCGGTGAGGCGCGGCGTGCTCATGGCCTGGGTGGGCGACGCACCCGCGCTTCGCCATCCAGCAGCGCGGCTCCGGCCTGGTTGCTGGCGCGCAGCCGGTAGCGTGCGGTGTGGTCTGCGGCGTTCACGTCGAGCCGCTCGGCCTGGAAGGTGATGGTGTCGCCGAGGCTGGCGGCCGCCGTGAAGCGGGTTTGCAGGCGCAACAGCGAACCCGGACCGAACTCGCGCGTGATCAGCCGGCCCGCGTAGGCCATGCTCAGCATGCCGTGCACCACGGGCCGCTCGAAGCCCGCCGCGCGCGCCACCGCGGCGTCCAGGTGCAGGGGGTTGTGATCGCCCGAGGCAGCGGCGAACAAGGCCAGGTTCACGGCCGACACCGGACCCACCGTCATGGACAGCGCTTCGGGGAACCGGCCTTCGCTCATGCGGCCTCCTGCGGGTTGCGCACCAGGATGGACTGGCGGCTGCTGGCCACGGTGCGGCCCTGGACCTGGTAGTCCGTGTCCACAAGCACGAAGGTGAGCGCACCGCCTTTCTTGTCCTGGATGTCGCTGATGCGCCGGCTGATGCTCACCCGGTCGCCCACGTACAAGGACATCGGCGCGACGCAGTCGAAGCTCTGCTCCGCGTGCAGCACGCGGTTCACCGGCACCTGCAGCAGCAACAGGATGGAGGCGCTGCTGAAGTGCTCCCCTTCGAGCGCCTTCAGGAAGGTCGGTGGCACCGGGCAACCCGGCAGGCCACGGTCGCGCGCGGCCAGGGGATCCCAGTGCACAGGATCGTCTTCGCCGATCGCCTGGCAGAACAGCTTGACGCGCCAGGCGTCCACCACGGCCTCGCTGGGCTCGGTGACAAAGCCCACGTGGGCGCGGTCGATCATGCGAAGGCCTGCGCCAGGCGCGGGCGAACCGCGTCCCACGCGGCGCGGGTCCGGGTGTCGAGCGAGGGCTGCACCTGGGCCTGCTCGTCCCACAACCAGGACAGCGGCCCGCCGCTCCAGCCCGGCGACACGCCAGACAGGCAAGCCGCCACATCCAGAAAAGCCGGGTCGCCTGCGCCGGGCTGCACCGCCCAGTCCAGCGCCACGGCGGCCTGCCCGGGCAGGTCCTTGCCGGCGAGCGCGTGCAGCACGCTGCGCTCACCACCCGACGCCCAGGGCACGGCCCACAGGCGCTGCGCCAACGCCGCGGCCGGCAGGTTCACCGCGCCCACGATTTCCATCGCCCGCCCGTACGGACCAGCAGGCGCCAGCACCAGCGCGGTTTCGCCCTGACGGGTCTGCACCGCATCGCCCTGCACGCGCGCCAGTGCCAACTGGGTTCGGCCGTGTGCATCGGTCAGGGCCAGCGTGTCGTCGGGCAGCGCCGGATCCAGCTCGATCTTCAGTTTCTTGACGCGCCCCAGGGCTTCGGCCCAGGCTTGCCGACCGACGCTGAAGGCACCGTGGCGCACCGACGCCAGTTGCGTCTCTTTCGGCGGTGCGAGCTCACGCTCGGCCCGCAGACGCTCCAGAAACAGCGTTCGCACCATGCGGCCAGCCACCGGGCTGAACATGAGGCGCAGGAACTGGTTCATTTCCGTCGCGGTGGCCTCGGCCAGCGGCTGGCGCGCGCCCTTGAGCACGCTGTCCACGATGGCGCTGTAGGCTGGGTAGCGCTCGAACGTGTCGGCATCCACGCCATGGCGTTGTGCCAGCGCCCGGGCGGCTTCTTCGCTGTGGGCCGGCACGTCGTCCTGCGCCAGATGGCGGAACTTGCGCGCCGGGTCGAGCCGCTGCCCGACCAGCGATCGGGCCACGCCGCGCGCTTCGTCCAGCAATTGATCCGCCGGCACGGTGCGTGCAAACAAGCCACTGGCCACCGCCTCGGCAGGCGCCAGGGAACGGCCGCTCAGCAGCAGGTCCACGCCGAGCTGAAAGCCCACCAGCCGCGGCAGGCGCTGCGTGCCACCGGCACCCGGCAGCAAGCCCCAGCGAATCTCGGGCAGGCCCAGCTGGATGCGTGGGTCATCGGACACCAGGCGCTCACAACACGCCATGGCCAGCTCCAGGCCACCACCCATGGCCAGGCCGTTGACGGCAGCCACCCAGGGTTTGGCGCTGGCCTCCAGCCGCACGAACTGCCGCCCGAGGCGCCCGCAGCGTTCGAACATCTGCGCGTGCGTTTGAGTGCGCGCCTCGGCGCAATAGCCCTTGACCATCACCAGGTCCGCCCCGGCGAGAAAACTGGGCTTGCCCGAGGTAAGCACCACGGCGCGCACCGCGTCGTCACGCTCCACACGCTCGATCAGGTCATCGAGCGCGTCCATCAGCTCGAACGAAAACACGTTCATGCTGCGGCCAGGCATGTCGATGGTGGCCAGGAGGACGCCATCGTTTTCCAGGGTGGTGCGGATCGGTTCGGTCATGGCGGCGCGGTGGGGTCAGCTGGCGTACTTCTTGAAGTCGGGTTTGCGGCGTTCGTTGAACGCGCGCACGCCTTCCTTGGACTCCTCGGTCTGGTAGTAGTGCTTGACCGTCTGGATGCCCTGGAAGCTGATGCCGCGGATGTGTTCGGTGTCTGCGGCGAAGGAGCGCTTGATGATGGTGAGCGCGGTCGGGCTCATCTCGTTGATCTCGGCGCACCACTGGGCCACCTCGGCATCGAGCTGGTCGTGCGGCACCACCTTGTTGACCAGGCCCATGCCCGCGGCTTCCTGCGCGCTGTAGCGGCGGCACAGGAACCAGATCTCGCGCGCCTTCTTCTCGCCGACGATGCGCGCGAGGTAGGCGGTGCCCCAGCCCGGATCGGCCGAGCCGACCTTGGGACCGACCTGGCCGAAGGTGGCCTTCTCGCTGGCGATGGTGAGGTCGCAGATGGTGGCGAACACGTTGCCGCCACCAATGGCGAAGCCCTGCACCTTGGCGATGGAGACCTTGCGCAGGTCGCGCAGCGCGGTCTGCATTTCCTCGATCGGCATGCCCACGGTGCCTCGCGGGCCGTACAGGCCGTCTTCGCTCAGGTGCACCTTCTGGTCGCCGCCGGTGCAGAAGGCCTTGTCGCCCGCACCGCTGAGCACCATCACGTTGGCGCTCTTTTCCTCGTCGGCCCGGCGCAGCGCGTCGATCAGCTCTTCCAGCGTCTGGTTGCGGAAGGCGTTGTAGACCTCCGGCCGGTTGATGGTGATGTGCACGACACCATCGCGCACGTCGTAAAGAATGTCTTTGTAGGTCTTGCTCATGAAGGTCTCCAGATTCTCAGCCGTGCATGGAAAGGCCGCCCGAGACGCTGATGGTCTGGCCGGTCATGAAGGAAGCGTCGTCGCTGGCGAGGAAGGCGACGAGGCCGGGGTAGTCGTCGGGCAGGCCGATGCGGCCGAGCGGGACGCCACGCACCATCGCGTCGCGGATCTTCTGGCCCTGCTCGCCCGTGCCCACGAAAGCGTCCATCGCGGGCGTGTCGGTCGGGCCGGGGCACACCGTGTTGATGGTGACCTGGCTGCGCGCGAGCTCACGCGCCAGCGCCTTGGAGAACGCAATGGTCGCGCCCTTGCAGCCGGAGTACACCACCTCGCCGGTGGAGCCCACGCGCCCGGCGTCGGACGCGATGTTGATGATGCGACCGCTCTTGCGCGCGGCCATGCCTTGAGCCACGGCGTGCGTCACATGCAGTGGGCCGAACCAGTTGATCGCGGTGACTTTTTTCCAGAAGGCTTCGTCGGTCTTGAGGAACGGCATCGGGGTGTCCCAGCCGGCGTTGTTCACCAGGATGTCGGTGCCCGCACCAGCACCCTGTTCGAACGTCGCCACGGCCTGGGTCACCGCCGCGTAGTCGGTGATGTCGCAGGTCACGGCCAGGCCTTTGCCGCCAGCGGCTTCGATGGCCGACACGGTTTCGGCCGCGGCTTCGGCACGGATGTCGAACACACCGACCACGATGCCCTCTGCGGCCAGCCGCTGCGCAATGGCACGGCCGATGCCGCTGCCGGCGCCGGTGACGATCGCCGTCTTTCCCTTCAGTCCTCGCATGAAAAGTCTCCTGATTGAGCGATGTAAAAAAACTAAGCGCCGTGGCGGCCGATGATGGACACCGAACACACATTCTGATGGGGATGGCCACCCAGGTTCTGGGCCAGGCCCAGGTCGATGCGGTTGAGCTGCCGGTCTCCGGCGCGGCTCAGCAACTGCAGGTAGATCTCGTAGACCATGCGCAAGCCCGAGGCCCCCACCGGGTGGCCGAAGCACTTGAGCCCACCATCCGGCTGCACCGGCAGGCGACCACCGTGGTCGTAGGCCCCGTCGAGAATGTCGTGGATCGCGCGGCCCGGCGCGCTGAACCCCAGGTCCTCCATCAACACCGTCTCGGTGATGGAGAAGCAGTCGTGCACCTCGGCCATGTGGATCTGCGCGCCCGGGTCCGTCACACCCGCAGCGGCATAGGCGCGCTCGCCAGAGCGGCGCGCGGTGGCGATGCTGGCGCCGTCCCATTGCTGGAAGGAAGCCTCTTCGCCGTTGCTCACCGAAATCTCCAGCGCCTTGATGGTGACCAGTTCCTGCGCCGGCTTGAGCGAGCGCGCGATCTCGGGCGTGGTCACGATGGCGCAGGCCGCCCCATCGCTCACGCCACAGCAGTCGTAGAGTCCGAGAGGCGCGGCAATGGTGGCGGCGCGCAGGACGTCGTCCTCGGTGATGCGGTTGCGCAAGTGTGCCTTGGGGTTGCGCGCACCGTTGTCGTGGCTCTTGACCGACACATGCGCCATGGCGCGCTTGAGGTCCTTCATGTCGATGCCGTGGCGCGCCGCGTACGCCGAAGCCAGCTGTGCGAACGCGCCGGGTGCCGTGCTGTTGGGCAGCCAGAGGTCGTTGTTCACGCCGCGCGTGCGCACCGGCAGACCGCCGTAGCCGGTGTCCTTGAGCTTTTCCACGCCCAGCGCTAGCACGATGTCGTAGGCGCCGGAAGCCACCGCGTAGGCGGCGCCGCGCAGGGCTTCCGTGCCGGTGGCGCAGGCGTTTTCCACCCGCGTCACCGCAATGCCGGGCAGGCGCAGCGCCTGTGCCAGAGGGCCGGCGGTCTTGCCCACGTTGTTTTCTTCCAGGCACACGCCGAACCACGCGGCTTCGATCTGGCGCTTGTCGATGCCAGCATCGCCCAGCGCTTCGTTGAAGGCTTCGAGCATCAGGTCTTCGGGACCACAATCCCAACGCTCGCCGAAGCGCGAGCAGCCCATGCCGACGATGGCGACCTTGTCGCGGATTCCACTGGCCATGATGTGCTCCTAGGCGGCGGCCGCGCGCACCGGCGTGGCCTTCCAGAAATAACGGCGAAAGCCCCGCTTGCTGTCGTATTCCTTGATGCGGAACACCATGCGCAGCGGCAGGCCCGGCTTGAGCTCGTCCTGATCGGTGTCGGTGAACTCCATGAGCACACGCCCACCATCGTTGAAGTCGATGTGGCCGAACTGGAACGGCGGATGCGGCGTGTAGGCCAGGAAGTCGCTGGTGTGGGACAGCACGCGCGCCGGCGCATCGGCCAGGCTCACCGGCGTCTGGCTGTCCTGCGCGTTGCAGGCCGGGTTCACGCACACGCGCGAGGCGGGGAACTGCACGGTGCCACACCGCTGGCAGCGCCCACCCATGAACCGCGCCACGCGTTCATGGTCCCGCCAGGCGGCGGTGAGCGCGGTCTTGTTGTCCATCTCGGCGCGCATGCCCCACTCCAGGTCGAGCTGACCGGTGAACGACAGGTACTTCATGTAGCTGGTCTCGGGCTTGCCCGCACCCGGCGCCTGGCCCACGCAGGGCGCGGCAGTGCGGCGCAGCAGCAGCACGTCGCAGCCACCGCCGAAGGCCGTGAGCACGATGAGCTCGCCGGGGTTGGCCCGGCGCAGCACCTCGTCGAGCATGGCCAGGGGCTGCGCCGTCCCCAGGTCGCCCACGCTTTCGCCCAAGGTGGGCGCCACCGCCTCGGGGCGGATGCCCACGCGCTTGGCCACGGCGTCGTTCACGCGCGCCAGCACGGCCGGCATCACGAAGTGGTCCACATCCTTGGGGTCGATGCCGTGTTGCTGCAGGGTCTCGCGAATGGCCACCGCGCCGATCTTGAGGTAGCCCTCTTCGCGCACCCAGCGCTCTTCCCAGCCGTAGTCGTAGCGCTCGCCGCTTTCGCGGAAATGGTCCACGAAGTCCGCGTGCACCGAATGCGCGCCGATCAAGGTGGCGATCACCGCACCGCGGCCGACGGCGACGGCCGCCGCACCGTCGCCGCTGATCATCTCCAGCATGCTGGCGGGCCGGTGCGCGCGGCGCTCGGCCGCCACGATCCAGCGCACGCCGTCTTCGGGCGCGGCCTGTAAGGCGGCCAGCAGTTCGGTGGTGGCGGCGCGTGCGCTGGACGTGACGTCGCGCACCTGCGCGGTGGCCGGCACGCCGAGGGCACTGGCCACGATGCCGGCGTTGATGCGCTCGGCGAACGGCAAAGAGTTGGAGGCCAGGGTGACCGAGTTCACCTGCTGCAGGTCTGTGCCGCAGGAGCGCACGGCCTCGATGGCCATGGTCACCGGGTCCTCGTCCCAGTTGGCGATGGCCCGCTGGCCTCGGGCCTGCGATTTCAGGCCGGGTGCCATCCAGCGGTGCTGCGCAAAGATCTCGCTTCGCTCGAGCCGAAGGCGGGGCACGTAGCGGCCTGCGGCGAGCAGGCCATGCTCGGTTTGCTTGCTCATCGTCGGGTTTGTCTCGATCTGTATTGATTGCGAACTTTGCTACACCACATGATACACTAGCGAACAACAAAATCCACTGACCTCCGGCGCACCCAACGGCTAGGGTTTTCCCGATGGATCAGCGTCCCATGACAACGGAGACAACATGAAGGCGAACACGCGGCAGTTCCGCGAATGGGTGAATGCGAAGCATGGCCTGGCGCTGGACGGCTATGACGCTTTGTGGCAATGGTCTGTGGCAGACGTGGGCCGGTTCTGGCAGGCCGTCTGGGACTACTTCGAACTCCCCTCTTCCACGCCCGCGGCACCACCGCTCGCCTCCAGCACCATGCCCGGTGCGCGATGGTTCGAAGGCGCGCAACTCAACTACCACGCGCAGGTGTTTCGCCACACGGTCTCGGCGCAGGCCGCGCAGGCCGCGCAGGCCCCGGCCATCGTGTTTCGCAATGAGCGGTTGCAGCGCGAGCGCCGCTCGGAAGAGATCGGATGGGCCGAGCTGGAGCACCAGGTGGCGTCGCTGGCGGGCGCGCTGCAGTCCATGGGCGTGCGGCGCGGCGACCGTGTGGCGGCCTACCTGCCCAACATTCCGCAGGCAGTGGTGGGCCTGCTCGCCTGCGCCTCGCTGGGCGCCATCTGGAGCCTGTGCGCCACCGACATGGGCGTGGCCACCGTGCGCGACCGCTTCCGCCAGATCGAGCCGAAGGTGTTGATCGGCTGCGACGGCACCGTGTACGGCGGCAAGGTCGCCGTGCGCACCGAATTGCTGGAAGCCCTGCTGGCCGAACTCCCCAGCGTGGAACACCTGGTGCTGGTGCCCTATCTGGAACATGCCGGCGCACCGGCCGCGGCGATGCCGACCGCCCGCTGGACCGGTCAGCGCCACACCTGGGCGGCGTGCCTGGCGCACGCGGCCATCGATCGAGTCGAGCCCGTGCCCTTCGATCACCCGCTCTGGATCGTCTACAGCAGCGGCACCACCGGCATGCCCAAGCCCATCGTGCACGGCCATGGCGGCGTGATGCTGGAGATGCTGAAGCTGCACCACCTGCACCTCAACCTGGGGCCGAGCGCAGAGACCGGCGACCGCTTCCACTGGTACAGCAGTTCGGGCTGGGTAATGTGGAACCTGCAGGTGTCTGCGCTGCTGCTGGGCACCACCATCTGCCTGTACGACGGTCACCCTTCCCTGCCCGATGCGGACACGCTGTGGCGTTTCGTCTCGGACACCGGTACCACCTTCATGGGTGCAGGCGCCGCCTATTTCACCGGCTGTATGAAGAACGGCATCCAGCCCGGCGCCCTGCCCGGCATCCGCGCGCTGCGCGGCCTGGGCTCCACCGGCTCGCCACTGCCGGCCGAGGCTTACCAGTGGGGCCAGTCGGTGGTGGGTGACGGCGTCTGGTGGGCCGTGATCTCCGGCGGCACGGACCTCGCCAGCGCCTTCCTGGCCGGCACGCCCGAGCTGCCCACCGTGCCCGGCGAGATGCAGGCCCGCGCCCTGGGCGCCGACATCCGCGCCTGGAACGAGCAAGGCCAGGCGGTGATCGACGACGTGGGCGAGATGGTGTGCCTGCAGCCCATGCCCTCCATGCCGTTGATGTTCTGGGGTGACGCGGGCAACCAGCGCTACCTGGACAGCTACTTCGATCTCTTCCCGGGCGTCTGGCGCCACGGCGACTGGCTGCGCATCACGCCCTCGGGCGGCGCGGTCGTGTATGGCCGCAGCGATGCCACCCTGAACCGGCATGGCCACCGCATGGGCACGAGCGAGCTCTACCGCGTGGTCGAGACCTTGCCCGAGGTGCTGGACAGCCTGGTGGTGGACATCGAATACCTGGGCAAACCCAGCTACATGCCGCTCTTCGTGGCGCTGCGCGAAGGCCTGGTGCTGGACGACGCCTTGCGCACGCGCATCCGCCAGGCCATCCGCGATCAGCTCTCGCCGCGTTTCGTGCCGGACGACGTGCTGCAGGTGCCCGAGATCCCGCGCACCCTGACCGGTAAGAAACAGGAGTTGCCGGTGAAGAAGCTGCTGCTGGGCCGACGCCTGGCCGAGGTGGTCAACAAGGACGCCTGCGCCAACCCCGCCGCTTTCGACTGGTTCGAACGCTTCACCGCCATGCGCCAGGCCACGGCCTGACCCATTCATTCAAGCAAAGGACATCCATGACAAAGCTGTTGGAAGGCAAGGTGGCCCTCATCACAGGCGGGGGCCGGGGTGTGGGACGCGGCATCGCACTGGCCATGGCCGAGGCGGGCGCCCACGTGGTGGTGAACGACCTGGGCGCCACCCTGGACGGCCAGCCCGAGCGTGAGCAACCCGCCGCCGAGGTGGTGACCGCCATCGAGGCCATGGGCGGCCGCGCCGTGGCCGACGGTGGCTCGGTGGCCGACTGGGCCGATGCCCAGCGCATGGTGAAGACCGCGGTGGACACCTTCGGCCGCATCGACATCGTGGTCAACAACGCCGGCATCCTGCGCGATGTGATGTTCCACCGCATGTCCGAGCCCGAGTTCGACGCCGTGATCGCCGTGCACTTGAAGGGCAGCTTCAACGTGAGCCGCGCCGCCGCGCCCTTCTTCAAGGAACAGGCCGGTGGTGCCTTCGTGCACATGACGTCCACGTCCGGGCTCATCGGCAACTTCGGGCAGGCCAACTACAGCGCGGCCAAGCTCGGCATCGCGGCGCTGTCCAAGTCCATCGCGCTGGACATGCAGAAGTTCGGAGTGCGCTCCAATGCGGTGGCCCCCTTCGCGTGGACGCGCATGATCGACTCCATCCCCAGCGAAACACCCGAGCAGCAACGCCGCGTCGAAGGCCTCAAGAAACTGGTGCCGGAGAAGGTGGCGCCCTTCGTGGTGGCCCTGTGTGCCGACGAAGCGCGCCACGTCAGCGGCCAGATCTTCGGCGTGCGAAACAACGAGATCTACCTCTTCAGCCAGCCCCGCCCCATCCGCAGCGCGCACCGAGGCGAAGGCTGGACACCGCAGTCCGTGCTCGAGACCGCCATTCCCATGCTGAGCGCGGACTTCTTCCCGCTCGATCGCTCCGGCGACGTCTTCACCTGGGAACCGGTATGAACCTGAGGCTCTAGAATGTACGCTTCCTTACTTTATAGCTAGGTCCCCATGGCCAGCCCCTCCGACATGCCCGTTCAAGCGACCACCACCGACTGGGAGCTGCGCCTTGGTTTCCTGATCCACGACGTCTCGCGCCTGCGCCGCAGTGCGTTCGACCGATGCCTCAAGCCCTTGAACGTGACCCGTTCGCAGTGGTGGGTGCTGGCCTATCTGTCGCGTGAAGACGGCATGACGCAGTCGCAGCTGGCCGAGGAACTGGACCTGGGCAAGGTGGCCATCGGCGGCCTGATCGACCGGCTGGAGAAATCCGGCCTGGTGCGGCGCTCGGCCGATGCCACGGATCGACGGGTCAACCGGGTGTTCCTCGAACCGCAGAGCAAGCAGCTCATCAACAAGATGCGCAAGGTCAGTCACCGCATGAACGAGCGCATCCTCAACGGTCTGGGCGAGGCGGAGCTGGAAGCGACCGCGCTGACCCTGGACATCATGAAGCACAACCTGCTCGACTACCTCAACAACGCCGAGATCTGATCCCCATGGCGGTGGCGCCGAAGCCACCGTCGGCAAGGGTCTGGGTAGCGGCTTTCCAGGCGATGAGAAGAAGATGGAGACAGCAAGCTACGACCCGAACCAGCGCGGCCCGGCCATGCGCGCCGCCGGCCTCTGGACCGACCAGACCATGGATCACTTCCTGGCGCGGCACCTGCAGGCCTTTCCCGACAAGGAGGCCGTGGTCGCCTACCGCGTCGACCGCGAAAAGCCCTTCCGCCTGAGCTACCGCCAGCTCGCCGACCGCGTGAACCGCGCCGCCGCCGCGCTGCACCGCCTGGGCGTGCGCCGGGGCGACGTGGTCTCGGTGCAATTGCCCAACTGGTGGGAGTTTGCCGTTATCGCCCTGGCCGCCGGGCGGGTGGGCGCCGGCCTCAACCCGCTCATGCCGATCTTCCGCGAGCGCGAACTCGCGTTCATGCTGGAGTCCGCCCAGAGCAAGGTGCTGGTGGTGCCGCGCAGCTACCGCGGGTTCGACCACGAGAGCATGGCGCGCGACCTGAAGGCGCAGGTGGCCACGCTGGAACACATCGTGGTGATCGACGGTGAAGGCCCCGACGGGTTCGAAGCCTGCCTGCAGGCCGGCGCACCGACCGAAGGCATCGTGGTGCCCGAAGGCGCCACACCGCTGGCGCCCGACGACCTCGCCGGCCTGATGTTCACCTCCGGCACCACCGGCTCGCCCAAGGGCGTGATGCACAGCAGCAACACCATGATGGCCTGCATGCACGCGCTCAGCACCCGCTTCGGCGTCGGCGCCGACGACGTGTACCTGGCCTCCACGCCGGTGGGCCACACCACGGGCCACGTCGCCGTGGTCCTCATCGGCCTGCGCCAGGGCGGCACCGTGGTGATGCAGGACCTGTGGGAAGGCCGCAAGGGCGTGGACATCATGCGCGAGGAAAAGGTCAGCTACTTCGCCGGCTCCACGCCGTTCCTCAACGATGTGTGCGAAGCCGTGGCCCAGGGCCAGGCCGCGCCCACGGCGCTGCGCATCTTCCTCTGCGGCGGCGCCCCCATTCCGCCGGTGCTGGTGGACCGGGCGCGCGAGTCGTTCGGCATCACCGTGTGCTCCCTCTGGGGCATGACCGAGGTGCTCTCGGGCACCCTCACCGAGCCTGAGCGCTCGGCCGAGAAATCGGCCGCCACCGACGGCCGTGCCCTGGAAGGCATGGAACTGCTCATCACCGACGACGAAGGCAAACCCGTGCCGCGCGGTCAGCCTGGCCGCCTCAAGGTGCGCGGCGCGCAGATGTTCCTGGGCTACCACCGCCGTCCGGACATTCCCGCGTACGACGCGCAGGGCTGGTTCGACTCGGGCGACGTGGCGCGGGAAGACGAGGAAGGCTACATCCGTATCTGCGGCCGCACGAAAGACGTGCTCATCCGCGGCGGCGAAAACGTGCCCGTGGTCGAGATCGAGGGCCTGCTGCTCAAGCACCCGGCCGTCCAGTCGGCCGCCATCGTGGGTTACCCCGATGCCCGACTGGGCGAGCGTGCCTGCGCCTTCGTGGTGCTGCGCGCGGGGCACACCCTCACGCTGGCCGATGTGCAGGCGCACATGCTGCAGTGCAAGGTGGCCAAGCAGTACTGGCCCGAGCGGCTGGAATTGTTGCCCAGCATGCCCGCCACGCCCACCGGCAAGGTGCAGAAGTTCCGGTTGCGCGAGCTCGCCAGCGCCGTTTCCTGAACGCTCGCCCGATGGCGTTCAGGGTAAACACCGATGACTCTCATGCATACAGTACGGTAGTGTACATACCCGTAACGTACCTTCCCGAAGAGAAGGTGAGACAACCACTTTGACCGAGGCCTCTGGGCCCGAACAGGACCGCGTTTGATGCATCCGACCGCCAGCCCAGCAGCCCCTGTCACTGTGGCCAAGGAAAGCCCCGGGCTTTCCCTGGCGGTCCACGACGTGGCGCTGCGTTTTGGCGGCATCCATGCGCTCAAGAACGTGTCGTTCTCCGCCGCCCCCGGACAGATCACGGCCTTGATCGGCCCCAACGGTGCGGGCAAGACCAGCGTCTTCAACACCATCTCCGGCTTCTACGCACCCAACACCGGCAACATTTCGCTGGGCGGCAAGGACATCACCCGCGTGCCGGTGAACGCGCGCGCGGGCCTGGGGCTGGCACGCACCTTCCAGAACATCGCCCTCTTCCACGGCCTCACGGTGCTGGAGAACATCAAGCTTGGCGGCCACCACACCATGTCGAGCAACATCTGGTCGGCACTGAGTTACTCCCGCGCGGCGCGCGAACAGGAGCTGGCGTTGCGCGAGGAGGTGGAGCGCAAGGTGATCGACTTCCTGGAAATCGATCACATCCGCCACCAGTCGGTGGACGTGCTGCCCTACGGCCTGCAAAAGCGCGTGGAACTGGCCCGCGCCCTGGCCATGCGGCCCCGCGTGTTGCTGCTCGACGAACCCGTGGCCGGCATGAACCGCGAAGAAACCGAAGACATGGCGCGCTTCATCCTGGACGTGCAGGAGGAATGGGGTGTCACGGTCCTGCTGGTGGAGCACGACATGGGCATGGTGATGGACATCTCCAACCACGTGGTGGTGCTCAACTTCGGACAGGTGATCGCCGCCGGCACGCCCGCCGAGGTGCGCAGCCATCCCCAAGTCATCGAAGCCTACCTGGGCGCGGACAGCACAAAGTCATGATCGAATTCCTCGAATACAGCATCCTGGGCCTGCTCGCGGGCGGCGTCATGGCGCTGATCGCGCTCAGCTTCGTGCTGGTCTACAAGGGCACCGGCGTGGTGAACTTCGCCGTGGGCGAGATCATGATGCTCGGCGCCTACATCTACTACGCCAGCGCCGTCACCTTCGAACTGCCCCCCATCGTGGCGTTCGTGATCTCGATGGCGGTGATCTCCCTGTTCGCCGTGCTGGTCGAGCGCGCGGTGCTGCGCCCGCTCTCGGGCCAACCCGGCGTCTCGGTGATGATGGCCACCATCGGCATGGCCGCCATCATCCACGGCGGCGTCGAGGCCATCTGGGGTGGCGACACCTACTCCCCACCCAGCCTGCTGCCCCGCACCCCCATCTTCCTGGGCGACGTGCTGATCCCCGGCACGGTCCTGGGCAACTTCGCGGTGGCCACCGTGCTCATCACCGCCTTCCTGCTCTTCTTCCGCTACTCGCGCACCGGCGTCGCGCTGCGCGCCACCGCCAGCGACCCGGTGACCGCCGCCACCCTGGGCATCAACATCAACTTCGCCTCGCGCCTGACCTGGATGCTGGCCGGCTCGGTGGGTACCGTGGCCGGCGTGCTGATCTCCAGCTCGGCAGGCCTCTCGCCGGCGCTGGCCGCGGCCGCCCTGGGCGTGTTCGCCGCCATCATCCTGGGCGGCATGGACAGCGTGCTGGGCGCCATCGTCGCCAGCCTGGTCATCGGCCTGGCCGAATCGCTGGCGGCCGGCTACCTCGGCGGCAAGGCGCGCGACATCGTGCCTTACGTGGTCGTGCTGCTGATCCTGATCGTCCGGCCCTATGGCATTTTTGGCACCCGCACCATAGAAAGGCTGTGACGTGAGAACCGGCGTCTTCTTCGAAACCTTCCAGGCCGAGGAGCGGCTCTGGAACTCACCGGCCTCGCGCTGGTGGATGGCCGCGTTTGCCGTCGCCCTCTTCACGCTGCCGTGGTGGGGCTCCAACTACATGCTGGCCATCGCCTGCATCATCGGCATCCACGTCATCGCCACCTTCGGGCTGAACCTGACCACCGGCAACACCGGACTGATCTCGCTCAGCCACGGCGCCTTCCTCGGCGTGGGCTGCTACACCGTGGCCTACCTGGGCAAGCTCGGCGTGCCCTTCTATCTCACCCTGCCGATCGCCGGCTTCATCGCCGCCGGCCTGGGCGTGATCGTCGGCCTGCCCAGCCTGCGGGTCAAGGGCATCTACCTCGCCATCGCCACCCTCGCTGCGCACTTCCTCCTGTCCTTCGTGTTCCGGGAATGGACACCGGTCACCGGTGGCATCCAGGGCACCAGCATCCCCAAGGCCGAGCTCTTCGGCTACAAGCTCACCGGCGACCGCGATCACTTCTACCTCATCTTCGTGATCGTCTTCATCATGGGCATCATGGCGCGCAACCTGGGCCGCACCTACATCGGTCGCGCCTTCATTGCCGTGCGGGACCGCGACATCTCGGCCGAAATCCTCGGCGTCAACCTGCTCAAGACCAAGCTGCTGGCGTTCGCCATCGGTGCCTTCTATGCCGGCGTGGCGGGCGGCGTGCTGGGTTACTTCTACGGCGCCATCACGCCGGAGTACTTCGCCCTCACGCTCTCCATCTTCTACCTCGCCGCCGTCATCGTGGGTGGCCTGGGGAGCGTGCTCGGCAGCATCCTGGGCGCCGTGTTCATGGCCTTCGTGCCCGAGACGCTGCGCCTGCTGGCCAACGCCGGCGCGCAATGGTTCCCCGGCCTGGCCAGCATCGTGCTGCCCATGGGCCAGGTGGTCTTCGGCCTGCTGATCATCCTCTTCCTGGTGTTCGAACCGCATGGCCTCACCGCCATCTGGCGTCGCACCAAGCGTTTCTTCCACCTGTGGCCTTTCAAGACCTGAGGCCGTTTTCCAACCACCACCAAGGAGACTCGCATGAACCAACTCAACCGCCGTCAGGTCGTCCAGGGCATGGGCGCTGCAGCGCTCAGCCCTGTCCTCGCCCACATCCCCCTGGCGAGCGCACAGGCCGGCGACATCGTCATCGGCGCGGCGCAGCCGGTCACGGGCGTGTTTGCCTTTGCCGGCACGCAGATGCACTACGGCCTGAACGACTACGTGCAGTGGCGCAACGAGAAGGGCGGCGTGCAGGGCCGCAAGCTGCGCTATGTGATGGAAGACAGCGGTTTCAAGGTGGACCAGGGCGTGGCCATCTTCAAGAAGATCATGGCCGCCGACAAGCCCAATTTCTTCTACTGCGACGGCACGCCGCTGGTGAAGGCCATCACGCGCGACGCGGTGGACTCCAAGCACGTCATGACCTCGTCCACCTCGCTGGCCGCGGCCGTGGCCGATGCGGCGAGCACCCCGCAGAACTTCGTGCCCGGCCCGACCTACAGCCGCCTGCATGAAGTGCTGATGGAGCACGTCAACAAGACCTGGAAGGGTGCCGAGAAGCCGCGCATCGCCTATGTCTACACCGAAGCCGAGTTCGGGATCGACGGCGTTCCTGCCGCCAAGGCCCGTGCGGCCAAGCTGGGTCTTCCCATCGTGGCCGAGGTGATCACCAAGCCGGGTGGCGTCGGCGTGGACGTGTCCACCGAAGTCGCCAAGCTGCGCCGCGCGCGACCCAACATCGTGGTGTTCCAGGGCTACATCAACTCGCCCATGCCCGAGTTCGCTCGCCAGATGAAGGAAGCGGGCATGGAGGTCGAGATCTACGGCACCGCCTGGGGCCTGGACAAGCCTGCCTTCGACGGACTGGCCGCCGTGGGGCAGAACCTCACCGGCGTGAGCCCCTACGCCACCGGCGACGAGGACGTGCCCATGATCCGCGAGATCCGCGCCTACCTGAACAAGGCACGCCCGGGCACCACCCACATCTCGCCCTTCTACATCTCGGCCTGGTTCAGCGGCATGGTGTTCGCCGAGATCGCCGACCGCTGCCTCAAGGACAAGAAGACGCTCACGCTGGACAACATGAAGGCGGCGATGGAGTCGATCAAGAACTGGGACACGGGCGGCCTCATCGGCATGCCGGTGGACATGAGCGGACATGAAACGCAGATTGGCCGCGTCATCCGCTACAACCCGACCAAGAAGGCCATGGAACCCGCCGGAGACTGGATCAAAGCATGAGCGAAGCGGCGCTGGCCATCGAAAACATCGAGGTGGTCTACAACCACAGCGTGCAGGCGTTGCGCGGCCTCTCCATCGAGGTCCCCGCCGGCAAGATCGTTGCCCTGCTCGGCTCCAACGGAGCCGGCAAGAGCACGACGCTGAAGGCTGCCTCCGGCATCCTGCCTTACGAGAAGGGGCACCTGGCCGCTGGCCAGATCCGCTTCTATGGGGAAAGCATCGATGGCCGCGCCGCCCACACCCTCGCCCGCCAGGGCATGGCCCACGTGCGCGAGGGGCGCCACATCTTCGCCGACCTCACGGTGGAAGAGAACCTGATTGCCGCCGGCAACGCGCTCACCGGCCGCGTCAAGGGCCCACTGGACATCGAGCTGGTGTTCAACTACTTCCCGCGCCTGGCCGAACGCCGCAAGCAGGTGGCGGGCTACCTCTCGGGCGGCGAGCAGCAGATGCTGGCCATCGGGCGCGCCATCATCGGCCGCCCGCGCCTCATCCTGCTCGACGAACCTTCCCTGGGCCTGGCGCCGCTGGTGGTCAAGGACATCTTCGAGATCATCGGCCGCATCAACCGCGAGCAGGAGGTCGCCATCCTCGTGGTGGAGCAGAACGCGCACGTCGCGCTCAGCGTCGCCCACTACGGCTACATCATGGAAAACGGCCGCATCGTGATCAACGGCCCCACGGAGCGGCTGATCAACGACCCGGACGTGCAGCGCTTCTACCTCGGTGCCGGCGAAGCCGGTGAAGAACGCGTGAGCTTCCGCGACCTCAAACACTACAAGCGCCGCAAGCGCTGGCTTTCCTGAGCTTTGCACGCCTCATGCCTTCTATGACCGCCGTCGAAGACACCCTCAGTGCCTTGACCCTGCCGCAGCAACTGCAGCACTGGGCCCGGCACCGCCCGCAAGCCACTGCCCTGCGCCAGAAGGAGTTCGGCGTGTGGCGCGCCATCAGCTGGTCCGAGTACGAACGGCAATCGCGCTGGTTCGGGCTGGGCATGCTCAAGCTCGGCCTGAAGCCGGGCCAGACCGTCTCGATCCTGGGTGAGAACTGCAAGGAATGGGTGTACGCGCAGATGGGCACGGCCATGGTGGGCTGTGTCACCGCAGGCGTCTACCCCACCTCCCCCGCGCCCGAAGTGGAATACCTGCTGGGTCTGGCCGAAGCGCCCATCGTGGTGGTGGAAGACCAGGAACAGCTCGACAAGGTGCTGCAGGTGCGCGATCGCATTCCGCAGCTGCTGGCGATCGTGGTGATGGACCCGCGCGGCCTGCGCACCTACGGCCGCGAAGGCCTGTACGACTTCGAGGAGGTGATCCGACTCGGCCGTGCGCTGGAGGAAGAAAACCAGGCCGCCGCCGCGCAGGCCGTGAAAGGCCCGGCGCTCGACGACATCGCGCTCATCGTCTTCACCTCCGGGTCCACCGGCCGGCCCAAGGCCGCCATGATCTCGTGGCGCGGTCTGGGTGCGGCCTCGCGCGGACTCAACACCGTCATCGGCTGCTCGGACAACTACTCGCTGGTCTCCTACCTGCCGCTGTGCCACGTGGCCGAACAGATGTTCTCGGTGCAGATCCCGGTGTCCATCGGGGCCACCATCAACTTCGCCGAAAGCCTGCGCACCGTGCAGGAAGACCTGCGCGAGCTCGCTCCCACGGTGTTCTTCGGCGTGCCACGCATCTGGGAGAAGTTCCACTCCTCCATCCACACCAAGATCCGCGAAACCGGCGGGCTTCGGCAGTGGATGTTCGAGAAGGCCTTCCACTCGGTCAGTGGCTTCGCCGGCAAGCCGCGCGGCGACTGGAGCTTCAGCCAGCGCGTCGTGTGGCAGGCCTGGTACTGGCTGGTGCTGCGCTCGCTGCTGAACTTCATCGGCCTGCGCAAGTGCCGCACCGCCATCTCCTCGGGCGCGCCCATCGCACCGGAAATGCTGAAGTTCTTCCGCATCCTGGGCCTGCCCATCCGCGAGGCCTATGGCCAGACCGAAGCCTCGGGTGCCTCCACCATGCAGACCTCGGATCGCTCGCCGGTGGGCACGGTCGGCGTGCCCTATCCCGGCATCGAACTCAAGCTGGCCGAGGATGGCGAGATCCTGATCCGCGGTGAGGTGGTGTTCCGCGGCTACTACAAGAACGACGAGGCCACGCGCGACGCCATCGACGCCGAAGGCTGGCTGCACACCGGCGACATCGCACGCTGGGACGACGGCCCGGCCGGCCCGGAACTGCGCATCGTCGACCGCAAGAAGGACATCATGATCACCGCGGGCGGCAAGAACATCACGCCCTCGGAGATCGAGAACACGCTCAAGTTCTCGCCCTACATCAAAGAGGCCGTGGTGGTGGCCGACCGGCGCCGCTTCGTCGCCGCGCTGATCCAGATCGATTTCGAGAACGTCAGCAAATGGGCCACCGACGCGGGCCTGATCTTCACCAACTTCCGCAGCCTGGTGGAGAACCCCGAGGTCACCACCATGATCCAGCTCGAGGTGGACAAGGCCAACCAGGCCATGCCGCAGGTGCAGCAGGTGCGCAAGTTCCACCTGTTCGCCAAAGAGCTGGATCACGACGACGGCGAGGTCACCGCCACCATGAAGGTCAAGCGCAAGAGCATCTACGAGAAGTACGCGGAGGTGATCGAAGGCATCTACGCCTGAGGTCCGGCGCTGCGCCGAAAAGGATTCGCTGCGAGGCGAATTTTTTTCCTGCAGATAGTTTTGAATGAAATTACAAGGAAATCAAATGAAGGGCATCGACCGACTCCAGGCCATCGACCGCAGCACGCTGCCCATGGCGCGCGCCCTGCCCGTGGTGCCCATGCAGGCCACCGTGCTGGTGCGCCTGCTGCGGGTGGCCGTCATCGGCATGGGGCAGTGTTTCGACCGGGTGTTTCGCCACCTCGAGATATCGGAGCACGCCTTTCACGTGCTCAGCCTCTTGATGGCCCAGGACGACGGTGCATCGACCCCGAGCGACCTCACGGAACTGGTGGGCGCCACGCGCACGCACATGACCCGCATCCTCGATGAGCTGGTCAAGGCCGGCTACATCACGCGCCAGAGCAATGCGCGCGATGGCCGGCGGGTGGTCTGCGCCATCACGCCGGCCGGCCGCAGCGCCGCCCTCGCCTCCGGGGACCGCATCGCCGGCCCGCTGGCGCGGGCTTTCTCCGGCCTCACGGATGACGAACAACGCCAACTGGCCGCGCTGCTGCGCAAGGCGGTCCAGTCTTTCGACAGAAGCGCATCCCCCTTGCCGCGCGGCCCGGAAGACGCCGGGCGGCTGTATTGACGACCCCCAACCCAACGGAGACAGACATGAGCACTTGGAACCGGAGACAGACCCTCAAGGCGATGGGCGCGGCCACCGTGGCGGCACCCTGGGTGGCGAACAGCGCCTTCGCCCAGAAGAGCAACCAGGATGTGGTGATCGCAGCGTCGATGCCGGTCACGGGCGTGTTCTCGCAGCCGGGCGGCTTCCTCAACGCCGGCCTGAGCGACTACATCTCCTGGCGCAACGCCAAGGGCGGCATCCAGGGCCGCAAGATCCGCTACGTGTGGGAAGACAGCAGCTTCAAGGTGGACCAGGGCGTGGCCATCTTCAAGAAGCTGATGGCCTCGGAGAAGCCCAACTTCTTCTACGCCGACAACACCGGCATCTGCAAGGCCATCGCGCGCGATGCGCTGGAGTCGGGCACGGTGATGACCTCCACGCCGTCCTGCGCCGCCGTGGTGGCCGATCCGGCCAACATGCCGCACAACTTCATCTCCGGCCCCACGTACGGGTCCATGCACGAGATCCTCATGGAGTACATCTCGCGCAGTGCGGGCAGCGGCAAGAAGCCCTCGGTGGCCCTCGTGTACACCGAGTCCGAGTTCGGCAGCGACGGCATTCCGGCCTCCAAGGCGCGCGCGGCCAAGCTGGGCATCCCCATCGTGGCCGAGACCGTCACCAAGGTCACGGGCATGGACATCTCGTCCGAGGTGGCGCGCCTGCGCCGCGCGCGGCCCGACATCGTGATCTTCCAGGGCTATGTGGTCGCGCCGATCCCGGAATTCGTGCGGCAGATGCGCGAGGCCGGCATGGGCAGCCAGATCATGGGCACGGTGTGGAGTTCAGACCAGCCGCTGCTGGACGCCTTGAGCGCCATGAACGAAACCTACATGGGCATGGTGCCTTACCGCTTCTCGCACGACACCGAGTCGCCGATGATGCAGGAGATCCACAAGCTGGTGGCACAGAAGCGCCCCGAGATGAAGTTCATCTCGCACTTCTACGTGAGCGCCTGGCTCTCCGGCATGATCTTCGCGGAGGTGGCCGACCGCTGCCTCAAGGCCGGCAAGCCGCTGACGCAGCCCAACATGACGGCCGCGCTGCGCACCATGACCGCCTTCGACACCGGCGGGCTCACCGGCTTGCTCGCCGACATGAGCCGGCACCAGATCTCCTCAGGCCGCCTTTACCAGCTGGACCCCAAGACCAAGCGCATGGAACCGGCCAGCGGATGGATCCGGGTGTGAACATGAGCGCCAAAGTTCTGTATGAAAAAAAGGGCGAGGTCGCCTACGTCACGCTCAACCGGCCCGACTGCAAGAACGCGGTGGACTTTGAAACCCACCAGCTGCTCTGCGACGCCTGGCGCGACTTCCGCGACGACCCGGCCTTGCGCGTGGCCATTCTCACCGGCACAGGCGATGCCTTCACCGCGGGGGCAGACCTGAAAACCCACGCGCCCGAATGGCAGAAGGTGGGCCCCATGGTGGGCCGCGAGCGGCTGGAAGACGGCCTGAGCGGCATCACGCGCGGTCCGCTCTCGCGCATCAACAAGCCCATCGTGGCGGCCATCAATGGCTGGTGCCTCGGCCACGGCATCGAGCTGGCCATGGCCTGCGACATCCGGGTGGCTTCCGAGCACGCGCAGTTCGGCACCTTCGAGGTGCGGCGAGGCATGCACTCGGCCGACGGCGGCATCGTGCGCCTGCTCAACGTGTGCGGCAGCGGTTTCGCGCTGGAAATGCTGCTCACCGGCGAGCCCATCGGTGCGCAGCGCGCGCTGATGGCCAACATGGTGTCGCGTGTGGTTGCGCACGACGACCTGCTGCCCGCCACCGAGGACCTGGTGGCGCGCATCCTGCGCAACGACCAGCGCGCCATCGAGTCGGCCAAGGAAACCGTGCTGGAGTGCATCGGCCGACCCTTGCACGACCAACTGCGCGTCGAAGCCATGTGGGGCTATGCGCTGTGCGGCGGCAACCAGAGCGTGATGGAGCGCTCGCAACAGTTCTTCGACAAGACCGACCGGGGCCGTGCCGGGAACACATCGAACGCACTCTGAGGAACATGCCATGGGCTACAAATCCATCTACGCACCGGGCCTCTTTGACGGCCAGGTCATGATCGTCACGGGCGGAGGCAGCGGCATCGGGCGCTGCACCGCGCACGAGCTGGCGCGATTGGGTGCGACTGTCGCACTCGTCGGCAGAAACATCGAGAAGCTGGAGGCCGTGAAAGCCGAAATCACCGAAGACGGCGGTCGGGCACTCGCCTTCCCGTGCGACATCCGCGAGGAGGACACCGTGATCGCCATGGTGGAAGCCGTGCTCGCACAGACGGGACGCATTGACGGCCTCGTGAACAATGCGGGCGGCCAATACCGAGCGGAACTGGAGACGATCTCCACGAAAGGCTTTGAAGCCGTGGTCCGCAACAACCTCATCGGCGGCTTCATCGTGATGCGGGAGGTCTACAACCGCTGGATGAAGGCAAACGGCGGCGCCATCGTCAACATGATCGCGGACATCTGGAACGGATGGCCGAATTTCGCCCATTCGGGCGCCTCACGCGGGGGCATGCTGACGCTGTCCGAAAGCGCGGCGAGCGAATGGGCGCCGGCTGGCGTGCGCATCAACACCGTCGCGCCCGGGGCGATCGCATCGAGCGGGCTCGATACGTACGACGCCAAGCATCGAAAGTTCATCCAGCTCCAGGTCAGTGGGGAAGTGCCTCTGAACAGGTTCGGTACCGAGGCGGAGGTCTCGGCCGCCATCGTGTTTCTCCTGTCGCCCGGAGCGGCCTTCATCACCGGGACCTGCGTACGCATCGATGGGGGGGCACCCAACTCGCGGCCCATCTGGGGGCGCATTCCGCGCACCGATACCAGCCTCCCCTTCAACGGATTCCACCGCTCGATCGCTCCCGAAATCCTCGCTGCCAGCGACGGTGAGAACGCCGCGTCCACCCTCCCCTCCACACACCCGTGAGCCGAACATGGCAGAGAAGATTCTTTACGAGAAGGATGGCGAGATCGCAACGATCACGTTCAACCGTCCCGAGGTCAAGAACGCCATCGATCTCGAGATGCATCACCGCCTTCGTGAAATCTGGATGGACTTCAGGGACGACGATTCGATCAGGGTCGCCATCGTCACTGGCACCGGCGATGCCTTCTGCGCCGGCGCCGATTTGCGAACCCATGTGCCCGAGTGGGATGGCGTCGGCCCGAGCCTGGCACGCGACAAGCTTTCCGACGGATTCGCCGGCGGCATCACGCGCGGCCTCCACCGGATCTACAAGCCGATCATTGCGGCTTGCAATGGTTGGGTGCTCGGCGGTGGGCTGGAGCTGGCCATGGCCTGCGACATCCGCATCGCCTCCGAACGGGCGCAGTTCGGTTCATTCGAGTTGCGCCGCGGCATGCATCCCGCCGATGGGGGCATCGTCCGGCTGGTCAACGTTTGCGGCATGGGCATTGCGCTCGAAATGGAGCTGACCGGAGAGCCCATCACCGCACACCGGGCCCTCGCCGCCAACATGATCAGCAAGGTGGTTCCGCATGACGATCTCCTGCAGACGGCCCGCGATCTCGCGGCCCGGATCCTGCGCAACGACCGCCGCGCGGTAGAGTCGGCGAAGGAGACCATCTTCGAGGTGGTTGGTCGCACGCTCGACCAGCAACTGCAGGTGGAGTGCCTGCTGGGGTACGCCCTCTGCGGCGGCAACCCGGAACTCGTCCGGCGCTCCCAGGCGTTCCTGGACAAGCAGGATCGGGGCCGCGCTGGCGTGAATGCAACGCCGCTGTGATCGCCTGACCGTCAGCGGGGGGCGTCCTCCTGCCCGCTGGACATCTCGGAGAACAAGGGGCGCGGCGAATACTTGAGTTCCAGCGCGATCTCGGTGCGCATGGCCTCGCGCAGGCCGCGTTCGAGTGCATCCTGCTGCTCCGGGGACAAGCTCGCCCGGTGCTCGCTGGCCCAGCGCAGGAGTTCGGCGATCAGGCGGTTGCCCTCATCGCGCTGCACCAGCAGCTCGGCCGCCGGGGTGGCCGGTGGTGCGTGCTGTTCGGGTACTGCGGGTGCACCGCCCACGTCCGCCAGAACCGCGCGTGCTTCACCCAAGCCTTTCTGCTGCGCCGCGATCTGCAGGGCGAGCCACTCGGGCGCCCAGTCGGCGCGGGCCTTGAAGGTGTTGAGCAGGTTGATCACGCCGAACACCTGGCCCCGGGCGAACTCGTCGTCCAGACGGGTGAGCACCTCGGTGCGCAGCGTGGCGCACATGCCGTCGACGAGGCGGGCGAAGGAGTTGTTCATGGCTGGGCCTCGATGGTCTTTTCAAGCTGGCGCAGGCAGGTGGCGATCTGGCTGCCCATAGCGGGCATGCGCATGTCGTTGAAGCGGCCTTCCTCGAAGCAGCGCGCGGCCGCCATGTGGGTGGCGGCGAGCTTGAGCAGCGAGAACGCACGGTAGTAACGCACCGATGCCATGTCGACCTGGAAGCCGGCCTTCTCGCTGTAGCGCTCGTAGAACCATTCGGGTTCACACAGCCGGCTGATGAACTTGCTGCCGCCCATGTACATGGGCAGGCTGGCCCAACCCAGGTCTTCGTGCGGGTCACCCAGGTGCACCAGTTCCCAGTCCAGGATGGCGGTGATGTGCCCGCCCTCTTCCAAGAAGTTGCCGGTGCGGTAGTCGCCATGCACGATGGACACGCGGGGCGCCACCGGGCAATGGTCCTTGAGCCAGCGCACCGCCCAGTCGGCCGCGGGGTAGGGACGCATGGCCCACTGTGCAATGCGCCGCTCCCACTCTTCCACGGCGCGCAGCGCCGCGTTGTTCACGTCGATGCCCTCGCCCATCGCCGCGATAGGCTGCTTGCGCCAGTCCACGCAATGCAACGCGGCCAGCGCGTCGATGAACTGCGTTCCCAGGGAGCGGCGATAGCCCTCATCCAGCGGCGGCGTGCTCGCCGGCACCCAGGGCACCACGGCATCGCCCCGCATGCGCTCGCCGAACAGGAACGGCGCGCCGAACTGCGCAGGGTCGTCGCCCGCCCAGTACGCCTTGGGCACCGGCACCGCCGAACCTTCGAGCGAGCGCATCGCCAGCCATTCGGGCATGGCGCTGTAAGGCGCGAAAAGTCCGTAGTCCGGCCCCAGGCGAAGGATGAGTTCCTGCGTGTCCGGCCGCCCGTCGAGGCCGCTCACCGGCACCAGGTAGGTCCGCCAGGAGAAGCCCACGGCAAAACGCTTGAGCGTGCCGATCTGGATGGCGTTGCCCGTCTGTTGTTCGAGGTAACGCTGGATGCGCTCGCGCAGGAGCTCGTCGTTGTGCAGGGGATCGTCGTTCATCGCTATCGGGTCTGTTGGCTTTGGTGGCCTTGTTCGTTCACGCTGATCACGCCGATGGTGTCGATCGAGGGCACCGCGATGCGGGTCACCGAGCCATGCCCCACCCCGAAACGGTTCACCTTGCTCAGGCCCAGCGCGCTGGAGAGCACGGTGTTGATCACCATGCCGTGGGTGAACACCGCCACCACGCCATTCGGGGCCAGGCTCATGCTGGCCAGCATGGCCTCTCGGATGCCGGCGCGAAACGCCACCGGGTCCACGCCGAAGTAGCCAATGGGGTCGTCCAGGAACCGCGCCCACTCGACCTCGCCCTGTGCGCGAATGGTATCGACCGAACGGTAGCGCGCCGTGCCCAGGTCCACCTCGGCCCAGCCGTCGATCAGCTGCACCTGGGAGGACAGGCGCCGAGACAGCGGATCGGCGGTCTGGCGCGCGCGGTGCATGGGACTGCTCACCACGTGGGTCACGCCTTCGCGGTGCAACAACTCGCCCACGGCCTCGGCCTGGGCCCAGCCCAGCGCGGTGAGCGGCGGATCGCCAGGCTGATGGGCGTGCGCTTCATCGGGCTGCCCGTGCCGCACCAGGATCAAGCGCATGCGCCCTCTCGCGTCATGGGTTCGGTGCCGCGCCGCGCAACAACTCGGGCGGTTCGGAGCGGTGGAAGCCGTTGAACGATTCGCCGCGCTGCGCCGGCGCCAGCTTCCAGGTGCTGCGGGCGTTGGGCGTGCCGCCGTCCACACGCAGGCAGGAGCCGGTGATGTAGGCCGCGGCGGGCGAAAGCAGGTAGACGATGGCGGCCGAGATCTCGGACTCGGTGCCGAAACGCTGCAGGGGCACCTGCGGCGGGAACTCCAGGATCTTGGACTTGGCTTCCGGCGCATAGGTGTCGAAGCCGCTGGAGGCGATGCCGCCCGGTGCGACGGTGTTCACGCGCACACCGGAAGCGGCCCATTCGCACGCGGCCGTCTCGGTGAGCGTCAGCATGCCGCCCCGCGAAGCGGCCGAGTGCGCAAAGTCGGGCCAGCCGTTCCAGATGTCGGCAATGATGTTCACGATGGCACCACCATGGTCGGCCATCCAGCGGTTGTAGGTTTCGCGCATGAAGATGAAGCCACCGGTGAGGTTGTTGCGCACCACCGCTTCAAATCCCTTGGTGGAAATGCTCTTCATGGGCGCACGGTACTGCCCGCCGGCGTTGTTCACCAAGCCGTCGATGCGCCCATGCCCGGCTAGCACGGCGTCGATCACGCCGATCACCTGCGCCTCCTCGCGGATGTCGCACACCTGGGTGCTGACCTGCCCGCCGTCCTCCAGGATCTCGGCGCGCACCTTCTGCAGCTTTTCATCGTTGCGGCCCACGATCACCACGTGGGCACCCAGCGAGGCCAGCTCGTGTGCGGTGCAGCGACCCAGGCCGCTGCCACCGCCGGTGACGATGACCACTTGACCTTTGAAGAGTCCGGGGCGGAAAACCGACTGGTAGTTCATGGGAATGTCCTCGAATGGCTCAGTACTGAACGGCAACCTTGCCGATGCGTTCGCGCGCAATGATCAGCTTCATGATGCCCGCCGTGCCGTCACCGATCTCCAGGCCCATGACATCGCGCAGGCGCTGCTGGTGGGGCGTCTCCTTGGTCCAGCCGTAGTGCCCCATGGTCAACAGGCACTGGTGGATGATGTCGAACGCATGGCGCGGCCCCATCCATTTGCACATGGCCGCCTCCGAGGTGTGCGGCAAACCCGCGTCGCGCAGGGCCAGCGTGTGAAGGCAGAGCTGGCGGATCGCCGCGATCTGCGACTCCCCTTCCGACAGCGGAAAGCTCACACCCTGGAATTGGCCGATGGGCCGGCCAAACGCCTCCCGCTCCTTCGCATAGGCCCACGCCTCATCCAGTGACGCTTGCGCCGCGCCGCAGCATTGCAGGCCGATCAGCGCGCGGCTGTAGTCAAAACCCTGCATCACCTGGGTGAAGCCCTTGCCTTCGTCGCCCAGGCGATGGCTCTCTGGCACACGCACATCGTCGAAGAACACGGAGCCACGGCCGATGATCGCACTGCCCACATCGTCGAAATGGGTGGCCGACAGGCCAGGCGTGTCTCCCGGAATGAAGAAGGCCGAGACCCCCTTGGCGCCGTCCTGCGGCGTGCCGGTGCGAGCGAAGACCAGGTACGCGTCTGCCCGGTCCGCAAACGTGATCGAGGTCTTTTCGCCGTTGATGACATAGCCATCGCCCTCCCGGCGGGCCTTGAGCTGCAGGTTGCTCGCGTCCGATCCACCGCGCGGCTCCGTGAGGCAGATGGCCACAACGGCCTCACCCCGGATCATGCGGGGCACCCAGGCTTCGACCACCTCGGGCTGGGCGTGCCGGATCAGGATGGCCGCGTTCAGCGAAATGCCCACCGGCACGGCGCTCACATTGAAATCGCCGTACGCCAGCTCCTCGGTCAGGATACCGGTGGTGACGCTGTCCACGCCCAGGCCACCGTAGCGCTCGGGAAGGTCCGCACCCAGCAGGCCCATCGCCCCCATCTCGGCGATCAGCTTGCGGTCCAGCACGCCCTCGCGCTCACGCTGTTGATAGAACGGCAGGAGGCGTTCACGCGAGAAGCGCCGGGCGGTCTCTTGCAAGGCGCGCTGATCTTCGGTCAATACCATCGACGTGCTCCCACCATGGATGTTTACATTGACGTATCTTACGCTAGCGTATCAAATGACTCATCCGTACTTCCCCTGAGTGCCAGGGGTCAGCTCGACCGCTTGCGCGCCTTCATGGCCTTCGCCGCGGTGGCCAGCACACCCGTGGTGCGCGTGAGGATCTGCGTGCGGTTCTCCAGCTCCAGCGCGGCCTGCAGGCTAGGGGCTTCAAGGTTGGCCCACATCCCGCGCTTGGTCATCCACACCGCAAAGTGATCGTGCGCCGCGATCTCGCGGCCCAATTCGCGAGCCACGTCCATCAGCGCCTCGGGTTCGGTGACCCGGCTCACCAGGCCGATGCGCTCTGCCTCGACCGCGCCCACCATGCGACCGGTGAGCATGAGCTCATTCGCACGCGAGACGCCCACACAGCGCGGCAGCAGGTAGCTCACGCCGATGTCGCAACCCGACATGCCCACGCGGATGAAGGCGGCGTTGAAGCTCGCCGCGGTCGAGGCGATGCGCAGGTCCGCACCCAGCGCGAAACCCAGCCCGGCGCCATTGGCAGGCCCGTTCACCGCCGCAATCACCGGCTGGCGCAACTCCCGCAGGCGCAGCACGATGCCGGCGAACAATTCCTGCCGTGCCATCCACGCCTGCGCTTCGCCGTGTTCCATGCCGGGCGCGCTGTCGGCCAGGGAAAGATCGAAGCCGGCGCAGAAGCCGCGCCCCTCCCCCGTGAGCAAGAGCACCCGGCAGTCGCGCTCGGTCACCAGCCCGTTCAACACGGCATGCAGATCGCGAACCGTGTCATCGTCCATCGCGTTCAGGCTTTGTGGGCGGCACAGCCGCAGCACCCAGACGCCGTCGTCGTGCCGCTCCAGCTTCACGCTCATGATTCAGGCCTGCTCAGGTTCAGATGGCGGGATGTTTCTGCACGGCTTCGTAAAGCCCGTAGCCCTGCCCCACGCCGTACTCGACGATGCCGTAGCCAATCTCGTTGCCGTCACGCACTTCAATGATCTGGTCGGCCAGGGTGCGCACCTTGCGGCGGGTTGCGGGATCGTTGAGGTCCCACACATCGTGTTCGGCGTACAGCTTGCCCTTGGAGTCGCCATGGAACCAGCCGTCGAGTCCGCCGTAGAGCCCGCCCTTGAGAAAGTACTTCGCCGGCAAGGTGCGGACCTCCAGGGTCTTCTTGCGGCCATCGGCAAAGACCAGATCGAGTCGTGCGGTGTCCAGCGACTGGCCGTGCGGATCGTCGTGCCAGACCATCTGGTGGGTCACGTCGGCCAGCTGGTTGCGACTGCTGGCACGTGTGCCCAGAGGGAACACTTCCTCGCCAGACAGGTAGATCTTGTTGCCGGGCGCGCGCTCCTTGAAGAACACGTGCAGACCGCGGTCCTTGAACTGCACCGTGGTCCAGGCGTAGAGGAAGGCGGGATAGAAAGTCAGCGGTGGCGAGGTCTCGTCGCTGCGCATCTCGCCACGCACGCCCCAGGAGTGGTCACGCTGGCCGTACCAGCGCTCGGGGTCGAGTTCAATGCGCCGACCGTCGAACTCCAGCCAGCCGCTGTAGCGCCCCAGTTGCTGGGCGCGGGCCATGTTCTCGGTGACGCGGCCATCGCGCCGGCGCAGGTGCGGTGTTTCCTCGTGGGCGTTCATCGACGCGAGGAACTCGATGTCGAACCGCAGGCCCGACTCGTTGGCGTCCAGCACAAGACGGTGCCGCTTCAGGCCCTCGATGACGATGATCTTCAGGGGACCCACCGTGGTCGTCAGCGGATCCGGACGCAGCTGGCGCGAAACCCGGAAGTTCCACTGGCGTCCGGCGATGGCCACACCGGCAAAGGCGTCCATCACGTTGCGGTTGGGGTGGTAACCCAGCCCAATGTCGAAGATGATGTCCAGCGAATCAATGGGATGGCCGGTGTACCAGAGCCGTTCCATCCAGGCAGGATCGCTGTTGTCGATCTGGTCGAAAGTGGTGGGCAGTTGATGCCCGATCAGGTCGTCCTGTCCCGTCAACATGCGTGTCTCCTGTGGTCTCGCACCATTTATTGCATTAGTGTACGATAATTTAACATACCGCTTCCGGAACGAAACTCAGGAGACATACCCATGACATCCAGCACCGCCGTGAAGGTGGAACTGTCCGCCGACGGCCTGGCCACGCTCAGCCTCACGCAGCCGAATCGCGGCAATCCTTTCGACGGCGACTTCATCCGCGCAATGAAGGACGCCATCCTCCAGCTCTGGGAAATGCCGAACCTGCGGGCGGTGTTGCTGCGCGCCGAGGGTTCCAACTTCAGCTTCGGCGGTGACCTCAAGACCTTCGGGCCCCTGCTGGACGATTTGCCCAGGCTGGTGCGCGGCTGGACCGCCGACCTGCACATGGGACTGCAGCGCCTCTGGCAGTTGCCTGTGCCCATCGTGGCCGAGGTGCAAGGCTGGGCCATGGGCGGCGGCGTGGCGGTGCTGGCCGGCGCGGACATCATCCTGGTCGGCAAGTCCACCCGCATCGGCTCGGCGTTCGCGCACATCGGCTTCAGTTGCGACTCCGGCAGCACCGTGACCCTGAGCGCCCGCATGGGCATGGCCCGCGCCAGGCGCTTCGTGATGATGGGCGAGGTGCTGAGCAGCCAGCAGGCGCTGGACGCTGGCCTGGTGGACATGGTGGTGGAAGACGCGGACCTTTCGCGCGAAGCGCTCGCCACCGCGCAACGCCTGGCCCAGGGTCCGACCCGGGCCTATGGCGAGATCAAGCGCCTCTTCCTGCGCGCCAGTGCGATTCCGGTGGAAGCCATGCTGGAGGACGAAGCGCTGACCCTGGCCCGCATCGCGGCCACCGACGACGCCAGGGAAGGCATTCGCTCGCAGCTGGAGAAACGCAAGCCTGTCTTCCAGGGGCGCTGAGATGAGCGAGGAAGCCGCCTGCGTCACCGTGGAACGCTCGCCCGAAGGGTGGGCGGTGCTGACCCTCAACCGCCCTGCCCGGCTCAACACCCTGTCCATCGGGCTGCGGCAAGCGCTGGAGCGCGAGGTCGCTGCACTGGAGCAGGACCCGGCCATCCATGTGCTCATCCTCACCGCGGCCGGCAAGATGTTCACCGCCGGACTCGACCTGGACGAATGGCACAACGCGTCGCCAGAGCCCGCTGCCGCCGCTTACCGCCACGATGCGGTGGCGGCGCTGCACCAGTTCCGGGGTCCGGTGATTGCGGCAGTCAACGGCCCGGCCATCACCGGCGGGCTCGAGGTGGTTCTGGCCTGCGACCTGATCATCGCGTCTGACCGCGCAAGGTTCGCCGACACGCACGTGCGCGTGGGGCTTGTACCGGGTTGGGGTGGTTCAGTGCGACTGATCCACCGCGTGGGCCTGGCCAGGGCCAAGGAACTCGCGCTGACCGCACGCACCATCAACGGCGAGGAAGCGTTGCGCCTGGGTCTCGTCAACCATGTGGTGCCCCACGACGAGCTCCTGCCGTTTGCCCAGGCCATGGCGCGCGACATGCTGAAGGCCGACCCGGAGAGCCTGAAGGCCTACAAAGCCCTGTTGGACGAAGAATCCCGGCTGCCGATGGCCGAGGCCCTGGTGCTGGAGCGTGAGCGCTCGATGGCGACGAACAGCCCTCAACGCCTGGAAGACATCCGCGCCCGACTGGACCGCTTGACCGGCAGCAAGAAATGAAGAGGAAGGGATTGGAGGCGCGATCCGGAGTCGAACCGGACTAACCGGATTTGCAATCCGGGGCATAACCGCTTTGCTATCGCGCCATCAGCATCGGGCGCACACAGCGCCGATCTGAAACTCTGACAAAAAAGGGAAGCAGAGCTTCCCTTTTTGAATCTGGAGCGGGAAACGAGACTCGAACTCGCGACCTCAACCTTGGCAAGGTTGCGCTCTACCAACTGAGCTATTCCCGCATTTTTTACCGTCTGCCGCTGCATTTCGGTAAGCCATGATTCTAACCCGAAAATCGGGCCTCTTTCAAGCTCACCCAAAATTTTTGGTCAGTGTTTGACGGCGTCGGGTGCGTTGGCCGGCTTGCTCACGTTCGCCGCCGCGAGCTGAGCCGCTACCTCTTCTTCCGTGAGTGGCACAGGCTGGCGTTCCAGCGCGATGGACAGCACCTTGTCGATCCATTTCACCGGCACGATCTCCAGGCCCTGCTTCACGTTGTCCGGAATTTCGGCGAGGTCCTTCACGTTCTCTTCGGGGATGATGACCGTCTTGATTCCGCCGCGCAGCGCGGCGAGCATCTTCTCCTTCAGGCCGCCAATCGCCGTGACCTCGCCTCGCAGGGTGATCTCCCCCGTCATGGCGACATCGGCGCGCACCGGAATACCGGTGATGGCAGACACCAAGGCAGTCGTCATCGCGGCACCCGCGCTGGGACCATCCTTGGGCGTGGCGCCATCGGGCACGTGGATGTGGATGTCGCGCTTGTCGAACTGCTCGTCCTTGATGCCCAGCAGATGCGCGCGGCTGCGAACCACGGTGCGTGCGGCTTCCACCGACTCCTTCATCACATCGCCCAGCGACCCGGTGCGCGTGATGACACCCTTGCCCGGCATGATGGCGACCTCGATGGTCAGCAGGTCGCCGCCCACTTCGGTCCAGGCCAGGCCAACGACCTGACCCACCTGGTTCTGCGCCTCGGCGCGCCCGTAGTTGTACTTGCGCACACCCAGGAACTCGCTGAGGTTGTCGGCCGTCACCACCACGGTGGGGGTGTACTTCTTGAGCAACAGGCCCTTGACGACCTTGCGGCAGATCTTGGAGAGATCGCGTTCGAGCGATCGAACACCGGCCTCACGCGTGTAGTAACGAACGATGTCGCGCACCGCTTCTTCGCGCACCTCGAGCTCGCCCTCTTTCAGGCCATTGTTCTTGAGCTGCTTGGGCAGCAGGTAACGCATGGCGATGTTGACCTTCTCGTCCTCGGTGTACCCCGAGAGGCGGATCACTTCCATGCGGTCCAGCAACGCTGGCGGGATGTTCATCGAGTTCGAGGTCGCCACGAACATCACATCGGAGAGGTCGAAGTCGACCTCGACGTAGTGATCGCCGAAGGTGTGGTTCTGCTCCGGGTCCAGCACCTCGAGCAGCGCGCTCGACGGATCACCCCGGAAGTCGGTGCCGAGCTTGTCGATTTCGTCGAGCAGGAACAGCGGGTTGCGCGTGCCGACCTTGGACAGGCTCTGCAGGACCTTGCCAGGCATCGCGCCGATGTAGGTGCGGCGGTGCCCGCGGATCTCGGCCTCGTCGCGCATGCCGCCCAGCGCCATGCGCACGTACTTGCGACCCGTGGCCTTGGCCACCGACTGTCCCAGCGAGGTCTTGCCCACACCAGGCGGGCCGACCAGGCACAGGATCGGCGCCTTGACCTTGTCCACGCGCTGCTGGACCGCGAGGTATTCCAGGATGCGGTCCTTCACCTTTTCCAGACCGTAGTGGTCTTCGTTCAGCACCGCCTCGGCATGCGCCAGGTCGTGCTTGATCTTGGTCTTCTTGCTCCAGGGCAGCGCCACGAGCGCATCGATGTAGTTGCGCACCACGGTGGCCTCGGCCGACATGGGCGACATCAGCTTGAGCTTCTTGAACTCGGCATCGGCCTTCTTGCGCGCCTCGGCGGGCATCTTGGCGGCCTTGATCTTCTTCTCGATCTCTTCGATGTCGGCGCCCTCTTCGCCTTCGCCGAGTTCCTTCTGGATCGCCTTGACCTGTTCGTTCAGGTAGAAGTCGCGCTGGTTCTTTTCCATCTGGCGCTTCACGCGCCCGCGGATCTTCTTGTCGACGTTGAGGATATCGACCTCGCGTTCGAGCTGTTCGAACAGGTTCTCGAGCCGCTTGTTCACCGGGTCGAGATCGAGCACGACCTGCTTGGACTCAAGCTTGAGGGGCAGATGGGCGGCGATCGTGTCGGCCAGACGACCCGGATCGTCGATGCTGGAGATGGACGTGAGAATCTCGGAGGGGATCTTCTTGTTGAGCTTGACGTACTGGTCGAACTGCTGCATCACGGCGCGACGCAGGGCTTCGAGCTCGTTGGACGGGGTGTCGGCCTTTTCGACGCCCGGATCGACCGGGCTGACGCTGGCGACGAAATGGGTTTCACCATCGCGAATGTCGAGCACCTTGGCGCGCTGCACGCCCTCGACCAGCACTTTCACCGTGCCGTCGGGCAGCTTGAGCATCTGCAGGATGGTGGCCACGCAGCCCATTTCGAACATGTCGTCCGTGGACGGCTCGTCCTTGGCGGCGGCCTTCTGAGCCACCAGCATGATGCGGCGCTCGGACTCCATCGCAGCTTCAAGGGCCTTGATGCTCTTGGGGCGACCCACGAAAAGGGGAATCACCATGTGCGGGAACACGACCACGTCGCGCAAGGGCAGCAACGGGAGTTCAACCGGCGAACTGGGCAGAGGGGTTTGTCCGGACATGTCAACCTCGACTAAAACGGATAAATGGGGTTGGTGCGGACGATCTCAACCGGACGCATCGACCACTTCGGCGTGCACTCGCTGCGCACGCCGGTGGACCATTCAGGCCTGCCTGGCCGCTTCGCGGTACACCAGCAGGGGCGGCTTGTTCTCATCGATGGTGGACTCGTCAACCACCACCTTCTCGACATTGCTCATACCCGGCAGATCGAACATGGTGTCGATCAGCGCGTTTTCCAGGATCGAGCGCAATCCTCGCGCGCCCGTCTTGCGCGCCAGTGCCTTGCGGGCGATGGCCTTGAGGGCCGTGGGGCGAACCTCCAGTTCGGCGCCTTCCATGGCCAGCAACCGGGAAAACTGCTTGACGACCGCGTTCTTCGGCTCGGTCAGGATTTCGACCAGCGCGTCCTCGCTGAGTTCCGACAGCGCGGCAATGACGGGCACACGGCCCACCAACTCGGGAATCAGGCCGAACTTGATCAGGTCTTCAGGCTCGATTTCCTTGAACGCCTCGGTCACGCTGCGCTGCTTCTTGCTCTTGACGGTGGCGCCGAACCCGATGCCCGAGGCCTCGGTGCGGTTGTCGATGATCTTTTCCAGCCCGGCGAACGCGCCACCGCAGATGAAGAGGATGTTGGTGGTATCCACCTGCAGGAAGTCCTGGTTCGGGTGCTTGCGGCCGCCCTGCGGCGGCACGGAAGCCATGGTGCCCTCGATGAGCTTGAGCAAGGCCTGTTGAACGCCTTCACCCGACACGTCACGGGTGATCGAGGGGTTGTCCGACTTGCGGGTGATCTTGTCGATCTCGTCGATGTAGACGATGCCCTGCTGGGCGCGCTCGATGTCGTAGTTGCAGCTCTGCAGCAGCTTGGCGACGATGTTCTCGACGTCTTCGCCCACATAGCCCGCCTCGGTCAGCGTGGTGGCGTCGGCCATCACGAAGGGCACGTTGAGCATGCGCGCCATGGTCTGCGCGAGCAGGGTCTTGCCCGAACCCGTGGGCCCGATGAGCAGGATGTTGCTCTTGGCGAGTTCGACGTCGTCCTTGCGCGCGCCCTGCTTGTGGCGCAGGCGCTTGTAGTGGTTGTAGACCGCCACGGCGAGCGCGCGCTTGGCCGCGTCCTGGCCGATCACGTAGTTGTCGAGGTTGGCCTTGAGCTGGGCCGGGGTGGGCAGGTCGTCGGCCGAGGCCTTGACCGCTTCGACGCCGGGCAACTCGTCACGGATGATGTCGTTGCACAGGTCGATGCATTCATCGCAGATGAACACCGAGGGGCCGGCGATCAGCTTCTTGACCTCGTGCTGGCTCTTGCCGCAGAAGGAGCAATACAGCGCTTTCTCGCTGGAGGCGGCTTTCTTGTCGGCCATGGTCGCTAGGGGGGAAAAACGGTATTGAATGATAGTTCAAGGGTCGACCGGGCCAAACGCGGGAAAAGGGCGGCGAATCCCGCGATCCGCCGCCCTGTTCCGCCGGATCAACCGGCCGTCGGTCGGCGCTCGATGACCTTGTCGATCAGGCCGTACTCGGCCGATTCGGCCGCGCTCAGGTAGTAGTCGCGCTCGGTGTCGCGCTCGATCTTCTCGAGCGGCTGGCCCGTGCGTTCGGCCAGGATCTTGTTGAGCTGCTCGCGCGTCTTGAGGATCTCGCGCGCGTGGATCTCGATCTCGGTGGCCTGGCCCTGGGTGCCGCCCAGCGGCTGGTGGATCATGACCTTGGAGTTCGGCAGCGCGAAGCGCTTGCCCTTGGCGCCCGCGGCCAGCAGGAAGGCACCCATGCTCGCGGCCATGCCCACGCACAGCGTGGAAACGTCGGGCTTGATGAAGTTCATGGTGTCGAAGATCGCCATGCCCGCGCTCACCGAGCCGCCCGGCGAGTTGATGTAGAAGGAAATGTCCTTGTCGGGGTTCTCGCTTTCCAGGAACAGCAACTGCGCCACCACCAGGTTGGCCGACTGGTCGTTCACCGGCCCCACGAGAAAGACCACGCGCTCTTTGAGCAGGCGCGAATAGATGTCGTAGGCGCGCTCGCCGCGGCCCGATTGTTCGATGACCATGGGGACCATGCCCAGGCCCTGGATGTCCATTGCGCTCATGCGTTTCTCCGGATGCGCCGTTTCGTCGGCGGGTGAGGTGGCTCTACTGTAACCAACCGCCACACAGACCCATGGCGCGTGGGGCCATGGCGCGGGCGGTGCGGTCCGCAGGGGAAATTGGGGGCGGTGCGGGCGAAAAAAAGGGCGGATCGCTCCGCCCTCTTCGACCGGGTTGAGGCAGACCGATCAGGCCTGGGCCATGAGCTCGTCGAAGCCGACGGTCTTGGGCGTGACCTGGGCCTTGGACAGCACGAACTCGGTGACGTTGTTCTCGATCACGATGGCCTCGACCTCGGCCATGCGGCGGTTGTCGCTCTGGTACCAGCGCACCACGTCGGCGGGCTTCTCATAGGAAGCGGCCAGTTCCTCGATGTGGGCCTTGATCTGCTCCGGCTTGGCGTGCAGTTCGTTGGCGCGCACCAGTTCGGCCACCACCAGGCCCAGGCGCACACGGCGCTCGGCTTGCGGGCGGAACAGGTCTTCGGGGATCGGGGCCTTGTCGGCATCCTTCACGCCGCGCTGCTTCAGATCGGCGCGGGCGCCTTCGACCAGGCGGTCCAGCTCGGATTGCACCACCGACTTGGGCAGGTCCAGTTCGGCCTTGGACACCAGGGCGTCCATCACGGCCTGCTTGTTGCGGGCCTGCAGGCGGAACTTGACTTCGCGTTCCAGGTTCTTGCGGATGTCGGCGCGCAGGCCTTCGACGGTACCGTCGGCGATGCCCAGGGACTTGGCGAAGGCTTCGTCCACGGCGGGCAGGTTGGCAGCTTCGAGCTTGTTGACGGTGACGAGGAAGTCAGCGGTCTTGCCGGCCACATCCTTGCCATGGTAGTCGGCGGGGAAAGCCAGCGGGAAGGTCTTGGACTCGCCGGTCTTCATGCCGCGCACGGCGTCTTCGAATTCCTTGAGCATCTGGCCGTCGCCGACGATGAACTGGAAGCCTTCGGCCTTGCCGCCTTCGAAGGGCTCGCCGTCGATCTTGCCTTCGAAGTCGATGGTGGCGCGGTCGCCGTCTTGCGCGGCCTGGTCCTGCGCGCGCTGCGCGAAGGTGCGGCGCTGCTTGCGCAGGATGTCGAGCGTGCGGTCGATGGCGGCGGCGTCCACTTCGGCCGCGACCTTTTCCACCGTGGCGGTGGACAGGTCGGCGATCTTCACTTCGGGATAAACCTCGAAGACGGCGTCGAAGGTCAACTGGCCTTCAGGGGCGCCTTCCTTTTCGGTGATCTTGGGCTGGCCGGCCACGCGCAGCTGCGCTTCGTTGGCGGCGCTGGCAAAGGCCTCGCCCACCTTGTCGTTCATGACTTCGTAGTGCACCGAGTAGCCATAGCGCTGGGCGACCACGTTCATGGGCACCTTGCCGGGCCGGAAACCGTCCATCTTGACGTCGCGCGCGATGCGCTTGAGGCGGTTGGACACTTCGTTCTGGATCACATCGGCCGGCAGCGTCAGCGTGATCTTGCGCTCCAGCTTCTCCAGGGTTTCAACGGTCACGGTCATGGTTCTCTCCAAAAGTGTGTCGGTCAACCAGCCTGCCTGGCCGACCCGGGAAATGGTCTTTGTCTGTGGTGTGGTGCGCGGGGGGGGACTCGAACCCCCACACCATTGCTGGCGTCAGGACCTAAACCTGGTGCGTCTACCAATTTCGCCACCCGCGCGCCTCGTAGGGGGGTTTCCGACACAGCGCATGGGTTCACTGAGCGGCCGGTAGTCCACTTCACGGCAACCCTAGATTGTAGCCGCTGCGCTGCCCCTCACCGCCCCCGTTCAGGCGCCCAGCCGCTGCCGCAGCACCCGCACAGCGCTGCCCGGGGTGGTGAGCACCGGCAGGCCGGTGGCCTTGTGCACCGCCCGCTGGGCGCGCGCCATGCTGAACTGCGCCAGGGCGATCAGGTCACAGCCCTGGCCGGCCAGCCAGTGCGCCGCCTCGACCACACGCTCATCGTGGCCCGCATCGTCACCCCGGTTCAGGGCGTCCATGGCGCCTTCGGCCAGGCAGGTGACCAGGTCGGTGCCGGGTGGAAATTCCGGCGGCATCGACACCAGCGTGGGCGCAAACGAAGCCACCAACCCGATCCGCCCGCCCCGGGCCACCGCCTCGGCCACCATGGCTTCGTTGGGCTTGAGCACCGGCATGTGCGGCCGGCGCCGGGCCACCGCCTCGATGCATGGGCCAAAGGCCGAGCAGGTGAACAGGATGGCTTGCGCGCCGGTGCTCTCCGCGTACGCCGCCAGGGTCTCAAACCGCTGGTGCATCGACGCGTCCAGCCCCGCGCCGCTGCTGGCGAGGTCGGCCGAGAGGCTGTCGTCCTGCAGGTTCATGCGCACCGCCTCGGGCCAGGCGCGCTCCATTTCCTCGTTGATCGGCGCCACCGAATGCGACAGCGCATGGATAAGGGCGATCCGGGTCATGCGGGGGACGGCGCCATACCCGGTTGCGCCCGCATGCGCCGGCCCTGGCTCCACCACACCAGCGCCACCAGCAGCAGCGCCGGCAGATAGAACCAGTGCGGTGTGGCCCGGCCCGACGGCACCTTGATGGACGCGACGTCCCAGCCCTGCTCGAAGCCGGACTTGGCCGCGCGCGAGCCAAACTTGACCTGCGCCACCTGCATCTGGTCACCCAGGCTCACCAGGCGCAAACCGGCCTCGTCCAGGCGCTTGCGCCCGTCTTCACCCTTCTCACCCAGCTGCACGGCCACCGTCTTGGTCAGGTCCTTGCCTTCCAGCGTCGTGCCCTTCAGCACGAAGATCACCCGTCCGTCGTCCGGCTTGTCGCGCGCGACGTCGAACACCTCGGCCGCCGGCGCGTCACGGTGCTCGGGCGCGATCCGGTCCATGAACATGTCGGGACGGAACAGCAGCACCACGGCCATGGCCAGGATGATGTTTTCCCACCAGCGGCTCTTCACACGGAACCAGTTCATGGTGATGGCCGCGAACAACAACATGGCGATGGTGCTCGCGCTGATCACACGGATCGTCTCCGCGAAGTCGTCGACGTTGATCAGCAGCAGCTGGGGATTGAAGATCCAGATGAACGGCAGGATGAGCGTTCGCGAGGCGTAGATCGCGCCCTGGATACCAGTAGCGAGCGAGTCCTCACCAGAGATCGCCGATGCAGCGAAGGTGGCCAACCCCACCGGTGGCGTGATGTCCGCCATGATCCCGTAATAGAAGACGAACATGTGCACCGCGATCAGCGGAATGATCATCCCGGACTGCGCGCCCAGCTCCACCACCACCGGCGCCATCAGCGTGGCCACCAGCACGTAGTTGGCGGTGGTCGGCACGCCCAGGCCCAGCACCAGGCAGACGAAGGCGATGAAGAACAGCATGGCCATCACGTTGCCCTGCGCCACGAACTCGACGAACTCGGTCATGCGCAGGCCCAGGCCGGTGAGCGTGATCGCGCCCACGATGATGCCGGCCGTGGCCGTGGCCACGCCGATGCCGATCATGTTGCGCGAGCCGTCGCCGAAGCCCTGCACCACCGAATCCCAGCCGTCTTTCCAGGCGCCGGGCGCGGGCACGCCGCGGAACATCGCGATCAGGGGCTTTTGCGTGAGCATCAGCACCACCAGCGTCACCACGGCCCAGAAGGCCGAGAGCGCGGGCGACATCACCTCGACCATCAGGCACCAGATCAGCACCGCGATCGGCATGATGTAGTGCAGGCCGGCGCGCACCGTGGGCCAGGTCTGCAGCGGCTTGGGGTTCTCGATGTCGATGTCTTCGGGCAGGTCGGGACTGCGCGCCGCCTGGTGCAGCGAGAACAGGTACAGCGCCAGCACCACCGCGCCCACCGCGTAGCCCGCGGCCGCGCCCATCGTGGCCTGGATGGCCGCGATCAGGTAGTAGATCGCGCACACCACGGCGATGCTGCCGCTGATGCCGATGAGGTTGCGCATCAGGCGCACGCGCCAGGGCTTGGGCTCGGCGTTCACGATCGGGTTCATGCCGAGCTTGAGCGCCTCGAGGTGCACGATGTAGAGCAGCCCGATGTAGGACAGCGTGGCCGGCAGGAAGGCGTGCTTGACGATGTCGGCGTAGGGAATGCCCACGTACTCCACCATCAGGAACGCGGCCGCGCCCATCACGGGCGGCATGATCTGGCCGTTCACCGAGCTCATGGTCTCGATCGCACCGGCCTTCACGCCGCCATAGCCCGCCTTCTTCATGAGCGGGATGGTGAAGATGCCGCCCGAGACCACGTTGGACACCGAGCTGCCCGAGATCATGCCGTTGAGGGCCGAGGACACCACCGCCACCTTGGCGGGGCCGCCACGCAGGTGGCCCAGCGCCGCGAAGCTCACCTGCATCATGTAGTTGCCGCCGCCGGCGCGGTCGAGCAGCGCGCCGAACAGCACGTACACGAAGATGGTGCCGGCCGACACGCCGAGCGCGATGCCGAACACGCCCTCGGTGGTGAGCCACATGTGCGAGAGCAGTCGGTTGAGCGAGGCGCCCTTGTGCGCGAGCACCTCGGGCAGCCAGGGCCCGAGCATGGCGTAGGCGATGAAGAAGGCCGCCAGCGCCGCCATGGGCCAGCCCACGGCGCGGCGCGTGGCCTCGAGCAGCAGCACCAGGCCGATGGTGGCGACCACGATGTCCTGCGTGTTCGGCTGGCCGGGGCGCGTGGCCAGCTCGGCGTAGAACAGCATCAGGTAGGCGGCCGAGAAGGCCGCCGCGATCGCGAACAGCCAGTCGATCACGGGCACGTGCTGGCGCGGCGAGCGCTTGAAGGCGGGCCAGGCGAGGAAGGCGAGGAACAGCGCGAACGCCAGGTGGATGGCGCGCGCTTCGGTGTCGTTGAGGATGCCGAAGCCCAGTGCAAAGGGCAGCGGCGAGGCGTACCAGAACTGGAACAGGGCCCACAGCAGGGCCACGGCGAAGATGATGCCGGCCGTGAGGCCGGTGGGTTTGCGGCCGCCCGTGTCGCTGTCGGCCACCAGTTGCTGCAGGGCTTCCGGCGCTTTTTCGATATCGGTGCTCATGGTTGTGCGCTCCGGGAAAGGCAAAGGGGATGGGTCAAAAAAAAATGGCGAAGCTCACTTCGCCATGTGCAGGGTGCGGGGCCCGTGGCCAGGCCCCTCGCCTCACTTGATCCAGCCTTTTTCCTTGTAGAAGCGGGCCGCGCCTTCGTGCAGCGGCGCGCTCAGGCCGTCCTTGACCATGTTCTCGGGGTTCAGGTTGGCCAGCGCGGGGTGCAGCTTCTTGAACTCGTCGAAGTTGTCGAACACCGCCTTGACCACCTGGTACACCGTCTCGGGAGAGGTCTTGTTCGAAGCAACGACCGTGGCGGACACACCATAGGTCTGCGTCGGTTGAGGGTTGTTCGGGTACAGGCCGCCAGGCAGCGTGACCTTGGCGTAGTACGGCTTCTCGGCCACCAGCTTGTCCACGGCAGGGCCGGTGAGCGACACGAGCTTGGCACCGCACGAGGTGGTCGGGTCCTGGATGTTCGCGCTCGGGTGGCCCACGGCGTAGTAGAAGCCGTCGATCTTGCCGTCGCACAGCGCCGGGCCGTGTTCGTCGGCCTTCAGTTCGGAGGCGAGCGAGAAGTCGCTCATCTTCCAGCCCATGCCGGCCAGCAGCTCTTCCATGGACGAACGCGTGCCCGAACCGGGGTTGCCCACGTTGAAGCGCTTGCCCTTGAAGTCCTCGAACTTCGTGATGTTGGCTTCCTTGCGGGCCACCACGGTGAAGGGCTCGGGGTGCACGGCGAACACGGCGCGCAGGTCGCTCACGGCGCCGCTGTCCTTGAACTGGCCGACGCCCTTGACGGCGTTGAACTGCACGTCGGACTGGGTGAAGCCCATGTCGAGTTCACCGGCCTTGATGGTGTTGACGTTGAAGACGGAGCCACCGGTGGACTCCACCGAGCAGCGGATGCCGTGCTTGGCGCGGTCCTTGTTCACCAGGCGGCAGATGGCGCCACCGGCCTGGTAGTAGACGCCCGTCACACCACCGGTGCCGATGGTCACGAACTTCTGTTGCGCCTGGGCAGGAGCCGTGGGAGCCATCAGCGCCGCGGCGGCCGCCATGCTGCTCAGACAAAGTTGGATTTTCTTCATGGGAAAAGCTCCTGCAGGTTGCTGCGTGGTTGAACAATCGAAAGGCCCGGGCAGAGTCCGTCCGCGAAGGCTGGTCGCCTGAAGCAAGCTTCGTGCAGAGCACGCATTCGCGGACCGGTATTTACCCGGAAGGGACAAAAAAGTGTCATGAGGCCACCTTGGCATCGGCCATCGACACCGCCAGGTCCACCGCATCGGCGAGCCGATCCACGATCTGCCGCAGTTCATCGGGCGTGCTGATGAAGGGCGGGGCGAGCAACACGTGGTCGCCGCTGCGGCCGTCCACCGTCCCGCCCATGGGGTAGACGAGCACCCCGTTGGCCATGGCCTTGCTCTTGATGCTGGCGTGCAGCTTGTGCGCCGGGTCGAACCACTGTTTGCTGGCGCGATCGGCCACCAGCTCGATGCCCCAGAACAGGCCCCGGCCGCGAATGTCCCCCACGTGGGGATGATCGCCAAAGGCCCGCTGCAGCAACTGGTGCAGCAACGCACCACGTTCGCGCACCTGGGCCAGCAGGCCATCGCGTTCGATCACGCGCTGCACCGCGAGCGCCGCCGCGCAGGCCACGGCATGTCCCAGGTAGGTGTGGCCGTGCTGGAACAGCCCGCTGCCTCGACGGAAGGCATCCACCAGCCGGCCCTGGGCCAGCACCGCGCCGATCGGCTGGTAGCCGCCACCCAGTCCCTTGGCGATGGTGAGCAGGTCCGGCACCACCCCTTCCTGCTCGCAGGCGTGCAGCGTGCCGGTGCGGCCCATGCCGCACATCACCTCGTCCAGGATCAGCAGGATGCCGTGGCGGTCGCACACCTCGCGCACGCCTTTGAAGTAGCCGGGCACCGGCGCGAGCACGCCCGCGGTGGCACCGCCCACGGTCTCGGCCACGAATGCCATCACCGAGTCGGGGCCCAGGCGTTCGATGGCTTCCTCGAGCTCGGCCACCAGCCGCTGCCCATACCGCTCGGGCGTTTCGTCGTCACGCCGCTCGCGGTACTCGTAGCAAGGTGCCACGTGCGTCACGTCGATCAGCAAAGGCTTGAACTGCTCGCGCCGCCAAGCGTTGCCACCCACCGCCAGTGCGCCCAGCGTGTTGCCGTGGTAGCTCTGCCGCCGGGCGATGAAGTGGCGCCGCTGCGGCTGGCCGATCTCCACGAAGTACTGGCGCGCCATCTTCAGGGCCGCTTCCACCGCCTCGGAACCCCCGCTGACGAAATACGCGTGGCTCATGCCCGCCGGTGCGTGGTCGATCAGCGCGCTGGCCAGTTCCTCGGCCACCTCGGTGGTGAAGAAACTGGTGTGCGCGTAGGCCAGTCGGTCAAGCTGGGCGTGCATGGCGGCCAGCACATCGGGATGGCTATGACCAAGGCAGGAGACGGCCGCGCCGCCAGAGGCATCGAGGTAGGTCTTGCCCTGGGCATCGGTGAGGGTGATGCCTTGCCCGCTCACCGCCACCGGCAGGTCGTGGCGCAACTGGCGGTGAAAGACTCGGGTGGTTGTCATTCCGTGGTGCGGGGATGTTGGGTGGGGCGACGAGCGCAGTGTAAGGAGCACCCCTGCGCCTGGAGAATGCTTTTTTGTCGCCCATCCATGCCCTGGGTTTATGGCCTCGCACGGGCTCACCCATGACTTCAAGGCATGGGCGATGGTGTGATCGGCATTTTTCAGAACACCGGCGCCTGCCTACAGTGCATGGGCATGAACGCCCCACCCGCCCCTTCCGTGCACGTCTGCGTGCTGGGCGCCGGCATCGTCGGCCTGGCCACGGCCTGGGAGCTGCAGCGCCGCGGCCATCGGGTGACGGTGGTCGACAGTGCGCAGACCGGTGCGGGCGCCAGCGGTGCCAACGGCGCGCAGCTGAGCTATTCCTACGTGCAGCCGCTGGCCGATCCATCGATCTGGCTGCAGTTGCCCAAGCTGCTGCTGGCGCCGGATTCACCCCTGAAGTTCCGCCTGCAATTCGATCCCCGGCAATGGGCCTGGGGCCTGCGCTTCCTGGCCGCCTGCCGCGCCAGCGTGTCGCGCCGCACCACGGCCAGCCTGCTTACCCTGGCGGCCGAAAGCCGCGCCGGCTTCGAGCGGTTGATGGCGCAGGAATCGCTGGACTGCGATTTCTCCGCCACCGGCAAGCTGGTGATCTACCCGAACGAAGACGCGTTTGCCGGCGCGCGCCGGCAGATGGAACTGCAGCGTCGCCTGGGCACGGTGCAGCAGGCGCTCTCAGCCGCTGAGGCGGTCGCCATCGAACCGGCGCTGGCGCACCATGCGAGCCACTTCGCCGGCGCGATCCACACACCGAGCGAATGCGCGGCCGACTGCTTCAAGGTGTGCGAGGCCCTGCAAGACTTGCTGCAGGCCCGGGGCGTGCGCTTCCTGTTCCAGACCGAGGTCACGCGCCTGCGGCGGCAGGGCGAACGCATCGTGGCGGCCGACACGAGAACCGGCCGCATCGAAGCCGACGCCTTCGTGGTTGCGCTCGGCGCGGGCTCCAGCCGGCTGGCCACGCCATTGGGGCTGGACGTGCCGGTCTACCCGCTCAAGGGCTACAGCATCACGCTGAAGGCCAGCGATGCGAAAGGTGCGGCGCCGCGCGTGAACGTGACCGATGCGGCACGCAAGGTGGTGTTCGCCCGCATCGGCGATCGCCTGCGCGTGGCGGGCATGGCCGAGCTGGTGGGGCACGACCGGGCCATCCCCGCCGAGCGCATCGCATCGCTGGTGGACAGCACTCGAACGCTGTTTCCGCAGGCGGGCCATTTCGATGACGTGCAGCCCTGGGCGGGCCTGCGCCCGGCCACGCCCACCGGCTTGCCGGTGCTGGGGCGCTTGCGCGGCTCGCCGGCCAACCTGCTGTTCAACACCGGCCACGGCGCCCTGGGTTTCACCCTCGCCTTCGGCAGCGCGCAGCGCGTGGCCCGGCTGCTGGACGAAAGCGCCGTCAGGCCAGCTGCTGCAGGGCTTGCTGCATGCAGCGCGTGAACGCGCGGGTGATGAGCGAGTTGGGCCGAGCCATGGGCCGCAGCATGCGCACGGTGGTGGCCAGCTCGGGCTCGAGGGCAAGCACGTCCACCCTCTGCGGATCGGCCGACGCGGCGGTGCAGCCCTCGACCATGGCGACACCGACGCCGTGGTGCGCGAGCGCCAGCGCCACGTGGTAGGTCTGCACGGTCATCACGGCCTCCAGGCCGGCGCCGCTGTCGCGCACGGCGTGGGCCAGGAGGTTGCCGAGCGGGTCTTTGCCGTCGAGGGCGATGACGGGCAACCGGGCCAGCTGAGCCAGCGTGATGGTGCCGGCCTTGACCTGCCTGGCCGGCAGCAGTCCCTTGGGCACGACACAGACCACACGCCGCTGGGCCAGTTGCTCCTGCACCAGCGCGGGGTGCGACACGGCGCTGAACACGTAGCCCACGTCGGCCT
>VFQP010000764.1_pt1 | contig 52984 bp, 41 predicted proteins | sample 3512351 | NCBI WGS metagenome assembly VFQP01 (sample SAMN10412372, study PRJNA504923) | tailings metagenome | isolation source: Relicate 1 Philex TSF1 revegetated site | place: Philippines: Tuba, Benguet | collected 2017-08-29 | reverse complement strand
CCAAGTACATCAACGACCGCCACCTGCCCGACAAGGCCATCGACGTGATCGACGAAGCCGGTGCGGCGCAGCGCATCCTGGCGCCTTCCAAGCGCAAGAAGACCATCGGCAAGGCGGAGGTCGAGGAAATCGTGGCCAAGATCGCGCGCATCCCGCCCGCGAACGTGTCCAACGACGACCGCAGCAAGCTGCAGACACTGGAGCGCGACCTCAAGAGCGTGGTGTTCGGTCAGGACAAGGCCCTGGAGGTGCTCGCGTCTTCCGTCAAGATGGCGCGTTCCGGCCTGGGCAAGGCAGACAAGCCCATCGGTGCGTTCCTGTTCAGCGGCCCCACCGGCGTCGGCAAGACCGAGGCCGCGAAGCAGCTGGCGTACATCATGGGCATCGACCTGATCCGCTTCGACATGTCGGAGTACATGGAGCGCCATGCCGTGAGCCGCCTGATTGGCGCGCCCCCCGGCTACGTGGGTTTCGACCAGGGTGGCCTCATGACCGAAGCCATCACGAAGAAGCCGCACTGCGTGCTGCTGCTCGACGAGATCGAGAAGGCGCACCCGGACATCTTCAACGTGCTGCTGCAGGTGATGGACCACGGCACGCTGACGGACAACAACGGACGCAAGGCCGACTTCCGCAACGTCATCATCATCATGACGACGAACGCGGGCGCCGAGACCATGAACAAGGCGACCATCGGCTTCACCAACCCGCGCACCGCGGGCGACGAGATGGCCGACATCAAGCGCCTGTTCACGCCCGAGTTCCGCAACCGTCTGGATGCCACGGTGAGCTTCAAGGCGCTGGATGAGAACATCATCATGCGCGTGGTCGACAAGTTCCTGCTCCAGCTGGAAACGCAGCTTGCCGAGAAGAAGGTGGAAGTCACCTTCACCGACGCGCTGCGCAAGCACCTGGCGAAGAAGGGCTTCGATCCGCTGATGGGCGCACGTCCGATGCAGCGTCTGATCCAGGACACGATTCGCCGTGCGCTGGCCGACGAATTGCTGTTCGGGCGCCTCACCGAGGGTGGCCGCCTGACGGTGGACATCGAGACCAGGAAGGACGATGCGGGCAAGGAAACGCAGGAAGTCCAGCTCGACATCCAGCCGCTGCCGAAGAAGGAAGGCAAGGCCAAGCCCGAGGAAGCCACCGCAGGCTGACCCCGATCCGCCTGAAACGAAAAAGCCCGGCCATGGCCGGGCTTTTTCTTGCGCGTGAGAGTTTCAGCGCTTGCCGCCGAGCAACCCACCCAGCACGCCGCGCAGGATCTGCCGGCCCAGGCCGCTGGCCACCGTGCGCGCGGCCGTCTTGGCCATGGTCTGCACCAGTCCGTCGTACTGGCCGCCACGCGGGCCGGTGCGGCCGAACAGCACTTCGTTGATCGCGCTCTTCTCGGTCGCGGCGGGAGCCTCCTTGGCGCCGCCAGGAATCCGGGGCGCCCTGGCCACGGGCTTGTCGGCATCCTCTGGCTGAGCCGCTTCGGCGCGCGCGCCGGCGTGCGAGCGGAACATCTCGTAGGCGCTTTCGCGGTCGACGGTCTTTTCGTAGACCCCGGCCACCAGCGAGCCCTGGATCAGGGCGCGGCGCTGCTCGGGCGTGATCGGCCCCAGCTGGCTGCCTGGCGGCACCACGAAGACGCGCTCGGTTTCGGTCGGACGGCCTTTGGGGTCGAGCAGGCTGACCAGGGCCTCACCCACGGCGAGTTCGGTGATGGCGGCCTCGATGTCCAGGCCGGCCTTGGGTCGCATGGTCTGCGCGGTGGACTTCACGGCCTTCTGGTCTCGCGGGGTGAAGGCGCGCAGCGCGTGCTGCACGCGGTTGCCCAACTGGCCGAGCACGCTGTCGGGGATGTCCAGCGGGTTCTGTGTCACGAAGTACACCCCGACGCCCTTGGAGCGCACCAGGCGCACCACCAGCTCGATGCGCTCGATCAGCACCTTGGGCGCCTCGTTGAACAGCAGGTGGGCCTCGTCGAAGAAAAAGACGAGCTTGGGCTTTTCGGGATCGCCAATCTCCGGCAGCGTCTCGAACAGCTCGGACAGCATCCACAGCAGGAAAGTGGCATACAGGCGGGGAGCGTTCATCAGCTTGTCGGCCGCGAGCACGTTGATCACGCCCTTGCCGTCCACCGTCTGCATGAAGTCGTTGATGTCGAGCATGGGCTCGCCAAAGAACTTGTCGCCGCCTTGCTGCTCGACCTGCATCAGCCCGCGCTGGATCGCGCCAATGCTGGCCGCGCTGATGTTGCCGTACTCGGTGGTGAACTGCTTGGCGTTGTCGCCGACGTGCTGCAGCATGGCCCGCAGGTCTTTCATGTCGAGCAGCAGCAGGCCGTTGTCGTCGGCGATCTTGAAGATCAGGTTGAGCACGCCGGTCTGCGTGTCGTTGAGGTTGAGCATGCGCGCGAGCAGCAGCGGGCCCATGTCGCTGATGGTGGCGCGCACCGGGTGGCCGAGTTCGCCGAACACGTCCCAAACGGTGGTGGGGCAAGCCTGTGAGGCGGGCAGGGCGATGCCGCGCTCTTTCAGCGTGGCGCTCAGCTTTTCGCCGAAACTGCCCCGCTGGCTGATGCCGGACAGATCGCCCTTGACGTCGGCCATGAACACCGGCACCCCGATGTTGGAGAACTGCTCGGCCAGCGTCTGCAGGGTCACCGTCTTGCCGGTGCCGGTGGCGCCGGTGATCAGGCCATGGCGGTTCGCCAGGCCGGGCAACAGCTGGCAGGTGGTGGTGGCGTTCTGGGCGATCAGCATCGGTTCTGCCATGGTGAAGGTTCCTGGAAAGGGCGGTTCGGGTGAAAACGTAAAATCGCAGGCTTATTAGATCAAAGCCAGAACGGGCAATAAGGACTATTTCGTGGCCGGACACAGCAAATGGGCAAATATTCAGCACCGCAAGGGTCGCCAGGATGAGAAGCGCGGGAAGATCTGGACGCGCGTGATCCGCGAGATCACCGTGGCGGCGCGCCAGGGTGGCGGCGACCCGGCCATGAACCCGCGCCTGCGTCTGGCCATCGACAAGGCCAAGGCAGCAAACATGCCCGCCGACCGCATCAAGTACAACGTGGACAAGGCCTCCGGCAACCTGGAAGGCCAGGCGCTCGAGGAAATCCGCTACGAGGGTTACGGCATTGGCGGCGCGGCGGTGATCGTCGACACCATGACCGACAACCGCGTGCGCACCGTGGCCGAAGTGCGCCACGCCTTCAGCAAATACGGCGGCAACCTGGGCACGGACGGCTCGGTGTCGTTCCAGTTCAAGCACTGCGGCCAGCTGATCTTCGCGCCCGGGACCTCCGAAGACAAGGTGATGGAGATCGCACTGGAAGCCGGTGCCGACGATGTGATCAGCGACGACGACGGCGCGATCGAGGTGCTGACCTCGCCGACGGAGTTCGAGGCGGTGAAGAACGCGCTGGAGGCGGCCGGCCTGAAGCCCGATGTGGCCGAAGTCACCATGCGGGCGGAGAACAACATCGAGCTGACCGGCGACGACGCCGCGCGCATGCAGAAGCTGCTGGACGTGCTGGAAGACCTGGACGACGTGCAGGACGTGTTCCACAACGCAGAAATCAGCGAATAAGGCTCGGCACGGATGAAAGTACTTGTGATTGGCGGCGGTGGCCGCGAACACGCGCTGGCCTGGAAGCTGGCGCAATCGGAAGGTGTGCAGCAGGTTTTCGTGGCGCCGGGCAATGCCGGCACCGCACGCGACGCCGCATTGACGAACCTCGACATCACCGACAAGGCAGCGTTGCGCGCCTGGGTGCAGGCCGAAGGGGTGGCCCTCACCGTGGTCGGCCCGGAAGCGCCGCTGGCCGCCGGCGTGGTGGATGAGTTCCGCGCGCATGGCCTGGCCATCTTCGGCCCCACGAAGGCGGCGGCGCAGCTGGAAAGCTCCAAGGCCTTCTCCAAGGCCTTCATGCAGCGCCACGGCATTCCCACGGCGAAGTACCAGACCTTCACCGACCCCGCTGCCGCCCACGCGTATGTCGACGCCGAGGGCGCGCCCATCGTGATCAAGGCAGACGGCCTGGCCGCGGGCAAGGGTGTGGTGGTGGCGATGTCGCTGGCCGAGGCGCACGAGGCCATCGACTTCATGCTGCTCGACAACACGCTGGGTGTGGCCCACAACGAGGGTGGGGCGCGTGTGGTGATCGAGGAGTTCCTGGCCGGCGAAGAGGCCAGCTTCATCGTGCTCTGCGATGGCGAAAACGCGCTGGCGCTGGCCACCAGCCAGGACCACAAGCGCCTGATGGACGCCGACCAGGGCCCCAACACCGGTGGCATGGGCGCCTATTCGCCCGCGCCGGTGGTCACGCCCGCGGTGCACGAACGGGCCATGAACGAGGTTATCCTGCCGACGCTGCGCGGCATGAAGGCCGATGGCATTCCCTACACCGGCTTCCTCTATGCCGGGCTGATGATCACGCCCGACGGGCAGGTCAGGACGCTCGAATTCAACTGCCGCATGGGCGACCCGGAGACGCAGCCCATCATGATGCGGCTGCGCAGCAACCTGGCCCAGGTGCTCCTGTCGGCCACCCGGGGTGAACTGGATCGCGTGTCGCTCGACTGGGACACGCGTGTGGCGCTGGGTGTGGTGCTGGCGGCAGCGGGCTATCCGCTGAGCCCGCGCAAGGGCGACGCCATCACGGGCCTGCCGGCCGACGAGGCCGATCGCATGGTGTTCCACGCCGGCACCGCCACGGTTGACGGCGCGGTGCAGGTGACAGGTGGGCGGGTGCTCTGCGTGACGGCCCTGGCCGACACCGTGGCCGCTGCCCGGCAACGCGCCTACGAGGTGGTGGACGCCATCCACTTCGATGGCATGCAGTGCCGCCGTGACATCGGGTTCCGCGCGCTCTGAAGCCCGCGGTCCACACCACCTGCCCGAACATTCTTCCGTCCACACGGTATGAGCCTTCAACAGACCCCCACGGCCTTCGTCCGTGAGTACCTCACCGACCTGCAGGACCGCATCGTCTCCACCGTGGCCATGGTCGACGGTGGCTCGTTCGTGGTGGACCGCTGGACCAAGCCGGCGGACGAACCGCTGCAGGGCAGTGGCATCACGCAGATCCTGGAAGACGGCGCGGTGTTCGAACGCGCCGGCTGCGGTTTTTCCCATGTGACGGGCCCCCGCCTGCCGCCCTCGGCCACGCAGCACCGGCCCGAACTCAATGGCGCGCCTTTCGAGGCCATGGGCGTCTCGCTGGTGTTTCACCCGCGCAACCCCTATGTGCCCACGGTGCACATGAACGTGCGCATGATCGCGGCCACCCCGGCGGGTGGTGAAACCGTGTGCTGGTTCGGCGGAGGCATGGACCTCACGCCTTACTACGGTTTCGAGGAAGATGCGGTGCATTTCCACCGCTCGACGAAAAACGCGCTTGATCCGTTCGGCGTGGACAAGTACCCGCGCTTCAAGACCTGGTGCGACGAGTATTTCTACCTGAAGCACCGCGACGAACAGCGCGGCATCGGCGGCGTGTTCTTCGACGATTTCTCGGAACTCGGCTTTGACGGCAGCTTTGCCATGACCAGCTCGGTGGGCGACGCCTTTCTGGATGCCTACCTGCCCATCGTCGACCGGCGCAAGAGCACGCCCTATGGTGAGCGCGAGCGCAGCTTCCAGCTGTATCGTCGCGGACGCTACGTGGAATTCAACCTGGTCTGGGACCGTGGCACCCATTTCGGGCTTCAGTCGGGTGGGCGCACGGAGTCGATCCTGCTGTCCATGCCGCCGCTCGTCAGCTGGGCCTACAACCGCCAGACGAAAAAAGGCTCGCCGGAAGACCGGCTGTACAAGGAGTTCCTGGTGCGCAAGGACTGGATCTGATGGCCGCCACCTCGCCACCTCGGCGCGTGGGCATGTTCGGCGGTGCGTTCGACCCACCGCACTGGGCGCACCGCGCGCTGGCTGAAACCGCGCTCGGCCAGCTGAAGCTCGACGCCCTGCACATCCTCCCGACCGGCCACGCCTGGCACAAATCGCGGGTGCTGTCGCCCGCGCACGACCGCGTGAAAATGTGCGAGCTCGCCTTTGGCGACCTGCCACGCGTCCAGCTGGATCAGCGGGAAATCCACCGGGAAGGCCCGAGCTACACGGCCGATACCCTGCGCGAACTCAAGCGCGAATATCCGCAGGCGCAGCTGTTCCTGGTGCTTGGCGCCGACCAGTTGCTGGCCTTCAAGAACTGGGTGCGCTGGCAGGAAGTGCTGGAGCTCGCCACGCTCGCGGTGGCCAATCGGGCCACCAACATCGGTGCCGACATCCCCCTGGACCAGGCCACCGAAACCGATCTTTCCGGCGTGGAGCTGCCTTTCGAGCTGCTCAACATGCCCCTGAAGAACATCAGCGCGACCGCCGTGCGCGCCCGCGTGGGCCAGCCCGCGCAGAGCACGGCCGCGCTGGATGTTCTGGTGCCCGAGCCGGTGGCACGCTATATTTCACAACACCACCTCTACCAGTCCCCTACATGACCAGCGAAACCACTGCCAAAAAAGACATCCAGCGACTCCAGCGTGCCATCGTCGATGGGTTGGAGGACGTGAAGGGTCAGGACATCGTGGTTTTCAACACCGAGCACCTCTCCCCCCTGTTCGAGCGGGTGATCGTCGCCAGCGGCACGTCCAACCGCCAGACCAAGGCGCTGGCCGCCAGCGTGCGGGACGCGGTGCGTGAAGCGGGCTTCGACAAGCCACGCATCGAGGGCGAAGACAACGGCGAATGGATCATCGTGGACTGCGGCGCCGCCGTGGCCCACGTGATGCAGCCCGTCATTCGCCAGTACTACCGCCTGGAGGAAATCTGGGGTGCCAAGCCCGTGCGGCTGAAGCACGGGGCCGAAAAGCCCGCGGCGCCCGCCAAACCTGCGGCAAGGAAGAGGCCTTCAAAGGCGCCTGAAGTTGCTCCGGTTTCCGCGAAGAAGGTGGTTCGCAAGACGGCCGCCAAGGCTGCGCCCGTGGCCCCGGCAGCGAAACGCCCGGCCGCCAAGGCCAGCGCCGCAGCACCGAAGCGCGCACCCGCCAAGAAGGCAGCGCTGCCCAAGGTGGTGGTAGGCAAGCCCACCGCCAAGAAGACAGCCGCCAAGCCCGCGGCGAAGAAAACCACCAAGCCAGCGGCCAAGAAGAAGGCATGAAGCTGCTGATCGTCGCGGTCGGGCTTCGGGTGCCTGACTGGGCCCAGACCGCCTACGACGATTACGCCAAACGCTTCCCACCCGAACTCCGGGTGGAACTCAAATCCGTCAAGACCGAGCCGCGCGCCTCCAAGACGCTGGAGACGCTGCTGTCGGCCGAACGCGAGCGCATCGAGGCCGCCATTCCTCGAGGCGCCCGCGTGGTTGCGCTCGACGAACGCGGCACCACACTGACCACCAAGGCCCTGGCCGAACAACTGAAGCAGTGGCAACTCGGGGGTGATGACGTCGCCCTCGTGATCGGCGGACCCGATGGCCTGGACCCCGCTTTCCGCGCCGCCGCCCACCAGCGCATCCGCCTGTCAGACCTCACCCTGCCGCACGCCATGGTGAGGGTGCTGCTGATCGAGCAGCTCTACCGCGCCTGGTCGGTCAACGCCAACCATCCTTACCACCGCGAATGACCGATTTCATCTACCTCGCCTCGCAAAGCCCGCGCCGCAAGCAATTGCTGGAGCAGTGGGGTGTGCGTTGCGAGTTGCTGCTGCCAGACGCCGACGAGGACGTGGAATCGCTCGAGGTGGTGCGCAAGGGCGAGTCGCCCACGGCGTATGTGCAGCGCGTCACCGCGCTCAAGCTGCAGGCATCGCTGGCACGCCTCAGGCGCCGCGGCCTGCCGCCCGCGCCCGTGCTGTGCGCGGACACCACGGTGGCACTCGGCCGACGCATCCTGGGCAAACCCGCCGATGCCGCCGACGCCAGCCGCATGCTCGCCGATCTGGCCGGCAAACGGCACCGTGTGCTCACTGCCGTGGCTGTGGGGGCGGTGGGTGCCCGCCGGGATCGCACCTGGGCGGCACTGTCCGCGTCATGGGTCACCTTCGAACCGCTGAGCGCGGCCCAGATCGGCCGCTACGTCGCGTCGGGTGAGCCCATGGGCAAGGCCGGTGCGTATGGCATCCAGGGCCGGGCAGGGTTGTGGGTCAGCCACATCAGCGGCAGTTATTCGGGCATCATGGGCCTGCCCGCGCACGAGACAGCGCAGGTGCTGCACGCGGCCGGTGTGCGGCTGATCTGAGACACCCAACACGCCACGGAGAAGGGCTTTCATGAGCCAGGACATTCTGATCAATTGGTCACCGCAGGAGACGCGCGTGGCCGTGGTGGAGCAGGGGGCCGTGCAGGAGGTGCACCTGGAACGCACGCTCGAACGCGGCCTGGTGGGCAACATCTACCTGGGCAAGGTCTCGCGCGTGCTCCCGGGCATGCAATCGGCCTTCATCGACATCGGTCTGGACCGCGCTGCTTTCCTGCATGTGGCCGACCTCATGCCCAACATCGCGGCCAAGCACGCCACGCCGCGCGAGAAACCCCCAACGCCTGAAGCCGCGGTCGACGCGGCTCCTGCCCAAGCCGGCGCCAAACTGCTCGCCCCCAACCCGGTGTTGCCCATCGAGCGCCAGATCTTCGAGGGCCAGGCCCTGATGGTGCAGGTGCTGAAAGACCCCATTGGCACGAAAGGCGCGCGCCTCACCGCGCAGATCAGCATTGCCGGCCGCTTGCTGGTGTTCCTGCCGCAGGACAACCACATCGGTGTGTCCCAGAAGATTCCGCCGGCCCAGCGCGAAGCCCTGCGGCAGCGTCTGGTGCGGCTGACAGCCACGGCCGATGGCAGTGCTGCGGGTGGTTTCATCCTGCGCACCAACGCCGAAGACGCCACCGACGAAGAGCTGGCGGATGACACAGCCTATCTGCGCAAGACCTGGCTGCGCATCAAGGAAGCCGCCACGCGCCAGCCGCCAGCCACCCTGCTGCACGAAGACCTGAACCTGATGCAGCGCGTGTTGCGCGACCTCGTGGGTGCCGATACGCAGTCCATCCGCATCGATTCGCGTGAACAGCACGGCCTGCTGGTCGGCTTCGCCAGTGAATTCATGCCCGACACGGTGGCCAAGCTCCAGCACTACAGCGGCGAGCGCCCCATCTTCGACCTGTTCAGCATCGACGAGGACATCGCGCGCGCGCTCAGCCGCCGGGTCGATCTGAAATCGGGTGGCTATCTGGTCATCGACCAGACCGAAGCCCTGACCACCGTGGACGTGAACACCGGCGGCTTCGTGGGCGCGCGCAACTTCGACGACACGGTGTTCCGCACCAACCTGGAGGCGGCGCAGACCATTGCACGCCAGCTGCGCCTGCGCAACCTGGGCGGCATCGTCATCGTGGATTTCATCGACATGGTGCGCGACGATCACCGCGAGGCCGTGCTGACCGAGTTCCGCAAACAGCTCTCACGCGACCGCGTGAAAACCATGACCGGTGGCTTCTCCCAGCTGGGCCTGGTGGAAATGACGCGCAAGCGCACCCGCGAGTCTTTGGCGCACATGCTCAGCGAGCCTTGCGAGGCGTGCAGCGGTCGAGGTGCGGTGAAGACGGCCCGCAGCGTCTGCTACGACATCCTTCGAGAAATCCTGCGCGAGGCCCGCGCCTTCAACCCGCGCGAGTTCCGGGTGGTGGGTTCGCCGAAGGTGATCGAACTGTTCCTGGACGAGGAGCGCGCGCATCTCGCGGGGCTGTCCGACTTCATCGGCAAGCCGATTTCTCTGCAGAGCGAGAGCTCGATGACGCAGGAGCAGTACGACATCGTGCTGTTGTAGAGGTTCTTACACCTCTGGCCGGAAGCTCTGTGCGTGGAGCCGCGCATACAGCCCATCCGCCTGCAGCAGCTCGCGGTGCGTGCCCTGTTCGCTGATGCGGCCATCGGCCAGCACGATCACGCGGTCGGCATGTTCGATGGTCGAGAGGCGGTGCGCGATCACCAGCGTGGTGCGGCCCTTCATGAGACGGGACAGCGCGTCCTGCACCAGGCGCTCCGACTCGTTGTCCAGCGCGGAAGTGGCTTCGTCCAGGATCAGCACGGGTGCGTCCTTGTAGATGGCCCGTGCAATGGCCAGGCGCTGGCGCTGGCCGCCCGAGAGCTCGGCCGCGTTGTGGCCCACGGTGCTGTGGATGCCTTGCGGCAGCCGCTCGATCAGTTCGCCCAGGTTGGCCGACGCCAGTGCCGCGCGCACGCGGTCCTCGTCAATTTCAGCGTCCGCCGCGCCCAGCGCGACGTTGGCGGCCAGCGTGTCGTTGAGCATCACCACGTCCTGGCTCACCATGGCGTACTGGCGGCGCAGGCTGCGCAGTGTCCATTCGGTCAGCGGCACGCCGTCCAGCCGCACGTCGCCCCGCTCGATTTCCACGAAACGCGGCAGCAGGTTCACCAGAGTGGTCTTGCCTGAGCCGGAGGGGCCGACGAACGCCACCACCTCACCTGGGCGGATGTCCAGCGACACGCCGCGCAGGGCGACGAGGCTGTCATCGTCCTCGCGCACGGGGCCGCCATCCTTGGCCGGGTAGCGCACCCACACGTCGCGCAGCGAAATCGAACCTTCCACGCGGTCGGCCGTGTGCATGCCGCCGGTCTGTTCGGGCGTGTGTTCGATGAGCTCCAGCCCGCGCTCGAGCGCGGCCAGCCCACGGGTGATGGGCGCCGCGATCTCGGCCAGGTGGCGGATGGGCGTGATCAGCATCAGCATGGCGGTGACGAAGGCCACGAAGTTGCCGACGGTCACGCCACTGGTGCTGCTCTGCCAGAGCGCCACGGCAATCACGGCCGAGAGCGCGGCCGAGGCCAGCAACTGGGTGAGGGGCGTCATGGCCGCCGTGGACACGGTGGACTTGAGCGCAAGACGGCGCAGTGCCACGCTCAGGCGGTCGAAACGTTGCGTCTGGCGCTCCTGGGCGCCGTGCAGGCGCACCATGCGGTGGGCGAGGGCGTTTTCCTCCACCACGTAGGCCAGTTCGTCGGTGGCCTGCTGGCTGTCGCGGGTGAGCTTGTAGAAGCGCTTCGACAGCACCCGCATGATGAGGATCAGGCCCGGGAAGACCATCAGCACGATCAGCGTCAGTTTCCAGTTCAGGTAGAGCAAATAACCCAGCAGGGCCAGCACGGCGAGGCTGTCCTTGGTGAGCGTGAGGAAAGCTGTCACCAGCAGCTGCGAGCCGGTCTGCACTTCATACACCAGGGTGTTGGACAGTTTGCTGGCGTTCTGCCGGGCGAACAGCGTCATCTGCGCGTCGTTGAGCTTGACGAACATGGCGCGCCGGAGGTTCAGCAGGCCCAGGCTGGCGGTGTACGACAGCGCGTACTGCGCGGTGAAGCCCGCGATGCCCCGGATGCCGAAGAGGCCCATCAGCGCCACCGGCACCATCCAGAGCTCCACGTTGCCCTTGGCAAAGCCGCGGTCGAGCAACGTTTTGAGCAAGGCGGGAATCAGCGGTTCGGTGAGGGCGCCGACGAGGGTTGCCACGGCCGCCACGAGGATGCCGGTCTTCGCTGAGCGGAAGTAGGGCCACAGGCGCAGCAGGCGCTGCGTGAGGGTGCCGTCCAGGGGCTTGTGCGGTGCGGCGGAGTCGGTCAAGGGCAGGTCGCTTCAGGAAATCTTGCAGATCGGCGGAACAATGCGGCGGGACTTGGAATCAAGCACCGGATACACGCGGCGCGGGAGGCGGCGCGCACACATCTTGTCACGGAAGGCCATGAGCCCTCCGTTATTATCAGCCGGTTGTTGCGGTGCCCGATCAGCGCCGCTGACATGAACAGAAGTGACACACAGGATGCAGGATTTGACCCGACACGACGACATGCTGGCCCCCCTTCCGAGGCGATCCGTTCTCGGGCTCGTTTCATCCTTGCCCTTGCTGGCGTTGCCGCTGTCGCCGGCGCACGCCCAGTTCCGCGTGGAGGTGGCCGGGGTCGGCCTGACCCAGTTCCCGTTTTCCGTCGTGGGTTTTCGTGGCAATGACGTGGCCAGCGAGAACATCGCCGCCATCGTGCGCGCGGACCTGGAGCGCAGCGGGCAGTTCCGCTTCGTCGAGCCTGCTGCCGGCGGCCTGGACGAAACCTCCCGCCCCGACCTCGCCCCATGGCGCGAGCGCGGTTCCGACTCCCTGCTCACCGGCAGCGTCACTCGCCTGGCCGATGGCCGCTTCGACGTGCGTTTCCGCCTCTGGGACGTGGTGCGCGGGCAGGACCTCGGTGGCCTGAGCTACCCCGTGGGCGCCACGGATCTGCGCCTGGCGGCCCACCGTGTTGCCGATCACGTGTTCGAGAAGATCACGGGCGTCAAGGGCGTGTTCTCCACCCGCATCGCCTACGTCACGAAGGCCGGCCAGCGCTACAACCTCTGGGTGGCAGACGCCGACGGCGAGAACGCCCGCGCCGCCCTGACGAGCCCGGAGCCCATCATTTCCCCCAGCTGGGCGCCCGGCGGCGGGCAACTGGCCTATGTGTCGTTCGAGGCCCGCAAGCCGGTCATCTACGCGCACGACGTCGCCACCGGCAAACGCCGCCTGCTGGCCAACTTCAAGGGCTCCAACAGCGCACCCTCGTGGTCGCCCGACGGCCGTTCGGTGGTGGCTACGCTGTCGATCTCCGGCAACGCACAGGTCTACACCATGGACGCCAACGGTGGCGAACCGCGTCGCCTGAGCCAGTCCGCCAGCATCGATACCGAACCGGTGTTCAGCCCTGATGGCAAGAGCATCTACTTCGTGAGCGACCGTGGCGGCTCGCCGCAGGTCTACCGCATGAGCGCAACCGGTGGCAACGCCCAGCGACTCACGTTCACCGGCAACTACAACATCTCGCCCGCGCCCAGCCCGGACGGTCGCTGGCTGGCCTTCATCTCCCGCATCAATGGCGCCTTCCGCCTGCATGTGATGGACCTCAACAGCGGCACCGTGACCGCCCTGAGCGAGTCTGGCGGCGATGAGAGCCCCAGCTTCGCGGCCAACAGCCGCATGATCATCTACGCCACCCGGGACAGGGGACAGGAGGCGCTCATGACGACCACGGTCGATGGGCGCATCAAGACCCGGCTGGCGGGCGCCCAGGGCGACATCCGTGAGCCCGAATGGGGCCCGTTTCTCAAGTGAGCGGCACCGCACAGCGCGGCTGACAGGTCTTCGCTATCGTCAGCCGATCTTTTCTCTTTCATTTCTCAAAGGAACTCTCCATGTCCAACAACACCGCCGCACCCCAGTCCCAACGCACCGCAGGCCGCTGGATGCGCCTGCTGGCAGGGGTCAGCCTGATTGCCGTGCTGGCAGCCTGCAGCTCCGGCGTGAAGCTCGACAACGTGCCGGTGGAAGACCGCACGGGCTCTGCTGCTGGCGCCGGCGGTGCGGGCGGCCAGTCCGGTGCTGTCGATCCGCGTGGCGTTTCCGGCGTCTCCGTCAACGGTGCTGACTCGGCCCAGCCGAACGCGCTCAGCCGTGTCATCTATTTCGACTACGACAGCTTCGAGGTCAAGGCCGAATCCGCTGCCATCCTGGAAGCCAACGCGCGCTACCTCAACGCCAACCGCACCCGCCGCGTGAACCTCGAAGGTCACACCGACGAGCGCGGCGGCCGTGAGTACAACCTGGCCCTGGGCCAGAAGCGCGCTGAAGCCGTGCGCCGCGCGCTGTCGCTGCTGGGCGTTCCTGACACCCAGATGGAAGCCGTGAGCTTTGGCGAAGAGAAGCCCGCCCAGACCGGTTTCGACGAAGCGGCTTTCGCCAAGAACCGCCGCGTTGAACTGACCTACCGTTGAGCCACATGCTGACCCGCTTCCGCTTTGCTTCCAGCCTGCTGGGCGTGGGGTCCATGGCCGTGGCGGCCTTCTGGCCGCTGCAGGCGCATGCCATCTTTGGTGACGATGAAGCCCGCCGGGCCATCATCGAACTGCGCCAGAAGGTCGATGCCAACCAGCAGGCCGATGCGGCCGCCAAGGCAGAGGCACGCGAGAGCGACGCCGCCACGCGCCGCAGCCTGCTGGAGCTGTCCAACCAGATCGAGCAGCTGCGCGCCGAGCTCGCGCGCATGCGCGGCCAGAACGAGCAACTGGCCCGCGAAGTGTCGGAGCTGCAGCGCCAGCAGAAGGACGTGCAGGCCAGTGTCGAAGAACGTCTGCGCAAGGTGGAGCCACTGCGTGTCGATCACGACGGCCAGAGCTTCACGGCAGCGCCCAACGAAAAGCGCGACTTCGATGCCGCCATGGAATTGCTGCGCAAGTCCGAGTTCGGACCGGCCGCCAATGCCTACAACGCCTTCCTGGTGCGCTATCCCGCCAGCGGTTACCGGCCCTCGGTGCTGTACTGGTTGGGCAATGCGCAGTATGCGAGCCGTGCCTACAAGGAGGCGGTTGAAAGCCACCGCCGCCTGGTGAACGAGTTCCCGACGCACATGCGCACGCCCGAGGCGATGCTGGCCATGGCCAACAGCCAGATCGAGCTGAAGGACACCAAGGGTTCGCGCAGCACGCTGGAAAGCCTGGTGAAGGCACACCCCAACTCGGAAGCCGCCGCCGCGGGTCGCGAGCGCCTCGCGCGCCTGCGCTGATTCCTTCCGCCGGCGAAGCACGGCACCCGCGCGGTGCCGTGACCTTCGCGCCGTGAGGGCGTTGGCCGCCTCCTACAATGGCGGCCATGGAAATCGCCGACTTCGCCAAACTGCAGACCCAGGTGCTCTGGGCTGCCTTCGCCGTGGCCGTGGCCTTCGGCTTCATCGCCCAGCGCACCCATTTCTGCACCATGGGCGCCATCAGCGACATCGTCAACATGGGCGACTGGACCCGCATGCGCATGTGGGGCATGGCCGTCGGGGTTGCCATGCTGGGTTTCTACGGCATGGCCTGGATCGGCTGGATCGATGCTGGCAAATCCATCTACACCTCCAGCCGCATCATCTGGCTCTCGGCCATCGTGGGTGGCGCCCTGTTCGGGTTCGGCATGGTGCTGGCGTCCGGCTGCGGCAGCAAGACGCTGGTGCGCATCGGTGCCGGCAGCCTGAAATCCCTGGTCGTTTTCTTCGTGATGGGCTTTGCCGCCTTCGCCACCCTGCGCGGCGTGCTCGCCGTGCTGCGCGTGAACACGGTGGACAAGGTGGCCTTCGAGATTCCCGCCGGTGGCGCCATTCCCATGTGGCTGTCGAGCGGCCTGGGCCTGTCGCCTGCGCTGGCCGGCCTGCTGCTGGCGGTGCTCGTGGGCGGTGGTCTGGTTGTGTGGGCGCTCGCGGGCCGCGAATTCCGCAGCTTCAACAACGTGTTGGGTGGCCTGGGCATCGGTCTCGTCATCGTGGGCATGTGGTGGGTCAGCGGCCATCTGGGCTTCGTGCCCGAGCACCCTGAAACGCTGGACGCGGTCTACGTCGCCTCGAACTCGGGCCGCATGGAGTCGCTCACCTTCACCGCGCCCATGGCCTACACACTGGACTGGATCATTTTCTTCAGCGACACCTCCAAACTGCTCACCTTCGGCGTGGTCACCGTGGCCGGTGTGGTGGTGGGTTCGCTGGCCTGCGCGCTCATCGAAGGCAGCTTCCGCTGGGAAGGCTTCCGCAGCACGCAGGACACGGCCCTGCACATGGCCGGCGCCGCCTGCATGGGCGTGGGCGGTGTGACGGCGCTGGGCTGCACGGTGGGGCAGGGCCTGTCCGGCCTGTCCACCTTGAGCTTTCTCAGCATGATCGCCGTCGCGGGCATCGTGCTTGGCGCCATCGGTGGTTTCCGCTTCCAGATGTGGTTGCTGGATCGCGAGTGAGTCCGCTGCCTCCCGACGTGTTCGAACGCCGCTTCGGCGGCCTGCGCCGGCTGTACGGGGTTGAGGGCGCGCAGCGCATCTTCGACGCGCACGTGGTGGTGGTGGGCATCGGCGGCGTGGGCTCGTGGGCGGTGGAAGCGCTGGCCCGCAGCGGCGTGCGCCGGCTGACGCTGGTCGATCTCGACCACGTGTCCGAATCCAACATCAACCGGCAGATCCACGCACTCGAACCCACACTGGGGCAGGCAAAAGCCGAAGCCATGCGGGAACGCATCGCGCTCTTCCATCCCGGCTGCACCGTCGATGTCGTTGACGAATTCGTGACCCCAGACAACTGGCCAGGCCTGCTGGATGGCGTGCCTGGCCTCACCGGGGCGCCATCGGCCCTCATCGATGCCTGCGACCAGGTGCGCGCCAAGACCACGCTGGCCCATTGGGCTGCTTCGCGTGGCGTGCCCTTTGTGACGGTGGGTGCGGCGGGCGGCAAGCGCAAGGCGCAGGCCGTGGAAGTGGCCGACCTGAGCGACACCACCCACGACCCCTTGCTCGCGCAGCTGCGCTACCGGCTTCGCAAGCAACACGCCGGCGCGCGCACTGGGCGCATGGGTGTGGCCTGCGTGTTCAGCCGCGAGGCCGTGGCCCCGCCGGATGCATCGTGCGGGTTGGACGACAACGACGGCTCCCTCAACTGCCATGGCTACGGCTCGGCCGTGAGCGTGACAGCCACATTTGGCCTCTGCGCTGCAGGCTGGGTGATGAACACGCTGGCTGGTGGCGCAAAAAAATCGCTTGGGGCGTAAAGGCGTGTGACAACCACGCTATAATTTGAGGCTTCGCGCAGCAGTCGACAAGACTCGAACCCAGAACCCGTGTCTGGACTTCACGTGAATTCCCTTCGGGGGCGTTAGCTCAGTTGGTAGAGCAGCGGACTCTTAATCCGTAGGTCGAGTGTTCGAGTCACTCACGCCCCACCACCGTTTCCAGCGGTTGCCTGTCGGCAATCGAACCCTTTTTGATGGGACGTTAGCTCAGTTGGTAGAGCAGCGGACTTTTAATCCGTTGGTCGGCAGTTCGAGCCTGCCACGTCCTACCATGTGAATCAAGGACTTAGCCGAAAGGCTAGGTCCTTTTTTCTTGGTCAGCGTGCCAGAAACGTGACGTTAGTAGCCACATCTTCAGCACGTACGCGTTCGATTCGAGCCGCCGCCAACGAGAGATGCTCGGTTGCGTACTTTGCATAGCGGTCCACCATCACCCGAGACTTCCAGCCGCCCAAGTCCTTGAGCTCATCGCAAGACGTTCCCGCCTGGCGATGCCATGAAGCCCACGTGTGGCGCAGGTCATGGAACCGAAAATCCTTGATGCCGGCGGCCGCCAGCGCGGTATGCCACGCCGAGTTGGTCAGTTCCCACTTGATCTGCTTCTCCTGGTAGGTGAAACAAAGGCGTAGGTCCTTCCCGATCTGCTCTCTCAAAACTTCCACTGCATCTTCATTCAACGGTACTCCCCGAGGCGTGCCGTTCTTGGTGTGGTTGAGCCAAGCGGTCTTGCGGTTCAAGTCCACCCGGTTCCACTCCAAGCCCGTGATCTCACCAGCGCGACAGCCTGTTGCCAGAGCGAATCGCACGAGGGCAGCCAGGTGAGGCGGGCAGACACGGATCAAACGTTCCGCTTCTTCTCGCGTCAACCAGCGGTCTCTCTCGACTTCACCGGGCAAGAGTCGAATTTTTGGAAACGTGTCGATCCACTGCCACTCATCGCGGGCCATGCGCAGCAAGCCGCGCACGGTAGACAGGTACCTGTTGACCGTCGCAGGCTTGTTGCCCTTGGCCATCTCGCCTTGAACGATCTGCCAGATCACGTCGCCAGAAATCTGACTCAATGTCAGTTCACCCAGGTAGCGATCGAGGTTGCGGCAAATCCGCTGCACGTCCTCAAAACTTCTCAATGTCCGTTTCAGCGCGAGAAACCGAATCACAGCTTCTTGCCACGTGCGTTTGGGCTTGATTCCGAAATGCGTCTCGCGGTATGCATCTAGCTTCAGTTTTGCTAGCAGTGCTTCCGCGTCGGCTCGGTCTTCAGTCCCAGCGCTCTGGCGTATGCGCTTGCCGTTGGGGAGCGTTGCATTGATCCACCAGTACCGGGAATCCGGTCGCCTGAAGATTCCTTCGTTTCGGGCCATATGTTCTCCTTTCGGGCCCGTCTTCGCTCCTCTTTATGCTCGTCGAGCCAGGCATCCAAGTCAAGACGGTCATACACGCAGCGGCGGCCAAACTTGATGTGCGGCACGTCGAGTTGGGCAAGCAGCGTGATGCCGATGCCCAAATACCCTGCGGCCTGTTCCTTGGACAAACAGCGGACCGGAGGCAAAGGCAGGCTCTCTTCGTCCATCACCAGCCCCGCGAGGCCCGTCGATAGGCTTCCGCGCCTTCGTCCACGTAGTCTTGTTTGAGGTTGTCTACCAGGCCGGGAGCATTGATCGCTGTACCAAACTCCCGCGCCTTGAGTGCCACCCGCTGCGCCAAGAACTCATCGAACGTGATCTGACGCTTGCGCGCGACTTCCGTGTAGTGGACGTAAAGGTCTTTTAGCAGCGCATCGATGGCTTCATTGCGGTCTTCGATGTGATGAATCGACATGTACGACACCAAGGCGCCGAGGACGACCGACAGCAGCCGCAGTTCCGAGGGCGCGCGAGCGTTCGAATACTTGTCGAGCAGGACAGCATGTGCGCTCTTCCAATTGACCATCGCCAGCGCCACCCACAGGTGGTGCAGGGGCCAACGTGAGCGCGTGGTGTCCGTTTCGCTGGGAACGGTTAGGCGAAGCCAGCCGCTTGTGGCGTAGCCCCAAAGACCACCGATGCGTTCCAAGACGCTGTCAAGCGAAGACAGTTGGCGGGACTTCAAAAACTCACGCTCGAACTGGAATTCGAGCCGCCAGACCTCTTCGCCAGGCGTCCAGCCGTGTGCTGCCCAAAGGTTGAAGTTCCAGTCTTTGCCGCTGTAGATGACCTCCCGCACCTTGTCGTATAGGCGGCAACCGATTTGACCGCCGAGACCCACAGTCCAGCCGGTGAACTTCTGATCGCTGGAATAGCTGTGAATTTCGCTCGCACGGGTGACCCATGCGCTTCGAGTCCAAGAGTCCATCACTACGGGGGTGATGAAGTCGGCCGCCAGGTCGATCCGGCTGACGAGGTTGGACCCCACAAGGCCGAACTCCGAAAGAATCGCTTGCAGCTCTTCCTGGACAGCATGCGGCCCTTTGTGAGCCAGACATTGCGCCGACACCTTGACGTAGGCCATCGGCAGCTTCTTGCCAGGTTTGGAAATCTGGATGCGGTAGGCGTTGTCGTCCAGAATGAAGGGAAACAGTTTTGCGCCTTTGTCATGGACCCGGAAGAAGTGAGAGCCTACCGGCCATTGGGCCTTGGCCTGTTCTTCGGGATGTTCGGACTGCGCGTAGGCCTTGAGCTTGTTCAGCGCGTTCAGGGACTCAGGGTACAGGTCCCCCGAGTACGACAGGTACAAACTGTCAACGCCAAGGCGGAGCAGGCGGAACCCTTCAGACAGTGGCCTATTGCAGGTAAGGGGTGCTGTGTTACTAGGCGGCGCACCCCGTTCCGACCCGGGTTCGGAGCCGCGCGCAAAGCGCACAGCATCCGAACCCGGGTCGGTTTGTGTGGAGAGCAGCGGAGTGCCAACGGACTTGCCGGTCAGGGGACGCTGGGAGGACATGATTCAACCTTTTCCGCGCCAGGCATGCCACGCTGGCTTCCTGGTACGGATGTCGATTGAACGGATGAATGCCGCCGCGCGCGACTATCTCAAATCACGATTTCAGAGGGTGGGCAACTTGCGCGAGCGGCGATAGTGAGCTCGAAGGTTCTTCCGTGCGTCGCCTGCTCCGGGGTGATACACGCCAAGCTCGTTGACCATCAAGTCTTCAAGCTGTTTCTCAGAAAGGTCTCCCAGCCCCATTTCACGGAGCAGCAAGAATACGTATCGGAGCCGATCAAGTCCTCGCCATTCCTTTTTTGACGGTCCGGCCAGGGCGCTACGAAGGCGCTTAAAGAAAGCTGTGTTGTCTCGCATCTGAGCCCTTGCAATCGCTTGCATTGCCGTCGGGCATCCGATTACAGCCCTGTCCATGCGTATCGCCTTGAAGAGTGACTCGTGTGATCCGCTGTCGCGCACCTCCTTAAGCAAACTAGAGATGCTTCGACCATAGGTAGCGATACATTTGATCGTTCTGAACAGAGAGTACCCCATCGCTAAGGCCGCGCTTTCTGAGAAGGCTTCATTAACCGGCGGATCTTCATTCGCGAGGTGAAGGCTATCCAATAGAGCCTGCTGGGGGTCAGGCGCGGCTGCTATAGCAGCGATATCTTTGTGGCGATTGAATGCGACGATAACAACAGCTAAGTGCTCTTGAAGGTCTAGTTCGTATAGGTGACTGTAAAAGCCATACTCCCCAGACATCACAGCGTCGAACTTATGCGCGGGAGTCTTGGAGAGGCGGTCGTCGATGTCCGCAAGCATCGCAAATAGCTCAGGCAACTTGCCGACAAACTGCCGAAGCTGTTCGCTCGTGAGCTTTCCGTACTCCTTGTTTAGCACGCAGTTATCACGCCTTTTTCGACTCGACCTGCTTCACGCGATCGACCATTTTCTGCTTTGCAAGGGCGATCACCGCTCTCATTGCAGCCGCTGCTCCTTCCAAGCTCGTGTAAAGGGCAGTATCGCTTTGAATCGCGCGAGCTCTAAAGGACTTGCCCTGCAACTCCTTCAACCACGCGGCCTCATCTGGCAAATGCGCGAGCTCTTCGAGTAAGCCCGACGCGATACAACCTTTTGTCTCGTCGTTTTCTAGCTTAGCAAACAACGTGTCGACTCGCTGGTCCCAAACAACTAGGTCGTTAATGCGCCTATTCAGAATGTTCAAAGACTCTTGCTTGTCAGGAATTGAAGGATTGCTAAATGCCTCTCGGATGCCGTCGAGCTGACCCATAAGATCACTAGCTCTGCCGTACACCCCCTTCCTCCTTTCCACGGTCACTTGATCGCAGAACGCCGTCTTACTACGGAACGCGATCTCAAGAATCCCGCTTTGAGCAAGCATGGTGGCATCCCTGGAGATTCTGTCGATACCCTCGCGGATGCTTCCGTAGTCGGCAACGAGCGTTGTGGCAATCAATGCACTGGCTCCAAGAACTTTGAGGCGCGTCTTTAGGCTTCCCTCTTCAAACTCCACAGTGACGGTTATTGCGTCCCCAAAGAGAAATTTCGCCCTTTCTTCAAAGAAGGAAATGAGCTCAGATTTAATCTGCGCAAGCTCGCTTTCGGAGGGGTAGGCGTCGACGTCAAAATGAGTGTATGCCTCGCTAAGAACTTCTTGCGCTATGTAATTAGCCATGCTGCTCAGTAGGTGGTTGCAATGATGGCTGGCATGATACGTTACCGTGTTGCTGGTCTCTATCAGTTGAAACCAGGGCGGGGGCTCCAAGCACTAACGAGCCGCTTGCCGCACAAATTCCGCCGTTTTCTGCACGGCGCTGGGGGGAATATTGCGACGTGACGCCGCTACCGGATCCTGGCAAGTGACAACGAGCGAAGGCGGGCTAAGTGATTGATAAATATGGGGATTTCTCCCCCTTTTAATCCGTTGGTCGGCAGTTCGAGCCTGCCACGTCCTACCAGAAGACAGAAAGCCCCGGTCGCAAGACCGGGGCTTTTTTCTTTCCGGAGCCGCAGCGCTGTTGCCGGGGCAGTTACCTCCACCACTGGGGGATTTGACTTTGCCGGGCGCTCGAATAGGATATTTGCTGGACATCAGTGCCAGACAACATCGTCCCGAAGGAGCGAATGAAGAAGCTGCTCAATTTCCTGTCCACGGCTCTCCTGTTCTGTGTGCTCGGGGTTCCTCTGCTGGCGTTTGTGGTGCTGGCTGTCGTGGCACCGTCGGCGCACACGATCATCGTGGCGTTGATCGCCGTGTCAGTGGCCGCCATCGCCTGGCTGATTTATCGCGGGGTCATGAGCAGCCGTGCGAAGCGGGCGCCAGAAGTGAACGCGTGAGCGCCGCCACGTCGCCAGGTTCTTCCCTGGGAAACTCGAACACATGAAAGAAAAGGGCACCGGTGGGTGCCCTTTTCGCTTCAGAAGCCCTTTGTGGCTGGCCTCAGGGGCCAATGGGCCTTACTTCTTCTTGAAGAATCCGTAGATCACCAGCAGGATGATGGCGCCGATGACCGAGGCGATGAAGCCCACGGGTTCGCCCTGCTGGTAGAAGCCGAGTGCCACACCCAGGTAGCCTGCGACGAAGGCGCCGGCCACGCCGAGGATCGCGGTCATGATCCAGCCCATGCTGTCGTCGCCTGGCTTGAGCATGCGGGCCACGAAGCCGGCGATGAGACCGATGAAGAGGGTGCCGAGAATGGACATCATGGTGAGGTTCCTCCGGGTTGGATAGAAAACCGCCGCATTTGCAGCGGACGCCCGGTCAGGATACCCCACCAAGATGTCTGTCGTCAGGTGGTGGCGGCCTCGATCAGCTCGTGCAGTTCCAGCCAGCGCGCCTCCAGGCCCTCGTTCTCGTCGTTCACTGCCTTGAGTCGGCGGCCCGATTCCGCCAGATCGGCCGGGCTGGCGGACTGGCTCAGCGCGGTCTCCAGGCGGGTCTTTTCCTGGGCGAGCTGCGCCATGCGCTTGTCGACCTGCTCTAGCTCCCTTTTCAGCGGCTTCGTTTTTTCGGCCAGCTGCTGGCGGCGCAGGGCGTCCTGCCGTTTCTGCTCGGGTGTGCGGCCCGGCTCGGGCGCCTTGGCTGCAGGGGCTGCCACCGCAGCAGCCGCCGGCGCAGGCGCGCGCGACTGGCCGCGCTGTTCCTGGCGTTGCGCTTCGCGCGACTGTTTGGCCACGTCCAGCAGGTAGCGCTGGTAGTCGTCGAGGTCGCCGTCGAAGGGTTCGATGCCACCGCGCGAGACGAGCAGGAACTCGTCGCACACGGCACGCAGCAGCGCCCGGTCGTGGCTGACCAGCATGACGGTGCCTTCGAACTCGTTGAGCGCCACGGACAGGGCCTCGCGCGTGGCGAGGTCCAGGTGGTTGGTGGGCTCGTCGAGCAGCAGCAGGTTGGGGCGTTGCCACACGATCATGCACAGCACGAGGCGGGCTTTTTCTCCGCCGCTCATGCTGCCCACGCTCTGCTTCACCTGGTCGCCGGTGAAGTTGAAGTTGCCGAGGAAGCTGCGCAGGTCCTGCTCGCGCGTGGGCTGACCGCTCAGGCGGCCTTGCGCGGTGCAGTCCTTCACCAGCCGGATCATGTGTTCCAGGGGCGTGTCGGCGGGGCGGAGCACGTCGAGTTCCTGCTGGGCGAAGTAGCCGATGTTGAGGCCCTTGCCTTCGGTGATCTGGCCCGCCAGCGGCGCGAGATCGCGCGCGATGGTCTTGACCACCGTGGACTTGCCCTGGCCGTTGGCGCCCAGGATGCCGATGCGCTGGCCGGCCAGCACCGAGCGGCTGATGCCGCGCACGATGGCCACCGGTTCGCCGCCGGGTTCCCGCGGCGGGTAGCCGAAGGTGACGCTTTCCATCGCGAGCATCGGATTGGGCAGGTTCTGCGGCTCGCTGAACTCGAAGTTGAAATCGGCCTCGGCGAGCACCGGCCCGATCTTCTCCATGCGTTCCAGCGCCTTGACGCGGCTCTGTGCCTGCTTGGCCTTGCTGGCCTTGGCCTTGAAGCGGTCGATGAACTTCTGCAGGTGGGCGATCTTGTCCTGCTGGCGCGCGAACGCGGCCTGCTGCAGCGCCATCTGCTCGGCGCGCATGTCTTCGAAGCGGCTGTAGTTGCCGCCGTAGCGGTTGAGTTGAGCGCGCTCGATGTGCACGGTGACGTTGGTGACGGCGTCGAGGAATTCCCGGTCGTGGCTGATCACGAGCAGGGTGCCGTCGTAGCGCTTGAGCCAGGCTTCGAGCCAGACGAGGGCGTCGAGGTCCAGGTGGTTGGTGGGTTCGTCGAGCAGCAGCAGCTCGCTGGGGCACATGAGCGCGCGCGCGAGTTGCAGGCGCATGCGCCAGCCGCCCGAAAAACTGTCCACCGGGCGTTCGAGTTCGTCGGTGCGGAAACCCAGGCCGAGGATCAGGGCCTGCGCGCGGGCGGGCGCGTCGTGCGCGCCGGCGTCATGCAGCGCCATGTAGGCGTGCGCCATGCGTTCGCCGTCTTCGCTGTTCTCGGCGGCGGTCACTTCAGCCTGGGCCTGCAGCAGGGTGGTGTCGCCCTCGATGACAAACTGCGTGGCGGACATGTCGGTCTCCGGCATGTCCTGGGCGACCTGCGCCATGCGCCAGTGCTGGGGCACGTTGAAGTCACCCTTGTCTTCGTGCAGGGTGCCATCGAGCAGGCGGAACAGGCTGGATTTTCCGGCGCCATTGCGCCCGACCAGGCCGGCTTTCTCGCCGGGGTTGATGGTGCAGGAGGCGCCATCGAGCAGGACCTTCGCTCCGCGGCGAAGGACGACGTTCTTCAAGGTGATCATGGGGCGGGCGTCTGCGCAGGGGGCAGCGCCAATAGGGATTCAAGGGTGAGCAGAAGCACCTGGTCGTCGCCCGCGCTGGTCTCGAGCCAGACGGCTTCGAGTTGCGGGAAAGCGGCTTCGAAGTGCTCGCATTCGTTGCCGATTTCAAGCACCAGCACGCCGCCGGGCTTCAGGCAGCGGGGCGCATCGCGCAGCAGGGCGCGGATGAAGTCCATGCCGTCCTCGCTGCCGCCGGTGTTGCCGTCGAGCGCCAGGCCGGGTTCGGCGCGGTATTCGGGCGGCAGCGTGGCCATGCTGTGCGCGCTCACGTAGGGCGGGTTGCACAGGATCAGGTCCCAGGGGCCGGGGCAGGCGGCGAGGCCGTCGGACTCGACCAGCTGCACGCGGTCCTGCAGGTCGTGGCGATCGACGTTGATGCGGGCGACGGCCAGTGCATCGGTGGAAATGTCGGCGCCGGTGACCTGCACGTCGGGATACGCCATGGCCGCGAGCACGGCCAGGCTGCCGTTGCCGGTGCACAGGTCGAGCACGTCTCGCGAGCTTTCGACCAGCCACGGGTCGATCGACCCGTCGGCCAGCAGTTCGGCGATGAAGCTGCGGGGCACGATGGCCCGGCGGTCCACATGGAAGGGAATGCCCTGCAGCCAGGCCTCGCCTGTGAGGTAGGCGGCGGGCTCGCGCGTGTCGATGCGCCGCTGGATCAGGGCCAGCACGGTAGCCTGCTCTTCGGGCGTGACGGCGCGGTCGGCCAGCAGGTCGAGGTCGCTGTCCAGCGGCAGGCCCAGTTGCCATAGCACCAGCCAGGCGGCCTCGTCGCGGGCGTTGGTCGTGCCATGGCCATAGGCCAGCTGCGCGGCCTCCAGACGCTGGCCCGCCTGGGCAAGAAGCTCGTTCAGGTTCACGGTGTGTTCACGCGCCCGCACGGGCCTGGGCATCGAGGTGCTCCAGCGTGCGGCGGTAGATGTTCTTGAGGGGTTCGATGTCGGCCACGGCGACGTGCTCGTCGACCTTGTGGATGGTGGCGTTGGGCGGGCCAAGCTCGATCACCTGCGGGCAGACCTGCGCGATGAAGCGGCCGTCGCTGGTGCCACCGGTGGTCGAGAGCGTGGTGTCCAGCCCGACCTCGGCCAGGATGGCGGCGCGCACGGCATCGACCAGCGTGCCCGGTGGCGTGAGGAAGGGCCGGCCGCCCAGCGTCCAGTCGAGGTCGAAATCGGAGCCCGCCTGCAGTCCGTGGCGCTGCAGCAGATCGTGCACGCGCTGCTGCAGGCCTTCGGGGGTGGATTCGGTGGAGAACCGGAAGTTGAAATCGATCACCACGGTGCCCGGAATCACGTTGCTCGCGCCGGTGCCGCCGTGGATGTTGCTGATCTGCCAGCTGGTCGGGGGAAAGAAGTCGTTGCCCTGGTCCCAGACCGTGGCGGTGAGTTCGGCCAGCGCCGGTGCCGCGAGGTGGATCGGGTTCTTCGCCAGGTGCGGATAGGCGATGTGGCCCTGGACGCCCTTGACGGTGAGCTTGCCGCTCATGGTGCCGCGCCGGCCGTTCTTGATCATGTCGCCGGTGCGCTCCACCGAGGTGGGCTCGCCGACGATGCACCAGTCGAGCCGCTCGCCGCGCTGCCGCAGCGCTTCGCAGACAACCACCGTGCCGTCGAGCGCCGGGCCTTCCTCGTCGCTGGTGAGCAGGAAGGCGATGTCGATGGCGGGTGCCGGGTGGGCGGCATGGAACTCTTCGCAGGCCACGACCATGGCTGCCAGCGAGGTCTTCATGTCGGCGCTGCCGCGGCCGAACAGCTTGCCGTCGCGGTGGCTGGGCACGAAGGGATCGCTGGCCCAGGCGGTCAACGGGCCGGTGGGCACCACGTCCGTGTGGCCGGCGAACACGAGGGTGGGCCGCTTGCCCTTGCCCAGGCGTGCCCACAGGTTGGTCACGCGGAAGTCGGCCGGGCCGCTTTCAATGGTCTCGCAGGCAAAGCCGAGCCGCGCCAGCCGCGCGCCCAGCATCGCCTGGCAGCCCTCGTCACGGGGGGTGATGGAAGGGCAGGCAATCAGGGCTTCGGCGAGGCGCAGGGTATCGGTCATTCCAGGGTGTTCAGAATTTGACGTCGAGCGTGAACTCGGTGAAGGTCGCGTTGTCGCCGCCGTCCTCTTCGCTGGTCTGCGCGGCTTCGGCGGCCTTCGAGGCGTTGAAGTCGTTCTGCAGGCGCCACAGCAGGTTGTTGGGCGAATCGGCGTAGGCCAGGCCTTCGTTGCGGGACACGAGGCCATCGTTGATGAGCCGCGCCAGATCCTGCTCGAAGCTCTGCGAGCCTTCGGCCAGCGATTTCTCCATCGCGTCGCGCACGCCGGAAAAATCGGCTTTCTGGACGAGGTCGGCGATCAGCGAGGTGTTGAGCATCACTTCCATGGCCGGCACGCGGCCACCGGTGTGGGTGCGCAGCAGGCGCTGGGAGACGATGGCGCGCAGCGCGGCGGCCAGATCGCCCAGCAGCGTGGGGCGCACCTCGACCGGGTAGAAGCTCAGGATGCGGTTGAGCGCCTGATAGCTGTTGTTGGCGTGCAGCGTGGCCAGGCACAGGTGGCCCGACTGCGCGTAGGCAATCGCGGCCGTCATGGTTTCGCGGTCGCGGATCTCGCCGATGAGGATCACGTCGGGCGCCTGGCGCAGGGCGTTCTTCAGGGCGACCTGCAACGAAGCCGTGTCGGGCCCGATCTCGCGCTGGTTCACCACCGATTTCTTGTTGCGGTAGACGTACTCGATCGGGTCTTCGATGGTGAGCACGTGGCCGGTGGCGCGCTCGTTGCGGTGGTCGATCATGGCCGCCAGCGTGGTGCTCTTGCCCGCGCCCGTGGCGCCCACCATCAGCACCAGCCCGCGCTTCTCCATGATGAGGTCGGCCAGCACCGGCGCCACATTCAGCGTGTCGAGCGCCGGAATGTCGCTCGGCACGAAGCGGATCACCACGGCGATGTGGCCGCGCTGGCGGAACGCGCTGACGCGGAAGTTGCCCAGTGCCTCCATCGGCACGGCCATGTTGAGCTCGCCCGTTTCCTGCAGCTCTTCCATGCGGGTCGGCGGCAGGATCTCGGCGAGAAGGTTGCGCGGCGCTTCTGGTGGCAGCACCTGGCTGTTGATGGGGATGGTCTGCCCGTTGATCTTGATCATGGCCGGCGCGTGCGCCGTCAGGTACACATCCGAGGCCTTCTTGTCGGCCATCAGGCGCAGGATGCGCTCCATCGTTCCACTGCTCATACCGATTCCTTAGGCTGATGGGGAAGACGCTACCGGAGTCCGTGCCGCGGTCCGGCACACCGCGGAACCGGCCTGGCCGAACCGCGGGTGTTGCCCCTTGAGGGGCGGAGCGCAGCGACGGGGGTGGGCCATGATCAATCGCGCAGCAGGTCGTTCAGGCTGGTCTTGGCGCGGGTCTGTGCGTCCACACGCTTGACGATGATGGCGGCGTACAGGCTGTACTTCCCGCCGTCCTTGGGCAGGTTGCCGCTGATGACCACCGAGCCGGCCGGCACGCGGCCATAGCTCACTTCGCCGGTGGCGCGGTCATAGATGGGGGTGCTCTGGCCGATGTAGACGCCCATGGAGATGACCGAGTTCTCTTCGATCACCACGCCTTCGACGACTTCCGAGCGGGCGCCGATGAAGCAGTTGTCTTCGATGATGGTCGGGCCGGCCTGCAGGGGCTCCAGCACGCCGCCAATGCCCACGCCACCCGAGAGGTGCACGTTCTTGCCGATCTGGGCGCAGGAGCCGACCGTGGCCCAGGTGTCGACCATGGTGTTTTCGTCCACATAGGCGCCGATGTTCACGTAGCTGGGCATCAGGATGGCGCCCTTGGCGATGTAGCTGCCGCGGCGCGCGACGGCCGGTGGCACCACGCGCACGCCGGTGGCCTTCATCTCGGCTTCGCTCAGGTGGGCGAACTTGGTCTTGACCTTGTCGAAGAAGCCGAGGTCACCGGCGCGCATCACTTCGTTGTCCTTGAGGCGGAACGACAGCAGCACTGCCTTCTTGATCCACTGGTGCACCGTCCACTGGCCCACGCCCTCGCGCGTGGCCACGCGCAGCTTGCCGTTGTTGAGCTCGGAGATCACGTGCTCCACGGCGTCCACCACTTCCTTGGGGGCGGAGGCGGGGGAGAGGTCGGCGCGGTTGTCCCAGGCGTTGTCGATCAGGGTTTGCAGTTGTTGGGTCATGGTCAGGGCAAGGGTGAACAGGAAAGGAAAAAGTGGGAGCGCCGCTCAGGTGCGGCGCGACATGAAGGCGTGGATGCGTCTGGCGGCTTCCAGGCATTCGGCGGGCTCGGCCACCAGGGCCATGCGCACGCGTCCGTTGCCGGGGTTCATGCCGCCGGTCTCCCGGGCCAGGTAGCTGCCGGGCAGAACCGTCACATTGTATTGAGCCAGCAATTCGCGGGCGAAGGCTTCGTCGGCGCTCAGCCCCGCAGCGGCATCGGCAAACGAGGGCGGCACGCCGGCCCAGAGGTAGAACGAGGCGTCGGGCAGGGCGACGTCGAGCACCTCCGCCAGCAGCGGGGTGACCTGCTCGAACTTCTCGCGGTACTGCCGGCGGTTGTCGACCACGTGGGTTTCGTCCTGCCATGCCGCCACGCTGGCGGCCTGCACCACGGGGCTCATGGCGCCACCGTGGTAGGTGCGATAGAGCAGGAACGGCTTGATCAGGCTGGCGTCACCCGCCACGAAGCCGCTGCGCAGGCCGGGCACGTTGCTGCGCTTGGACAGGCTGGTGAAGATCACGAGGCGGCGAAAATCGCTGCGGCCCAGCCTGGTGGCGGCTTCCAGCCCGCCCAGCGGGGCATCGTCGCGGAAATAGATCTCGCTGTAGCACTCGTCGGAGGCGATCACGAAGCCATGGCGGTCGCTCAGCTCGAACAGGCGCTGCCATTCGTCCAGCGGCATCACGGCACCGGCGGGGTTGCCCGGCGAACAGACGAACAGCAGCTGCGTGCGCGCCCACACGGCCTCGGGCACGCTGCCCCAGTCGGCGGCGAAATTGCGCGCCGGGTCGCTCGCCACATAGTGCGGCTCGGCGCCGGCCAGCAGGGCCGCGCCTTCGTAGATCTGATAGAACGGATTGGGCATGACCACGGTGGCGCCGGGGCGCGTCGGGTCGATCACCGTCTGCGTGAACGCGAACAGCGCCTCGCGCGAGCCATTGACCGGCAGCACCTGCGTGGTCGCATCCAGCGCCACGCTGTAACGCTGGTTGGCCCAGGCTGCGCACGCTTCGCGCAGGGCGGGGGTGCCCGCCGTGGCCGGGTAGCTGCTCAGGCCGGTGTCCAGCGAGGCGGCCAGCGCCTGCTTGAGGAAATCCGGCGCGGCGTGTTTCGGTTCGCCAATGCCCAGGCTGATGGGGCGCAGGTCGGGGTTGGGGGTGACGTCGGCAAAGAGCTTGCGCAGCCGCTCGAAGGGGTAGGGCTGCAGGCGTGAGAGCAGGGGGTTCATGGCCCGAGATTATCGGGCTTGGCGCCACCGGCTCCCGCGCCGCGAGCGCGGTCTTACCTGGTTTGCGACGCGGCCGTGCGGGATGGCTTGGCGCGCAGGTGCAGCATGAACTGTTCGAACGACAGCATCAGCGTCATGAGCGCCGTGGTGACGATCACCAGTGTGGGCAGGCGAAACGCGCTGATGTAGCCGGTGCCCTGGGGAATGGCGGTGCGGCTGTCGGTGGTGCAGATGAATTCGGCGGCGGCCATGCCGGTGTAGTGCATGGCACAGACGGCCACGCCCATCACCAGCGAGGCCAGCACGCGGCGCGTGGCCGTTGGCGTGTTGAGCGCGAGCCAGAGGGCCGCGGTGGCCGCGACCACGGCGATCAACATCGACAGGGCCACCAGGGCGTAGTCCCAGGTGATGAAGCCGTAAATCTTCAGGCCGAACATGCCAAGGTAATGCATGACGACGACGCTCATGCCCAGCGCGAAACCGCAGCCGAGCAGGCGCAGAAAGCTGTCGGGGCGGCGGGCGGCGTGGCCCACGGTGAGCGAGGCGGCCACGACGACCACGGCCAGCGACAGCATGGTTTCGGTCATCGAATAGCTGCTGCCCACGTCCATCTGCAGGGCAAGCATGCCGATGAAGTGCATGGACCAGACCCCGATGCCGCCGAGCGCCACGCCAACCGTGAGGGCGCTGGACAGGCCCACGCGCCCCTCGGCCTTGGCGCGCGAGGCGGCGGTGAGCGCAATGAAGGAACCGATGACGGCCAGGAGGAACGACAGGGCGACCAGGGCCGGGTCGAAAGCGGTGGCAACGGGGGAGTTCATGCGGATACGGGGGCGTCTAGGTCGAACGTATTGCCGACGGGGTGGTGGATAGATCGAAGGGCCGCATTCTGTCGTTGAAAACCCCGCTGAAGTCATTCATCAGGCGGTGTTTTTGACCGAATGGACAGGATTTTCGGGGTCGGCGTGATCCCCATCACGTGGGCGCCGGGCGGGGCGACCCCGCCAGTTATGATTTCCGGTCGCTCCTGCGCCCCATCGCGCTCGCTTCATCTGACCGTCATCGGACCGCCGTGCGTCTCAATTCCATCAAGCTTTCGGGCTTCAAATCCTTCGCCGAGCCGACCAACTTCATGCTGCCGGGGCAGCTCGTCGGCGTGGTCGGCCCCAATGGTTGCGGCAAGTCCAACATCATGGACGCGGTCCGCTGGGTGCTTGGCGAGTCCAAGGCGTCGGAGCTGCGTGGCGAATCCATGCAGGACGTGATCTTCAACGGCACCACCACGCGCAAGCAGGCCAGCCGTTCCAGCGTCGAGCTGGTGTTCGACAACAGCGACCACCGCGCCGGCGGCCAGTGGGGCCAGTTCGGCGAGATCGCCGTCAAGCGCGTGCTCACGCGCGATGGCACCAGCAGCTACTACATCAACAACCAGCCGGTGCGCCGCCGCGACGTGCAGGACGTGTTCCTGGGCACCGGCCTGGGCCCGCGCGCCTACGCCATCATCGGCCAGGGCACCATCAGCCGCATCATCGAGAGCAAGCCCGAAGAACTGCGCCTGTTCCTCGAGGAAGCCGCCGGCGTCTCCAAATACAAGGAACGCCGCCGCGAGACCGCGCACCGGCTGGCCGACACGCGCGAGAACCTCACGCGGGTGGAAGACATCCTGCGCGAACTCAACGCCAACCTCGAGAAGCTGGAGAAACAGGCCGAGGTGGCCGCGCATTACAACCAGCTGCAGGCCAGCGCCACGCTCAAGCAGCAGCAGCTGTGGTTCCTCAAGCGCAGCGAGGCGGAGTCCGACCAGGTCAAGGTGAAGACCGATGCCGCTCAGGCGGTGAACGACCTGGAGTCGCGCACGGCCGATCTGCGCCGCATCGAGTCCGAACTGGAGACGATCCGCCAGGCGCACTACGCGGCGGGTGATCAGGTCAACCAGGCCCAGGGCAAGCTGTACGAGGCGAGCGCCGAGGTCGGCAAGCTGGAGGCGGAAATCCGCTTTGTGGTTGAAGGCCGCCAGCGCGTCGAGCAACGCCTGGTGCAGTTGAAAGAGCAGATCGCCTCCTGGTCGACGCGCAGCCAGGACGCTGCGGTCGAGCTGGAGCAACTGGCCGAATCGATGGTGCAGGCCGAGGACCAGTCCGTCGTGCTGGCCGCGCAGGGCGAGGAACAGTCGGGCGCGCTGCCCGCGCTGGAAGACAGCCTGCGGGCCGCCCAGGCGCGTGCCAACGAACAGCGCGCCAGCGTGACGCAGGTGCAGCAGCAGATCCAGGTGCTGGCCGCCGAGCAGCGCAACGTCGAGGAGCAGAGCCGCGCGTTCAACCAGCGCCGCGAACGCCTGATGACCGACCGCAATGCGCTGGCCGCGCCGGATGAAGCGCGGCTGCAGAACGCGCAGACCCAGCTGGCCAGCGCGCAGGAAGCCGCCGAATTGAACGACGCCGTGCTGCACGAGTTGCAGGACAGCGTGCCCCAGCTGGACGAGGCGCGCCGTGCCGCCCAGCAGACGGTGAACAGCGAATCCGCAAAGCAGGCCGATCTGTCGGCCCGCATGGAAGCGCTGAAGGCGCTGCAGGACAAGGTCAAGACCGACGGCAAGCTGGCGCCCTGGCTGGCGAAGCACGGGCTGGACGGCCTGCAGGGCCTGTGGAGCCGCATCCACATCGAGGCAGGCTGGGAAAACGCGCTGGAAGGCGCGCTGCGCGAGCGCATGGGCGCCCTGGAGGTGTCCCGGCTCGACATGGTGCGTGCGTTCGGCAGCGACGCGCCCCCGGCCAAGCTGGCCTTCTACAGCCCGCCGCCGGGAGCCGCCACATCGGCCAGCGCCACCGGCCTCAAGCCGCTGGTGCAATGGCTGCGCCTGAACGACGCCGGCCAGCAGGCCTTGCTGGCCGAGTGGCTGCACGGCTGCCTGACGGCGCCCAGCCTGGAAGAGGCCCTGGCCCAGCGCTCGCAGCTCAAACCGGGCGAGGTGATCTTTGTCGCCAGCGGCCATGCCGTCACCGCGCACAGCGTGAGCTTCTATGCGCCCGACAGCGAACAGGCCGGCCTGCTGGCGCGTGCGCAGGAAATCGAGAACATCGACAAGCAGCTCAAGGCCCAGGTGTTCATTGCCGAACAGGCGCGCTCGGCCCTGATCCGCGCCGAGGCGGCGTACACCGATGCGTCGCAGCGCCTGGTGAGCGCGCGCCGCGACGCGGCCGAATCGCGCAGCCGCGCGCACGAGCTGCAGGTGGAAGCGCTGCGGCTGACGCAGCTGGCCGAGCAGACCCGCGCGCGCAGCGAGCAGATCGGTGCCGACCTGGCCGAGGTGGATGCGCAGCTGGAAGAACTGCAGGAACGGCGCGTCACGGCCGAGGCGCGCTTCGAGGAACTGGACATGCAGCTGGCCGACAGCCAGGAACGCCATGCCCAGTTCGACGACAAGGTGATCGAAGCCGAACGCGCGCTGAACCAGGCGCGCGAGCAGCAGCGTTCGCTGGAGCGCACCGCACAGGAAGCGGTGTTCGCCCTGCGCAGCCTGCAGGCGCGCCAGAACGAGCTGCAGCGCTCGATGGAAACCGCCGCCACGCAGGAAAAGTCGCTGGCAGAGGAAGAGCAACGCGCCGCCGACGAGCTGGGCCGTTTGAACGACGCCGCCGCCCAGGCCGGCCTGCAGAACGCGCTGGCCATGAAGCTGGAGCGCGAACAGGCCCTGGGCGCACTGCGCAGCCAGTACGACGACCTCACCGCCAAGCTGCGCGCCAGCGACGAACGCCGCCTGCAGCTGGAGCGCGAACTCGAACCGCTGCGCAACCGCATCACCGATTTCCAGCTCAAGGAACAGGCCGCGCGCCTGGGTGTGGAGCAGTACAGCCAGTTGCTTGACGAAGCGCAGGCCGATCTGGCCGCGGTGGCGCAGAGCATCACCGAAGGCAATGTGCGCCTGCCCGGCATGCAGGGCGAGATCGACCGCCTGCACCGCGAGATCCAGTCGCTGGGCGCCGTCAACCTGGCCGCGCTCGACGAGCTCACCGCCGCGCGCGAACGCAAGACCTTCCTCGATGCGCAGTCGGCCGACCTGGTCGAGGCGATGAACACGCTCGAAGACGCGATCAAGAAGATCGACAACGAGACCCGCGAGCTGCTGGGCAGCACCTTCGAGACCGTCAACACGCACTTCGGCCGCATGTTCCCCGAGCTCTTCGGCGGCGGCAATGCGAAGCTGGTGATGACCGGCGAGGAAATCCTGGACGCCGGCGTGCAGGTGATGGCGCAGCCACCGGGCAAGAAGAACCAGACCATCCACCTGCTCTCCGGCGGCGAGAAGGCCCTCACGGCCATTGCGCTGGTGTTCGCCATCTTCCAGCTCAACCCCGCGCCGTTCTGCCTGCTGGACGAGGTGGACGCGCCGCTGGACGATGCGAACACCGAACGCTACGCCAAGCTGGTGACCGCCATGGCCAAGGAAACCCAGTTCCTGTTCATCAGCCACAACAAGATCGCCATGGAAATGGCCGAACAGTTGATCGGCGTGACCATGCAGGAACAGGGCGTCTCCCGCATCGTCGCGGTGGACATGGAGTCGGCCGCCGGTATGCTCGAACCCACCTGATCGACCCCACCGCACACCATGAGCACATTGCAAATCGGTCTGGCCATCATCGGTGGTCTCGTTCTGGCGGGCGTGGTCGCCTACAACGCCTGGGTCACCCGCAAGAGCGCGCCGCGCACCGCGCGTGAGCGGGGCGAGCCTCGGGACGAGGCGGGCGCTGACGAAACCCAGCCGTACCTGCAGTCAGACCTGGCCGAGCGCGAGATCGAACGCATCGAGCCCGTGCTCGACGATGTGCTGGATGGCGGCACGCCCGCCATGCCGCAGCCCGACGTGGCAACGGTGGCCGCGGCCGCCGTCTCGGTGAGCATCAACCCCCTCATGGGCCAGCCGCCCGAGAAGCGCCCGGGCCTGGACGCGCTGATCGACACCATCGCCCCGCTGCTGCTCGAACACGAGGTGTCGGGCGATGCCCTGCTGGCCGCGTTGCCGGGCACCCGGCGCGTGGGCAGCAAGCCTTTTGCCGTGGAAGGCCAGAGCGAGACCACGGGCGAATGGGAAGCGCCCCGCGCAGGCCAGCGCTACCGCGCGCTGCAGGCCGGTGTGCAACTGGCCAATCGCTCGGGCCCGCTCAACGACATCGAGTTCTCCGAGTTCGTGGTGAAAGCGCAGGCGTTCGCGGACGCCGTCGGCGCCTCGCCCGATTTCCCCGACATGCGCGCCGAAGTGGCCCGCGCGCGCGAACTCGACGCTTTCGCCAGTGGGCACGACGCGCAGCTCGGCTTCACGCTGCGCGCGCGGCGCACCGCCTGGAGCCCCGGTTACGTGGCCCAGCACGCGGCCAAGCTCGGGTTCGTGGCCGGCGCACTGCCCGGGCGCATGGTGCTTTCCGGCAGCCACAGCGGCCAGGCGCCCATCCTCAGCCTGGTGTTCGATTCGCAGGCCGCCATGGCCGAAGACCCCGAGCAGAGCGCGCTGCGCGAGATCGCGCTGTCGCTCGAGGTCACCCACGTGCCACGCGGCGAACAGCCCTTTCTGCGCATGCGCCAGGCCGCGCAGGCGCTCGCCGAGGCCATGGAAGGCATCGTCACCGACGACGGCGGCCAGCCGCTGTCCAGCGAGACGATGGACAACATCGGTGCCGACCTCGAAAGCCTGTACGACGCGCTCGACAGCCGCGACCTGTCGGCTGGCTCCCCGCAGGCACGCCGCCTGTTCTCTTGACCTGACTGTCATGACGCCTGATCTTTTCGCTGCGGTGCCCGGCCCCGCCGAGCGAGCCGCCGAGCTGCGCGCGCAGCTGCACCACCACGCCCACCGCTACTACACGCTCGACGACCCCGAAGTCCCCGACGCCGAATACGACCGGTTGTTCCGTGAACTGCAGGCCATCGAGGCCGAGCACCCCGAGCTGCTGACGCCCGATTCGCCCACGCAGCGGGTCGGCGGCGCCATCCTCAAGGGGCTGGAGCCGGTGCGCCACGCGGTGCCGATGCTGAGCATTCGCACCGAGACCGACACCGAAGCCACCGGCGCGCTGGCCTTTGACGCGCGGGTGCGGCGCGAACTCGGTCTGGCCGAGGCGGACCCGCCGGTGGACTACCTGGCCGAACTCAAGTTCGACGGCCTGGCCATGAGCCTGCGCTACGAACACGGCGTGCTGGTGCGCGCGGCCACGCGCGGCGACGGCGAGACCGGTGAGGACGTGACGCACAACGTGCGCACGATCGGCCAGATCCCGCTGCGCATTGGCGCCGACGCGCCGGGCGACGTGCCCGCGGTGCTGGAGGTTCGCGGCGAGGTCTACATGCGCCGCGACCGGTTCGAGGCCCTCAACGAACGCCAGCGCGAAAAGATCGCGGGCGGTGCCAAGGGCGAAAAGACCTTCGTGAACCCGCGCAATGCCGCGGCAGGCGCCGTGCGGCAGCTCGACTCGCGCATCGCCAGCGAACGCCCGCTGAGCTTCTTTGCCTATTCATGGGGCGAGGTGCAGGGCGATGCCGAGCCGCCGGCCACCCAGTTCGACTGGCTCATGCGCCTGAAGGCCTGGGGCTTTCCGGTGGCCGAGCAGACCACGCGCTGCCACGGTGCCGACGACCTCGTGGCCTTCCACCGCCGCATTGGCGAGCTGCGCGACACCCTGCCATTCGACATCGATGGTGTTGTCTACAAGGTCGATTCGCTGGCGCTGCAGAAGCAGATCGGCTTCGTGACGCGCGAGCCGCGCTGGGCCGTGGCGCACAAGTACCCGGCGCAGGAGCAGCTCACCACCGTGCAGGCCATCGACGTGCAGGTGGGCCGCACCGGCAAGCTCACGCCGGTGGCCAAGCTCGCACCGGTGTTCGTGGGCGGCGTGACGGTGACCAACGCCACGCTGCACAACGAACTGGAGGCGCGCCGCAAGGACGTGCGCGTGGGAGACACGGTGGTCGTGCGCCGCGCGGGCGACGTGATTCCCGAGGTGGTGTCGGTGCTGGCCGACAAGCGCGTGGGCGACCCGCCACCCTTCACCATGCCGAGCCACTGCCCGGTGTGCGGCAGCGACGCGGTGCGGGAAGAGGGCGAGGCCGACCACCGCTGCACCGGCGGGCTGTTCTGCGCCGCGCAGCGCAAGCAGGCCATCCTGCACTTCGCGCAGCGCCGCGCGGTCGAGATCGAGGGCCTGGGCGACAAGCTGGTCGAACAGCTGGTCGACAGCGGCCTGATCAAGACACTGCCCGACCTCTACAAGCTCGGCCTGACGGCGCTGGCCGGGCTGGACCGCATGGCCGAGAAGTCGGCCAACAACATCGTCGCCGCACTGGACAAGTCGCGTCAGACGACCCTGCCGCGTTTCCTCTTCGGCCTGGGCATCCGCCACGTGGGCGAGGCCACGGCCAAGGACCTGTCGCGCCACTTCGGCAACCTGGACCGCATCATGGCCGCGAGTGTGGACGAGCTGCTGCAGGTCAACGACGTGGGGCCGGTGGTGGCGCAGAGCATCCGAACCTTCTTCGACCAACCGCACAACCTCGAGGTGGTGGAGCAGCTGCGCGCGGCCCGCGTGACCTGGAGCGAGAACGAAGGCGAACAGAACACGCCACAGCCCCTGCTCGGCAAGACCTTCGTGCTCACCGGCACCTTCCCGACGCTGTCCCGCGAACAGGCGAAGGAACTGCTGGAAGCCGCGGGCGCCAAGGTGGCGGGCTCGGTGAGCAAGAAGACCGACTACGTGGTGGCCGGCGCCGAGGCCGGCAGCAAGCTGGAGAAAGCCCAGACGCTGGGCGTTCCGGTGCTCGATGAGGCTGCCATGCTGGCGATGCTGGAAGGCGAGTCCGAAGGCGGCTGAGGCCGCCGTTCTCAATCGCCCAGGCGGTAGCTCAGGGCAAGGCTCGCGCGCCAGTGGCGCTCGGGGTTGTCCGGCGTCCGGTCACCCAGCGGGCGCGACACGGCGAGATCCAGGCTGTACTGCTTGTGGTTCGTCAACCGCAGACCCAGGCTCAGGGAACGCAGGCGCTCGGGCGCTGGCGTGCCGAAGCGGTTGTACACGCGGGCGTTCTCCAGCAGCAGGTAGGGTTGCCACTGGCGCAGCCAGAAGCTGTCGTAGGCGAAGGCACGGTTCAGTTCCAGCCCCACACCCCAGCCCGAATCACCGACCCCCGCACCGGGGCTGTAGCCGCGGGCGAAACGGCTGCCACCGAAAGACACCTTTTCGCTGCTCGGCAGCGAGTCAGGGCTGTATTGCATGCCCAGCGAAGCGGTGGTGCCGAACTGGTTGGCGAAGCGATGGCTGCGGCTGGCTTCGAACTGCAGTTTGGCGAAAGCCAGCTCGACGGACGAGGGGCCACCAAGACCCGGCACGTTGCTGGTGACGACCGCATTCGCGCCCAGGCCCTTGATGCCATGCGTGAGCTTGAGGTTGAGCTGCTGGCTGTCGTCGGCCTGCTGCTCGCTGTAGGCCCACTGAAGGAAGAGCGCACGCACGCGGGACTCGTCGGTCAGCCACGCGCCGTTGTCGGGGTTGGTCAGGCGATCCCGCGTGTCCACCCCGTAGAACCCGGTGCTCACCACCGAACCCATGGTGCGCGACAGGCGCAGCGGCAGCGTGGCCGTGAGTTCTGCGCGGTCCACCTCGGTGCGGCGATCCAGCGGGCTCGTCACGCCCAGTTGCTCGTTCGGATCACCCCGGTATTGCGAGACAGAACCCTTGACCGACCAGCCCTTGCTGCCCACGAACTGTTCGTAGTGCAGGGCGTTGAAGCTGTCGTGGTCTGCCGTCGACAGCAGCGTGGACACGCCCAGCTGGCTGCCGGGCAGGATCGGGTCGTTCACGACGGCGGTGACCACGGCACGCGGTGTCGGCTTGCGTGCTTCCAGGCCAGCGGCGACGTCGTAATTCTTGCGGCGCACCTGGAGCACCATGGTGCTGGCGCCGTCGGTGTTGGTGGGGGGGCTGCACCTGCGCCTGAATGCCCACGCCGGGCAGGCGACCCAGCAGCGCGATCACGTGTTCGAAGGTGGCGGTGCGCAGCGGTGCTTCGTGGCGCAGTGGCTCGACCATGTCGCGGAGCATCGTTTCCGCCGCGCCCACCGCACCTTCAATGCGCAGGGTCTGTATGTGGCCTTCGACGGCAACGACGCGCACCAGGCCGTCCTTGAAGTCCTGCTGCGGTACGAAGAAGAAAGACAGCGCGTAACCGCGCTTCTGGTAGAGCGAGGTGGCGCGCTGGCTGCGTTCCACGAGGTCGTTCACCGTCACGTTCTGGCCCACCAGGGGCGTGAACAGCGCGGCGACCTCTTCAAACGGTATCGACTTCACGCCCGCGATGTCGAACTTGCGCGGGGTGAGCCTCGACTGCAACAGGGCGTCGGCGGGGGCCGCGGGCCGTTGCACCTCCACCTGCACGTCGCCGCCCGGTTGGGCGGGCAGGGCGGGACGGGGCAGCGTGTCCAGCGGTGCGCTGGGCGGCGCTGCGTTCTGTGCCAGCACGCCCGTCGCGGCCCAGCATGTGATTCCTGCCAGGAACCACTGCCCGGCCTTCCGCGACGACATGCGACAACCCGTCCTTTTCCTTCAGGCTCAGCGGCCGAGCGAACCGAGCAGGCCGCCGACGGTGTTGGTGACGGCGCCCAGCGTGTTGCCCAGCGGCGCGGTGCTGCCACCGGCGCTGCCGCCGGTCACGCCACCCGCCACGTTGTGCACCACGTTCACCACCGGTGCCAGCACGCCGGCGGCAGGTGCCGGCGCCGGGGTACCGGAGCCGCTCGCACCACCCACTGCCACGCCCACGTTGGTCACCACGCCACCGGTTTGCTGAACCACGCCGCCCACGCTGCCAGCCAGTGGCGCGGAGCCATTGCCAGCCACGCCGGCACCGAATTGCTGCACCGCCAAGCCGGTGCCCACCAGCAGGTTGCCCAGCGGGTTGCCGATGCCGGTGGCATCGCCCACGTTGCCCACCGTCTGCGTGAGGCCGGCGGTGATCGGCACGATCAGCGTGTTGAGCGAATGACCGACCTGTTCGACCGGCGACCCGGAAGAGGGCGGCGTTGTCGACGGGGCATGGACCGCCATGCCGACACCGGTCAGCGTGGCCGAAGTGTTGCCCAGGATCTCACCCAGGCCTTGTGCGCCTGGCATGGAACCGCTGCCACCGGACAGACTGTTGCCGGCCTGGTCCAGCGCCTGTGCGATCGGGGCGATGACCCCGTTCGCCAGGGGCGCGCCCAGACCGGTGGCCGAGCCCACGGCCTGCGTTGTGCTCGCGCCGGCTTCCACCACGCGTTCCACTGCCTGGCTCGTGCCTTGGAGCACCTGACCGAGTGCACCGGTGTCGGCCTGCGCTTCCCAGGTGGTGCCCAAGCGGCTCACCGTATCACCCACGCGGTCCACGACCTGGCCCGCCACGCTGGTGACGGGGCGCAACGCCGAGGTGGCCGGGTTGCTGCCCAGGCCGGTCACGACGTCACCCACGCTCGAGACCGTGCGGCCTGCCTGATCCACCGCGTTGCCCACGCCTGCGGCGGTGACACCCAGCGGGTTGTCCAGACTGCCCAGCCGGCCAAGGCCATCGGACACCGCCGCGCCCAGCGCGTCAACGGTGCCACCTGCGTGCCCGACCACATCGCCCAGGGCGGTGCCCGAGGCACGGCCCACCACGGGCGTGGTCACCTGTTCCACCACGCCACCCAGTGTCGTCACGGTCTGGCCCAGGTCGGACACCGTGTTGCCGGTTTCACGCACCACCTGGGTGACCGGGTTGCCGCCAGCGCTCGCGACGGTGCCCCCGCCGCCTGGGCCGGAGGGCGTCGAGCCACCGCCACCGCCCGAGGTATTGAGGTGGCCACTGCCGGAGCAACCCGCCAGTGCCATCACGATGGCAGCGGCGAGCACGGTCATTCCCGTGCGTGCGGTTTGTGGGGTATTGAATTTCGGGGTCGTCTTCATGGGGTGGTCCTCCAGGCAAAATGCACAGCCAGATAAGCAATTGGCCATTGCTGAATAGACAGGCCATTGGCAACCGCAATTCCATTTGCGACATTCAATTGACCTGTTCAACTGCCCCGGTGATTGGCTATTGCCGCACCCCGGTGGTCGCATCAAGAACGGCGGTTTGCGGGTGCAGTTTAGGGTGCAGAAAACGTTTGTGGGGACCCGCGCCAGGGGCTGAATGAATACCAAATGGCAGCAATGCTGGGGCCCTTTGGTGAGAGGAAAGCTGTATTGGAAGAAAAATTGCAGACTTTCTTGGTCAGTTGTCAAAACTCTTCGGTTGTAAGGAAAACTGGATTCAACCGTCTGTCGGGCGGCAATAGCTTGCATTGCTATTTGCATTGGCCGCGACTTTTCGCACGGGGTGCGCCGGGGGGATGGCACACTCTCGTCTGGTTTCCACCCCGTCACCTGCCCGAATGAGCATCCACACCATCCTCAAGATGGGCGATCCGCGCCTGCTGCGCCACGCCCAGCCCGTCACCGCGTTCAACACGCCCGAGCTGCACCAGCTCGTGGTGGACCTGCAGGACACCATGGCCGCCGCGAACGGCGCGGGTCTGGCGGCACCGCAGATCGGGGTCGACCTGCAGGTGGTGTTGTTTGGCAGCGGCCTGCCCAACCCGCGTTATCCGGACGCGCCGCCGGTGCCGCGCACCGTGCTCATCAATCCCGTGATCACGCCCATGGGCGATGAGGAAGAGGAGGACTGGGAGGGCTGCCTTTCGGTGCCGGGCATGCGGGGTGTGGTGCCGCGCTGGCGGCGCATCCGGTACCAGGGCTTTGATACCAACGGTTTGCCCATTGATCGCGAGGCTGAGGGCTTTCATGCGCGGGTGGTGCAACACGAGTGCGACCACCTCTGGGGCACGCTGTACCCGATGCGGGTGCGCGACTTCCGCCGCTTCGGCTTCACCGAGGTGCTGTTTCCAGGCGTGGCGGCGGCCGAAGACGACTGAAAAACAGCTTGTCTTTCAACATGTGCGAGGGCGTTACAAAACGCCGCGCCGTTGAAACGTATTGAAATGTTCGCCGGGGGAAATCGACTAGAGTCAATCCCCGGAATAACAACCGAACAGGGACTCCAGTTCATGAAGCGAATGCTTGCCGTGGTGGCCAGCGCCGCCGTGCTGAGCGCGTGCAGCGTGACCAAACCGCCCGCTGACGTGCCGGTAGAGCTGCCGGCCACCTGGTATGCGCCCCCGCTGGCGCATCAGGGCAGCACCCAACAACTCACGGCCTGGTGGGCCGCCTTCGACGACCCCGTGCTCACCGACTGGATTGCCAGCGCACAGCGGCAGAGCCCGTCCGTGGCGTCGGCGCGTGCGCAGGTCTTCGCGGCCCGCGCAGCGCGCCTCGGCGTTGAAGCGCAGACCGGCCCGCAATTGAACGCGGTGGCCAACGCCAGCCGCGGGTTGACCGACCCGGCCACGCCACTGGGCACCACCCTGAACGCAGGTTTCCAGGCCTCCTGGGCCGTTGGCCTGTGGGGCGAGAACGAGGCACGGCGCGGCAGCGCGCAAGCCCAGCAGGACGCGGCGAGCGCCGGCTGGCATGAAGCGCGCGTGCTCGTGGCGTCCGAACTGGCTCAGCTGTATTTCGGCCAGCGCCTGTGCCGCGAACAGCTCGCGGTGGCCACGCGCGACCGCGACTCCCGCGCGGTCACCTCCGAGAACAACGTGGTTTCCGAACGCGCAGGGCTCACGGCACCGGCAGTGGCCGCGCTCGCCCGCGCCAGCGCCGCCGAGGGCGCCGCGCGATTCCGCCAGCAGGACGAGGCCTGCGAACGCCAGGTGAAGTCGCTCACCGCGCTCACGGCCGTGCCCGAGCCCGAGGTGCGCCAGCGCCTGGCCGGCGCACCGGAACTGCAGGCGCTGCTGCGCTCGGAGCGCATGGACCGCATGCTCTCGGTCAACGCCGTGCCGGCCGAAGTGATCCGCCAGCGGCCCGACGTCTACCGCGCCCAGCGCGATCTGGTGGCCGCGAGCGAAGAGGTGGGCGTCGCCCGCGCTGCGCTGCTGCCCAGCCTGTCGCTCTCGGCCAGCGTGCTGCGCAACCGCTTCTCGGGCGGCGGCATGGAAGGCACGTTCAACACTTGGTCGGCCGGCCCGATCACGCTCAGCATGCCACTGCTGGGCCGTGGCGCGCTGCACGCCAACACCGACAGCGCCATGGCCCGCTACGAAGCGGCGGCAGTGGCGTATGCAGGCACCTTGCGCCAGGCGGTGGCCGAGGTGGAACAGGCGCTGGTGTCGATTTCCAGCCTGCGCGAGCGCGTGGCCTCCACCCGGACCGCTGTGGATGGCTACGGCCAGTCGTTCCAGGCCACCGAGGCGCGCTACCGCGTCGGCCTGGCCAGCCTGAACGAGCTGGAAGAGGCGCGCCGCCTCAAGCTCGCCGCCGACAGCAGCGCGGTGGCGCTGCAACAGGAACGCATCAACGCCTGGATCCAGCTCTACGTCGCACTGGGCGGCGGCTTCGATCCCGTGAACAACCCCGACGCTTTCAAAGACCCATCATGAACGCCGTTCCTCCTTCCTCGCGCAAACGCTGGCTGTGGCTGGCCATCGCCCTGGCCCTGGTCCTCGTGGTGGTGCTTGTCTTCGTCATCCGCAAGCCGGCCGGGCCCGAACAGCCCGCGGCCGAGGCCGCGCCACGGCCCTCGCTCACCGTCACCCTGGCCAAGCCGGCGCGCAGCAACCTGCCGATCCGGCTGCAGGCCAACGGCAACATCACCGCCTGGCAGGAAGCCAGCGTGGGCGCCGAGGTGAACGGACTGCGCCTGGCTTCCGTGAACGTGAACGTGGGCGACGTGGTGCGCAAGGGCCAGGTGCTGGCCGTGTTTGCCAGCGAAACCACCAAGGCCGACAGCCTGCAGAGCCAGGCCAGCCTGATGCAGGCCGAAGCCAGCTTCGAAAACGCCAAGGCCGATGCCGACCGCGCGCGCTCGATCCAGGACACGGGTGCACTCTCGAAGTCGCAGGTGGCGCAGTACCTCACGCAGGAGCGCGTGGCGCGGGCGCAGTTCGAGGCCGCCAAGGCCGCCTTCGGCGCGACCGAGGTGCGCCTGGGCAACACGCGCGTGCTCGCGCCCGACGACGGCGTGATCTCCGCGCGCACCGCCACCGTGGGTGCGGTGGTGGGCGCCGGGCAGGAGCTGTTCCGCATGGTGCGCCAGAGCCGGATGGAATGGCGCGGCGAGGTCACGCCGAATGAGGTCGGGCGCATCCGCATCGGCCAGAAGGTGCAGGTCACGGCAGCCACGGGGCTGGAGATCGCGGGCCAGGTGCGCGCCATCGCCCCCGGCGCCGACCCGCAGACGCGCAACATCCTGGTCTTCGTCGATCTGCCGCGTCACCCCGAACTGAAAGCCGGCACGTTTGCCCGAGGCCATTTCGATCTCGGCCAGAGCGAGGCGCTCACCGTGCCCAGCCAGGCCATCGTGGTGCGCGACGGCAGCAACTACGTGTTCGTCGTCGACGACCAGAGCAAGGCCAACCAGCGCAAGGTGCAGACCGGGCGCCGGGTGGAAGAGCGCGTCGAGGTGCTCGAAGGGCTGAAGCCGGAGGAAGCGGTGGCGGTGCAGGGCGCCGGTTTCCTCAACGAGGGCGACCTCGTTAAGGTCGTCCAGTGAGGACACGGCCATGAACGTTTCCGCCTGGTCCATCCGCAACCCCATTCCGGCGGCGATGCTGTTCGTCATGCTGACGCTGGCGGGCCTGTTCTCCTTCAAGCAGATGAAGGTGCAGAACTTCCCGGACCTGGACCTGCCCACCATCACCGTGGTGGCGGCCCTGCCGGGTGCCTCGCCCAACCAGCTCGAGAACGACGTCGCGCGCATCATCGAGAACAGCCTGGCCTCGCTGCAGGGCCTCAAGCACATCTACACCAAGGTGCAGGACGGCACGGTCTCGCTCACCGTCGAGTTCCGCCTCGAGAAAAGCACGCAGGAAGCGCTCGACGACGTGCGATCGGCCGTGGCCAAGGTGCGCAGCGAACTGCCCACCGACCTGCGCGACCCCATCGTCAACAAGGTGGAACTGGCCGGCGGCGCGGTGCTGGCCTTCACCGTGGCGTCCGACAAGATGGACGCTGAGGCGCTGTCGTGGTTCGTCGATGACGAGGTGTCCAGGCGGCTGCTGTCAGTCTCCGGCGTCGGCGCGGTCAACCGAGTGGGCGGTGTGGACCGCGAAGTGCAGGTGCTGCTGGACCCGCTCAAGCTGCAGGCCCTGGGCACCACCGCCACCGATGTCTCGCGCCAGCTGGCCAAGGTACAGATCGAGAGCGCCGGGGGGCGCGTGGACCTCGGCGGCAGCCAGCAGCCGCTGCGCACGCTTTCGCAGCTGGCCTCGGCCGAGGCGCTGGCGGGCATGGAGATTTCGCTCACCGATGGCCGCCACGTGCGCCTGGACCAGGTGGCCGAGGTGCGCGACACCGTGGCCGAGCCCACGGCCGCGGCGTTCCTCGATGGCAAGCCGGTGGTGGGCTTCGAGGTGGCGCGCAGCCGCGGCGCCAGCGAGATCGAGGTGGGCGACGGCGTGCGCGCCAGGCTCGACGAGCTGCGCGCCCAGCGCACCGACCTGCACATCACCGAGTCCTTCGATTTCGTGACGCCGGTGAAGGAAGAGTTCGACGCTTCCATGACGCTGCTGTACGAAGGCGCCTTGCTCGCCGTGCTGGTGGTCTGGCTGTTCCTGCGCGACATCCGCGCGACCATCGTGTCCGCCGTGGCGCTGCCGCTCTCGGCCATCCCGGCCTTCATCGGCATGTACTACCTCGGGTTCACCATCAACGTGGTGACCCTGCTCGCGCTGTCGCTCGTGATCGGTATCCTGGTCGACGACGCGATCGTGGAGGTCGAGAACATCGTGCGCCACATGCGGATGGGCAAGTCGCCGTACCAGGCGGCGATGGAGGCGGCCGACGAGATCGGGCTGGCCGTGATCGCGACCACCTTCACGCTGATCGCGGTGTTCCTGCCCACGGCCTTCATGGCGGGCATTCCGGGCAAGTTCTTCAAGCAGTTCGGCTGGACGGCCGCGCTCGCGGTGTTCGCCTCGCTGGTGGTGGCGCGCGCGCTCACGCCCATGATGGCGGCCTACCTGCTCAAGCCCTTCATCCATAAAGAGATGCCGCGCTGGGCCGCGTCGAACCCCGTCACGCGTGGGTTCTGGCGCTGGTCTCACAACCAGGAAGAGCCGGCGTGGCTGAACACATACCAGAACTGGGCGCGCTGGTGCATCAAGCACCGCTGGCTCACCAGCCTGGGCGCCGGCCTGTTCTTCGTCGGTTCGCTGATGCTCATTCCGCTGCTGCCGCAGGGCTTCATTCCGCCCGACGACAACTCGCAGACCCAGGTGTTCCTGGAGCTGCCGCCCGGCGCCACGCTGGAGCAGACCATCGCCACGGCCGAGCGCGCGCGCCTGCTGGTGGCGGCGGTGCCGCACGTGCGCTCGGTCTACACCACCATCGGCTCGGGCACAGCGGGCTCGGACCCGTTTGCGCCGCAGGGCGCGGCCGAGTCGCGCAAGGCGGCGCTGACCATCCAGCTCGACCCGCGGGGCGAGCGCCCGCGCAAGCAGGGCATCGAGAACCAGATCCGCGACACCATGTCGAACCTGCCCGGTGTGCGCAGCAAGGTGGGCCTGGGTGGTTCGGGTGAGAAATACATCCTCACGCTCACCGGCAGCGACGCGCACGCCCTGAGCACCGCGGCGCGCGCCATCGAGCGCGACCTGCGCACCATCCAGGGCGTGGGCAGTATCCAGTCCACCGCGGCACTGGTGCGCACCGAGATCATCGTCACGCCCGACCTGGCGCGTGCGGCCGAACTCGGCGTCACCAGCTCGGCGATTGCCGAGACGCTGCGCATTGCCACGGTGGGCGACTACGACAACCTGCTGCCCAAGATGAACCTGCCGCAGCGGCAGATTCCCATCGTGGTCAAGCTCGACGTCGGCGCGCGCCACGACCTGGACGTGTTGCGCCGCCTCGCGGTGCCGGGCGCACGCGGCCCGGTGATGCTCGAGCACGTGGCCCACCTCGATTTCGGTGGCGGCCCCGCCGTGATCGACCGCTACGACCGCTCGCGCAACATCAACTTCGAGGTCGAGCTTGCGGGCATTGCGCTGGGCGACATGAAAAACGCCGTGATGCGCCTGCCCAGCATGAGCAAGCTGCCGCCGGGTGTGTCGGTGCTTGAGATTGGCGATGCCGAGGTGCAGGGCGAGCTGTTCGCCAGCTTCGGCCTGGCAATGCTCACCGGGGTGCTGTGCATCTACATCGTGCTGGTGTTGCTGTTCAAGGCGTTCCTGCACCCGTTCACCATTCTGGCGGCGCTGCCGTTGTCGCTGGGGGGCGCGTTCGTGGGCCTGCTGCTGGCGAACAAGAGTTTCTCGATGCCGTCGCTGATCGGTCTGATCATGCTCATGGGCGTGGCGACCAAGAACTCCATCCTGCTGGTGGAGTACGCGATCGAGGCGCGCCGGCTGCACGGCATGTCGCGCCTGGACGCGATCCTGGATGCGTGCCACAAGCGGGCGCGCCCGATCGTGATGACGACGATTGCCATGGGCGCGGGGATGATGCCGATTGCGATCGGATGGGGCGCGGCCGATGGGAGCTTCCGCTCGCCGATGGCGGTGGCGGTGATCGGTGGCCTGATCACCTCGACGTTCCTGAGCCTGCTGGTGATCCCGGCGGTGTTCACCATCGTGGACGACATGTCCAACTGGTTCACCGGGTTGTTCCGGCGCAAGCAGCCTGATGAGGGCGCGTCGTCTTCGGAGACTGTGCGCGCCTAGGGGTTGGCGGGATCAGGCGGGCGGGGCGTTCAGCTCCGCGAATGTCCCCCGGCGGCTGGTGCCGCCTCCTCCTTGACTTCGCTGCGCTGAACGCACCGTCCTCCTGATTCGGGAGGTGTCAGCGCGCGTCGCGTTTGGCCTGGGTGGCGCGGGTGCGTGAGCGGGTCGAGGCGTGGATCTTCTTGTTGACCGGCTTCGCTTTCAGCGGGTTCACGCGTTTGGCTTTTGGTGTGATGTCCGTGGGGGCTGACGACAACGCCGCATCGGTTGTGGTGTTGACTGCCTTCGCTTTTGCTGCCGGTTTCTTGCTGCTGCTCTTTGCATCTGCAGCAACCGCCTTGCGTACGGCCTTGACGATGTTCTGCAGCCGCTTGACGCCCGACGCCAGGGCAGAGACCGAGGTCTCGGGCTTCTTTTTCGCCGCCTTCCTGGCCGGTGTCTTGGCGACGGGAGCCCGGGCAGCGGTCTTTGCCGTTCTGCTGCGGGCCTGCACGACTTCTTCGCCGGCCTTCTGCGCGGCGCGTGTCTGACGCGCTTTCTGGCGAGGCGTGTCGGCGGTCTTGCGGGCCACCGGCTTTGCGCGGGTTTTGCGTGGTGTGGAAGCGGGCGCTGCAGCCGCTTCCAGTTTGCCCTGCTGCGCTTCGAAGCGCTTCAGCACCTCGTCCATGATCTCGCTCTTGGTCTGCGTGCGTGTGTTTTCACCGCCCAGAGCCTTGCGGCCCTTGGGGTCACTGGCCCGTGTCTGGACTGTCTGGCGCTGGTACACGTCCCGGTACTTGTCGCGCAGGGCGCGTGCCCGCTGGATCTTGCTGGTAAGCCTGTGTGGCGCGATGTCTTTCACCGCGCCGGCGCGGCTGGCCTGGAACAGCTCGAGTTCAGGTCTGGTAAGGAGCGGTTGTACCTGTCGAAGTGTGAAGCTCATCGGGTCTCCTGTCGCAAGCAAAGGGCAGGTGCCTGGCTGTGCAGGCAAAACGAGCCTTCATCCTAGTCAGGAAGTCCGCGCCGCGCTGTCGGACAAGACGCATAAAAACAGGCGTGGGCGCATTCGACGCTGCGCCCGCACCGCCTCAACCTTCGAGTGTCTCCAGCAACTCCGTCTCGATCTCGATCTGCCGCTTGTTCATCTGCAGCTGTGCGCCGCTGATGAGGAAGGTGTCTTCCACGCGCTCGCCCAGCGTGGTCACCTTGGCGAGTTGCACGCTGATGTCGTAGCGCGCCAGCACGCGCGTGATGCCGTACAGCAGGCCCGCGCGGTCGCTGGCCGAGACCGACAGCAGCCAGCGCTGGGCTTTCTCGTCGGGCCGCAGGTCCACGCGTGGCGTGATCGGAAAGCTCTTCACGCGGCGAGAGAGCCGGCCCTTGGTGGGCGTGGGCAGCGGGCCGCGTTCGTCGATGGTCTGCGCCAGGTTGTTCTCCACCATCGCGATGAGCTCGCGGTAGTGCTCCGACATGGTCGGCGCCACGACCTGGAAGGTGTCCAGTGCGTGACCGGTGAGCGTGGTGTGAACGCGGGCGTCAAGAATGCTGAAGTGCGCGCTGTCGAAATAGCCGCAGATGCGCACGAACAGGTCGTGCTGGTCGGGCGCGTACACCAGCACCTGCAGGCCTTCGCCCTCGGGCGAGATGCGCGCGCGCACGATGCATCTGTCGATGGGTGGCTCGGCACCGTCTTCTGTTTTCACCGCCGGTTTCGCCGCCGCCTGCGCGATCGAGCGTGACAGCACGCGCGTGTGCCAGGCGATCTCGTCGGGCTCGTGGCGCATGAAATAGCTCACGTCCAGCGTGTCCCACAGGGCCTTGTGCGCCTGGTGAGGCAGGGCGTGCAGCGCGAGCATGGACAAGGCCTCGCGCTTGCGGCCTTCGATCACCGCGCCCGGGTCGGGCGCCCGCCCACCGAGCGCGCGCAGGGTGTAGCGGTACAGGTCTTCCAGCAGCTTGCCTTTCCAGGCGTTCCACACCTTCGGGCTGGTGCCGCGGATGTCGGCCACGGTGAGCAGGTACAGCGCGGTGAGGTAGCGCTCGTTGCCGACGCGTTTCGCGAAGGCGCTGATCACGTCCGGGTCGCTCAGGTCTTCCTTCTGCGCCATGCGGCTCATGGTCAGGTGCTCGGCCACGAGGTACTGGATCAGCTTCATGTCCTCGCGTGCGATGCCGTGCTGGTGGCAGAAGGTGCGCACGTCGCGCGCGCCGAGGTCGGAGTGGTCGCCGCCGCGGCCCTTGGCGATGTCGTGGAACAGCGCCGCGATGTAGAAGATCCAGGGCTTGTCCCAGCCGGCGGCCAGCTGCGAGCAGAACGGGTACTCGTGCGAGTGCTCGGCGATGAAGAAGCGGCGCACGTTGCGCAGCACCATCAGGATGTGCTGGTCCACCGTGTAGACGTGGAACAGGTCGTGCTGCATCTGGCCGACGATGTGCCGGAACACCCAGAGGTAGCGGCCCAGCACCGATGTCTGGTTCATCAGCCGCATGGCGTGCGTGATGCCCTCGGGCTCCTGCAGGATCTGCAGGAACTGGGCGCGGTTGACCGGGTCGTTGCGGAAGCGCGCGTTCATCACCGGGCGGGCGTTGTACAGCGCGCGCAGCGTGCGCGCCGAGAGCCCCTTGATGCCCACCGTGGTCTGGTACAGATGGAAGGTTTCCAGGATGGCGTGCGGGTGCTGCACATACAGGTTGTCGCTGGCCACCTCGAGCAGGCCGCCCTTGTCGAAGAAGCGTTCGTTGAGCGGGCGCAGCCGGTCAACACCTGCCACGTCACTTTGCAGGCGTTCCTGGATGTTGAGCAGCAGGATCTGGTTCAGCTGGGTCACGGCCTTGGCGGCCCAGTAGTAGCGCTTCATCAGCGCCTCGCTGGCGCGGCGCGTGCCCTTGGCGGTGGACGTGCCCGTGGGCGCCTGCGCCTTGAAGCCGAAGGACTCGGCCACGGCCGTCTGCAGATCGAACACCAGCCGGTCTTCGCGCCGGTGCGCCAGCAGGTGCAGGCGCGCACGGATGAGGCTGAGCAGCGCCTCGTTGGCCTTGATCTGGCGCGCCTCCAGTGGCGTGGCCAGACCCTTGCGGGCGAGCTCGTCCCAGCTGCGGCCCAGGCCGGCCGCCTTGGCCACCCACAGGATGATCTGCAGGTCGCGCAGGCCGCCGGGCGATTCCTTGCAGTTGGGCTCCAGCGAGTAGGGCGTGTTTTCGAACTTGGTGTGGCGCTGGCGCATTTCCAGCGTCTTGGCCACGAAGAAGGCCTTCGGGTCCATGGCCTCGGCCAGCTGGCCCACCAGGCTGGTGAAGGCGTTCTTGCTGCCGGCAATCAGCCGGCATTCGAGCAGCGAGGTCTGGACCGTCACGTCCTTCTCGGCCTCGGCCACGCAGTCGGCGATGGTGCGCACGCTGGAGCCGATTTCCAGCCCCAGGTCCCAGCACGCGCCGATGAAGCTTTCCAGGCGGGCCTTGAGCGCCGTGTCCTCGTCGGGGCGGCTGCCATCGGGCAGCAGCACCAGCACGTCGACGTCAGAGAACGGGAACAGCTCACCCCGGCCGAAGCCGCCCACGGCGATGAGCGAGAAACCCGGGCCGAAACCGGCCATGGACCACAGCTCGCGCAGGGTCTGGTCGGTCAGCCGGGAGAGTTGTTGCAGGGCTCTGCGCACCCCGCGCGTGGACGAGCCCTGTACGCCCAGCTGGTCGAGCAGGGCGGCCTTGTCGCTGCGGTACTGCTGCCGCAGGGTGCCGAGATCCGGCCCGGCGGCCTCTGGCACGGACGCCATGGCCTCAGGCAAGGGCGGGTGCCGGCGTCACGAAGGCCGGCGCGGGCAGGCTGCCGGCCGACAGGGTGAGCACCTCGTAGCCGGTCTCCGTCACCAGCACCGTGTGCTCCCACTGCGCCGAGAGCGAGCGGTCGCGCGTGACGATGGTCCAGCCGTCGCCCATCTCCTTGATGTCGCGCTTGCCCGCGTTGATCATGGGTTCGATGGTGAAGGTCATGCCGGGCTTGAGTTCTTCCAGCGTACCCGGGCGGCCGTAGTGCAGCACCTGCGGGTCTTCGTGGAAGCGCTGGCCGATGCCGTGGCCGCAGAACTCGCGCACCACCGAGAAACCGTTGCCTTCGGCGAAGGTCTGGATCGCGTGGCCGATGTCGCCCAGGCGGATGCCGGGGCGCACCATCACGATGCCTTTCCACATGGCTTCGTAGGTCACCTGCGTCAGGCGGCGCGCCTGCACCGAACAGGCGGCCTCGCCGCCGATCATGAACATGCGGCTGTTGTCGCCGAACCAGCCGTCCTTGATCACGGTCACGTCCACGTTGAGGATGTCGCCCTTCTTGAGCGGCTTCTCGTTCGGGATGCCGTGGCAGACCACGTGGTTGATGGAGGTGCAGAGGTGGCCAGGGTACGGTGGGTAGCCACTGGGCTGGTAGCCGATGGTGGCCGAGACCGTGCCCTGCTGCTTCATGTACTCGGCCGCGAGGCGGTCGATTTCGAGCGTGGTGACGCCCGGCTGGATCAGTGGGGTGAGGTAGTCCAGCACTTCGGACGCCAGGCGGCAGGCCGTGCGCATGCCCGCGATGCCGGCTTCGTCTTTGTAGGTGATGCTCATGGGGCGCAATTATCCCATCGGGCCCCGTGCGGCGGGGCCCGACGGGCCAAGGCCATGGGGGCGGGCGGGTAAAATTCCGGGTTTTCCCACCCGGCCATCCGGGTCAACGCACCTCAGGCTCCCAACGTGTCCCTGCACCTGCGCTTTTTTGAAGGCGGCAACGCCGTCAGCGACTTCAAAGTCCAGCAGCTCCTGCCCCGTCTCGCGGGCATTTCCGACAAGATCACCAGCCTCTCGGCCCGCTTCGTGCACCTGGCCAGCTTCGACGGCGAGCCCGACGCCGCGACGCTGCAGCGCGTGGGCGAACTGCTGACCTACGGCGAGCCCGACACGGCGGCCCACGGCCAGCTGGAGGCGGCCGGCGCCCCTGCGCTGCTCGTGATGCCGCGCCTGGGCACGGTGTCGCCCTGGGCTTCCAAAGCGACCGACATTGCCCACAACTGCGGCCTGAGCCTGCACCGGGTGGAACGGCTGGTCGAGTACCGGATCGGCCTGAAATCCGGCCTGCTGGGCAAGGCCAGCCTGTCTCAGGAGCAGTTGCGGGCCGTGGCCGAACTGCTGCACGACCGCATGACCGAAAACGTCACGCTGGACCGCAGCCAGGCGAACGCCCTGTTCACCGAGCTGCAGCCGGCGCCCATGGAGCAGGTCGATGTGCTCGGCGGAGGCCGCCAGGCCCTCGAGCGCGCCAACACCGACTGGGGCCTGGCCCTGGCCGAGGACGAGATCGACTACCTGGTGAACGCCTTCAACGGCCTGAAACGCAACCCGACCGACGTCGAGCTGATGATGTTCGCGCAGGCCAACA
>VFQP010000763.1_pt1 | contig 53017 bp, 43 predicted proteins | sample 3512351 | NCBI WGS metagenome assembly VFQP01 (sample SAMN10412372, study PRJNA504923) | tailings metagenome | isolation source: Relicate 1 Philex TSF1 revegetated site | place: Philippines: Tuba, Benguet | collected 2017-08-29 | reverse complement strand
TTGAAGCGATCATTAAAACGGTAACACGGGAAGGGTTATTGATAACGGAACATGGAATTGAGGAAGAATTCAGAAGCGGGGAAGTGGAGTGGGTGATGGAGAAGTGATGACAGGGAGTCGATGGTCGACTCCGTCAGCCGAAGCTTTAGCGTAGGTCGATGGTCGATAAATTATTTTAATTTCCGCATAATCAATCATTTGCAAACATTTTGCTGTCAGACCTCACTTAATTTGCGGTCGAACATCGGACATCAACCTACGCTAAAGCTTCGGCTGACGGAGTCGACCATCAACCTACGCTAAAGCTTCGGCTGACGGAGTCGACCATCGACCATCGAATTTTCGTATCTTATGAGGCAACCTTTATTCGCATTGTTACGATTCACGGTTTAAACCAACAGGATTTGCTTTCCGCGGAAGAATTACAGGAGCATATCAGGGGATGCACCCTGAACAATAGGGAGAGCCAGAAAAAAATGTACAGCTCTTTCTATGGCTATGCCATGTCCATATGTTACCGCTATACCAACAGCCAGGAAGACGCCACCGAAATCCTCAATGACGGTTTTCTTAAGGTTTTTGTCGAAATCTACCGGTTCAAACCGGCTTACACAGACACCGTCAGTTCCTTTAAGGGCTGGTTGCGGAAAATTATGATCTACACGGCAATCGATCATTTCCGGAAGAACCAGAAGCATCAACTTACAGGCGAGCTTAATGAAACGTATCTGCATGTGCCGGATACGCATGAAGATGCGCTGGATAAGATCTCGTATGATGAGATCCTGCAGGCAATAAAATACCTGACACCCGGTTACCGAACAGTTTTCAACCTTTTTGTGATCGAAGGGTTCAGCCATGACGAAATAGCAAAAGAACTTGGTATTTCTACCGGGACATCGAAATCGAACCTTGCAAAAGCCAAAAAGCAGTTGAAAAAAATATTGTTTCAACAAAATGAAATAGTCAGTAAAAATGTGGTCTGACGACTTTGATAAAAAAATAAATGAAGCGGCAGAGAATCATCTTGAACCGTTCCGGGAGGACGACTGGGACAGGATGAATTTGCTGCTCGACAAGCACCTGCCGGAGCAAAAAAATAAAAGGCGGTTCATTCCCTTTATATTCCTGCTGTTGGGAGGATTCTCTATGCTGATCATTCTGACCACTTATAAACAGGCTCCTCTCGAATCGTTAAATGAAGATGGTCAAAACATCGGTATCACCGCTAAAAATGAATCAACCCGGGAAACGAAGATCCTTGACAGGTCGCCAGCAACTGAGCCGTCCAATCACTATCCCGGACCGCAAGCTTGTGATAAAATACAACAATCAGCTCCTGATTATAGTAGCACAAAACGCCAGGGTGCTGCTGTAAGCAAAACGACAGTTGTCAATAAAACACAAACACGGCCTGTAAATACCAGCGTCTTTCCGAAACCAGAACATACACAGGAAGAACAGGCAATAACCGACCGAAAAGAAACGTCAGTTACTCCATTAACAAACGTTCCTCACAAAGAGAATCCGCAGACAACAGCAGATTCTTCCAAGACAGCAACAGAACCGCCAAAGGAAGAAGAGAAAAAAACAGAAGAGGTTATCAACGAAAATAAAAAGACGACAAGCGGAAAGGGCGCTAAATGGCAGATCAGTTTTTCCACTGGTCCTGATCTTAGTGTTATTGGAATGACCAAAACGGGTGACTGGAAAATGCAATATGGCATTGGTATTGGCTATTCGATCAGCGAGAGGGTTCAATTACGTACCGGCTTTTTGATCAGCCGCAAATTATATTATGCAGATTCAAGTGATTATAATCCGCCTAAAGGTTTCTGGGATTATTACCCGAATCTTCAGAAGATAGACGCAAACTGTCTTGTATATGAGATCCCATTGAATGTGGTGTACACATTTCCTTCTGCGAAAAAACACCAGTGGTTTGTATCGGGAGGCTTGTCATCTTACCTGATGAAGCAGGAAACATATGAGTATTATTATAAGGATCCATCAGGGCAGGACCGCTACCGCGAGAGAACGATCAATAATGAGAATGATCATATTCTTTCAATCCTGCACCTTTCCGGTGGATACCAGTATAAGTTCAATGATAAGCTTTCGCTGATGGCGGAGCCTTATACAAAGTTACCATTGGGTGGAGTTGGTTTTGGAAAAGTGAAATTGAATAATACTGGTGTGTTGTTTACGGTGGGCTACAAGCCGTTTGGGAAAAAGGGGAAATGATTCTTAAACCCAATAGCTAAATAATATCAAGCGTGTTGATTGAGACATTATCGACTCCTGTACAAATCTGATTATTTTTACTATCCGGTCTTTCTTTCCTTCACTAATAAAATTAAGCCTGAAACATCCATATCCGCGTCAGGGTCATAAGTATCCAAGCCTATCTTTTCTCATTTAGATTCTTCAGGAAAAACATCTATAAATCAGAAAATACCCATACAGAACTCATCTCTATTCCTTATAAAATAAACTCAACATTCCAGGCAACTCATTGATCTTATCTATCGATTTCATCAAAAACTCCTGGTATGAAAAAGAACTATGCTATTGTATTAATGCTGTTATCAGCTTGTACCGTCATTGCCATTGCGTGTAGCAAAGGCAGTGACGGGCCTCCCGGCGATCCATGCAGCGGCGTAACTATTGCTGTTAGTGGCACTCCTGTAAATCCATCTACACCCGGCGGAACAAACGGAAGCATTACTGTCTCGGCATCGGGCGGATCCGGATTTACTTATAGTCTGAACAACGGAACATTTCAATCTTCTGCAACTTTCACAGGCCTTGCGGCTGGAAACTATACAGTAAGTGCAAAGTCTTCTGCTGGCTGTACAGGCTCTCAGACATTCACCCTCACCTCTCCGACACCTTCCTGCACTGGTGTCAACATTGTTGTAACAGCCACAGCAACTCCTGGCGGAGCCTGTAGTGCCTCTTCTACAGGCAGTATCACTGCAACAGCAACAGGCAGTACTGGCCTGACCTACAGTATCAATGGTTCAACCTTTCAGCCAACAGGTGCATTCACCAATCTCGCAGCAGGTGCATACACTGTTACGGTTAAAGATGTAAACGGATGTACAGGAACCACCACTGTAAATATTGCAGCCCCTGTAGCCGGACCGTTATTCTCTGCTGTAAAAACGCTTATTCAGAATAATTGTCAGAGCTGTCATAACAACTCTATTGCAAACGGAGGAATGAACTGGCAGGTTGAATGCAATATCGTAACAAACAAAGACCGTATCAAAGCAAGAGCTGTTGATAATAATCCTTCATCCATGCCACCAACGGGTCCGCTGGCACAAGGTGATAAGGATAAGATCACTGCATGGTTGAATGCAGGAGGACGGTATACGGACTAAGGAAAGTTTAATAGTTCTTGGTTCAATAGTTATCCTGTAAACTTCCTACCCTTTCTTCCCGGAACGATGAGGCCCCCGTAAAAACGGGGGCCTTTCTTGTTACCAACTGGTTTGCTTTAGAGCTATTTTCTTATTTTATTTTCTTTTCTTCTTATAGAACAGGTTAAAATCACGGGAGATGGTGAAGCCCCAGCGGAATTGACCTTTTCCCCATGAAGTAACAGTGCGCGGAATAAATCTGTTTTCCAGTATCTCTGTTGCATTAGTAAAATTGAGATGAAACACATGCCCTTCTGTAAGTAACTCGATACCTACGCCGAGTGCGTCATAAAAATTCACGCCTTGCGTTTTATAGAAATCAATACTGCGCTGACTACGGAATGTATGGAAGTAATCCACCAGCACACTGAAGCGACCTTTTACAGGAAGACGGAATGCCCCGCCTAATGCAAAAAGGGTCTGATCATCTCCGGAAGGAACATAATTACGATTTACCATCGTTGGGCTTAACTGCAAACTCAGCTTTCCGATACGTCTTGCGATCATCAACTGCACAGTCTGGCTGTTGCGGTCGAGAAAATCATCAAATGAATTTTCCTGGTTGGGAGTGGGGCTTTTTGTCATTGCAGAAATAACGTTGTTTGCAAACAAGGTTACAGACAAGGGATGTTGCGCATCTTCTGCCTGCTGCATCAGGCGGTATTTAATACCAAGTTCATATAGTTGCTGTACAGTGCCGGCACCTTTCGATCTTGCGGCGATCAGATTGAGTTTTCTGCTCACGCCATATTGAAAACCTATACGAACATCAGTTGCATTATCCAATCCAAAAAAAGTTTTACTTCCTCCATTATCTCCCGCAATGTCTCCGAAATTATGCGTCACCTTAAATTCAAGTACATGTTTCGGTATCAGTTCAACGGTGTTCGCATTGATCAGACGGGGAGAAGAAAATAACCATACATAGGACACTTCTTTCTTTTCCGGTGCTGGTGCCGGTGCGATGGTGCTGTCCTGTGCAAATGAATGTTGCGAAAATGCAAAGGCGGCTAAAACGAGTCTATTTTTCATACTGTAGTTTTCGTGTAGTATTGAAACCTGGGAGATTTTCAGTATTACATCGTATGAAAAACAATCCGGGTTGCTTCGGTAAGAAGCAACCCGGAAACGCCAGCTAGCGAAAAGGAATAACCCCGGAAAACCAGCAATTATCCTTTCCAGTTCCGGATGATCTCTTCTGCATGAGCCTTATTCTTTGGCCGGAGATAGATCTTATTGATCAGTCCTTTTTCATCTATTACGAACGTTGTGCGGTTGAGCCCCATATATTCCCTGCCATAAAGTTGCTTCTGGCCCCAAACTCCGTACTTGTCAATGATAGCACGGGCCGGATCCGCGATCAGCGTGAATGGGAGCTCATGCTTTGTTTCAAACTTTTTATGGTCACTGATGTCGTCCGGGCTTACTCCAACTACGGCAAAACCTTCTTTCTTCAGCAGTGCATAATTATCGCGGAGATTGCAGGCCTGTATGGTACAGGCTGGAGTATTGTCCTTAGGATAAAAATATAAAACAAGCTTTTGACCTTTGTATGCAGAAAGTGAAACCTTATTTCCATTCTGATCTTTACCAGAAAAGGCTGGTGCCTTATCTCCCTCTTTCAAATGTGTTGCCATGGCGCAAAAAAAAGGAAAGAATGCCAGTTGACATTCTTTCCCTGATAATTATTTTTTCTTCTTTGCTCTTTTGTTGGGAGCAGCTTTAACTGCTTTCTTTTTTGGTGGCGGAGGAGTATAGGGAGCTCTTTTGAACCACCAGGTTTTTGTAGTGGTGTTACCTACAATATCCTGTACTTCCACTTTCAGTTCATGTACACCATATGGGCATCTTTCGTCAAACTCATAGATCCAGGTACGACCTTTATCATTAGTAAAACGAAGCCATTTCCCATTCAGTTCAGCTCTGAAACTTTTGATATTGGTGTTATCCGCAGGAGTAAAGGCTATCCTTTTTGCAGCACTAAGGTTAACAGTATCTCCTTTACCCAATTCATTTATCGTTGGAGGTGTAAGATCTGCCAGCACCTGGTAGTTGCCGAAGTCTCCAAACTCTGCGGAGATCCAGTCACCATTCCAGGTCGCCGCGCGATTATCCCGGCTTGTGCGGTAAGACCGTTGGATATAGAGTTTGTTGCGCCAGTTTGCGGGAACAGACCTGTCAGCTTTTATGCTTACACGAAACCTGCCTTCAACCGGGATAGACGGATTGCTGACCTGGTGTATCGCAGATACGGCATTTAACACGTTTGATTCGGTGCGGTAATAATTGGGATAAACGGTATCATAGATCGCTCTCTCCGGCAGATACAGCTCAAAATCAGGTTTCTCAAACACATTCACATAATTTGGTACAAATGGTTTTCCCTGTGAAGGTTTATCTGCGGGAACCGAGATTTTTCGCTGAACGGAAAAGTTCAATACAGAAAGATTCTGATATGCGTCTTTCACCTCGATCTTTACCGTATGAACGAGTGTATCATCCAACCGGATCACACCCTGTTCCCATTCCGGGCGATACACATTCCCGATATTTCCGGGAAGCCGGGAAAGATGCTGCAGCCAGGGACCGTTGTTATAACGAAGTGTGTAATCAACCTGTGCATTCATGTAACGTGTCTGATCATATCCGATGCTATCAAGAACAAATCCACTGACCAATTTATCATCAAAGAAAAGAAACGCGGAATAAAAGCCATCTTCATTTGATGATCCGCTGATCCGATCGATCGCCTGAATGGCGAAACTTATCTTGTTGCTTGTAGTTTTGATAACGCCCGGCTGAGTGGGAACATATCCCGTTGCAGTTTTCTTCACCGGGAACAGTGTAGGTTTTGTATAAAAAACCGGTCCTTCCCTATCATACATTGCCAAACGGGTTATAGATGGAGGAACGTTATCAGTTAACGGAAAACCGAATAACATCGGGTTAAGACATTTTCCGGTTTTTGTATCTCTTATTTCAAAATGAACGTGTGGCCCCTGAGATCCTCCTGTGGTACCACTGTAAGAAATGAATGTTCCTTTTTTGACCGGAAAAAGGTTCGCAGGGATCTCCAGTTCTACAGGCCAGCTTTGTTGCTTATACTGCTGATCGGTCACATACTTTTCAATATCCGGAGCAAAGTCATTCAGGTGAGCATATAAGGTAGATAACCCATTAGGATGATTGATGATGATAAATCTTCCAAAGCTCAATGGGCGTACGCCGATATAAGCCACATACCCGTCGGCAGCTGCATATACCAGTTGATCAACCTTCTGGTTGGTTCGCATATCCAGTCCCATATGCCAGTGATTGGGGCGCAGTTCTCCAAGATTTGCCACAATCTCCGGATTCAGATTCAATGGCCAGCGAAAGTATCCTTTCGGATACGACGGGGTTTGCGAAAAAACAAATCCCTGCAACAATAAAAAAAAAGCGATAGTGGTGGTAATACTTCTAATCATTAAAATAAAGTTAAGGACATTTTACTTCTCTGTATGGTTGCAAAGAATAGACAAAAAAAGAGTTGTTCTGTACATAAGAAAAGTTCATCTCACACAAGTATTTTAACACTTTACTCAATACTTCATTAGAAAAATATTAATTCGTTGTACCCTTATAGTGGTATTGTAAAATGTGGCACGAAATTTTACCTTGCAGTACCGAATTTTTCATCTATAAAGTGTCGTGTTATGAGAAAAGTATTTTATTCTGCCATCTTAGGTGTGATAGTGTTTGCAGGCGTATTCGTCGGCAAAGTAAAAGGTCAGCAGATGCGTGATAAATGGGTGGCGAAGATGAAAAACCGGCAGTCAGAAAAAAGTGCACAGGAGCAACACCTGGAGCGTTCAGAGATCGTGCTTGACGATATCGAAATGGCGACCTATCACAGTTGATCAATCTGCTTTTGACATACCCTATATATATTGTGAGCGGCTTTCGGGCCGCTTTTTTTATGCTTACGGCTGTTAGTGGAATTTGCGATGCTGATGTTTTTGAAATGGTGGGGAATTATTTTCCTATGGCAGTTGTCTTTGCAACAAGTTGAAACTTCGACGGAAACCCCGGAGGTTTTGTTTCTTTCAACTGATACTTTTTTTTGAGGTGAGAACCTCGAAAAAACTGCTTAAGTAAAGAAGAAAACTCCGTCGGGTTTCGGCAATATTTTATAATGTCTCATCGAATAATTTCCCTCTTCATGGCGGTAGATTCCTTCCTGAAGATTTTGACGCTCAATCCCTAGCCTTACGCCAGTAAAAAACTTTGCCTTTCCCCGGCAAAAACCACCTGATTCCCTTAATTTTGCGGAATTTGTTTTGACAACACCCCGGGTAATCCGGTACAACCCCCTTCTTAGTTAAAGATGCCAAAAGATACTTCCATTCGTTCGGTCCTGATCATCGGCTCAGGGCCTATTGTTATTGGTCAGGCCTGTGAATTTGACTATTCCGGTACCCAGGCAGCCCGCAGCCTTCGTGAAGAAGGCGTTAAAGTGTATCTGATCAACAGCAACCCGGCTACGATCATGACGGATCCCATGATGGCCGACAAAGTGTATTTGCTTCCACTGACCGTTGAGAGCATAGAGCAGATCCTGGAGGAAAACCAGATCGACGCTGTATTGCCGACAATGGGCGGACAAACCGCACTGAACCTCGCTAAAGAAGCGGAGGACCTCGGTATCTGGGAGAAATACAATTGCCGCCTGATCGGTGTGGATATTAAAGCAATCGACAAAGCAGAAGACCGGGAGAAATTCCGCCAGTGGATGATCGGGCTCGGCGTACCGGTTGCTACGGCAAAAACGGCCAACTCTTTCCTCGAGGGAAAAGAATTCGCACAGGAGATCGGCTTCCCGCTGGTTATCCGTCCTTCATTTACACTCGGCGGAACCGGTGGTGGTTTTGTTCATGATAAAAATGACCTCGACGAAGCGCTTAACCGCGGGCTTCAGGCATCGCCTATACATGAAGTACTGGTTGAGCAAGCAGTGCTGGGCTGGAAAGAGTTTGAGCTTGAATTGCTCCGTGACTCCGCCGACAACGTCTGTATCATCTGTACAGTTGAGAACTTTGACCCGATGGGTGTGCATACCGGCGACTCTATCACGGTTGCTCCTGCCATGACGCTCAGCGATACCGCCATGCAGCTTATGCGCAATACGGCGATCATGATGATGCGCGATCTCGGTAACTTCTCCGGCGGTTGTAACGTTCAGTTCTCCCTCAACCCTGCAACAGAAGAGATCATCGCGATCGAGATCAACCCCCGTGTAAGCCGTTCCTCGGCGCTTGCATCAAAAGCGACCGGTTACCCGATCGCGAAAATTGCGGCGAAACTGGCAATTGGCTACAACCTCGATGAACTCGAAAACCAGATCACCAAAACAACTTCCGCCTACTTCGAACCAGCTCTCGATTATGTGATCGTGAAAGTACCACGCTGGAACTTTGATAAGTTCAAAGGCGCTGATGACACACTTGGTCTTCAGATGAAAAGCGTAGGTGAAGTAATGGCCATCGGCCGCAGCTTTACTGAAGCGATCCAGAAAGCCTGCCAGAGCCTGGAGAACAATGCAGTTGGTCTTGGCTACTATGGTAAAAGCATGATGCATGCCGAAGAACTGCTGGAATACATCAAAACTCCGAAATGGGACCGCATCTTCCGCATCAAAGATGCGCTGATGGCTGGTATCTCTATTGGTACAATATCAAAAGCAACCAATGGAATCGACCGCTGGTTCATCGCAGAGATCCAGAAGATCTGTAATATCGAAAAAGAGATTGCGAAATATGACCTCGATACACTTCCTGTAGAATTGCTGGAAGAAGCAAAAGTGAACGGCTTCAGCGATGAGCAGATCAGCCGTATCCTTGAGCATGGTGATGAAGAAGATGTATACAAGAAGAGAAAAGAAGCCGGTATCACCCGTGTATATAAAATGGTAGATACCTGCTCTGCCGAATTCGAAGCAAAAACGCCTTACTTCTATTCCACATTCGAACGCGGCAATTACAACGAAAGCAAATCTTCCGATAAGAAAAAGATCGTTGTACTCGGTTCAGGCCCTAACCGTATCGGCCAGGGTATTGAATTTGACTACTGCTGCGTACACGGATTGCTCGCGATCAAAGAAGCGGGTTATGAAGCGATCATGGTGAACTGTAACCCTGAAACTGTTTCTACCGACTTTGACGTTGCAGATAAATTATACTTCGAGCCGGTATACTGGGAGCATCTCTGGGAGATCATCGAACATGAAAAACCAGAAGGTGTGATCGTTCAGCTCGGCGGACAAACAGCCTTGAAACTCGCTGAGAAACTCCATAATAAGGGCATTAAGATCATCGGAACTTCTTATGACAGCATGGATATCGCGGAAGACCGCGGCCGTTTCAGTGATCTGTTGAAAGAACTCAACATTCCTTATCCTGATTACGGAACTGCGTTCGACGTAGACGAAGCAGTCATTGTTGCCAACAAAGTTGGATACCCGGTACTTGTTCGTCCATCTTATGTACTCGGTGGTCAGCGCATGCGTATCGTGATCAATGATGAAGAAGTTGAAAAAGCAGTGGTAAGCCTGCTGAAACATATCCCTGGGAATAAGATCCTGATCGATCACTTCCTCGACCGTTGCCAGGAAGCTGAAGTGGATGCCATTTTCGACGGAGAGAACTTCCACGTAATGGGTGTGATGGAACACATCGAGCCTGCTGGTATCCATAGCGGGGACAGTAATGCTGTATTACCAGCGTTCAACCTCACACCAATGGAAGTAACCACCATGGAATATTACTCTGAAAAGATCGCTCGCGCATTGAACATAAAAGGATTGATCAATATCCAGTTTGCGATCAAAGACGGAAAAGTATTCGTGATCGAAGCCAACCCCCGCGCATCACGTACAACGCCGTTCATCGCAAAAGCATACCAGATCCCGTATCTGAACGTCGCTACAAAGGTGATGCTTGGCGCAAACACACTGAAGGATTTTAAATTTGAGAAAAAACTGAAAGGCTTCGCGATCAAAGAACCGGTGTTCAGCTTTAATAAATTCCCCGGAGTGAATAAAGAACTCGGACCCGAAATGAAATCAACCGGTGAAGCGATCAGGTTTGTAAAAGATCTGAGAGATCCGTATTTCAGGCAGCTTTACAAGGACAGAAGCATGTATTTGTCTAAGTAAAAAGTCCAAATTAAAAAGTAAAAAAATTACCCTGATATTGGAGAAGCTCCTTTTATCAGGGTAATTTTTTTACTGTTTAATTTTGACTTTTTACTTTGCTGCTAGATCTCAACCACTCCGTTTTTAATAGCGTACATCACCAGTCCCACGCGACTGTGCACTTTCAATTTATTGAACAATGATTGCCGGTAATCATCGATGGTTCTCGGGCTGAGAAACATCTTTTCTGCAATTTCTTTATAGGATAATTCGGAGCATACCCATCTGAGGAATTCGCGTTCTTTTTCCTGCAATACCACTTCTTTTTCTGTAGGTTCGGCTTCCTGGTGAAGACCCATAACGAGTTTGCCGGAAACATATTCAGAGAGATAAACGCTTTTATCTACGATGGAATCCAGGGCCTGCTTCAGTTCGGCGGGATCTGTATTTTTCAGGAGATATCCTTTTGCGCCAAGGCGGAACATTTTGATGATGGTTTTTTCATCGCTGAGCATCGACAGGGCAAGGATCTTTATATGCGGATAGGTTTTATGCAGCCATTGGGTGGTTTCAAAGCCATCCATTTCCGGCATATTGATATCAAGCAGCACGATATCCGGAACTACGTTGTGCATGATCTTGGTGCGAAGATCTTTGCCGTTATCCGCTTCAAATATCACCGTGTAGCCTTCAAATGTTCCTATGAGTTTCGCGAGCGCATTGCGAAGAAGACTGTGATCATCAGCAATTGCGACCTGTATTTTCTGTTTTGTTTTTGCCATGTTATGATTCCTTATCCAGGGGAAGTTCTATCCAGATTGTTGTACCGTTTGCGGGACTGCTGTCGATAGAAAGATCTGCGCCGATAAGTTTTGCGCGGTTGAAAACGCTTTTCAGCCCAACACCGCTGTACGAATTAGTGGAACCTCTTTTTTCGTTCACATCAAATCCGACTCCGTTATCGGTGATCTCCATCGTGAACAATTCCTCGAAAAAACTCAAATGTACGAGCAGGGAAGTGGCCTTTGAGTGTTTTAAGATATTATTTAACGATTCCTGGAAGATCCGGAAGAGGAAGATGGATTTTTGTTCCGGCAGATCAACTTCATTTCCGTCAATAGAAAATTGAACCTGCAGAATACCTGCTTTCTTGAGAGCGTAGAGTTCGAACCGGATGGATTCTGCCAGACCGATCTGAGCGATCCTGTCTGTATGTAAACCTTTGGTGAGGTTGGAAAGATCAAATATGGCTTTATTAAGCAACTGCTGTGAGCTCTGGATCTGTTCAAATGCAGCATGTTCTTTTTCTACCGGTACTATCGAAAGAGTCAGTTTGACAACGGAAAGCATTTGCCCGATATTATCATGCAGTTCCTGTGCAATTGTTTTGAATGTATCTTCCTGGATTTCGAGTTGTGAACGGAGAGCCTCTTTCTCATACATATCTTTCAGACGCTCTACTTCCAGTTCCTGACGGCGCTGACGGCGCTGGTACAGGTACAGTGCGGTAACGATGAAACCTACCAGCAACAAGCCCAGTATCAGCCCAACAATAGTTACGAAGTATATTTCCTGATCCTGATTCTGCATAAAAAACCGATCGTAAAAAGGGAATATAAGAAGATATTCAGAATTGTAACGATTGTAAAAAAGTTATATCTAAGTAATGGAGAAACAGTTACAAGATAATTAATGAATCCGTAAAGCGGGAAACCGCAACAATAGAAAAATAACAGGCCTGTACAGATCCAGAAAGCCGGATTCAGGTGTAATTTGACTGATTTTGGAAGTCGGAATAACTCCCAGAAATAATAAATACAGAAGATGACCACCAACAAACATCCGATCGAATAAGTGACCGTGTGAAAGCCTTTTTGCCCCTGGAAAAAGAAAATATTTATTAATGCACCGATGGCATAAACGAAAATTGTAGCCCTCATGATCCGTTTCATCATTTTATTATGCACCACTTCAGCAAGCACAAAAAAGTAGAAACAGAATTCGATTACTGTAAAAACGTTGTATAACGCCACATTTTGTTTTCCGATCGACTCAAGATAACCACCCACTATTTCGACACTTGCTGTGGCAAAAAGAAAAGGAGGGAATAATTTTAGATAACGCTCTGCTGGCTTTGGCAAAAAATAAACAGTCAGGCTTGCAAAAAAGCTTATCCCGATAAAATAAACGAATAGTGGATTCATTTTCAGAAATAATGGCTAATGTACCATTTAAAAACAAAAACCTCCCGTTGGGAGGTTTTAATTTCTTTACAGGGCAATTGAACTGCTATTAAACGATCGTGAAACCTTCATTGCCTCTGTCTACGATGGTAATGCCGATACCGCCGTTTCCGCCATCCCTTGTACAGAAAGGAGGGCAGATCAAACCAGCATTGTAAGCCAGGATAGAAGAACCTTTCTCTGTCTGGATATAAATATCTTTATTGTTGTGGCTGCTGTGGCTGCCGTCTGCTGCAGCTTTGTGTTTTGTTGCAACTACAACTACTGTCTGACGACCTGCGTATAAAGGCTGATCTTTATAATCCTTATCATATGCACCGAAATAAAGTTTCAGGCCATCGGCTCCATGTTCTTTACTCATTGCGATAAACTCCTCGAGCTCCTCAATGCTATACCAAACACTCAGCGAATCTTCCTTGCCCAAACGCTCCGAATTCTGCGCCCATCTTTCCTGCTTATAGTTGCGGATAGCGTTATCTACGTGTTTAGTGTCTACTTGCTTACCAACCTTTAATGATTTTTTCTGAATAGTTACCATAGCCTTAATTTTTTTGAGTGGTGTAAAACCGTTTACAAGTCAAAACTATCACCGCTCCGGGCTGGACACTATCGTATAATTCCTATATAATCAATAATTTATAAATTAAACATATTTGTACAATAAGCATTATCAAGGAATTCCGAGAAAAAAATGGAATAAATACGGGAATAATATTTATTCAATACCGTCTTTTTATCCGTTTAAAACACCGTGAAAAAATGGTGTATTAAACGTGTAAATAATGGAATAATGAACGTACTTCAAAAAACGGCTTCGCCGTCCTGAAAGCGTATTTCCGTATCAACACCCGTATTTGCTAGATATATGCCTTATCCAACCCGTTTTTTCTGGAAAAAAATCCCTGTAAGCAGGCTCGTAATTCCTTTTTTTCTGGGAATCGCCTGTCAATATTACTGGCCCGCTCCGGTCAGTGTTCTTCAAGGTATAGCATTGGTTAGCTCCGGTCTGATCGGGGTTTACAGCTTTTCTCTGTTACCTTTTTTCAGCCGGTTTAGATCGGGGTTTGTCAATGGTCTATCGGTATTTTCGCTGTTTGTCGCTTTGGGAGCACTCTCTGTCTGGCAACAGGATATTCGAAAAAGCTCCCTTTGGCTTGGTAATATATACCAAGAATCTGACGCTTTGGTAATAAAGCTCCGTGAAAACCTGTCGGAAAAGCAGAAAACTTTTAAAACCGCCGGTTGCGTGATCGCGCTGGTCCGTAATGATTCTGTAATCCCTGTAAAAGCAGGCATTTACGTTTACCTCCGCAAAGAAGTTCCATCCACCATTATTAAACCCGGGGATGTGCTGGTCACTTCTGCAAAAGCCTTATTAATCCCTCCCCGCTCAGCACCAGGCGCCTTTGATTACAGGGAATATTCTTTATTTCAGGGTATCACGCACCAGGTATTTCTGAAAAATGATTTTATCATCACTGGTAACGAACAAGGTCTTATCTCCAGGTTTATCAATGGCATCAGGGGCTGGGTACTCACAATATTTGAAAATGCATTCCCCGGCAGAAAAGAACGTGGCCTTGCCGAAGCACTTCTGATCGGGCACAAAGACGAGCTTGATAAAGCACTTGTACAGTCGTACACCAACACCGGTGTGGTGCACATTATTGCTATCTCAGGATTGCACCTTGGTTTGATATACTGGCTGCTTGTAAAATTACTTCAACCACTTTCCCGGCTAAAACAACTGAAATGGCTCCCGCCGGTGATGATCATTGCCGGGCTATGGATATTTACATTGCTCGCCGGAGCTCAGCCTTCGGTGCTTCGCTCGGCTATCATGTTCACCTGCATAGTCATTGGCAATAGTATAGCAAGGCAATCAAATGTGCTGAATTCCCTGGCCGTGTCAGCGTTTATACTTCTTTGCTATAACCCGTTCTGGCTCTGGGATGCGGGATTTCAATTGTCCTACGCGGCCATCATCGGCATAGTTATTTTTATGAAGCCGGTCTATCAGTTGTTGAGTTTTCAGAATAAGCTGGTAGATATGATCTGGCAGATGAACGCAGTTACGATTTCTGCCCAGCTACTCACATTGCCGATATGCATCTACCAGTTTCATCAATTTCCGAATTATTTTCTTCTCTCAAATATCATCGCCGTACCACTCTCAAGTCTCATCCTTCTGCTGGAGATCTTCCTTTGTGCAATCAGCTTCCTGCCATCGGTTTTTTCTTTTATTGCCTCCCTCACTGCGTTGCTGATCCGCCTGATGAATGCCTGTGTGGAACGCGTAGAGCAATTGCCCTTTTCCGTTTGGAACGGGTTGCAGATTAGCTTTGTCCAGGCGGTACTGCTCTCCGCTTCGCTGGTGTTGTTGCTATCTTGTCTTCTGTATAAAGAACATATCCGGGCGTTGCTCTATACAGGTTTCATAGCGATGGCAGCATTCGTTTCGCTTCGCTGCCTGTCATTCATCAAAGCCGGGCGACAGCAAATGCTGATAGTCTATCAGCGATCGGCTGACCTCATCCAGGGAAGAGCATACTCGTCTATCTACGGCGCGGAAACCGACGATGCTTTTCTGGTTGCCACCCGGAGTCTGTTCCGTTTGCAGCAGACCGGCCGAAGCCTGTTTATCCAAGCCGACAGCTATTATTCCTTTCTTTCTAAAAAAATCATTCTTATCGACCAGAAAACCGGCTATTCTCAGACAGATCACCGGCAGGATATAGACCTCGTGATCCTATCACAAAAAACGACCGGCAGTAGTTATGAAATTCTTCAGGCTATGAATATCAGGCAGGTAGTGGCTGATGCCTCCGTTCCTGCCTACACAGCACGTCAGTGGCAAATGGAATGTGAAGCGGCCGGGATTCCTTTTCACGATGTTCGCGCAAAAGGAGCTTTTGTGATGAAGTTCTGATGGCGTACTTTTGCGGCTCATTTTAAAGAGCGGCCCGCCTCCCGGGCCATTTTCAACATCAAAAAAATTCCGGATGAATAAAAAGATTCAATCTGCATTGATTTCCGTTTTTTACAAAGACGGTCTTGACTCACTTGTAAAATGGCTGGCTGAAAACGGGGTGACGATCTACTCCACCGGCGGTACTCAGCAGTTTATCGAAAAACTGGGCATCAATGTAGTTCCGGTTGAAAACCTGACGACATATCCGTCTATTCTTGGCGGTAGGGTAAAAACATTGCATCCTTCGGTGTTTGGCGGTATTCTCGGTAAACGTGATGATGATACGCATGTTCAGGAAATGAAACAATACAATATCCCGGAGCTTGATCTTGTGATCGTGGATCTTTATCCTTTTGAAGAAACGGTTGCTTCTACGAATGAAGAAAAGCTGATCATCGAGAAGATCGATATAGGTGGTCCTTCTATGATCCGTGCAGCAGCAAAAAACTTCCGTGATGTTACCGTTATTGCAGCAAAGAAAGATTACTCAGTTCTGGAAGAAATTCTGCGTAACCAGGATGGAGAGCTAAGCCTTGAACAGCGTAAGATGTTTGCGGCAAAAGCGTTTGAAACAGTTGCTCACTATGATGTGGCTATCGCGAAATATTTCAATACAGAAAGCTCGCTGTATTTCCTTGAATCAATTCCTTTCCCGAAAACAATGCGCTACGGTGAAAACCCTCACCAGTCGGGCGTATTCTACGGAGATCTTGATAAACTGTTCACGCAACTGAATGGTAAAGAACTTTCTTACAACAACCTTGTTGATGTTGACGCAGCTGTACAGCTGATCAATGAATTTCCTTTTGCCGGGGCAGGTATCACGTTTGCTATCATCAAACATACCAATGTGTGCGGTGTTGCGCAGCGCAGCAATATCAAAGAAAGCTGGGATGCTGCACTCGCGGGAGATCCTGAAAGCGCGTTTGGTGGTGTGCTTGTAACAAACGGAACAGTTAATACCGCTACTGCTGAAGCTATAAATGAACTTTTCTTTGAAGTACTGATCGCTCCTTCTTACAGTGAAGAAGCGCTGACCATTCTTAAATCAAAGAAGAATCGCATCCTGCTTGAGTTAAAAGGACAGCCGGGAAATAAAGTTCAATACAAATCTGTGTTGAACGGAGTGTTGATCCAGGGTGTGGATGAAGGGAATTTTGCAGAATGGAAAGAAGCTGGTGGCCGTGCAACAACTGCTGCTGAAAAAGAAGATCTGTTATTTGCAAACCTTGTTTGTAAACATCTTAAATCAAACGCTATCGCGCTGGTTAAAAACAAGCAGCTGATCGGAAAAGGTTGTGGACAAACAAGCCGTATCGATTCGCTGAGACAAGCAGTTGAAAAAGCAAGGCAATTCAAATTCGATCTGACTGGTGCTGTAATGGCGAGTGATGCGTTTTTCCCGTTCAATGATTGTGTGAAAATGGGTCATGAAGCAGGTATCACTTCATTCATTCAGCCCGGCGGATCTATCAGAGATAAAGATTCGATCGATTATTGCCAGGAAAACAAGCTGGCGATGGTGATCACGGGAACAAGGCACTTTAAACATTAATGTCCCGTTTCGATCTATACAAAACATTATCACAAACCGGTAACTCGGTTCGCGGGTTATCGGCTTTTAATCCGCTGACAATACACCGTAAAGGCACCCGCGCCAAAGCGATCTTTGCTTTGGCGATGGTTTGCTTTTTATGGGGAACTACCTGGCTTGCTTCGAAGCAGGGAGTAAAATACATGCCATCTTTACAAATGGCGGGCATCAGGCAAAGCCTTGGGGGATTATGTTATGTTGTCTACTTTCTTTCAAAAGGCGCCAAACTTCCCAATAGAAAAGAATGGGTCAGCATTGTTATATTAAGCCTGCTGAACTTTGCATTGACAAACGGGCTTAGCACCTGGGGACTGCAGCATATCACAGCAGGACTTGGCGCCATCATTGGATCCATTTTTCCTCTATGGATCGTTGTCATTGGGTTGTTTACTTCAAGTACAAAGATTCCAACCAAAGCGATCATCGGGTTACTGATAGGATTTGCAGGGATCTGCGTTGTATTCTTTGATCATCTGAGTGACTTTAAAAACCCGGATTTCAGGTTTGGTATTTTTATTTCACTGGCCGCCACCTGGACCTGGGCATTCGGGACACTTTATACAAAGAAGAAAGCCGCGTCCTTCAATCCATATTTCAGCCTGGGGCTGCAAATGGTGATATCCGGTTTTATACTTCTTGTGTTTACGCAAGTCGCCAATACCCCATCCAATAAGCTGGCAATTCCATTCAGTGAGATCCCATGGCAATCATGGGCTTCTGTGGGTTATCTTGTTCTTTTTGGCTCTCTCATTTCTTTTATGGCTTATTTGTATGCATTACAGAATCTCCCGACGGAACAGGCTTCTATTTACGCTTACGTTAATCCCGTTGTAGCAGCATTGCTCGGAGCGCTTCTTTTTTCAGAAAAGATCACTTTGTATATTATGATTGGGGGATTGGTTGCGCTGGCGGGAGTTTATCTCGTTAATAAAGCATTCAAAGCGCTGCCGGCGGTGGAGCAACCTGAAGCGGAAGGGATCTGATCAGAGCGTGCTGATAAATTCAGCATATACATCGCGCCAGCCTTTATACAATTCATCTGTTCCCAGAAATGAATTATGCCAGATCATGATAAATGTTCCGTTCACCTCCCTCACCACTTTGTAATAATGTTTCATATCGGCGAGTGCCTTTTGTGGAGAATCATGCTGTTCGTAGAAAGAATTTGCTTCCATAAAACAAAAAGGAAACAATAACAGATTTGTGCGGGACTCCGTTTCGAGATCATACCAGTAGAACGGAGTTGCTACCGATGCCCTGAATCCGTTGATGCTTCCATATCCCATTGAAAAATCAAAACCAATACCACTATCAATCAATCTCCGGAATGTTTCCGGCAATGTAAACCGTATATAATGCTGCCGCGACGATAATACTTTATTGCCCGCGAGATCCGCTAAAATTGCCATTTCTTTTTCCAACAGATCGTATTGATCTCCGCTTTGCCATGAAGGATGAATTCCTACCGGATAACGAATCAGATGATCACTGATCAGTGCTTTCATTGCCTGATCATCAGGCGAAATATTCTTATCATATTTTCCCGGCTTTTTTGCAAGCAGAAAGAAGTAATAAGGCTTCAGCTTGTATTGTTCGTGTAACTGATTCATCCAGCCATATGCATCAAACGGATCTTTCGTCTTCCCTCTAAGAACGGACAGACGTTTGGCAATACTGCTCCATTTTCCTGTGAAAAATGATCTGGCAAAACCGCCAAGCTGTCTCCGCCAGCCTTTGTGTTTGAACGACCATGCAATATCAATATCGTATGTTGGTAAGAACAGAAAGGAGGATGTTTTAAAGGCAAGAGAAGGGAAACGATGTTGTAAAGATTCTTTTAAAAGAGCAAGCCAGTTATTGACAAGAGGAGTATTCAAAAAATCTTCGCGGAATGCTATAGCATTCTGATGAGCATATCTTCCGTACATGTCTTTTTCATGAGGCAGATATTCTTCATACCGGCTCAGAAGATAAAATGAGGCTGCAAAAATATCAAAGCTAAAATCGCCTTTCGTTGGAAAAAACGCTTTGAATCCTGATACCTGCATACACGAAACATCCTGGACGCTGATCTTTGTTTGAGAGAGGATCGGGTGGGGTTGGAGAAACCATTCATCCGGCCTGATCCGTTCATTCGAATAATTAATGGACGGTATTGCTTCGCTGATGAACGCGTCTTTATCACTGGTAAGCCTGAAACCTGACTGCAGCAACTCCTTCCCGATAAAATCGAAAATGTATTGTATACGGGGTGTTATTTGCGGAGTATAAACGAGCAAGGTATTGGTATAACAACCGTTAAGATACTATCTTTTCTTTTTGTCTTCGGGATGTTTCTCCAACCACTGTTCATTGAATGATTTCTTCGGAAAATCAAGTTTGCCATGATTTTTGGTCCATGCTTTTCCTACTTTATTGATCACCCAGCTTTTCATATTTCCGCTCCCAGCATTCATCCATTTTCTTTTGAGCATGGCGGTCTTCCACATTTTCCAGACCATTCTTTCGGAGAAGTCTGTTTCTTTTTCTTCAACAGCTTCATGCCTGTTTTCGAGCAACAGTTCATGCAGGTTGATCTTTACCGCGCATACTTCAGTGCAGTTACCACAAAGTGATGATGCATAGCTAAGATGCTTCCAATCGCCCATCTCTTTCAGGTTCGGTGTGATCACAGATCCGATCGGACCGCTGTAAGTTGTACCATAAGTATGACCACCGATATTTTTATAAACCGGGCAGGCATTCAAACAGGCGCCGCAACGGATGCAATAGAGGCTTTCCCTTTGTTTTTCGTTGGCGAGTATATTGGTCCGGCCGTTATCAAGAAGGATCACATACATTTCCTCAGGACCATCAGTTTCACCCGGTTGTCTGGGACCAGTGATGATCGTATTGTATGACGTAATGCGCTGACCGGTTCCGAATGTCGCCAGCAACGGCCAGAACAAACCAAGATCGGTCATGGAAGGAATTACTTTTTCAATTCCAACGACAACGATATGTGTTTTTGGCATGGAGCAGCTGAGTCGGCCGTTTCCTTCATTTTCAGTTACGGCCACAGCTCCTATATCTGCGATGATAAAGTTGGCCCCGGTAACACCCACTTCAGCTTCCTGGTATTTCCTGCGGAGAATATCGCGGGCAACGAGCGTGAGTTGCTCGGGTGTAAGTAAAGGATCGGTACCCAGTTTATCGGCAAAAAGCTTTGCGATATCTTCTTTGCTTTTATGCATTGCGGGTGTAACGATGTGATAAGGCGCTTCATTATCCAGCTGTTGAATGTATTCGCCAAGATCGGTTTCGACGCTTTCAATGCCTTTCTTTTCAAGATAATGGTTGAGATGGATCTCTTCTGTCACCATGCTCTTGCTTTTCACCAGTGTTTTGCAATTCTTTTCTTCACAGATCTTTCCGATCTCCTCAAGCGCCTGTTCTGCATTTTCAGCCCAGATCACTTTTGCTCCGCGTTGTGTGATATTTGATTCAAAGCTTTCGAGGTGTTGATCAAGAGTTTCAATAGCACGCCACTTCAGATTCTTTGCACGTTCACGTGCCAGCTCAAGTTCTGCAAACTGCTGTTTGCCGTTTGGCACAACAGCATTGTATTTACCAATATTGAAATTGATCGTCTTGCGGTGTTTGAGGTCCGCAGCTTTCTCTGCACTTTTTGTATGAAAACGGGAAACTGTTTCTTTCACCTGTTGCTATTTTTCTTTTTCTTCAAAATAACCGGTGGCAATGGCATCGAGGGTTTCGTAAAACTCTTCGCCGTATTTTCTGATAAGTGGCTCTTTTAAAAATTTATAAACAGGCACTTTCAGTTCTTCGCCGAGCTGGCAGGCCGGTTTACACATTTGTTCGCGGGGTTCGTAGTTAACGCGTTCGTAGTCGCCGTGAACACCAGCTTTTGCAATAATGGGATACAGGTGGCAGCTGATGGGTTTTTTCCAGGAGATCAGGCCGTCATAATAAGCTTGTTCAAAAGCGCATTTGATCATGCCATCGCGTTCCCGATAGGCGTAAACGCAGATCTCATTGTCGCTGGGAAGGGTAGGTGTTACCCAGCCGAATTCAGGATTGTATTCGTAAAGTCCTTTTCTCTCGATCTCAGCGATGGCATCAGCCGGGAGATAGGGTTTGATTTTTTCGTAATATTTATCCACCATGGCCAGTTCATCTTTGGCCAGCGGGGCACCGGCATCGCCGTCTTCGCAGCAGCCGCCTTTACATTTCCCCAGGTCGCAGACAAACCTCTTCTCGACGACTTCATCACTGATCAGTATGTTGTCTATTACTATCATGGGGCAAAGGTAAGTTGTCTGGAGGAAACCTTACAACCCGGCTTTTTTTCCCGGGCTGTAAAGGTTTGGGATTGTTGAGCGAGGGGAGATTTTGTTTTACTGAAGTGGTGTTGGTGAGGTGAGAGCCTCGAAGTCTCTGCATCAGTTAAAAGACGCCCCCCTCCCCGACAGTCTATAAACTCAATGCCCCCGGTTTTCACCGGGGGCATCACTTTTTACATTTCAATCTTTTTCCGTCGGAACTTATCCATGATCGTCTTTCCGGATGACGTCAACCTATTATGCGAAGTCAGATAATGTATTACCTTATGCTCCAACCAATGATGCAGTGGCAGCAACAATGCCGCCAGCGCAATCATGAACATGAGATCTTTCCAGGGTTCCCCCTCGGTGATATAGGCAATATTTTTCTTGAAAATGAGAAAAATGAATTCGAAGAACATAAGAAATGTGAAGAATCCGATCATCTTGATGGTTGCAGCGGATACTTTGAACATTCCCATCATTACCAGCACGATCAGCAATGTCGCAATACCTATCGTGATAGCAAGGTATTGAATGTTGTAACGCTTGCGTTTTAATTCCAGTCTTTCTTTTTCCAGTTGCGCTTCACGCTGTTGCTCTTCCGCAATCTCAACCTGATTGATCTCTTTCTCTTTATTGACTGCCTCTAAACTGTCTTTATATTGATAATAAATACTGTTATAAACACTTGCCTGTTGAAAATCGCCTTTCCTCCTATATAATGAATCGAGATTTTGCACCGCCTGTTTTGAAACCTCCAGCTGTCCTACCTTATCAGCTGATACCTTTGCTTTTTGAAAGAATTCGATAGCTTTATCCAGCTGGTTGACCTTTGAATAGTAATCGGCAAATTGAGAATAAAACGTTGCTTTTGAAAAATCGCTCGCATTATTTTCGTAAAAAGCTGCTGCTTTTTCAAAATACAGCTTTGCGGAATCGTACTGCTGAAGTTGGTTATAAATATAACCGTACGCTTTGGCAACTTCACCACTAAATCCAAACTTTGCGAGGTAGTCTTTCAATTCCGCTCCTTCGGCAGAATTGAAATATTCCAATGCTTTTTGAGGTTCCTTCATCCGCAAGTATTCATTCAGGAGACTTGAATAAGCGGGAACTTTCAGCGTAGAGAATTTGAGGGAATCAGCCATCTGCACTGACCTTCTGAAATACTTGATCGCCATATCATGGCTGCCTTTCTGCGCATATAGATTTCCGATATAATTCTGATCCATCGCATTGACGTACGGCCCGTTTTTCTCTTTCATTGATGAAAGCTTTTTATTCGCTTTCATATAATAATCGATCGCCTGGTCGAAGTCTCCGATACTGCTGTAAAACACGGACAGATTGATCATACAGCTTCTCTCGAGTACCGGCATCTTCAACTGCTCTGCAATACGCATAGCAATGAAGTAATTCCGCAATGCGATGATCTTCTCATTTCTTGAAATATAAACATCACCATAAAGACTGTACGCTTCTGCTTTTAGAGAGTCATTGTTCAATGCAGATACCAGGGAGAAACCCTGATTGGCAAGATTCAGCGCTTTGTCATTATCCGGAATTGCCAGATAGATGTGACTTAGCCGTAGCAGAACACCGGCGGTCTTATCATCCATTTTATTCTGCCGTGCAATGGCCAGTGCCTGCTCAAAAAATTTGATTGAGCGGTTTACATATTCTTTGTTTCCTGGCTGATAAGAGCACCTTACCCCGTTGGAAGTATATGCTTTGATCATGAGTTTCCGGTCACGAGACTCTTCAGCGACATCAATCAGTTGCTGGCCGAAATCATCAGCCTGTTTAAGGTCAACATTCATGAGTGTACGGGAAAGAAAGTCAAGCCAGTATACTTTTTCTTCTACAGTCTGGGCTTTTGCCAGCTCTCTTTTCATCGAATCAACAGCGGCGGCTTGCTGTGAGTTTGCTGAGGAGAAAATCAACAGGAAAATCAGTGGTAACACCAGGTATCTCATATCAAGTATGGTTGCGGCGTCAAGATAGGCTGATTTTATGAAATCGTAGCCACACAGACCTGAAAGTTTGTTTCAATAAGTGCAGGCGTTGCCACCCTGGCTTCAGCGTTGAGGAAAGCTATGGCTGACTGCGCCAGCGTAACGTATTTATCAGGTGTTTCAGATCCTGCTTCAGGAAATCGTTTACGATGCTGAGTGAATCTTCGTTTGGAGCGGCATTGAAATACAGTGCGCCGCGAAGAAAATGGTGGGTACTGTCGGTAACAAAAAACTGGTTTGCAGTTGCCGTATTTCCTTTCAGGGAAAAATAGATACCCTCCACGCCGTTTGGCGTATTGATAGCACTGTCTTCAATTCCGGTAGCGATATCGGTATGCTGTTTATAGGCCATTTTAAAGCCATCATTCACCAGCGAATCGAAGTTCTTTTGAGTAACTCCTTTATAGCTGACATAAATCCTTCCGTTGAAGCGGGGAAAATCGATATTGATCCACCAGTCGCCAGCCTTAGTGTCAAAAAATGATGTGTCTTTTGCAACCGTGGCATAAACCGGATATTCAAAAGTGTAGGGATAGCCGGGTTGATCAAATGACTGATATTTTTTTTCAGGGAAAGTGATGTTGAAGTATCCTTTCTTCTTAAAAGTATAGGGGCTGTTACAGGATAACAGGAGTGCTGCGCAAAGAATTGAGCCGAGGAATACTAAGAAATAGTTACGCATTGGAATGTTTTGCTGTTCAGGCTTTCCTGTTATTATTAACGGTTACTTTGATGAGTTTGATCCTTACATTGTCTGCTTCCAGTACAGTAAAGTCGAAGTCTCCACTGGTCACAACTGCGTTCACGGCGGGGAATTCTCCTGCAAGCTCGAGTATCAATCCGCCAAGGGATTCGCTTTCACCCCTAACGTTATCAAATACATCAATAGGTAAATGCATCACTTTACATACATCATGTATCATGGTTTTACCTTCAAAGATGTAATTGTTTTCGTCAATTTTTTTGTCGTGGCTTTCTTCTTCATCAAACTCATCACGGATATCACCGATCACTTCTTCCATTACATCTTCCATGGTTACGATGCCGCTTGTACCGCCAAACTCATCCACAACTACGGCGAAGTGTATATGCCGCGATTGAAAATCCCTGAGCAGATCAGAGATCAGTTTTGATTCAGGAACAAAATATGGCTGCCGCATTAGTCCATGCCAATCGAAGTTTGCCGGTTGCTGCAGGGATGCGATCAGATCTTTTGTGTTGATGATACCAACCACTTCATCCATGCTTCCTTTATAAACCGGCAGTCTTGAATAATGAAGTTCTTCAACTTTGCCGATCAGTTCATCAAATGAGGCGCCATGGCTGATCCCATTCACTTCAAGCCTGCTTCTCATGATCTGTTTGACGGTAATGGAGCCAAACTTCACAATCCCTTTCATGATGTTCTTTTCTTCCTGCGAGGCTTCTTCATCTGTTTTTATATCGATGGCGTCATCCAGTTCCTGGATATTGACAGCCTCGGATTTATTGGCGCCGAGTTTACGGCCTATTGTATCGGCAAAGGACACCGCCCACTTGCTGATACGGCGCAGAAATAGATGAACGGTTTCCACCACGATCGCTGAAGCGTATGCAAATCGAAGGTTGTTTTGCGTAGCCCATACTTTCGGCAGTATTTCTCCAAAGAATACGAGCACGAATGTGATGACGATCACCTTCGATAATAGTTCAAGAATAAAATGTATGTGCTGGAAAGAAATAAAGTGACCGATAAGAAAATTGGTCAGTACGATAATGGAGATGTTAATAAAGATGCTGGCAATAAGAAGTGATGCAAACACTTCTTTTGGTTCGTCAAGAAAATTGATGATCCGTTTTGCGGCGGGATGCTGTTTTGTTTTCAGCATGTTTACGTCCTTATCGTTCAGCGAAAAGATCGCCACTTCTGCTCCGGAGATCGTAAACGTCAGCGCAAGCAATACGAGCAGCAGGATGACCAGAAGGGTGATCCCCTGGGTATTTGCTACAAGGAAGATATAGGCTGGGAATTTGCAAAATAATTGAATGGCCGAATGACTCTCCAATGCAGTGTTTTTTTCGGTTGAATGATAATACAGACAAACGCCTGTCCCGCAAAAATATTACTTTAAACTAAAAGGGAGGTTTTTCTGCTAAAAGGGGAGGTTTTCTGAAGGATCGCCGAGGGTACTGTCATGATTTCCCATGTTTTCGATCCCGCTGTCACCATGATTGGAAGAGCCGTCCATGCGTTTATCGAGCATGATCAGGTTGTCACCAACCACTTCTGTGGCAAACTTGCGGTTTCCGTCTTTGTCTTCCCAGCTGCGGGTGCGGAGACGTCCTTCGATATAGACAAGGCTGCTTTTGTGAAGGTATTTCTGGGCCAGTTCGGCAAGTCCGCGCCACAAAACAACGGTATGCCATTCAGTTTGTGAAACAAGCTTTCCGGATCTGTCTTTGAATGTTTCTGTAGTTGCCAGGGGAAATTTTGCAACAGCGATATTACCTTCCAGGAATTGTACGTCCGGGTCTTTACCCAGGTTGCCGATCAGCATCACCCTATTTACTCCTCTCATACGATTACTTTTATCTGATTATTAGAACCTTCCGGCCTTTACTCTAAAGTTAATTTTTTTATATGGAATGAAAAAATGTGCCAATCTTCCGGATTGCATCCTATATATGTAACCTCCCCCAGTTTGCAAGTCAGACATCTACAGTTTTTCGAAGGCTGATGACCGGTGGCCGGTGGTCGATCTGCGCTCATTTAGCGCAAAATAAAGCTATACCCGGTTAGGTGAGTTATCGAATCGATAATCTAACAGCATGGGCTGATCAAAACAGGGTTTGATCGATCACGTCTCTTTTTTCCAGGAACTGGTTAATGAACTTTGGAAACGGATATTCCGTCATTTCTTTTTTTGAAACCCAAACGGAGCCTTCCGGAAGTTTTCCTGCTTTATCCGATTTGATCGCGATAAATCTTCCCGCGATCAGTTGATGCGATAACTGCTGTTTGAACAAGGGAGACACAAAAGACAGGGAATATTTTCCCTCATTTATCCATTCCTCCTGCTCCGCCCGGGCGATCAGATCGGCCGTTTCCTGTTCAGCCGTGGTTTCAATAACAGGAAATTCATATAATTGGTTCCAGATATCTTTTCCAGTTCGTTGCCTGATGGCAATTTTTCCTTTGTGTTCTATGACGAGATAATAGAACCAGCGTTTTTTGATGTTGATCTTTTTTTCTTTGACAGGAAGTTCATTTACTTTCTTTTCAAGAAAAGCAAAACAATCTTTATTGAATACACAGGAAGGACAAAGAGGTAACGCGGGCTTGCAAACAACTGCGCCAAAATCCATGATCGCCTGGTTATACAATCCAGGCTTTTTTTTATCAAGCAGTTCATCTGCGAGTTGTGTAAAAAGCTTTTTTCCCTGTGTAGAATCAATGGGTGTTTCAATACCAAATACGCGCGACAAAACGCGGAATACATTACCGTCAACAACAGCGTGAGGAAGGTTATAAGCAAAAGAAGAAATAGCTGATGCAGTGTATGGTCCTATTCCTTTAAGAGCTTTGATGTCTTCATACGTATTTGGAAAAACTCCATTCAGATCATTGGCAATATGTCTTGCGGTTGCGAGAAGGTTTCTGCATCGGGAATAGTAGCCAAGTCCTTCCCACAATTTGAATACGGTTGTGTCAGGAGCTGCGGCGAGATGTTTTATGGTAGGAAATCTGGCGATAAATTTTTCGTAATAGGCAAGACCCTGTTCAACGCGTGTTTGTTGGAGGATGATCTCACTGAGCCAGATCTTATAGGGGTCTTTTTCGCCCTTCCAGGGCATGTCCCGTTTGTTCTGTTCCGCATTCCATTTCAGTAATAGGGTCGAAAATTCGTCTGCTGGTCGCTTTTGGGCTGATTTTTTCATGTGTTGGATGGTCCCGAACCTAAATATCCGGCATTTTCCGGATCAGAAAAGGAAATTTTTGGTAAAATTTTTGCCTATCCTGTTGACAATCATATTATTTTGTTATAATTTGGCATAAAAGAAACCATTAAACCCAGATAAAATGAGAAAAGCCGATCTCGTTAATCAGATATCTGAGAAAACAGGTATCCCCAAAGTGGATGTTCTTGTAACACTGGAAACTATGTTCAAGGAAGTAAAAGATACTCTTGCAGGTGGAGAGAATATTTACATCCGTGGATTTGGTAGTTTCATTACCAAGAAGCGCGCTGCCAAGATAGGCCGTAATATTAAAAAGAATATTGCTGTGCATATTCCTGAGCATTACATCCCTGCATTTAAACCTGCTAAAGAATTTGTAGCAGAAGTAAAAAAACTGAAAGAGCCAAAGCCTGATGAAGGTCCTGGAGATGAAGGCATTTAATCCTGTTAATGGGTTTAATGCCGTTTCAAAGTAAAAATTAAAAAGTCAAAATTAAAAAGGGTGTACTCTTTTTGAATTTTTACTTTTTAATTTTTACTTAAAGTACGCTTCTACTGAACTTTATAGGCCCGAATACGTTTCATGTCGGTAACTTCGCCCACCAAATTGTAAAGATGTGAAGAAACCGCAATGGATCACTATAGCAGTAGCCGTTGTTATGACGGCAGTTATTTATGCATTTGGCAATACAGTGCCCGGCACAAAAAAGGCTCCTGCGCCTGCAGCAGTACATGATGAGCATGATGGTCATGACCATGGCAACACAGCTGCAAATGCTGCGATTTCAACCGATTCCATCCTACATTTTGCCAAACAACAGCTTACTCCGGAGCAGGCAACAAGACTGAATCTTCTGGAAAATTCCATCTCAAGAGGTGATGTTAAAACCCAGCAACTCAGGGTATACCATCAGCTTTCCCATTTCTGGGGAGACAGTATGGGGTATTTCCAGCCTTATGCCTGGTATGAAGCGGAAGCAGCAAGATTGGAAAATTCAGAAAAAAGCCTCACCTTTGCAGCCCACTTATTTTTGGAAAACCTGCAACAGGAGGAAAATCCTGGTCTTCGTCAGTGGGCCGCAGTACAGTCCAAAGATTTGTTTGAGCGATCTTTGAAGTTGAATCCGGATAATGATTCGTCTAAAGTTGGGCTTGGAGCAACACTAATTTTTGGTGGTGTGTCTGAATCTCCAATGGAAGGATTGAAATGGATCAGGGAAGTGGAGCAGAAAGACAGCACAAATGTGTACGCGCAGATGACTTTAGTGCGTGGTGCGATGATGTCCGGACAATTAGACAAAGCTGAGTCCAGGCTGATGATGGTCAACAGGATACAGCCAGACAATGTCGATGCGATACTGATGCTTGCAGATCTGTTTGACAGAATGAAAGAGAAGAAGAAAGCAGCAGAGTGGTATCAGAAAAGTCTGAAATACATCACACGGCAGGATGTAAAGAAAGAGATCGAAAAGAGGGTTGCCGAATTGAGTAAATAAGTTTCAAAGTTCAAAATTCGAAAGTGCAATAGTTTAAGAGTTCAAATGTTTAAAAGTTTAAATGTTCATTGTCAACGCTAAAACTTTAAAACGGTTAAACTTTAAAACCTTTAAACTGGAGTTGAACTTTCAAACCTCATTTTATAAACTGTATTTAAAAAAATTTTGAGTATGCCTTGTGGTAAGAAAAGAAAGCGTCATAAAATTGCGACGCACAAGCGTAAAAAAAGACTGAGAAAGAACCGTCACAAAAAGAGAAACAAGTAATTGACTTTACATAGAGTTAAGCTATGTAGACCCTATTCCGGTGCGCCGTGATAGGGTCTACCTTCATTTGTAGCTTTACTCTGTGAGTCATATTGATTCTACCTTTTCAGTTAACTGGTTGCTTCTCGTACGTACTAGTTTGCACTCCCTTCGATCCCTGCTGCAAAACTCCCTCCTGCATCCATGTACGCATTTGCCGGCAACCGGTATTTACAGCACTAAAGGTGATTCATATTATGTAAGCTGTAATGAACAAAGAACTCATTATTAATGCAGCCCCGCAGGGCGTAGAGATTGCCTTGCTGGAAGACAGGAAACTGGTAGAACTGCACAGCGAAAAAAGCGATGCACGTTTTGCCGTGGGAGACCTTTACCTCGGAAAAGTCAAAAAACTGATCCCGGGCCTGAATGCCGCCTTCGTAGAAGTCGGCTTCGAAAAAGATGCATTCCTTCACTACACAGATCTGAGCCCTTACGCGAAGTCTTTATTGAAATTTACCAACCTCACCGTTAACGATAAGTCGGAAAATGGTGCTGATTTCGGCAAGTTTGAAAACGAAGCCGAGATCATCAAAACCGGTAAGATCAATGAAGTGCTTGGTGGTAAGCCAAACATCCTGGTTCAGATTCTGAAAGAACCCATTGCGGCCAAAGGGCCACGTCTCAGCTGCGAGATCTCCCTTCCCGGTCGCTTCGTCGTCATTACCCCCTTCAACAACATCGTAGCGGTTAGCCGCAAGATCCACTCTTCTGAAGAAAGAAAAAGACTGCAGAAGATCGTGGAAGCTATCAAGCCAAAAAACTTTGGTGTGATTGTACGTACTGCTGCTGAAGGAAAGAACACTGCAGAATTGCATGAAGACCTTTCTGCACTGGTAGAAATGTGGAAGACCATTCAGAAAAATCTGAAAGGCGCTGTTGCTCCTGCAAAAATTCTCAGTGAGCAAACAAAAACGAACAGCATCCTGCGTGATCTGCTGAATGCAGATTTCAACAAGATCGTTGTAAACGACCGCACAATATTTAACGATACCAAAAACTATATCCAGCGCATCGCACCGGAAAAAGCAGATATCGTTTCCTATTACCAGAATGGCGCAACCATCTTCGATTCATTCGGTATCACCAAACAGGTGAAATCCTCTTTTGGCAAAACCGTAAACCTGAACAGCGGAGCTTATCTTATCATCGAACATACTGAAGCACTTCATGTGATCGATGTGAACAGTGGTTACAAAAGCGTCAGCAACAACCAGGAGCAGAACGCCCTGGAAACAAATCTTGAAGCGGCTGATGAGATCGCACGCCAGCTTCGCCTGCGCGACCTCGGTGGCATCATCGTTGTCGACTTCATTGATATGAAACTTCCGGAAAACAAACGGAGGCTGATGGAGAAAATGGAAGAATTCATGAGTCCGGACAGGGCTAAACATGCCGTTCTCCCTATATCCAAATTCGGCATCATGCAAATTACGCGTCAGCGTATGAAGCCTGAAGTAAATATCAATACACAGGAAATCTGCCCAAGCTGTAATGGCACAGGAAAGATCACATCAACCCTGCTGCTGGAAGATGAAATAGAAAAGAATCTTAACTATCTCATCACCCACAAACACAAAAATCTTAAGCTGGTGGTTAACCCCATCATGTATGCTTATCTCACGAAAGGCTGGCCATGGTCAACCAAAATGGCCAAATGGAAAAAGAAGTTCGGCCAGAAAACACGTGTAGAAGCAGACACCGCCTATCATCTGACAGAGTATAAATTCTTTGATCAGCATGATGAAGAAATCAAGCTTTAAGAAAGCAAAAATTCAAAAGTAAAAAGTAAAAAACTACCCTGATACCGGAGGTTTGGATCCGGCCAGGGTAATTTTTTACTTTTTACTTTTGAATTTTTACTTAACTACTGCCCTACCATAAATACTGCATTACAGAACATCAGTTTTCCATTCTCCCAGAAGTTGCGGAACAGTACGTCATCTGTAAGATAAGTAACCGATCCTCTTCCGAGATTCTGTGTCGCGAAAAGCAATCCGTCCTTCAGTTTCTTTTTCAATTTGTATCCGACAAAGCCAGCAAGCTGGTTGTCTTTTTTCAACACTCCTGCATTCCAGCCCGCACCATCTTTGGTGAACTCATACAACACATCATCCATTTTCAGCGTGTAATAGTAGTTAGGGTAACCATACATCAAAGGATGAGAGCTGTCAACGTCAACACGGAAAATAGAACCCGGTGTAGTATTCTCTATGCCATCCCTGTCGCGGTCATTGAACAATTTCAATGCGGAGTAAGGATCTTTTTTACCGGATGTATCCTTGTCATCTTTCTTTACCGCTATCACACTCCATTCCTGACGCGAAAGCTGACCCGCAGCTGACTCCATGGCAACCACACGTCCGCCATTACGAACCCAGAGAACAAACTGCTCTGCACTGGCTTTGTCCGACAGGAAACGATAGTTGCCATCAGGCATGATCAGCACATCAATATCACTCCATTTTGCACGGGCAATATCGGCTGCATTAATGAGTGTGACAGGATAACGTAATTCCTTTTCAAAGAAATGCCAAACCTCTCCTGCTCCGAGAGAACTCACGCCATCACCTGTGAGCATAGCAACTTTTACAGCTTTCATCGGATGAACCTTTCCGCTACCGAAATCGTAGCCTTTATCAACAAAGCCTGTGCTTACGGCGCTCATTGTAACATTATTCTGATCGCAGATCTTTGCCACTTCGGCCCACAAGGCCGATCCAAATTTCTCATTTCCTTTTTTAAGAATGATCACGGCTCCTCTTGCAAAAGATTTTCCGCTTACTTCAAATGGAGATTCTGAGAAGCGCATTTTGATACCCGCATTCATCAGTTGCCCCACCGCTCTTGCAGATGAAACGCCAACCCACGGAATAACATAACCATAGCTGTCTGTTGAACTATTTTTTACTGAGTCTTTTGAAACAGCACCTCCACCAGTGATGGCAGCTTTACTTGCAAAAGCAGTCAGGCCATACGCGTATGGCATTGACCATGCCGTGATATCATAGGTGGCAGAATCAACCAGTCTGGATTGCGGTTCGAACAGCAACCGTACCATGGTAGATCTTGGTTGTGCAGCGCTGATCACGATATCACCCTGCCCAACAGTGAATGATTCTTCTTTTCCCGTGTGGTAACTGTAACCGCGTCCGGCACCTGAGCCCGTTGTGTACTGGATCGCATTCTTATCCAGCAAAGTCAATAGTGCACTGATCCTTTCTTTGTCTTCCGGCTTATTCTTGATCACATATGCTTTGTACTCTGAGTTTGCAGCTGTGACTGCATCATTAAAGAACTTACGGTATTCTTTCAACAGGCTTGCTGCGTTAAGAGAACTGATCTCAACTGTGCTTAAGGAGGTGGTGAAATGATGCATTGCACGATCATACAAGGTCAGCGTATCGCCTTCATCGGTATCAGCGCCGAGGCCGCTTGAGCCGCCACCGCCCTGTTCATATGTCATACCGATTGCTCCGTTATAGATCGGATAAGTGTCTCCATAAGAAGGATAGAAGAGATCAAATACCTCTTTGGTAAAGTAGAGCCAGTTGTTCTTATCAAAATACTTTGCATGATTTTTTCCGATAGTAACCTGGAAGTCACGCTGCCATTTTGTGATCGCGTCGTGATATGGCTGCGCTGCAGGAGCGAAATAGTAAGGAGAGTTGATCGATTGCTCGTGGAAATCAACATGCACCTGTGGCATCCATTGATTGTATACTTTTATACGTTGCTGGCTTTCTATTTGTGTCTGCCAGGCCCAATCGCGGTTAAGGTCAAAGTTATAGTGATTGGATCTTCCGCCGGGCCATGGCTCTCTGTGCTCTCTTGAGTCAAGGCGCGGGTTGTATTGCGTTCCTACAACGGAATTGAACCAGTTAACGTAACGGTCGCGGCCATCAGGATTTACGCAGGGGTCCATGATCACCACAGTATTCTTCAACCATTCTTTCGACTGGGCATTGTTAGGATCAGCAAGCGCAAATACAGTAAGAAGACCAGCTTCCGAAGAAGAGGTTTCATTGCCATGCACGTTATAGCTAAGCCAAACGATTGCCGGTGCATTTTCGGAAGGCATTGCTTTATCCTTTGCGAGGTTAGCCAGCCTGAGATTATTGGTACGGATATTTTCGAGGTTGGAAATATTCTCCGCGGAAGAAATGAATGCGGTATAGAGTGGGCGATGTTCATTTGTTTCTCCATACTGAACGAGCTTTACGTTAGCAGGCATTGTTTGCGCTACATATTGGTAATAGCTTACAACGCGCCAGTGCGGCGTGTATCGTGTTCCGATCTTATAGCCGAGAAAGGCCTCGGGAGATTTTAATTGTGCAAATGATAACAGCGTCAGAGAAACTGCGCTGACAAGTAGTAAGATCCTTTTATGCATAGTGTTCCTAATTATACAGAGTTTTAGAAGCATTCAGAAGGTAAGGTCCGTAATGGGTTCTCCGGGTCTGGCGAGCTAATATATTTCATAAATCAATACGGCTGTAAAGTACAGACTGATTTTACGGGATTGGGCCGGCATGCCGCCGGCCCAATTAATATCAGGTTGATTAAAAAACGGGGCTTAGAAGTAACCCGGATTCTGGCCAACGTTATAAATATTGGTTTCGCGTTGAGGGATAGGGAACACCATTTTATTATCATCGTAAGGAAGGCCATCAGTGGTCAGCTTAAGACGTTTTACGTCATTCAGTCCCTGCCCTTCAAAGGCAAGTTCTTTTTCTCTTTCAGCCAGCACGTCATTTAGTGTCGGTGCAGCGAGGAGTACCAAACCGGCACGCCCTCTCGTTCGGTGGAGGTCGCTCGAAACGGTCGCGCCAACAGCTGTTCCCAACCGAACATTACCTTCTGCCCGGATTAAATAAGCTTCGGCGAGGCGCAGAACTTTTACATTCATATATGCATCTCTCCACTTTCCGCAATAGAACGTATTGACTTCTTCAAAGAAAAGGTTGAGGCGGAGATCGTTCGCTGAGTATTTTGCGAGATGCTTATCTGTTACCTGGATATCTCCGTCACGCGCACCATAAGTGGTTGTACTGAAGAAGGTAAAACAGGAGTTTGAGCCACCCTGTGTGTTCACCTGCATCGCGAAAAGATCTTCGGTGGTGTTTACATCCGTATTGAACTCATTTTCAAAATCTGATACGAGAGAAAAACCGTTGGCTGTAGCAGTTCCGATACATCTGTTTGCTGCATCCCTTGCTTCTGCGAACTTTCCCTGCTGAAGATAAACTCTCGCCAGTGCCAGAGACGCTGAGGGTTTATTTGCATAGAAACCATTTTTTGCAGGAAGCAATGTTTCTGCTTCAGTAAAATCTTTTATGATCTGCGTATACACCTGTTCAATTGTTGCGCGTTCGACAAAATTGTCGATAGACAAAGGGTCGGCGGGTCTTGGGTCGGTGATCAGGGGGACCCCTTTCAACGCGGTGTTCCCAAAAGAGTAGGGCTTTTCTCCGAAGAAAGTGATCAGGTTAAAATAAGCAAGGCCGCGGAGGAATTTTGCTTCCCCTTCAACACGTCCTTTGTCTGCGCTGGCAACAACTCCAAGGTTTGCAAGGATATTATTGCAATTGAAGATGGTGATATAGCTTTGCTGATAGTTTGATCTGACATAGCCGTTGTTAACGAGGATCGTTTTACCCCAGATCTGCCTGGGATCAGGAAAAGTGCCTACCCAGTTAAGCTCGCCATCACTGGCCATGAGTTCGCTCATCCAGATTGCATCACCGCCAAGAAGGGAGGCAGATCCTGCTACGGCATACGTCCCGACAAGAACACCTTTTACCCGGCTGTCTGTATCGAAGATCACTTCTGCATCGATTGATTGCGGGTTGACAAGATCCAGCTTTTTACCACAACTGAAGATACCGGCCGTCAGCATAAACGCTGTTGTATATAGAAGTACTTTTTTCATTTCTTGTTTTTTTGAGGTTAGAATCCAACTGACAAACCAATCACTACCGATTTGATCTGAGGTGCTGCATAAAAATCGCTGCCCTGGTTTACGTTACCCGATCTGTAATCGGTATTAACTTCAGGATCCCATCCCGGATAAGATGTGATCGTTAACAGATTCACGCCGCTTACAAAAAGGCGGGCATTGCTCAGCTGCAGTTTGTTAAGCACATTCTTAGGCAATGAGTAACCGAGTGTAAGAGATTTCAAACGCAGGTATGATGCGTTGTATACATAACGGCTGCTGATCTGCGGGCTCGAAAAATCTCCGAATCTGTTTAAGCGCGCTTCCGGTACCATTGTTATGTCACCAGGCTGCTTCCATGAATTCAACTGATCTCGTGTTTGATTATCAAACCAATCAGCTGCTGCGCTCATAAATCCACCGGCACCGTCCTGCACCTGGTTTCCCAGAACGCCCTGGAAAAGGAATGAAAATTCAAAGCCTTTGTATGTAAATGTGTTGTTCAAACCGCCGATCCAGTCGGGGTTGGGGTCACCTATGATAAAATCAGTGCCTGCAAGGCTATAATCATTCGTGGTTGTTTTGCCGTCAGCCAGGTAATAGATAGGGTCACCATTTGAAGGATCAACTCCTGCATATTTTACACCATAGAAAATACCGATAGGCTGTCCAACAACGATCGAGTTTGCAAAGCGCGCATCACCTCTGATCACGGTTTGCTCTCCATCAAGCTTCAGTACTTTGTTCTTGTTCTTTGAAATGTTCAGGCTGGTTGTCCAGCGGAAATCTTTTGACGCGATGTTCGTAGAGTTCAGCACGAGCTCAACACCTTTGTTTTCCATTTCACCAATGTTAGACAAGAGAGAGGTTACACCGGATATGCTTGTCACAGGACGGTTGTAAAGAAGATCTTTTGTCCTTTTGATATAGTAATCGAATTCACCGGTTAAACGGTTGTTGAAGAAACCGAATTCAACACCGGCATCAAGCTGTCTTGTTGTTTCCCATTTCAGCTGTGGGTTGCCCGGATTACCGACCGCAAACCCCGGTAGCCTTGCATAAGAGGAGGGGTTATAAGATGCTACTGCCTGATAAAGCGGGATGGCATTGTTACCTGTAATACCGTAGCTGACTCTTGGTTTGAGGAAGCTTAACCATTTTGCGCCGCTTAAAAATCCACTTTCGGTCATTACCCATCCGACTGAAGCTGCGGGAAAAAATCCATAGCGATTATCACGGCCGAAGCGGGCAGAACCGTCAACCCGTGCGTTCAGGCCAAGGATGACTTGCTGATCGAAGGCATAATTAAGACGTCCGAAATAAGAAACCAGGTTATCCTGATTATAGTCGCCGCTGCCTCCAGTGATCTCAGACGCACTCGTTACAGTCTGCAGCGCTTCATCCGCAAAACCCTGTCCTTCCACATAGGTATAAGTATTTTTTGTGCTTTCGTAACTCATACCTGCTGTTATATCAAGCTTATGTTTGTCGGCAAAAACATTCTGGTAGTTGAAGTAGTTGTTTACGACCCATCTGTTGCTGCGATACCATTGATTTCTGGCGATACCTTTGATGTCAGGGCTAACATTACCGGTCAGCGTTTGTGGCCCCCAATAGCGGTCTTCATTCTGGTTGGTCAGATCAACACCAAACTCTGAATGGAACATCAGGCCTTTGGTGAGGTTTACGTCTACGAAGAACTTGCCCTGGTTACGCCATGATTCGAGTTTCCAGCGGCCGTATTCAAAATCCAGCAGAGGATTATAGTAAGTTGTAGTGGGTGTATTGTTCAGCATTCCATCAGCATTACGGGTAGGCGTGATGGGAGCAAGAGCGACGATCTGCATTGGAGTGGTAAACTGGTTGTCATCAGGTACACGGTCGCGGGTGATCCTCGTGATGGATAGGTTCAAACCAAGCTTCAACCATTTGTTTACTTCATTGTCGATATTAGCTCTGACACCGGATCGGCCAAATTTATTTCCGACGAGTATACCGTCCTGTGTATTGAAGAAGCCACTGATATAGAACTTCGTTTTGTCATTACCTCCCTGAGCGCCGATCTCAACCTGCCCGGTATTTGCTTTTTGAAAAGCCTGTTTTTCCCAGTTGTTGTCAACAGCATTATTTCTCCAGTCAGTACCACCGCTGTAGCGCGTGAACCGACCTTCCACGTATGTGATCATATCATTGATCGCAGCCTGCTCAGAAGCATAACCCCGCCAGTTGCCGCCTCTGTTATAATGGTATTTACCTGCATTGATCGCAGCTGTTCTGAAATAGTCCACATATTCAGCAGCATTCAGAAAACCGCGGTTATCATTGGTGGGGCTGTTCCAGCCGTATTGTGAGTTTACCGTAAATCTTGTTTTACCGGCTTTTCCGCGTTTTGTAGTAATAAGGACCACGCCATTGGAAGCGCGGCTTCCGTAGATAGCTGCAGCAGATGCATCTTTAAGGATATCAAACGATTCAACATCGTCAAAGTTTATATCTGCGGTACCGCTGCCGTAAAGAGTTCCGTCGACCATTGGCACACCATCCACTACATATAGTGGGTTATTATTACCACTGATTGAGACGCCACCTCTTACTCTTACCTTGATACCGTCACCCACCTTACCGTTCTGAGATTCCACAAACACCCCGGCGGCGCGGCCCTGTAATGCCTGGGATAAGTTTGGAACAGGCATGCCCTGTACTTCCGCTCCTTTTACACGGGCGATGTTGCCCGTTACTTCCCGGCGGGAATTGGTACCATACCCTACGACAACAACTTCATTCATGCTTTTGGACTCGCCGGTACCCATTGATATGTTCAGTGTCGTTTCCTTTACCACGACTTCCTGTGTTTCGAACCCCAGTGAAGAAAAGATGATCGTTGACAGATTTTCCGGGAGCTGGACGCTGTAGGTTCCATCTGCTCCGGTGACAGTTCCGGTTCTAGCGCCCTTTACCACTACCGAAACGCCGGCAAGTGGAGAACCATCTTTACCATCAGTAACTTTCCCAGTGATCGTTTTTGCCTGAGACCAGGCTAGTTGGCAGCATAGCAGTACAGCTACCAAAAACAGCAGTTTTAGGTGTCTCATCGTAGTTAGTTTAGATTGTTAAATTAAATATATGATCTTTTACGACCGATTTAACAAAACCGCAACACATTAATTCAACAACTTGACTCAAAGCAATAAAAAAAAGCCCCGAATGGATTACATTCAGGGCTTTTTCAAACATTGTAAAAGATACTAATTTCTATCTCTGGATCCCATGTATATCATTATATACTGAACCAGGGTGACCACAGCGGCAAGCGCTGCCACAACATAGGTAGTTGCGGCCCATTTTAATGCATCTTTGGCCTGCGGATATTCGGTTTGATTGGTGATATTCGTATGGTTCAACCAGGCCAATGCCCGGTTACTGGCATCAAACTCTACCGGAAGGGTGATAATAGAAAAAAGTACTGTTACAGCCATCAGAATTATACCGATCAGGAGGACAGTGGAATTGCCTGAATAGGCCATTACCACACCAATAAGCAGGATCCAGTTGACCAAGGAAGAGCTAATCTGAACCGCAGGAACCAGTTTACTCCTGAGATTCAACCAGGTATACGCAGTAGCGTGTTGAACCGCGTGCCCGCACTCATGCGCGGCTACTGCCGCAGCGGAAACACTGGTTCCATTATACACATCCGGACTGAGGTTTACGGTTTTATTCGCAGGATTGTAGTGATCGGACAAAAACCCGTCTACAGACACCACTTTTACGTCATAAATCCCATTTTCCCGAAGCATTTTTTCCGCCACTTCCCTACCGGTCAGACCTGACGACAAACGCACTTTACTGTATTTGTTGAACTTGTTTTTCAATACCATTGAAACAAGCATGCTGATGCCTAAAAAGATCAGCGAAACGATCAAAATTGATGGTGCCATGCTGGTTAAATTTTTTGAATTTTCTATGCCTTTTATAACAAACTTACGGCCACTTGGATGGGGGTTGAAAATTCGGCCTTTTTGTCACCCTAAAGTTTTTTTCGAGTACGGCAGACCGTTTAAGCCCCTATTCATATCATATTCATAAATATATGACTTACAGCAAATTAAAGCCTTTTTTCTGAAAATAAAAAATGGAACTGACACACTTAAAAACGGGCTTTAAGTTATTCACAGCGGCAAAATTTTATTTTGAAATGTTAGCCAGAATTGTAACTTAGCAATAGAATTTAATGGGTTAGTAAGTAAGGGGGTCAGTCATCAGATTGGCCCCTTTTACATTGGTGTAATCAAGGATCTTTTCCTCAATTTTCCTCCGTTTTTTTCTACGCCGTCTACAGAATTTAAACATGCATTTCTGATCAATAACTCAGCCAACAATCCTTGTTGTAATTTACCTTTAACGCATGAGTAAAGTTAAAACTGCTTTCTTCTGCCAAAACTGCGGATATGAAAGTGTTAAATGGGTTGGACAATGCCCATCATGCGGACAATGGAACACGTTTGTTGAAGAACTGGTACAAAAAGAAACCAAATCCAAAAACGATTGGAAAGATTTTCAGGATGATAAACGCACACAAAAAACAATTGCACTTCATCAGGTCAAAACATCTGAAGAGAAACGTTTGTTAACTCCGGATGTTGAGCTTAACCGTGTTTTGGGTGGAGGCATTGTTCCCGGCAGTATCGTATTGATCGCCGGTGAACCAGGGATTGGTAAATCAACTCTCTTTCTGCAGATCGGTCTCTCTCTTGAAAACAGTACAGTCCTTTATATAAGTGGAGAAGAGAGTGAACAGCAAATAAAAATGCGTGCAGACCGTATCAAGGCAATGCAAGGTTCAAAAGATAATTTCTATCTATTGACGGAGACTTCGACGCAGGTGATCTTCCAGGAAATAAAAAAGCTCAAGCCGCAGCTTGTGATCGTTGATTCTGTACAAACACTTCAAACTCCATTTATAGACTCTTCACCAGGCAGCGTATCTCAGGTCAGGGAATGCACTGCCGAACTTCAGCGGTTCGCGAAAGAAACCAACACGCCGGTCTTTCTGATTGGTCATATCACCAAGGACGGAAGTATTGCCGGTCCAAAGATCCTCGAACACATGGTCGACACTGTCTTACAATTTGAAGGAGACCGTCATTATGCATACAGGATATTACGCACATTAAAGAATCGCTTCGGCAGTACGGCAGAGCTTGGCATTTATGAAATGACAGATGGCGGTATGCGCGCGGTAACAAATCCAAGCGAGATCCTGATCACTCAAAAAGAGGATCATCTGAGCGGCATCGGCATTGCCGCTACCATCGAAGGCATGCGTCCCCTACTGATCGAAGTGCAGGCACTGGTTACGCAATCAGTGTATGGCACACCACAAAGAACAGTCAGCGGATTTGATCTTCGCCGCTTGCAATTACTGCTGGCAGTGCTCGAAAAAAGAGGCGGCTTTCATTTTGGAATGAAAGATGTGTTTCTCAATATAGCAGGAGGTTTGAAAATAGAAGATCCTTCCATTGATCTTGCCGTGCTGTGCGCACTTCTGTCATCTTATGAAGATGTTCCGCTACCACAACAGATCTGCTTCGCGGGAGAAATTGGTCTTAGTGGTGAGATCAGAGCGGTCAACAGGATCGAGCAAAGAATTGCCGAAGCTGAAAAGCTGGGATTTGAAAAGATCATTGTTTCAAAATACAACCAGGCATTACGACAGTCCAACGCAAAACAGAAATACAATATCGAGATCATTTCTATGGGAAGGGTGGACGAGGTTTATGCATTCCTGTTTTAGCAAAGATATTTGCCGGTAGGCGCACTGAGCCTGCCGGCGGTTCTTTTCTTAACGCTAAAACATTGCTATGTCAGTTTTTCAAACAATATCGGAATCATTACTTCATTTTCTTTTCCCGCATATCTGCAGTGGCTGCGGAAGCGATCTGTTGAATAAAAACTCTTCCCTTTGCCTTCGGTGTATTGATGAGCTGCCGGCAACGGGGTTCTGCGTGCAAGCAGACAATCCCATAGAAAAAAAATTCTGGGGAAGGATGCCTGTTACATGCGGCATGGCTCAATACTACTTCACGCCGCAATCACTGCTGCAGCGGCTGATGCATTAGCTCAAATACAAAAACCAGCAGGAACTTGGATTGCAGCTAGGCCGACTGATGGGAGAGTCCCTGCTCAGTGCAAACTGGAATTTCATCGACGCTCTTATCCCATTACCGCTCCATCCTGCAAAACAAAAACTCCGCGGCTACAACCAGGCAACTCTTCTCTGTGAAGGCATAGCCGAAAAGCTGCAAATCCCTGTACTGCATGATGCGGTCATCCGCCACGCACCAACAGAAACCCAAACCCGCAAAAACCGCGTAGAACGCTGGCAGAACATGGAAGGACGTTTTCATCTTTATCAACCGGCCCAGGTGCAGCATAAACATGTATTGCTCGTAGATGATGTGATCACCACCGGCGCCACACTCGAAGCCTGCGGTTCCGAACTGCTGAAAGCTCCTGATGTAGAACTGAGCATTGCCTCACTGGCCTACGCGGCTAAGAGTTAAAAAGAGGAAAAGAGGTGTTGAAAAATTTCCTCTGATCCTGTAACATTCCTTCTTCACAACAATTCAGGAAAACACCAGGGACAAATCTTTATCCTCTAATCCTCCTTTCCTCTTTTTTCTCTTTTAAACTCTTAGCTTAGGGGAATGAAAGCTATGTTCCGGGCAGTTTTGATCTTGCCTTATCTATTTATTTGCGGCGTCGCCCTGTTGCTGTCATGCAGCAAAACCGGTTTTAATAATTCACCGGATGCGCGGGTGAGTTTTAGTACAGATACGCTGAGATTTGATACCGTTTTTACAACTGTCGGATCGGTTACGCAGTCTTTTAAGATCAGGAACGATAATGATCAAAAAGTAAGACTGAGTACTGTGCGATTGATGGGTGGCAATAACTCTGCATACAGGATCAATATAGACGGGACAGCGGTTGCTGAAGCCAACGATATTGAGCTGGCAGCCAACGACAGTATTTATGTATTTGTACAGGTTACAGTTGATCCTACCGCAGCCAATCTTCCCTTCGTAATACAGGATAGTGTACAGATCATTTATAATGGTAACGAAAGATTCGTTCAGCTGGAAAGCTGGGGACAGAACGCTCACTTTTTCCGTGACAGAACAATTACCTCTAATGAGACATGGAATAATGATCTTCCTTATGTGATACAGGGCTTTCTTTATATTGATGAGGGTGTTAGTCTGACCATTAATAAAGGTTGCCGCATATACCTGCATGCAGATGCTCCTGTTGTGGTGGATGGCTCGCTGATCACACACGGTGAAAAAGATACGGCAGACAGGGTTTATTTTTCGGGAGACCGTCTTGATCTTCCATACAGGAATTTTCCCGCAAGCTGGCCTGGCATTTACTTTACGCCCCTCAGCGTTAATAACTCACTGCGTTATACCATTGTGAAAAATGCTTACCAGGCATTGATCGTTGAAGCGCCTTCGCTTAATGGCAATCCTAAACTACAGTTGAATGAATGTGTGATCGATAACATTTTTGACGCGGGTATCCTCGCAACCAATTCGAGTGTGACAGCTACCAATTGCCTCATCACTAATTGCGGACGCAATATTGCACTTACAGGCGGAGGATCCTATCTGTTCACCCATTGCACAGCAGCTACTTATTCAAGTACCTACATTAGCCATAAAGAACCCGTGCTATCCGTTTCCAATACGGTCAGCAACAGTTCGGCCGCCTTAACGGCCAGTTTCAGAAATTGTATTTTCTGGGGAGAAGGGGGATTGGTTGACAATGAAGTGACCGTTCAGCGTACCGGCACAACTCCTTTCAATGTGAACTTTGATCACAATTTATGGAGGGTATTAAATGCTCCGGGTAGCGTGACGGTTAATCAAATGATCAATGACCAGAATCCGGTCTTCGACAGTATCAACAGTGGTACACGGTATTACGATTTCCGGTTAAAAGCAGAATCTCCGGCGATCAATAAAGGACTTGTGGCGGGAGTGACAACAGATCTTGACGGAAAACCCAGACCGGTCAGTCTTCCGGATCTCGGATGCTTTGAGCGTCAGTAAATACAGAAAGCTCACAAAATAAAAAGCCGGGCTTTTTAACGACGCCCGATTTCACCTGACCAGATTAAAGTACTTTGGCTTAACTTTATTGTTTACAAGGATTATTAACTCTAACACAAATAATAATGAAAACGCTTTTGCTTACATTGCTGCTGTCTGTAACACTTGCAGGAAGCCCTATTTATGAATTCAAGGCCCCGGGTCTTGATGGCAACACCATCAACTTCAATGACTTTAAAGGAAAGAAGATCCTGATCGTAAACACAGCTTCGAAATGTGGGCTTACCCCGCAGTATAAAGATCTTCAGGAGCTTTATGACAAGCATAAAGACAAACTGGTGATCGTTGGTTTTCCGGCTAATAACTTCAGAGAGCAGGAGCCGGGAACAAATGTTGAGATCGCTGAGTTCTGCAAAAAGAATTATGGTGTTACATTCCCTATCGCAGAGAAAGTATCTGTAAAAGGTGATGATATCGCACCGATCTTCAAATACCTTGTAGCGGAAGCTGCAAAAAAAGGTATCAATGACCCGATCACCTGGAACTTTACAAAATTCCTCCTGGATGAAAAAGGTGAGCTTATCACAGTCTTTGCACCTAAGACAAAACCAACCAGTGAAGAAGTATTGAAATACCTGAACTAGCAGATACAATTTCTTAACGCAATTTTTTTGAAGCCCCGCCAAATCACGCGGGGCTTTAATTTTTTCATACTGACCGTTAGAATTGAATTCATCGTACGGCTATCAAAAAGCCGGGAACGCTTCATTCCATCATTTCATCGCCTCATATACCGGTTCATCGATCATAAGGACTAATTCACCGGAGAAACGTATAGCTTACCAGCTTAAATGACAAAGCTGTTAACCAGGCGTATTCTCTGGGGAGTTCAGTTAAAAGAATTCCTGGCATGGTCTGTTTTTTTCTGGACCTTCATCGGGATCTATCTAAGCGTGTTGCTATTCTCCATGATCGTTCCGCCATCCGAAAAAACTTACTGGACATGGCGTGTTGTAAGGGAAATAATGATCATGGACGGGATCAGGTTCTTTTTTATTATCGGGATCTGGTGGTTGTTTTTCAGAAAACTGCGGCATGTAAGTTTTACAAAAAAGATGTGGCTGCACATTCCGGTGGTGTATGTATACCTCGTCATAGCCTATAAGATCGGATCATCTACCCTGGTTTGGATCGGTCAGCCAATGAAGGCGACAAGGAACATCGGATTATTGGATTGTTACGTACCGGCCGTTTTCTACCTGGTGCAGATCGGCATTTTTCATACATACAATTTCTGGCGGGAATCCAAAAAACAGTCTCAGCGTGAAAAAGACCTGATGGAGCTGGCCTATCAGAGTGAGATCAATGCATTGAAAGCGCAGATACAACCTCATTTTCTTTTTAATACACTGAACAGCATAAGCGCTTCTGTAAGTCCTCAGCAGGAGAAAACAAGGATACTGATCGCCGAGCTGGCGGACACATTTCGTTATGCATTACGATCTACGCAGGAAGATGTGGTTCCTTTATCAAGTGAGTTAAAATTTATCAGCACTTATCTGGATCTTGAAAAAGAACGGTTCAGGGAACGTTTACATGTTAGTATAAAAGTAGATGAGCAGGTAGAGGATGCGAAGATCCCTCCGATGTTACTACAGCCAATAGTGGAAAATTCCCTGAAGTATGGCATCTCTCCTATGGTAGATGGAGGTTCGATACAGATCGTTTGCGAAGAGAGTGAAGGTCATCTTCAGATCACCGTGAAAGACACGGGTGGCGGCTATACCGGCAACCTGCAGGATCTGAAGACTGCGCCCGGAGTGGGTTTAAGAAACATCCGGAAACGTTTGGAAAAATTGTACGGAGAGGAGATCCTGATTGAAAGAAATAAGCCACAGGGACTGAGCATTATGTTTAAGATCCCGATGTGATAAAATAAAAAAAGGCTGGAAAAAATCCAACCTCCGGAAAGAAACCGTCCAAGTATCTAACGAGTTAAAGTATTTTAGAAATTGCCTGTAGTATGTTGAGAAGGTGCGAAGCTACGGGTGTGTAAGTAAAATGCTGAAAATAAAAGACCCATTTTCATACCGTGAATTCACGGTGTCGCAGAGCGCAAAAGACCGTTCGATCTTTATTCCTGACATTCAGGCCTGTTTTTGTTCGTGAGTCAACATCGCAGAAATACTCCAATTGATCAGGCTGTCAACGACCTAATAGAGAATTGAGATATGATCCGCCGTATGAGCTATTCTTTTTCATCAGGGTTGCAAGAGTTTCTCTTTTATACCGAGACTAATAAAGAATAATATCATTTGTCCTCAATTCTCTTTTCAACAAAAATGCGCTGGGATAAAATGGGAGACTTAACAGGATATCAGCCCCGCAATAATAAAGAAATATATCGCGTTGCGACAAGAGGCAAAGAAGGCAGGACGTAAATACAGAAAAAATATACCAGACCATTCTTTTCCTGTAGAATTTTCCATATTGGATTAAACGTATCTCAAAGTCAGGAATGGATGAAACCCTCATCAGATGTTTTCGCTGTTGGAATGTGTGAATGACCGCGATCGCTACGATCAATATCAGTAAGGGATTGGTAAGGTTGTTTCCTGCGCGGTAACCGGGAATCAGCAGGATATTGTTTTTAAAAAGCAGAAAAGTAATTCCTGTGATGATAATGTTTATGATCAGAACCTGGAGAAAAATATTTCTGAACTTCTTTACTGGCACCAGATAAAGGTCCATAATTACGGGCGATTTATTTTGTCTTAATACAGACAAAAATAAGCAACGCGGAATGAAAGTAATGCTTTTCATTCCGCGTTGCTGAATGGCTTCAGCATGTCGATTCAGACATACGTCATGCTATCGGTTTTTCTACTCTTTTATGAATTTCTGTGAAGAGAATGTTTTCCCGTCAAAAATTCTCAGAAAATACAAGCCCGGAACCAGCGTGTTCACATCAAGAACAGCCTGCGTAGTTCCGGCTCCAAAGGATTGTCTCCTGATCACCTTTCCGTTGCGGTCCAGGATCGTTATCTCCTGAATAGGCTGATCATTGAAAGATTTTCCTGCTACAACCGTGGAGCTTTGTCCTTCTCCTTTCCGCACCGTCAGGCTGTTTCGTACCGGATTTGGCGCAACCCGGTAGTAAGGAGGATTATAATTGACCGGATGAAAATCGATATCATAGTATTGCGTACCGCAACTGCTGTTTTTCGTAAGTCGGAACTTGACATAGCTTCCAGAAGTTCCGCCGGAAGGATAGAATTTCAAAAAGTTGCCATTTATCGGAGTCCAATACGCAACAGTGCCTGTTATTAATGACCATGTTCCCGATTCGAGTTCGGGTACCGTGATATTCAGGTTATTCTCGGTATTGTTGTATGCTACGCCGGTATACACCATTGTTCCAAATGGAGAACTGGCAGTTATCGGGTTTGCTACAGGTTGAGGTACACACAACGGAGTAAAACATGGCGGTGTAGCAAGTGTATAACCTGAGATCGGCGGTGTGCTTGTATAACCACCAACTTTTATGTCGGATCGTACAATAGTTGTTTGCTGACCGCAAACATTATTGACGGTACAATGCAGATCGATCACTCCGTCACCGATCTTCGTGATAGTAGTTGATCCCGCAGTGGGTGTATTAACAGTTATGACGGATGCTCCATAATTTGGCAGCTTGGCGATATATGACCAGAAGAAAGTGCTTCCTGGCGTTACGTTGTACATACTGAATGGATAAACAGAGGTTCCACTGCAAAGTTCAGATACACCACCGATCAACCCATAATTGGTAGGAGCTCTCGACACGACTGTGGTGAGCTGCGTCTGTGGCACGCCATTAAGCACGGGCGTTACTTTAACGGAAGAAGGAAGAACCGTACCGTTGGCAACCGTGAGCGTGATGAAGTTATCATTTGTTGAAAACGGCGTTTCGGGTGCCGGGTTTCCTGCCATAAGCCAACCATTAGAAGCGCCGAGATCCCAGCTATAAGTCACACCGCAGACAAGCGAAGCTGCTGTGCTAACCGTAAATGTCTGTGTAGGAGTAGACGCACAGTTGATCGGAAGAGTGCCCGGGGTGATGGTAAATAATGGGTTGCTTCTTGAGATCGGGATCGTTTTGATCTGTGACTTCATCACAAGCGGATTTGTACAGCTGCTGTTTATGGCCCTGATCTGCACAGCACCTCCTGTTGTGGCATCAGTAGTGATCGTCTCGCTGTTATCTCCCGCTATCCATGTGCTTCCGTTGGAGGTTATAGAATTCAACTGCCATCCAGCAGGAAGCAGATACTCATACGTGGTGACATTGCCGAAACAGCTTTTGGGTGTTTCAAACTCGGTCACATATTTAATATTTGCAAAACTCAGATTGAAGGTTGAGATCTGGCAGTGCGGAGCTTGTATAACAGGCAGGTTTGGTGTGATCGTAGCACAGGTCTGATCTATATTCGGATAGAAGAACGACCTGATCTTTTTAAACGGAATTACATATGTCGCATCATTACCGCTTGAGTTTTTATAACTGACAGTAAATTCCTGCTTGATGTTAACGTCCCGGAAATTTGCTTTGAACTTAAATGTTGTTGTGCCGGAAGACGTATTGATCTGATAAGGACTGGCAGCTATTGTCGGGCCACCTGAAGTCGCACTGAGTGATGGATTTGTGCCGATAATAGTGACAAGAAATTCGTAATCGACCAAAGGACAATACTCATCGGTCGCCGCGGGTGAAATAGATTGAGCAAAGGATGTGCTGATCACACATACTTTTAATACAAGCAACGTAAAAATTCTTTTCATGATCATTCTGATTTTTGGTTAAAGAAAAAATTAACCGCTAGACAGAGCAGATCGTCACCAAACACAGAAAAGCAGCAGCAAAATAGTCGTATCATCCAGACAAAAAACAGCTGCAAATGCTTACAAAAAAGAAAGAAAAATAAACGCGGGAGGAGATGGCCTTCCGTAGAAATGAGCAGGAGTTTAGCATAGCAATGGTATAAGGTTATGATTGAATGTAAATGGAAATTTCCGTGTATAAGAAAGCTCAGGAGGTTTTCTTTGTAATTCAGAGTTTATGCTTACCACGTTTCTGTGTATCCCTGTATTTAGCATGACCCTAATCGATCGCTATGAAACATGATCCAGGTATGCCGGAAATCATTGGAATCCGGATCTGTATAAACCTGGGCTCAGACACGGCCTTGTACCTATGGCACAATCTGCAATTTCAACGCTTATCTTTGCAAAATGCAATTCGCAGATATCATCGGACAACAAGAGCTGAAAAAGGAATTACCCGAACTGATGCAGGACAACCGTCTCGCACATGCCCTTTTATTTCTTGGAAAAGAAGGAAGTGGCGGCCTCTCGCTCGCACTTGCCTTTGCTCAATTTGTAGTATGCGAAAAAGTTAACGGGAAGAAAGCCGACCCCGGACCATCTCTTTTTGGAGAAGCTGAACCCGCTGCTGCGCCGGCAAAGATGTCCGATGCCTGCGGCCAATGCCCGTCCTGTCTGAAGGCAAAACAATTCGTTCACCCGGATATTCATTTTTCCTATCCTGTTGTTACAAAAAAAGCAGGGTCGCCGCCGCTCAGTACCGATTATATCACAGAGTGGAGAGAGTTTATTACCCAATATCCTTATGGCAATGTATATGACTGGCTTCAATTTATCGGGGCGGAGAATAAACAGGGAAATATTACCGCACAGGAATGCAATGATATTATCCGCAAGCTGAACCTGAAAAGCTTTGAAAGCGAGTACAAAGTACTGGTGATGTGGTTGCCCGAATACCTCGGTAATGAAGGCAATAAACTGCTGAAACTGATTGAGGAACCACCGGCCAATACTTTATTCATCCTCGTAGCGGAAAACGAATCACTGATCCTTCAGACCATTTTGAGCCGGTGCCAGCTGGTAAAAATCCCGATGCTGGAACCTGCAGATGTTGAGCAGGCACTGGTTGCCCGCAATAATACTGAATTGAATATCGCGCGCCAGGTTGCCGGCGTGTCGGAAGGCAATTACCGTGAAGCCCTGCAAATGGTGCAACATGCGGATGAGGACTGGCAGACATTGTTGCGCGACTGGTTGAACGCGATCATGAAAACCGGACCGGTGGCCCAGGTAAAATGGGTAGAAGAAGTCAGCAAGCTGGGGCGCGAAAAACAAAAACAATTCCTCCGTTACTTTAATCACCTGCTTGAACAATCCGTTCGCCTCAGGATCCTTGGAGATGCCGTGGCCGGAACGATCGGAGAAAAGGACCGGGATTTCGCGTTACGTTTAAATAAGATCACGGAGATCGAACAACAGCAGGCGATCATCCAGGAACTTGACAATGCCGCTTATTACATAGAGCGCAATGCCAATGCGAAGATGCTTTTTCATGCATTGACGATAAAAGTCTATCATATTATCCGCGATAAAATGGTGGTTGGATAAGATTCTCCCGGCCTTGATGTGCCATTTTAGCATGCTTGTTCGGGTTAACCGGCAGTTGTTTGTTAGCTGAAAATTTGCAGGCTTCATGTTCGTCTCATGGTCGTCTCTTGGTCGTCTCGTGGTCGTCCTTTGTTCGAGTCTTCTATTCCAGGAAAAATCCCCGGAAATGACCACAATTTTGCCGATTCCCCTGTTTTCTATTTTTGCAGCTGCCATTAAGTCGCAATGGTTGAACCTGAAACCCGCACGCGCACGATCTTACAGAAAAACGCTAAGGCACTTGGATAGGCGAGAGCGGGAGCTGCCGTGAATTCTTCGCCCGGAGCCAGGGCATAGCCGTCAGTTTAAGCCTGTTTTGTATGGGAGAGCATCCCCCTTAAGGGTGGACAGTATTATAGGTCGTGAGAAGGGTAATAAACTGGTGGAGTTTGGTAATTTCTCCTCGGATTGTCCTCTTTGCCTCCTCGAACGGTCCTCGAAACCTCCTCGGGATCCGGGGAAGCAAAGACACCGATCTTAGAAGCCGATAAGGATGCAATGACGTCGCAAAGGACGGGACAACTGAACGGTGTGTAACAGTATAAAAAATCTGCCTCTGCCTTAACCAGATGGCTATGGGAGACAGCGGGGATTATTCGTTTGGGGTCAGTCAGTCGCGCCATTAGAATGTGGAAAGGTTTCGCAATAAAATTGTATTTTCGGGCTAAGAGGTTAGGTGTGAGAGAGAAATGTGCTGATGAATTCTTGCCTGATCTATTAAGAACTGAGCTGCGGGTTATATCTATATATAAATATCTCTGCCGTCTGACAAGCAGGCCGGCATTTGAGAACCTTCGCCATCCGCGCGACGCTTCAGCCTTAATAGCATCAGTCTACACACCTTCTAAGTTTTTAATTCATTAATTGTCAACAGAATGGGATGTACTAGTTGTGGTACCGCCACCGGCGGAAAACCAGGCGGTTGCAAAAGCAATGGAGGATGCAGTACAGGCGGGTGTAACAGAATGAACACCTATGACTGGCTTCATAATTTGCCCATCGCCGACATAGACAGTAGTTGTAAGGTAATTGAGGTTAGTTTCAATAAAGGAACCCGTAAAGACTTTTTCCGCAATCCGACCTTGCAGGAATTTGAAAAAGGTGAGATGATCGCTGTTGAAGGGATCAGCGGATTCGATGTTGGAGAGGTTTCCCTGACGGGTGAGATCGTTCGCCTCCAGATGAAAAAACGGAATGCCCGGGAAGACAATCCGGAAATGAAAAAGATCCTCAGGGTTGCTACTGATCGTGATATCGATATCATGAAGCAGAATAAAGCCCGGGAACCGGAAGCCGTTATCCGCAGCCGTGCCATTGCCAAGCAGCTGAAACTCGATATGAAGATCAGCCAGGTAGAAATGCAGGCAGACGGAAGAAAGGCAACTTTTTTCTATATCGCTGACGGACGGGTTGATTTCAGGGAATTGATCAAAGTATACGCTTCTGAATTCAAGGTAAAGGTCGAAATGCGCCAGATCGGTGCCCGCCAGGAAGCCGGCAAGGTTGGTGGTATCGGAAGTTGCGGCCGCGAACTCTGCTGCAGCACATGGCTGACCGATTTTAAATCGGTAAATACAGCCGCAGCGCGTTATCAGAACCTTTCTATCAACCAGACAAAGCTCAGTGGTCAGTGCGGCAGGCTTAAATGCTGCCTGAACTATGAATTGGATACTTACCTGGATGCACTGCAGCATTTCCCGGATAACTGCGATCAGATCCAGGTGGCTAAAGGCAATGCCTACCTCATCAAAAAGGATATTTTCAAAAACCTGATGTGGTATACCCTGCCGGACAGCAATAAACAATACCCACTCACTATCGAACGGGTATTAAAGATCAAATCGCTGAACAGACAGGGGGTGATCCCGGAAGAGCTTGAGGCTGTAGAGATCACTTCGCAAAAAGTAAAAGAAGTTGAACCTGAGTTTGTAGACGTAGTTGGTCAGATCAGCCTGCGCAGCCTGGAAAAAGCGGACAAAAAACGCAAACAGCAGCATCAGCAGCAGAAAGGACAACAACCGCAACGCGGAGGGCAACAACAAAACAGGCCTCAGCAACAGGCTCAGCCACAACAACGACAAGGCGGAGGACAACAAAAAGGACAGCAGGCCGGACAGGGTCAGCAAGGACAACAGGGCCAGGGCCAGGGTCAGCAACAGAAAGGACAGCAGCCTCAACGTCCGCAGCAACCGCAACGTCCGCAACAACAGCAAAGACGTCCACAACAACAGGCCGGTCAGGGTCAGCAAGGTGGTGGTGGTCAGCAGCAGAAAGGACAGCAAGGCGGAGGTCAACAAGGAGGAGGAGGTCAGCAACAAAAACGACCGCAGCCTCCACGAAATCCGAACCAGCAAAAGCCCGGGCAGGAACCGAAAAAGGATGCGTAACGAATAAAAGAAAGGTGAGCAAATGCTCACCTTTTTAATTGAGTTACCCGGAAGAATATACTTGTGCATGGCAGCAGATCGGAGATTGAAGCATTAGGTAAAAACATGACCGAAGAACATGTGAAAGCATATACCGACCTGGTAACAACCATTTCCGTACTTCAACTTTCTGCTTTCCCGTCTTTCTTCATTCTATCACTTGTCGCAACAAGATTGTCACGGTCATGGTGGCTGAACTCTATTTTTCCACTGGTGATGGTGTATGTATTATTCCGGTTTTCCATTTTCTATATGCTTCTTGAGACGCCCGCTCAGTTCCCATTGAGAATCATCCCGGATATCACAACAGGTGCTATTTTAAACGGATCAATTCTCCTACTGGGAGGCATTGGCTTGCTATTTTTCAAACCTGTGCGAAAATTTATCAGTGGAAAAACAGAAACGGCTGATCAGCTAAGTTTTGATGACCTGTAGTTCGCAAGCATCCTTTTTCCGGAACAATCAACTACCCAAACAGACGATTCCTTGTTTTTTCAACACTATTTTCTGGTGAAAATCCCGCGGTACACTGACAAAGGCT
>VFQP010000761.1_pt1 | contig 53031 bp, 44 predicted proteins | sample 3512351 | NCBI WGS metagenome assembly VFQP01 (sample SAMN10412372, study PRJNA504923) | tailings metagenome | isolation source: Relicate 1 Philex TSF1 revegetated site | place: Philippines: Tuba, Benguet | collected 2017-08-29 | reverse complement strand
CCTCGCGCAGGTCGCTGATGTCGTCCACGCCGTCGTTGAAGCGCGCCACCTGGAAATCGGGGCGCGGGTCGCGGCCCGGCTTTTCCAGCTCACCCAGGATGTCCTTGACGGTGATGACGCCGAACCTGTCGTTGGCGAACAGCTCCGGGCGCAGCGTCTTGAGCATGTCGGCGCGGCCCATCAGCTCGGCCACCGGCTTGCCGGTGCTGGCCATGATCTGTTCGACCACGGCATAGGTTTCAGGGTGCACGCCGGTCATGTCCAGCGGGTTGTCGCCACCGCGGATGCGCAGGAAACCCGCGCTCTGCTCGAAGGTCTTGGCGCCCAGGCCGGCCACGTCCATCAGCTGCTGGCGGTTCTTGAAGGCGCCATGCGCCTCGCGCCAGCGCACCACGGCCTTGGCCACACTGCCCGACAGGCCGGACACCCGCGAGAGCAGCGGCACGCTGGCGGTGTTCAGGTCCACGCCCACGCCGTTCACGCAATCCTCCACCACCGCTTCCAGCGTGCGGGCGAGCTCGCTCTGGTTCACATCGTGCTGGTACTGGCCCACGCCGATGCTCTTGGGGTCGATCTTCACCAGCTCGGCCAGCGGGTCCTGCAGGCGGCGCGCGATGCTGGCCGCGCCGCGCAGGCTCACGTCCACGTCCGGCATTTCCTGCGAGGCGAATTCGCTGGCGGAATACACCGAGGCACCGGCCTCGCTCACCACCACCTTCTGCACCCCGCCCTGCTCGGCCTTTTCCAGCAGCTTGATGAGGTCGGCGGCCAGTTTGTCGGTTTCCCGGCTGGCCGTGCCGTTGCCAATGGCGATCAGGTTCACGCCGTGCTTGCGCGCCAGCAGCGCCAGCGTGTGCAGCGCGCCATCCCAGTCGCGCCTGGGTTCGTGCGGGTACACGGTGGACGTGTCCACCAGCTTGCCGGTGGCGTCCACCACCGCCACTTTCACGCCGGTGCGGATGCCCGGGTCCAGGCCCATCACCACCTTGGGGCCGGCCGGCGCGGCCAGCAGCAGGTCGCGCAGGTTGTTGCCGAACACCTGGATCGCCACCGCCTCGGCGCTTTCGCGCAGGCGGGCGAACAGGTCTCGCTCGCCCGACAGGCTGAGCTTGACGCGCCAGGTCCAGGCCACGCACTTGCGCAGCAGGTCGTCGGCCTTGCGGCCCTGGTGGCTCCATTTCAGGTGCAGGGCAATGCGGCCTTCGGCCAGCGAAGGCGTGGCGCCGGGCTTGCCGGCCGGCACCGCGTCGGGCGGCTCGGGCAGCACCAGCTTGGCGTCGAGGATTTCGAGCGCGCGGCCACGGAACACCGCCAGCGCCCGGTGCGAAGGCACGCGCGAGATCGGTTCGTCGTATTCAAAGTAGTCGCGGAACTTGGCCACGTCGGGCACGTTCTGGTCCTTGCCCGCCACCAGCGTGCTTTTCAGCAGGCCTTCGGTCCAGAGCCATTCGCGCAGGTTCTGCAGCAGCGCGGCGTCTTCGGCCCAGCGCTCGCTCAGGATGTCGCGCACACCGTCGAGCACGGCCGGCACGGTGGAGAAATCGGCGCCCGGCTTGCCGTCGTCCAGCACCTCGGGCTCGCGCGTGAACGCGGCGGCTTCGGTGGACGGGTCGAGCGTGGGGTCGGCAAACAGCTTGTCGGCCAGCGGTTCAATGCCGAATTCGCGCGCGATCTGGCCCTTGGTGCGGCGTTTCTGCTTGAACGGCAGGTACAGGTCTTCCAGCTCCTGCTTGGTGGGCGCGGCGGCGATCGCGGCGCGCAGGGCGTCGGTCAGCTTGCCCTGCTCGTCGATGGTCTTGAGCACCGTGGCGCGGCGGTCTTCCAGCTCGCGCAGGTAGTCCAGGCGAAAGGACAGTTCGCGCAGCTGGATGTCGTCCAGGCCACCGGTGACTTCCTTGCGGTACCGGGCGATGAAGGGCACCGTGGCCCCGCCATCGAGCAGCTCGACCGCTGCCAGTACCTGTCTCTCTTCAACCCTGATTTCTGTGGCGATCTGCCGGATGATCTGCTGCATGCACCGTCGATATGGAAACGAGAAGCGCGCGAGTTTGCCACAGCCCGGCGGGCTACCATGCGGGTCTTCCGGCGGGTGTCTGTGTTAGGCAAACTGCCTCGTTTCCACCATGCAAGACGACCTCTTCGGGGCCCCGCCCCCTCCTCCCGAGCCACCCGCGCCACCGGCCGCGCCGGCGCCGCGAAAGAGCCTGGCCCGCGTGAACCCGATCGCGCCGGATCCGGTCCTGCAGGCGCTGGCCGCCAGCCTGCCGCCGAACGTGCGGCTGGGATCGTCGTCCTGGACCTACCCGGGTTGGGCCGGCCTGGTGTGGGACACCGAATACCCCGACGCCCTGCTCTCGAAAGAAGGCCTCAATGCCTACGGCCAGCACCCGCTGCTGCGCTCGGTCAGCGTGGACCGCAGTTTCTACCGCCCGCTCACGCAGGACCAGTACGCCCGTTATGCCGCCCAGGTGCCGGACGATTTCCGTTTCGTGGTGAAGGCGCCCAGCCACGTGACCGATGCCCTGGTGCGTGGCGAGGACGGCCGCGGCCTGCAGCCCAACCCGGCCTTTCTCGACCCGGCACTGGCCACACAGGATTTCGTGGCACCGGCGCTCGCCGGACTGGGCCACAAGGTGGGCGCGCTCGTGTTCCAGCTGAGCCCGATGCCCAGGCACCTGCTGAACAACCTGCCGCTGGTGCTGCAGCGCTTGCGCACGCTGCTGCTGGCGCAACCGCCCTTGTCACCCACCGCGCCCGACGGCGTGCTGGCCGTGGAGGTGCGCGATCCCGAATGGCTGGACGAACCCTTCGTTCATGAGCTCGCCGCCGTGCTGCGCGAGGCGGGGGCCACCTGGTGCCTGTGCCTGCACGCGAAGATGCCGCGCCTGGCGGAGCAGTTGCCGCTGCTGCGCATGCTGTGGCCCGGGCCGATGGTCTGCCGCTGGAACCTGAACCCGTTGCACGGCGCCTACGGCTACGAAGACGCCCAGCGCGAATACAGCCCCTACGACCGCATCCACGACGTGGACCAGGACACGCGCGACCTCCTGGTGCGCAGCATCGCCGGCATTGCGGGCGCCGGCCAGAACGTGTTCGTCACGATCAGCAACAAGGCCGAGGGTTGCGCGCCGTTGTCGGTGCGGGCGCTGGCCGAAGGCCTGGCCAACCGCAAACCCTAACGGCTGGCCCGCACGCGCAACGAGCTCGTGACGCCCGCGAGCAAGGCACAGCCCGCCGCGAGGCACAGCGCAACGGTCTCGCCCCGCCCGTCGTGCTGGTTCCATATCGCGTAGATCGCGGCGAGCACCACGGCGCCCAGCGTCTGGCCCGTGAGGCGCGCCGTGCCCAGCATGCCGCTGGCCGCGCCGCTGCGGTGCACGGGCGCGGTGGTCACGATGGTGTGGTTGTTGGGCGACTGGAACAGCGCGAAACCGGCGCCGCACAGGGCCAGGCGCCAGCCCATGTCGAGGCTGGTGGCGTGTTCGGGCCGCAGGCCGGTCAGGAGCAGGCCCGATGCAAACACCACCATGCCGATGCCGCCCAGCCAGCCGGCCGGGTAGCGGCCGATCAGGCGACCGGCGATGGGCGCCACCAGCACGGTGGCCATCGGCCAGGCGGTCATGATCAGGCCCGCGTCCATGTGCGAACGCTCCTGCACCTCCAGCAGCAGGAACGGCAGGCTGAGGAAGGCCAGCATCTGCCCGCAGAACGCACCCACCGACGAGGCCATGGACAGCGCGAACACCGGCAGGCGCAGCAGATCCAGCGGGAACAGGGGCGCGGCCAGATGCCACTGGCGGCGGATGTACACCACACCCACGGCCACGCCAGCCGCCAGCAGTGCCCAGCCCAGCGCCGGCGCGCTGTGTTCCGCCCCCGCCCGCACGCCCAGGTAGTCGGCGCCGACGAAGACCAGCGTGAACATGAGCACGTTGAGCAGCACGTCGACCAAGGAGAACTGGGGCGCGGCGGCGGTGCGCGGCGGGTTGTAGGGCAGCGCCCGCCGCCCCATCCACAGCGTGAGCAGGCCCAGCGGCACGTTCAGCGCGAACAGCCACGGCCAGGAGGCCACCGAGAGAATGCCTGCCGCCACGGCCGGGCCGGCCATGGTGGAGGTGGCCACGACCATGGAGTTGATTGCGATGCCCCGCCCCAGCCGCGCGCTGGGATAGACCAGGCGCACCAGCGCGGTGTTCACACTCATGATGCCGGCCGCCCCCAGGCCCTGCAGCGCGCGCGCCGCGGTGAGCATGGGCAGCGAGTTGGCCAGCATGGCCGCGACAGAAGACACCACGAACAGCAACATGCCCACCAGATAGACGCGGCGGTAGCCCAGGCGATCGCCGAGTGCCGCCAGGGGCAGCAGCATCACCAGCGAGGCGATCTGGTACGCGTTGACGACCCAGATGGCCTGTGCGGCGGTGGCATCGAGTTCGCGGGCAATGCCCGGCAGCGCCAGGTTGACGATGCTGCCGTCCATCACCGACATGGCGATGCCGAGCACGATCACCAGCACGGCCTTGCCGCGCTGGGGCGATGGCAGACCGTCCTGCGGTGTCACCCGTGCGCCTCGGCGGCGAGGTGCTGGCGGGAATCGCCCGAGAGCGTGATCCACGTGAGCGCCACGCCGATCAGCGCGCCGGTGGCCATGCCCACCACCATGGGCAGCGGCTTGCCGGTGGCGAACAGGCTCACGATGCCCATGGCCGCCGCGCCGCCCAGCATCTGCAGCGTGCCCATGAGCGCGGAGGCCGTGCCAGCGATGGCGCCGTGTTTCTCCAGCGACAGCACCGAGGCGGTGGGAATCACCAGGCCCATGAAGGCACTGGCCACGAAGTACAGCGCAATCAGCACCCAGAGCTGGTCACCGCCCAACAGGTAATAGGTCAGCAGCAGCGCCATGGTGATGCCCGAGGCGGTGGCCGCGGCCTTCACCAGCCGCACCAGGCCGAAACGCCGGCCCAGCAGGCCGGTGAACTGCGAGGCGCCGATGAAGGCCACCGCGTTGAACGAGAACGCCAGGCTGTACTGCGTGGGCGACAGGCCGTAGTGGTTGATCAGCACGAAAGGCGAGCCCGCCAGATAGACGAAGAACCCGGCCATGGCGGTGGCGCCAATGCCAACCAGGCCGAGGTAATGCCAGTCGCGCAGCAACACGCCGTAGCCGCGCAGCGCGCTGCCCAGGCTGCTTTCCACGCGCTCGGCTTCGGAGCGGGTTTCCTGCAAGGCGCCGTACACCAGCGCCAGCCCGGCCACCGAGGCCAGCGCCACGGCCCAGAACACGCCGCGCCAGCCGGTGAGCGCGATCACGCCGCTGCCCGCCAGCGGGGCGAGGATGGGCGACACGCTGAACACCAGCATCAGCAGCGACATGAGGCGCGCAGCCTCAGCGCCGGTGTGCAGGTCGCGCACGACGGCGCGCGGAATGGCCATGCCGGCGGCCGCGCCCAGGCCCTGCAGGAAGCGCAGCGCCACCAGGGTCTGGATGTCGGTCGCCAGCGCGCAGCCGATGCTGGCCAGCGTGAACAGGACGAGGCCGAAGTACAGCGGCGGCTTGCGGCCGACCATGTCGGACACCGGCCCGTAGAGCAGCTGGCCCACGCCGAGGGACAGGAAGAACGCGGTCAGGCTGAACTGCACGGCGCCGACTTCGGCACCCAGGCTGCGACCGATGTCGGGCAGCGCTGGCAGGTACATGTCGATGGCGAAGGGGCCGATGGCGGAGAGCAGGCCCAGAATCAGGGCCATCTTGAGATAACGGGTGAAAAACATCCGGCTATTGTCGCCACCCGGCGAAGGCATTGCCGGGGCACGGTTGGGCCCTTCTGGTGTAGGGGTGCGCCGCGTGCGTCACAATTTCGCATCCCGAATTCATCCATTCCCCCCGGAGAAACCCACCATGGCCGTTGAAGGCAGCGCAGGCGACCTGCTCAAAGTCGTGACCCTGCTGGGCGCAGCGGTGGTCGCCGTGCCCCTGTTCAAGCGCATCGGCCTCGGCTCGGTGCTGGGCTACCTGGCCGCCGGCCTGGCCATCGGGCCGTTCGGCATGGGCCTGATCAGCGACCCCGCCACCATCCTGCACACGGCCGAGCTCGGGGTGGTGATGTACCTCTTCGTGATCGGGCTGGAGATGCAGCCTTCGCACCTGTGGAGCCTGCGCAAGGCCATCTTCGGCCTGGGCAGCATGCAGGTGGTGGTGTGCGGCCTGCTGCTCACCGGCGTGGGCCTGGCGTTCGGTTTTCCGCTCGGTGTGTCCTTCGTGAGCGCCATGGGTTTCGTGCTCACCTCCACCGCCGTGGTGATGCAGCTGCTCGGCGAGCGCGGCGACATGGCCCAGCCACGCGGCCAGAAGATCGTCGCCATCCTGCTGTTCGAAGACCTGCTGATCGTGCCGCTGCTGGCGGTGGTGGCCTTCATGGCACCCGCCGACGTGGGTGCGACGGTGGCGGCCAGCTCGTCGCGCTGGGGCACCATCGGCCTGGCGCTGGGTTCGCTGGTGGCGCTGGTGGCCGCCGGCGTGTGGCTGCTCAACCCCCTCTTCCGCATCCTGGCCAACGCCAAAGCGCGTGAGGTGATGACCGCCGCCGCGCTGCTGGTGGTGCTGGGCGCCGCGTTGCTGATGCAGGTGGGCGGGCTGTCCATGGCCATGGGCGCGTTCCTCGCCGGCGTGCTGCTGTCCGAATCAACCTTCCGGCACCAGCTGGAGGCCGACATCGAGCCGTTCCGCGGCCTGCTGCTGGGCCTGTTCTTCCTGAGCGTGGGCATGTCGCTCGACCTCGCTGCGGTGGCGAGCAACTGGCCGATCATCCTGGCCGGCGTGGTGGCCATGATGATCGTCAAGGCGCTGTGCATCTACATCGTCGCTCGCCTGGCCAAGAGCTCGCACGCCGACGCGCTGGACCGCGCGGTGCTCATGGCCCAGGGCGGTGAATTCGCCTTCGTGCTGTTCGCCGCGGCGCTGGGCGCGAAGGTGATCGACCCTGTCGTCAACGCCAACATGACCGCGATCGTGGTGCTCTCCATGGCCCTCACCCCGTTGATGGTGCTGCTGCACAAACGGCTCGCCCCCAAGGCCAGTGTGTCGATGGAAGGCATCGAGGCGGTGGACGGCCACCAGGCCGCCAGCGTGCTGGTGATCGGCTTCGGCCGCTTCGGCCAGATTGCCAGCCAGGGTGTGATCGCGCGCGGCGCGAGCATCACCATCATCGACAACAACGTGCAGATGATCCGCGACGCCGAGCTCTACGGCTTCAAGGTGTACTACGGCGACGGCTGCCGCGCCGACGTGCTGCACGCCGCCGGCGCGCACTCGGCGCAGGCCATCCTGGTCTGCATCGACGACAAGGACGCCGCCACGCGCATCGCCGAACTGGCGCGGGCCGAGTTTCCGCACGCCGAACTGCTGGTGCGCGCTTTCGACCGCGAACACATCCTGGCGCTGCGCAAGGCCGACGTGAGATACATCGTGCGCGAGACCTTCGAGTCGGCCATGGCCATGGGGCGCGAGGCGATCGTGACCATGGGCGCGGAGGAAGAAGAAGCCGACGCGATCATGGCCAACCTGCGCCAGCGCGACGCCGAGCGCATGGACATGGAGGCGGCGGGCGGCATTTTTGCCGGCCGTTCGCTGGTGCTGGGCAGAACGCTGGCCGACAAGGAACCCCAGGACGGCACCGCACCGGCGGCCTCCTGAGCGCGCCAGATCAGGGGCAGACGGCTTCCACGTTGTTGCCGTCCGGATCGATCAGGAACGCGGCGTAGTAGGTCGGGCTGTAGTCGGGGCGCGGCCCCGGCCCGCCGTTGTCCTTCGCACCCGCTTTCAGGCCCGCCTTGTAGAACGCATCGACCGCCTTGCGGTCAGTCGCACGAAAGGCGATGTGCGTGCCCGTGGTGCCTTTGCCGCCCGGGCTCGCGTAGAGCCACAGCGCGGGCGCGCCTTTCGGGCCCAGCCCGGCACAGGTGTCGTCGTGAGAGCCCGGCACGTGGCCGAGTGGTGCAAGGGCCGCTTCATAAAAGCGGCGGCTGGCGGCGAGGTTGCTGACTTTCAGTCCGATGTGGTCGTACATGGCGATGGCTTCCTGTTCGATGGATGGATCAGGCGTCCATCGTCGATCAGGGAGGCCATGCGGTCTTGGAGAATCTTGCGGTCCTGCGCCCTGCCACGGCGCGCGGCCTGGCGGAAGCCGCGCGGCGACACGCCGGCCGCGCGGTGGAAGGTGCGCACGAAGTTGCTCAGGTCGGTGAAGCCCACGTCCAGCGCCACGTCGGTCACGGCCTGGTCGCTCCCGGCCAGCAACCGCGCCGCGTGGCGCAGCCGCGAGCGCACCAGGTACTGGTGGGGTGTGACGCCGAGCACCCGCGAGAACAACCGCAGGAAATGGAACGGGCTCAGCGCCGCTTCGCCCGCCACGCGGTCCAGGTCGATGGCTTCGCTGGAATGCGCTGCGATCCACAGCGCCGCGTCCACCGCACGGCGGCGGTCGCGCGCGCTCACGGCCAGCGCCGGGTGCTCCCGGCCCGTGACGACCTCCAGGAAGCGCGACGCGAACCACAGGCCCACCTCGTCCAGCCCGGCATCGCTGTGGCCACCCGCCACCGCCTGGGCCAGTTCACCGAGCACCATGAGCTCGGGCAGCGGCGGCAAGGCACCGGCGCGCCAGTTGCCGCGCGTGCCGCCCACCAGGTCCACGAAACCCGGCGAGAAGTGAAACGACAGGCATTCGTCACCGCACAGATGGTGCTCGTGCGTGCACATGAACTCTTCGCCCGGATGGCCCACCAGCACCGCGCCCGCCACCAGCTCGTGGGACTTCCCACGCACCCTGTAGCCGAAACTGCCTTTGCGCACGTAGGACACCGAATGCGCGTCGTGCACTTCGGTGAACGGTTTCGCGGAAGGGCCGGCGCTGCAGCGGAAGTCCATCACGCGGACCGGACCTGCCAGGAGTTCGGTGGCAGCGATCACGCGCCGTCTCCGTCGAACAACCCAGGCGAATCGCCGATCCGCGCGCGTTCGATCTGCAGCATGCGCAGCTTGGTGGGCACGCCGCTGCCGCCAGAGAAACCACCCGATCGCCCACCCGCGGCGAGCACGCGGTGGCACGGGACGATGGGCGCAAACGGGTTGTGGCCCATGGCCTGCCCCACCGCGCGGGCCAGGCCGGGGTCGCCCAGGGCCTCCGCCAGATCACCATAGGTGCGCGTGCGGCCGGGCGGAATGGCGCGGGCCAGGGCATACACCTCGCGCTGGAACGGGCTGACGCGCGCCATGTCCAGCGGCACTTCAAGCAGATCCCTTGCTTCGCCGTTCAACAGCGCCTGCACGCCCTCGATGGCGGCCAGCACCAGTGGCGGCGGTTGCGTCGCCTCGGGCAGTGGCGGCAGGCCTTTCAGCATGCGCGCGCGGGTGCGCTGGCCGTCGGCTTCGGGCAGTTGCACCGCCACCACCACACCGCCTTCCCAGGCGATGCCGCAGACACCGATGGCGGTGTCGAACAGGGTGTGGCCGCCCTCGCCCACGGCTGGCCTCACATGGCGCGCAGCGCCGCGCGCAGGCCCACACCGATCTCCGGCCGCTCGTGGAACGGGTCGGCCGGGTTGGTCTGGTTGACGATGCCTTCCATGCGCGCGCGCACGTTGCCCAGTGCGCGCGGGTGGCTGAAGATGTAGAAGCGGTCGGCCGCGATGGCGTCGAACACCAGTTGAGCCACCTCGGCCGCCGTGACCTTGCCGGAACCCACGGCCTTGTCGGTCATGGCTTGGCCGATCAGCTGGCTCTGCGTGGGTTTCTCGTCGGCCATTTCGGCCGGGCGGTTGCGGTGGCTCTGGTTGATGCCGGTGGGCACGAAGTACGGGCACAGCACGCTGGCGCTGACCTGGTCGCTCACCAGCTTCAGGTCTTGATAGAGCGTTTCGGTGAGGCTCACCACGGCGTGCTTGCTCACGTTGTAGATGCCCATGTTGGGCGGCGTGAGCAGGCCGGCCATGCTGGCGGTGTTGACGATGTGACCGCGCCAGTTCGGGTCTTTCTTCGCGGCGGCGAGCATCATGGGCGTGAACAGGCGCACGCCATGGATCACGCCCCACACGTTCACGCCGAGCACCCACTCCCAGTCGCGCACGGAGTTTTCCCAGATCATCCCCGCCGAGCCGACGCCAGCGTTGTTGAAGACGAAGTGCGGCGCGCCGAAGCGCTGTTCCACCAGCGCGGCCAGGCTTTCCATCTGGTCCTTGCTGGACACGTCGACCCGGCGCGAAAGCACCTGCACGCCCGTGGCCTCGATCTCGGCGGTGGCCTGGTCCAGCGCGTCCTGCTGCACGTCCACCAGCACCAGGTTCATGCCCAGCTTCGCGCCGATGCGGGCGCACTCCAGCCCGAAACCCGACCCCGCGCCGGTAAGCACCGCCGTCTTGCCCTTGAAGTCCTGAATCATGTGTCTGTCTCCTTGAATAAAGCCGTTCAATTCCTGACCATCTCGATGTGGTCGATGCCGTCCTCGATGTAGATCTCGCTGGCCGGCTCGAATCCATGCTGGCGGTAGAAGCCCTCCAGCCGCGCCTGCGCGCCGATGCGGATGGGTTGCACGCCCCACAGCCCGTGCAGCGCCTGCACCGCCTCGCGCATGAGCACGTGCCCCAGGCCACCGCCGCGCGCATCGGGCCGGGTGACCACGCGGCCGATGCTGGCCTCGGTGAACTTCAGGCCGGCGGGCACCAGGCGAACGTAGGCCACCAGGGTGCCGTCGGCCTGCTCGCCGAGCAGGTGGAAACATTGCGAATCTGCGCCGTCCATGTCCTGGAAGATGCAGGCCTGTTCCATCACGAAGACCTCGGTGCGCAGTTGAAGAAGGGCATACAGCGTGCGGGCGTGCAGGGCGTCAAAAGGCAGGCAGCGCCAGTTCAGTTCTCTGGAATTCAAGCGCGCACTTCCCTCAACACATAGCCGATGCGCGGAAAGTGCACGTGCAGCCGCCCCGCTCTCGCGTCTTCGCGCTCCAGCGTGTAGCGCGTGCGCGTGGCGGCGCGCAGGATGCCTTCGGTGGGCTCCGGGCCAAAGGTTTCGGCGGCCACGGTGACGCGGCTGCCCAGTGCGATGCCGTGCTCGTCCTGGAACACGTCGTCGGCCAGGGGCGCGGGTTCCGCAGCGGCGGCCACAGCAATCGCTTCGGTGGCGCTGGCCTTGCTCATCTGTCCGTGGCCGATGGCCGCCATGCGGTCCATCCACTCGAGCACGGGCGGCGTGGCGTCCAGGATGCCGGCCATGGCGCGGTTGGCCACGCGGCTGAACCACAGCGGGTGGTACGCGGCGAAGTCGGCGATGCAGGGCGCGTCGCCCAGCAGGAACGGGTGTTCTTCCACCATGGTGGAGAGGCGCCGCAGGTAGCTGCGGAAGGCCGCGGTGGCGTCGCCGGGGCGCGGGCTGGTCATGCCGGCGCGCATGGTGGCGCGGTCGGCGGCGAAGGCCTGGCCCACCTCGGGTGGCTGGCCGGCGAACAGCGCGGCCGCGCCCTTGGGGCTCATGTTGTAGCCCATCGAGGCCCAGAACAGCGTGGTGTCGGCCCACTGGGCGAGCACGCGGGCCATGCCCTTGAGGTGCTCGGGGTACAGCGGCGGGTCGGGTTGCACGTGCTCAAGCACGTCGCAGATGAGCGCCGTGTCGCAGTAGATGTCGGCGCCGATCTGCAGGATGGGCGTGCGGCGGTAGCCGCCGGTGAGTGCGGTCACGTCGGGCTTGGGCATGGTCGCCGGAATGGTGACGCCGCGCCAGGCCAGGCGCTTGTGGCCGAGCATGAGGCGGGCCTTCTCGGCAAACGGCGAGAGGCCGTAGTGGTGCAGGATGAGATCGGGCATGTGGGGACTTTCTCTGGCGTTCCGTGGGTGTCAGCGCGGCATGGCACGGGCAATGATGGCATCGACGTCGGTGCCCGAGGACAGCGAGCCGAAGCTGTAGCCCCAGTGTCCACCCAGCCGAGAATCGCAGAAGGCACCGAACACGGCGGCGGGCGCGGTCTGTGCGAGCAGCGCGGCCTGCACGGCCAGCGCCACGTCCTGCGCGAGGCGGCGCGCCTCCATCTCGGTGGCCATCTCTTCCACGCGAAGGGGCAGGCGCTGGGCCAGGTGGTCCAGCGCCGGGTGCATGCCCCGCGCGGGGGCGAGTTCGTGGGCCAGCGCGGCGGCGGCATCGGCCTTGCGCAGGGCGCGCAACAGGTCCAGCGCCATGATGTTGCCCGCGCCTTCCCAGATGGAGTTGAGCGGCATCTCGCGGTAGATGCGGGCCATGATGCCTTCGCCGCCCTCTTCCACGTAGCCGTTGCCGCCCAGGCATTCCATGGCTTCCTGGGCGAAATGGCTGCCGCGCTTGCAGATCCAGAACTTCGCCACCGGGGTGAGCAGGCGCATCATCACCTGCTCGTGCGGGTCGCTCGCGCGGTCGAAGCTGCGCGCCAGGCGCAGCGCCAGCGCGGTGGAGGCTTCGGACTCCAGCGCCAGGTCGGCCAGCACGTTCTTCATCAGCGGCTGGTCGATCAGCGCCTTGCCGAAGGCCTTGCGCTGCGTGGTGTGGTTCAGTGCGATGGACAGCGCCTGGCGCATCAGGCCGCTGGTGCCCAGCGCGCAGTCGAGCCGCGTCATGGTGCCCATGGCCAGTATCTGCGGCACGCCACGCCCCTCTTCACCCACCAGCCACGCGCTGGCGCCCACGAACTCCACCTCGGAGCTGGCGTTGGCCTTGTTGCCGAGCTTGTCCTTCAGGCGCTGGATGAACAGCTGGTTCAACGAACCATCGGGCAGCACGCGCGGCAGGAACAGGCAGCTCAGGCCGCTGGCGGTCTGCGCGAGGATGAGGAAGGCATCGCACATGGGCGCGGAGAAGAACCACTTGTGGCCCGTGACAGTGAAGCGCTGGCCCCAGGCGTCGCTGCCGGCGGGCTCGGCGCGCGTGGTGTTCGCGCGCACGTCGGAACCGCCCTGCTTCTCCGTCATGCCCATGCCCATGGTCAGGCCGGGCTTGTCGCGCCAGGGCTTGAGCGCGGGGTCGTAGGCGCGGCTGGTGAGGCCGGGCGCCCAGTCGCGCCAGATGGCGGGGTTGTCCTTGAGCGCGGGCGCCACGGCGTAGCTCATGGAGATCGGGCACAGGATGGAAGGCTCGAGCTCGGTGAACAGCATGAAACCGGCGGCGCGCTGCAGGTGCGGGTTCGCCCCGCCCTCGCCCCAGGGCGAACCGTGCAGGCCGGCCCCGGTGGCCGCCTTCATGAGCGCGTGGTAAGACGGATGAAACTCGACCTGGTCGATGCGCTGGCCGACTCGGCTGTGCGTCTTGAGCTGGGGCGTGTGCACGTTGGCCAGACGCGCATGGGTCTGCATCTCCGCGCTGCCCACGGTGGCGCCCAGCGTTTGCAGCGCGGCGGTGTCGAACGATGGCGCGTTGAACTTCAGCGCGGCCTGCATCGGCTGGTTGCCGGCGAACAGGTTCACATCCACCAGCGGCGCGGGCTGGTTGAACACTTCATGCGTGGCGTTCACAACGACTCCTCATCAGAAGCGGGCTCCCCATCCAGGGCCACCGCGGAACCGGCTCCGCCGGGCCGCCAGTGGCGCCCCCTGGGGGGTGACGCCAAAGGCGGCGCGGGGGGTTAGATCAACTTCACGAGCTGCTTGCCGAAGTTCTTGCCCTTCAGCAGGCCCAGGAAAGCCTCGGGCGCCGCCGCAATGCCTTGCGCCACCGTCTCGCGCGGGCGCAGCTTGCCGGTGCCGACCAGCGTGCCGAGTTCGGTCAGCGCTTCGGGCCAGACTTCCATGTGCTCGCTGACGATGAAGCCTTCGACCTTGAGGCGGTTCACCAGGATCAGCGCCGGGTTCGCCAGCGGCATCGGCTGGCCGTCGTAGCCAGCGATCATTCCGCAGACGGCAATGCGGCCGAACGCGTTCATGCGCAGCAGCACGGCGTCGAGCACCATGCCGCCGACGTTCTCGAAGTAGCCGTCGATGCCCTTGGGGCAGACTTCCTTCAAGGCCTTGGCCAGCGAATACATGTCCTTGTGCTGCTTGTAGTCGATGCAGGCGTCGAAGCCGAGCTCTTCCACGGCGTACTTGCACTTGTCCGGGCCGCCGGCAATGCCCACCGCGCGGCAGCCGCGCGCCTTGGCCAGGGCGCCGAACGCACTGCCCACCGCGCCGGTGGCCGCGCTCACCACCACGGTGTCACCGGCCTTGGGGTTGATGATCTTCACCAGGCCGTACCAGGCGGTCACGCCGGGCATGCCCACCGCGCCCAGGTAGTGCGACAGCGGCACGTGCGTGGTGTCGACCTTGCGCAGCGCGCCGGGCTGGCCGGCATCGACCACGCTGTACTCTTGCCAGCCGCCCATGCCCACGACCTTGTCGCCGGGCTGGAATTTCGGGTGCTTCGATTCGGCCACCTCGCCCACGGTGCCGCCGATCATCACTTCGCCCAGCGCCTGCGACGCGGCGTAGCTCTTGCTGTCGTTCATGCGGCCACGCATGTACGGGTCCAGGCTCAGGAAATGGTGGCGCACCAGCACCTGGCCGTCGGCCAGCGCGGGCGTCTGGTTGGTGACGAGCTTGAAGTTGTTGACGGTGGCTTCGCCATCGGGGCGGTTGTCGAGAAGGATCTGCTGGTTGGCGGGCATGGTGTTTCTCCGTTGGGGAATGGGACCGTCAGTCGGTCCGGATCTGGTTGAGCGGCTGCGTGCTGCGGGCACCGGTGGCCAGGCGCGGCATGAGCTTGAAGGTGCCGGTGGCGTGGGCGCAGAGCTTGCCATCGGCGTCGTGGATGTGGCCTTCGGTGAAGACCATCGTGGCGGTGCGGTGCAGCGTGCGGCCGGTGGCCCGCAGCGGCCCCTTGGCGGCGCGCATGAAGCTGGTTTTCATTTCGATGGTGACCGCGCCCATCTCGGGCACGGTGGAGCGCGCGGCATGCGCCATGACCACGTCGAGCAGGGTCATGCTGGCGCCGCCGTGCACCACATCAAAGGAATTCAGGTGATCGGGCCCCGGGTTGAAGCGCAGTTCCGCCTCCCCTCCTTCGAACCTGTGCAGTTCGAAGCCCAGCAGCTCGACGAAAGGGATGCGGACGGCAAACTCCATGAAGCGCTCAACCTCCGGTGATCACCGACACGCCGCCATCCACGGCCAGCCACTGGCCGGTGATGTGCTTGCCGGCGTCGGAGGCGTAGAGCACGGTCAGGCCCTTGAGGTCTTCGTCGTCGCCCAGGCGGCGCAGCGGCGCGTGCGAGGCCAGTTTTTCTTCACCCATGGCCTTGAGCGTGCCCACGGTCATCTTGCTCGGGAAGAAGCCCGGGCAGATGGCATTGACGGTGATGCCGTACTTGCCCCACTCGGCGGCCAGTGCGCGGGTGAAGTTGATCACCGCGCCCTTGGACGTGTTGTAGGCGATGGTGTTCATGCCCGACGGGTTGCCACCCAGGCCGGCGATGGACGCCGTGTTGATGATGCGACCCGACTTGCGGGCGATCATGCTGCGCCGGGCGACGACCTGGCTCAGGATGAAATAGCTGCGCACGTTGAGGTTCATCACCTTGTCCCAGGCCTCCACGGGGTGGTCTTCCGCCGGTGCGCCCCAGGCGGCACCCGCGTTGTTCACCAGGATGTCGATGTCGCCCAGGCGCTGCAGGCTTTCGTCGGCCAGACGGTGGATGTCCTCTTCCTTCGAGCAGTCGGCCGCGATCCAGCGTGCGTCGATGTTGGCGGCCTGCAGTTCGGCCACGGCGCTCTCCAGGTCTTCGGCCTTGCGCGAGCTCACCAGCACGCGCGCACCGGCCTCGCCCAGCGCATGCGCCATCTGCAGGCCCAGGCCGCGCGAGCCACCGGTGATCAGGGCGGTCTTGCCCTTGAGGTCGAAGAGTTGGGGAATGGTTCTGGTCATGTGGTCTCCTGTGGTGTCTGTTGGATCAGGTTTCATAGTCCATGCACTGGCGGTCTTGCACGACCAGGCGCATGAACGGCTTGAGCGCGGTGTGTGAGGGGTGATTCTGGTACGCGGCGAGTGCCTCGCGGTCGGTGAAGCTGCTGTTGAGCACCAGGTCGTAGGTGCATTCCATGCCCTCCAGAAAACCAGCCACCTCGAAGCGCACGATACCGGGCACGAGGTGGGCGCAGGCATCGAGCAGCGCCTTGGCCTTGGCGATGTTGGCCTCGCGGCTGCTGCCATCGGCCGTGGCCTTGATTTTCCACATGACGATGTGGTGCAGCATCAGAACGCCTCTTCGGGCAGCGCTGCACAGGTCTGGTCGCGGCTGCTCACCACCTGCAGCCAGGCGCCGATCTTCGGCAGCTCGTAGTGGAAGAAGAAACGCATGGCGGCCAGACGGCCGGCGCGTGCGGGCGATTCGGGGGCGGCCTGCGCGGCGAGCGCCACGTCCAGCCAGACCCAGGCCAGCACGGTGTGACCGAAGGCCTGCAGGTACGGCACGGCGTTGGCGAGCGCGTCGGTCGGTTCGCCGGTGGCCCAGGCGGCCTTGGTAGCGGCACCCACCTGCGCGAGCGCCTGGCCCAGCGCGTTGGCGTGGGCCGCGAATTCGGGGATGTGGATCGCGCGCTGGATCGTGTCGTTGATGCGGCCGGCCAGGAGGCTCAGGCCCTTGCCACCTTCCATGAGCACCTTGCGGCCCAGCAGGTCCATCGCCTGGATGCCGTGCGTGCCTTCATGGATCATGTTCAAGCGGTTGTCGCGCCAGTACTGCTCCACCGGAAAGTCGCGCGTGTAGCCATAGCCACCGTGGATCTGGATCGCCAGGCTGTTGGCTTCCAGGCACCACTCGCTCGGCCAGCTCTTGGCGATGGGCGTGAGCACCTCGAGCAGCAGGCGCGCGTCGTCGGCCGTGGCGGCGTCGGCGGTGTGCTGTTCGTCCACCAGGCGCGCGCAGTACAGCTCCAGCGCCAGCGCGCCTTCGCAATAAGCCTTCTGCGCCAGCAGCATGCGCTTCACGTCCGCGTGTTCGATGATGCGCACCGGCGGCTGCGCCGGGTCCTTGCCGGCGGGGCCCATCGGGCGGCCCTGCGGCCGGTTCTTTGCGTAGTCCAGGCTGGCGTGGTAACCGGCCATGCCGAGCATGGTGGCGGCCATGCCGACGCCGATGCGGGCCTCGTTCATCATGTGGAACATGCAGTGCAGGCCCTTGCCCGCCTGCCCCACCAGGTAGCCCACCGCACCGGCCTCGCCCTTCACCGGGTACTTGCCCTCGCCGAAATTGAGCAGCGTGTTGGTGGTGCCGCGCCAGCCGCACTTGTGGTTCAGGCCGGCCAGCGCCACGTCGTTGCGCTCCCCCGTCAGCTCACCGGCGGTGTTCACCAGCTTCTTGGGCACGACGAAGAGCGAGATGCCGCGCGTGCCGGGCACGAGCCGGCCGTTCTCATCGGGAATCTTGGCCAGCACCAGGTGGATGATGTTTTCGGTGAGCTCGTGCTCGCCCGCCGAGATCCACATCTTGTTGCCCTTGAGGCGGTAGCGCGGCCCGAGCGGGTCGCTCTGGAAATCGGGGCCGTCGGGCACGGCGCGCGTCACCACGTCGCTGAGCGAGGAACCGGCCTGGGGTTCGGACAGGCACATGGTGCCCGAGAAGCGGCCCGAGAACTCGTTGAGCGCGAACACCTGTTTCTGCGCTTCGGTGCCATGCACCATGAGCAGGTTCGCGTTGCCGGTGGTGAGCATGCCGCTGCCAATGCTCACCGAGGCCATGGCAAAGAACGCGTTGGCGGCGGCTTCCACCGTGTAGGGCAGCTGCATGCCGCCCACCTCGTAGTCCTGCGCGGCGCTGAGCATGCCGCTCTCGGCATAGGCCTTTTGCGCGTCGTGCGTGGCCTGCGGCAGGATCACCTTCTCGCCGTCGAAGTGCGGTTCCTGCGTGTCCACCACGCGGTTGAACGGCGCGTACTTCTCGCGCGCGATGCGCTCGCAGGTGTCGAGCACGGCGTCGAAGGTTTCGCGGCTGTGGTCGGCGAAGCGCTCGCGCCCGTTCAGGGTCTCGACGTGCAGCCAGTCGTTCAGCAGGAAGTCGACGGTCGGGCGCAGGCTCATGGAATCGGTCTCTTCTTCAGTTCTGGGGCGGCAGCGCGGCAATGGTGCCCTGCGCCACGGCGCAGAGCTTTTCCACGCCGTCCTTCAGCACGAACACATCGCAGCGGCAGACCGATTGCGTCTTGCCGGTGTGCACGGCCTCGGCGCGGGCGATCAGCCGCTCGCCGATGGCGGGCCGCAGGTAGTTGATCTTGAACTCCGCCGTGACCACCCGCAAGCCCAGGGCACTGCCCCCGGCGTAGGTGAGCGCGTTGTCGGCCGCGTAGCTCAGCACGCCGCCGTGCACGAAGCCGTGCTGCTGCTTCACCGATTCGCCGATGGGCACATGCAGCTCGCAGCGCCCCTTGGAGAACGCGGCGAGTTCAGCGCCGATGAGGCGCGAGAACGGCTGGGCCGCCAGCACCTCGCGCCCCATGGCCAGAAACTCCTCGGGGCTGACGCTGGCCTCGGCCATGGCGGATCGGCCTCAGAGGACTTCGAACACGCCGGCAGCGCCCATGCCGCCGCCGATGCACATCGTCACGCAGACGCGCTTGGCGCCGCGGCGCTTGCCTTCGATCAGCGCGTGGCCGGTCAGGCGCTGGCCCGACACGCCATAGGGGTGGCCCACGGCGATCGCGCCGCCGTTGACGTTGAGGCGATCGCCCGGAATGCCCAGCTTGTCGCGGCAGTAGATCACCTGCACCGCGAAGGCTTCGTTGAGCTCCCACAGGTCGATGTCGCCGATCTTCAGGCCCAGGCGAGCGAGCACCTTGGGGATGGCGAACACCGGGCCGATGCCCATTTCATCGGGCTCGCAGCCTGCCACGGCGAAGCCGAGGAAACGGCCCAGCGGTTGCAGGCCACGCTTCTCGGCCAGGGTTTCGTTCATCAGCACGCAGGCGCCGCCGCCGTCGCTGAACTGGCTGGCGTTGCCTGCGGTCACCAGGCCACCGGGCACCGCCGAGCGAATGCCGCTGATGCCTTCCTTGGTGGTGCCGGCGCGAATGCCTTCGTCGTTCTCCACCGTCACCTGCTTCGTGGTCAGGCCCATGATCTTGTCGGCCACGCCGGCGGTCACGGTGATGGGCGCGATCTCGGCCTTGAACAGGCCGGCTTCCAGCGCGGCCGTGGCCTTCTGCTGGCTGGCGGCGCCGTACTCGTCCATCGCGTCGCGGCCGATGTTGTAGCGCTTGGCCACCTGCTCGGCGGTCTGCAGCATGTTCCAGTAGATCTCGGGCTTGTTCTTCACCAGCCAGGGATCGGCCAGCATGTGGGTGTTCATCTCCTGCTGCACGCAGGAAATGCTCTCCACGCCACCGGCCACGTACACGTCGCCCTCGCCCGCGATGATGCGTTGCGCGGCCATGGCAATGGTCTGCAGGCCGGACGAGCAGAAGCGGTTGACGGTGACGCCCGAGGTGGTGATGGGCAGGCCCGCGCGCAGCGCGATCTGGCGTGCGATGTTGGCGCCGGTGGCACCTTCCGGGTTGGCGCAGCCCATGATGACGTCGTCCACCTCGGCGGCGTCGATGCCGGCGCGCTGCACGGCGTGCTGCACCGCGTGGCCGCCCAGGGTGGCACCGTGGGTCATGTTGAAGGCGCCCTTCCAGCTCTTGGCCAGGGGTGTGCGGGCGGTGGAAACGATGACGGCGTTGGTCATGAAATGTTCTCCTGTTCGGTCGTGTTCTTGCGGTGGGCTTAGTTGAAGGTCTTGCCTTCAGCCACGAGACGCTGGAGCAGCGGTGCCGGCTCCCAGAATTTCGCGTCGTCCAGCGGGTTCTTCGCAAAGCGCTTCATGCTCTGCACCACGTTGAACAGGCCCACCGTGTCGGCGTAGATCATCGGACCGCCGCGGTGGATGGGGAAGCCGTAGCCGAAGATGTAGACCACGTCGATGTCGCTGGCCTTGTTGGCGATGCCCTCTTCCAGGATGTGTGCGGCCTCGTTCACCAGCGCGTACACCAGGCGCTGCACGATCTCCTCATCGGCAATCTTGCGCGGCGTGATGCCCAGCGACTTGCGGTGGTCCTCGATCATCTTCACCACCTCGGCGTTCGGAATCGCCTCGCGCTTGCCGGGCACGTAGTCGTACCAGCCGGCACCCGTCTTCTGGCCGAAGCGGCCCTTCTCGCACAGCAGGTCGGCGGTCTTGCTGTACTTCATGTCGGGCTTTTCGGTGTAGCGGCGCTTGCGGATCGCCCAGCCGATGTCGTTGCCGGCCAGGTCGCCCATGCGGAACGGGCCCATGGCGAAGCCGAACTTCTCGATCGCGCGGTCCACCTGCGCGGGCGTGCAGCCTTCGTCGAGCAGGAAGCCGCCCTGGCGGCCGTACTGCTCGATCATGCGGTTGCCGATGAAGCCGTCGCACACGCCCGAGACCACGGCCGTCTTCTTGATCTTCTTGGCGACCGCCATCACGGTGGCCATCACGTCCTTGGCGGTCTTCTCGCCGCGCACCACCTCCAGCAGCTTCATCACGTTGGCCGGGCTGAAGAAGTGCAGGCCCACCACGTCCTGCGGGCGCTTGGTGAAGTTGGCGATGGCGTTCACGTCCAGCGTGGAGGTGTTGGACGCGAGGATCGCGCCCGGCTTCATCACGCGGTCGAGCTCCTTGAACACCTTTTCCTTGACGCCGATTTCCTCGAACACGGCCTCGATCACGAGGTCGGCCGAGCCGATGTCGTCGTAGCTCAGCGTGGTGCTGAGCAGCGCCATGCGCTGGTCGTACTTGTCCTGCTTGAGCTTGCCCTTCTTCACCTGGGCTTCGTAGTTCTTGCGGATGGTGGCGATGCCGCGGTCCAGCGCTTCCTGCTTCATTTCCAGGATCTTCACCGGGATGCCGGCGTTGAGGAAGTTCATGGAAATGCCGCCGCCCATGGTGCCGGCGCCGATCACGGCCACCGACGCGATCTCGCGTTTGGGCGTGTCTTCCGGCACATCGGGAATCTTGCTGGCGGCGCGTTCGGCGGTGAACAGGTGGCGCAGCGCGCGGCACTCGGGCGTCCACATCAGGTTGATGAAGATCTCGCGCTCGAACAGCATGCCCTGGTCGAACTTCTGCTTGGTGGCGGCTTCCACCGCGTCCACGCACTTGGCGGGCGCGGGGAAGTTCTTGGACATGCCCTTGACCATGTTGCGCGCGAACTGGAAGTACGCGTCGCCCTTCGGGTGCTTGCAAGGCAGATCGCGCACCTTCGGCAGCGCGCTGCCGTCGGCGTGCTTGGCGGCCATTTCGCGGGCCAGGGCCAGGGCTTCCTCGGCCAGGCTTTCAGCCGAGGCAGACAGCTTGTTGAACAGCATCTGGCCGGGCACCTGCGCCAGCATCTCGCTCTTGATGGCTTCGCCGCTCACGATCATGTTCAGTGCGGGCTCCACGCCCAGCGCGCGCGGCAGGCGCTGCGTGCCACCGGCGCCGGGAATCAGGCCCAGCTTCACTTCGGGCAGCGCCACGTTCGTGCCGGGCGCGGCAATGCGGTAGTGGCAGCCCAGTGCCAGTTCAAGACCGCCGCCCATGGCCACGGAATGGATCGCGGCCACGACCGGCTTGGAAGCGTTTTCCACGGCCAGGATCACCGACAGCAGGTTCGGTTCGGCCAGCGCCTTGGGCGAGCCGAATTCACGGATGTCCGCACCGCCCGAGAACGCCTTGCCCGCACCGGTGAGCACGATCGCCTTTACGGCCGGATCGGCCTCGGCCTTGGCCAGCCCGTCGGTGATGCCCTGGCGGGTCGACAGACCCAGGCCGTTGACCGGCGGGTTGTTCATGGTGATGACGGCCACATCGCCGTGGACCTTGTACTCAGCGGTCATGAAAGCTCCTTCGTTGTGTATGTCGGGCAATGCCTGAGGGCGTTGACTGTGACGCTCTTCTGCAAAAAGAACGATCGTTCGATTCTAGAAGGGCAACGCTGTATTGGGACAGAGAGGTTTGTCTCGAGTGGGACATGGATGCGACATCTGCTTCAGGCGTGGCAGATGTTCTGTGCGACCGGTACCAGAGCAACGCGAATACCCCCGGGACCTTACGTGCGCACGCGAGCCTACATTGATTCGGTTGCTGCCGAAGCTGACCCCTCCTGTCCATCAGGTTGACGGGCAAACGCCTTGCGGCAACTCCTCCAAAAACCATCAGGGATTACCTATGAACAAGATGAAATCACACTCGACTTCCCTCCTCTGGGCAGACACACAAGATGCGCACAGCGCCCCGCCCCATCTCGCAACGGCACGAGGCCCACTCGCGGCCACCTTCTGAACGAGGTCGCACCATGTCATGGCTGGATCGCTATGTTGAAAAGATTGAGGACTACCAACGTGAACGGGGGCGAGATCGTCATCCGTACCTGACAACCAAAGACGGCAAAACCTGGTTTCTCAAACAGGACCTGGAGGGTTGCCGTCCGCTTCAGGTGCAAGCGAACGTCTTGATGAATAAGGACCCCAAGCGGTTGCTGGGAGAGGCGCCACAGAAATCCCCCTCCAAGCCGCCAACAGCGAGTGCAGCCACCCCAAAACCCATGGTGCACCCCGGTACTGCGGACATTCCAGACAACTGCACGCCTGCCCCTCCGCCGTTTGACATGCTTGATCTACCAGAGGCGATGGAACGCATGGGCTTCCATTACGCAGCCCATTGCGCGCGACGATGGTTTAACGGTGGGGCGCATATTGCGCCGCGAGACAAAAGGGTTGCTTTTGATAAGGAATTTGTTGACTTTGAATCTTGCAAATTAAAGTGGGTCCTGCGCTGGGGCAATGTAAGAGCGCGATGCGAGCATCTTATAGCCTCCAACCTGCATGCTGATGCAAAGGAAAATATCTATAACCGACGGGCACGAGCGCAATTGACTGCAAACTTGCGAAGTTTTATGGAGCGACATAACCAATACTACTCAGGCACTCTTGATGTAATGACAGAAAGCCTTGGTGACAAACAGAAGTTGCATCAAGAGTTTCAGTTTCAACAAATTTCCATTTCAATTGCCGACGCACTGGGCAGCCCAACCCTGTTCATGAATGATCTTGCAGCATCCATGGCAAATTTTCACTTATACGCAGCAGTAGCCAGCGTCAAGCTTTCAACGGCCAAATACATGCGCTACAACACCAGTCCCTGGGGAGTATGTACGCAAACAAAAGCCACGGTAACGCACATATATGTTTACGCCAAGGATAGCTACTCATTCAATGACGATCCAGAGAGCAATGCCTCCCAATATCTGGGGCATTGGAATCAAGGTGGGGTGATTATTGCGGGCGACGCCGCAATGGCAGAAACGTTCGCGAAGATCACCGATCCACACCATCACCACGAGCTCGGAAATGAACCTAGGCTATACCTGCCTCCGATGCCTCGTCATTTGGACAACGCAGTCGATCGCGGACATCGAATGCGAAAATCGGAAGTCTATTATCCAGTGCGAAACAAGGATTTTCAAGTCTGGCGCACTCGAAAAGGAAGAGGCGGTGACTTTCTAATTTACTCTGACTTCGAACGAGTCAAGCTAGACCGGCCTATTGAATTGGATCTCGAGGAAGTATGCAGGGAATACACGGAATGAAATCCACTCTAAAGGGCATGCTTTTATTAATGACGGTGATTTTTTTATTCTTATATTGCCTCTGGTTTATCTTCATTAATCCAACTCCTTCGTACTATCGACATTGCGAAAGCTATACAAGGAATATGAACGGCGGCATACAAACCTTTCAAGATCAGGTATATGACATTCGCTTGTGCGGCATCCGAGGAAGATTCGATGACTCTGCTGCGCGAGGTGATCTTGTTCGGCTTCAAGTATTTTCGATAACTGGAGAGCTTCTTGCAGAACGATACTTCGAGCCGATCATGGGCATGAGTAGCACGTTGGATCTCGAGTATAAATCTGATCACCTGATTTATAACGACGGTGAAGGTCAAGGGTACCAGAAAAAAATGAAAATCCCGCCTAGTCAGCTTGATTGGATTCTTGCGCGATTGCCCAGGCTGTGGCCGTAGGGAAGGTCTTTCTTGACGTCTTCAGCAGAGCAGATCTGGCATGTTGAAGGCATGAAGGGTTTGTAGTCATACATTCCGCCTATCGGCGTGGCATGTTCGTCCTGTTGGCCTTGGTGGCATTCGCGGATGAAGCTCCTACCTGCGAATGTTAAAAAGCTTCGACTGCATCATCAGTCAGAGCCATCACATTTGGATAATCTGACCGATTTTTTGACCATTAGTTCCGCAAAAAGAAATTTCACCCAGCAAAAAATCAACGCTTCCAAATCTGGCGTGATTTGAAAGGGCGAGGTGGTGATCTTCTAATTTACTCAAATTTAAAGCTCATCAAGCTCGGTCGGTCGATAGAGTTAGATCCAGGAGAGGTCTGCGCATAATGAGGAGATTAATCTTATATCCGATCGCTGTCGGCTTGATTGCAACATATGCGCTCTGGCTTACCATTATCAGACCGTCCGCCATTGATTACAGATCCTGTGACTTCTATACCAAGAAACTAAATGGCTGGACTCAGATGTTCGACGGAGTCGCATATAGAGTTGTTCTTTGCGGTCTGCGAGGTCGCATTGATCCGACAAATATTCACAGCGACGAGGTCCGCCTCCAAATTTTCTCGGAAAACAATGAATTGTTATTGGAGAGGCATTACCATCCACAGCTAGGGATGGGTGAGTTTGGACTCGAGCTAAATTATTCGGACAATCATATAAGCTATGAGACCGAAGATCAGGGGCCAACCAAATTCATCGCGATGCCTCCAAATCGGCTTGATTGGCTGCACGCTCGTTTGCCCAGATTGTGGCCTTAACAGGACCGCAAAACGGTTCCGCCTTGACAATACGATCTCGGCGGCTCCGTCGATTCCGACTTGTCAAACCTCCAGCCACTCCTTGCGGGTGTACGGATCGGCGCGCAGGCTCTCCGGCGTGCCCTGGAACACGATGCTGCCGTGCCCCATCACCAGCGCGCGATCGGAAATTGCCATGGCGATGGTCAGTTTCTGCTCGATCAGCAACACCGAAACCCCGCGCGACTTCAGCGTCTGCAGGTACTGGCCCACCAGCTCCACGATCTTGGGCGCCAGGCCCTCGGTGGGCTCGTCGATGATGATCAGGTCCGGGTCGCCCATTAGCGTGCGGCACAGGGTGAGCATCTGCTGCTCGCCGCCCGAGAGCACGCCAGCCTCGGTGTGCTGGCGTTCGCGCAGGCGCGGAAACATGTTGTACATGTCCTCGAAACTCCAGCGCGAGCCCTTGCCTTTGCCCTTCTGGCCCAGCATCAGGTTCTGGTGCACGGTGAGCGTGGGGAAGATATCGCGGTTCTCGGGCACGTAGCCCAGGCCCATATGGGCCACCTCATAGGCCTTCTTGCCCATGATCTGCTGGTCTTTCCATTGGATGCTGCCCTGGCATTCCACCAGGCCCATGACGGCCTTGGCGGTGGTGGAGCGGCCCGAACCATTGCGGCCCAGCAGCGCAACGATCTCGCCGGGCTGCACCTCGAAGCTCACGCCATGCAGGACGTGGCTCTTGCCGTAGTAGGCGTGAAGGTTTTCGATTTTCAGCATCTCGGTACTCCGCAGGGCCGCCCCAAGGAGGGCCGCGCCCCCTCGGGGGGCAGTGCAGCGGCAAAGCCGCAAACGTGGGGGCTTTTCATGCGGCCGCTCCTTGCGCGTCTGCCACGTGCGAGCCGAGGTAGGCCTCCTGCACGCGCTGGTTGGCCCGCACGGCCGCGGGCGTGTCGAAGGCCAGCACCTCGCCGTAGACGACCACGGCGATGCGGTCGGCCAGGCCGAACACCACGCCCATGTCGTGCTCCACCGTGAGCAGGGTCTTGCCCACGGTCACTTCCTTGATGAGGCTGATGAAGCGGGTGGTCTCGCTCTTGCTCATGCCCGCCGTGGGCTCGTCGAGCAGGATCACGTTGGCGCCCCCGGCGATGGTGATGCCGATCTCCAGCGCACGCTGCTCTGCGTAGGTGAGGTTCATGGCCAGCACGTCGCGCTTGCGGTCGAGCTTGATCATTTCCATGAGCTGCTCGGCGCGTTCGTTGGCGTCGTCCAGGTCGGCCAGGAATTTCAGGAAGGTGTACTTGTAGCCCAGGCTCCAGAGCACGCCGCAGCGCAGGTTCTCGAACACGCTGAGCTTGGGGAAGATGTTGGTGATCTGGAAGCTGCGCGAGAGCCCGGCGCGGTTGATCTCGAACGGCTTCTTGCCATCGATGCGCTGGCCATTGAGCAGCACCTGGCCGCTGGTGGGGGCGAAGCGCCCGCTGATGAGGTTGAACAGGGTGGATTTCCCGGCGCCGTTGGGGCCGATGATGCCCACGCGCTCGCCAGCGGTCACGGCCAGGTTCACGCCGCGGATGATCTCGGTCTTGCCGAAGCTCTTGCGCAGGTCTTTCAACTCGAGCGCGTAGGTCGATGGTGCGGTGCTCACAGCGCTTCCCTCCGCTTGATTTCTTTTTCGATGTATTCCTGGATCTCGCCCCACTGGCGCAGGAAGGTGCGGCGCGTGAGTTCGAACAGCCCGAAGCCGGTGAGCATGACCATGCCCGCACCAAACCAGCTGTTGAGGCCGTGCGCATCGAGCGGCACGCCGAGGAAGCGCAGTTCGGAACCCAGCGTGGTGTTGAGCTGCAGGTGGTAGACCATTTCGATCATGGCCGCCGCACCCGCCAGCATCACCAGCGCGGTGCCGGCCAGGGCGATGTAGCTCACCCAGAGTTCGCGCAACCGCCCGAAGGCCGCCACGCGCAGGTTCATCATGATCAGGCTGGCGATGCCACCCGGCGCGTACATCACCATGAACAGGAAGATCAGGCCGAGGTACAGCAGCCAGGCCTTGGTGATCTCGGACAACAGGATCAGCGCGAGCACCATGAGCACGCCACCGATGATCGGGCCGAAGAAGAACGTGGCGCCCCCCAGGAAGGTGAACAGCAGGTAGGCGCCCGAGCGTGCAGCACCCACCACTTCGGCCGTGACGATCTCGAAGTTCAGCGCGCCCAGGCCGCCGGAGATGCCGGCGAAGAAGCCCGCGATGATGAACGCGAAGTAGCGCACCTTCTGCGTGTCGTAGCCCACGAACTCGACCCGCTCGGGGTTGTCACGCACCGCGTTCAGGATGCGCCCCAGCGGCGTGCGCGTGAACGCAAACATGAGCGCGACCGAGATGAAGGTGTAGACCGCGATGAGGTAGTACACCTGCACCTGCGGGCCGAAGGTGATGCCCATGAACGGCTCGCCCGCCATGCGGTCGCCCGACACACCGCCCTCGCCGCCGAAGAACTCGGGAATCATGAGCGAGAGCGCGAACACCAGTTCGCCCAGGCCGAGCGTGATCATGGCGAACGTGGTGCCGGACTTGCGTGTGGTCACGTAACCGAAGATCACCGCGAAGAAGATGCCGGCCAGGCCGCCCACGATGGGAATCAGCGACACCGGCAGGCCCAGCGTGCCCTCGGTCACGCGGTTGAGCGCGTGGATCGCCATGAACGAACCGAGGCCGGTGTAGACCGCATGCCCGAAGCTGAGCATGCCGCCCTGCCCCAGCAGGATGTTGTAGGACAGGCAGGCAATGATGGCGATGCCCATCTGCGAGAGCACCGTCATCGCCAGCCCGCTGGTGAAGATCTTCGGTGCCACGATGAGCAGCAGGGCAAACAGGCCCCAGGTCAGCCAGCGCCCCACGTTCAGGGGCTTGAATGCGTAGTACTTGGTGGTCATGGATCAGGTCTCCCGCTTGCCCAGCAGCCCGCGGGGGCGGAAGATGAGGATGAGCACGAGGAACAGGTACGGCAGGATGGGCGCGATCTGCGACAGCGTGAGCTTGATGTACGAGTTGTTGCGCAAGGCATCGGTCAGCGGCAGGCCGATTTGGTCCGCCAGCGTGAGCAGCGAGTACTCGAACGCCACGGCAAAGGTCTGGATCACACCGATCAGGATGGAGGCCACGAATGCGCCCGAGAGCGAGCCCATGCCACCGACCACCACCACCACGAAGATCACGGACCCCACGGTCGCGGCCATGGCCGGTTCGGTGAGGAAGGTGCTGCCACCGATGACACCTGCCAGGCCGGCCAGCGCGGAACCCGCGCCGAACACCAGCATGAACACGCGCGGCACGTTGTGCCCCAGCGATTCGACCGCCTCCGGGTGCGTGAGCGCGGCCTGGATCACCAGGCCGATGCGGGTGCGCGTGAGCAGCAGCCACACCGAGGCCAGCATCACCACCGCGACCAGCATCATGAAGCCGCGCGTGGCAGGGAACGGCGAGCAGACCACGCGCACGGCCGCATCGGCCGCGCTGCACAGCTCGGGCGGTGCGGCGCCCCAGACCAGGCGAAGGCCTTCAACGGAGTTGTTGATGAGGGTGAACACCGGACCGCGAAGCTCCGCGGGCGGGCGGAATTCCACCGCGATGCGGCCCCACACCAGCTGCACCAGTTCGACGATGACATAGGACAGGCCGAAGGTCACGAGCAGTTCGGGCACGTGGCCGTACTTGTGCACCTTGCGCAGGCACTGGCGTTCGAACGCAGCGCCCAGGAAGCCCACCACGATGGGCGCGATCAGCAGCGCCGGCCAGAAGCCCACGAACTGCGCCACGGTGTAGCCCACATAGGCACCCAGCATGTAGAAACTGGCGTGCGCGAAATTGAGCACGCCCATCATGCTGAAGATCAGCGTGAGCCCCGAGCTCAGCATGAACAGCAGGAGCCCGTAGCTCAGCCCGTTCAGCATCGAGATGATGAAAAACTCCATTCCCTCAGACCTTCCTCAGCAATGAATGTAAAAGAGCCCGAAACGGCACCCCGTGTCGGGCTCTTTGGACGGGTGCGGTTCGTTTACCCCGGTCGTTTCATCTGGCAGCTCGTGGGCGTGCTGGACACGTAGTTCGGGTACTCCGCCACCGGCGCCAGCGTCATGCCGGTCTTCTCGGGGCTGTACGGGTACTTGGCGTCGGTCTTCTGCCAGACCGACATGTACAGCGGCTGTTGCAGCTGGTGGTCATTCTTGCGCATCTGCACTTCACCGTTGAAGCTCTTGACGGTCAGGCCTTCCAGGGCGGCGGCCACCTTCACCGGGTCGGTCGATTTGGCCTTGGCCATGGCGGCACCCAGGAACTCGAAGATGCGGATGGTGGAGCCGGTGTAGAAGTCGTCGTTGTACTTCTGGTTGAACTCCTTCATCCAGGCGTCCATCTGCCCACCCATGTTGTAGTGGTTGTAGGCGATCTGGTAGACGCGGCCGGCGCCGTTGGTGCCGAGCGCGGTGGGCGTGCCGGTGACGCCCGCGTAGTAGGTGAAGAACTTGCCGTTGTAGCCGTTCTCGTTGGCGGCCTTGACCAGCAGCGACAGGTCGGAACCCCAGTTGCCGGTGATCACGGTGTCGGCGCCCGAGGCCTTGATCTTGGCGATGTAGGGCGCGAAGTCGCGCGTCTGGGCCAGCGGGTGCAGGTCTTCGCCAACGAACTGGATGTCCGGGCGCTTGCGGCCCAGGGCTTCCTTGCCGAACTTCACGACCTGATGGCCGTGCGAGTAGTTCTGGTTCAGGAAGTACACCTTCTTGATGTCGGGCTGCTTGGCGATGAAGCTGGCCATGGCTTCCATCTTCATGGAGGTGTCCGCGTCGAAGCGGAAGTGCCAGTAGCTGCACTTGCTGTTGGTCAGGTCCGGGTCCACCGCGGAGTCGTTGAGGTACAGCACTTCCTTGCCGGGGTTGCGGGCGTTGTGCTTCTCGACGGCGTCGGCCAGTGCGAGTGCCACGGAAGAGCCGTTGCCCTGGATGATGTAGCGCGCGCCCTGGTCGATCGCGGCCTTCAATGCGTTCAGGCTTTCAGCAGGGCTCAGCTTGTTGTCGATCGGCGTGACCTCGAACTTCACGCCGGCCGGGTTGCCCTTGCCGCTGAACTTCTCGGCGAAGAACTGGTAGCCCTTGATCTGGCTCACACCCACCGGGCCGAGCAGGCCGGTCAGCGGATCGATCCGGATCATCTTGACGGTTTCACCCGCCTGGGCAAACGTTGCACCGGCGGCCACCAGCATGGCGGCGCCTGCCACGATCTTCACGGTCAGTTTCATACCTTGTCTCCTTGTTGAACGAATCGAATAACGCAGCGTAAAGGCTTCTGGTGCGGTGCAGCGTAGGGGATTGCCCGCGCTTCTATCACGCAGGCGACAAGACGCCGCGCGATGGTGCGCTCACACCCCCGGAAGCACGTAATCCTTGAGCTGTTCGCGCAGGCTCATCTTCTGCATCTTGCCGGTGGCGCCGAGTGGAATCGCGTCCACGAAAACGACGTCATCGGGGATCTGCCACTTGGCAATCTTGTTCTCGTAGAACGCCAGAAGCTCCTCTCGTGTGACTTCGGTGCCGGGCTTCTTCACCACCACCACGATGGGGCGCTCATCCCACTTGGGGTGTTTCATGCCGACGCAGGCCGCCATGGCGACGGACGGATGCGCCATCGCGATGTTCTCCACGTCGATCGAGCTGATCCATTCGCCGCCGGACTTGATCACGTCCTTGCTGCGGTCGGTGATCTGCATGAAGCCTTCGGCATCGATGGTGGCCACGTCGCCGGTGGGGAACCAGCCGTTGCCCTGCGCGTCGTAGCGCAGCGGGTCGCCGCCCTCGCCCTTGAAATAGCTCGCGATGATCCATGGCCCGCGCACCAGCAGGTCGCCGTAGGTCTTGCCGTCCCACGGCAGTTCCTCGCCGGCCTCGTCGACGATCTTCATGTCGGCGCCGAAGATGGCGCGGCCCTGCTTGAGGCGCACCTTCAGCTGTTCCGCCGCCGGCAATTCGAGCTGCGCGTTCTTGAGCGTGCAGACCGTGCCCAGGGGCGACATCTCCGTCATGCCCCAGGCGTGCAGCACTTCCACGCCGTACACGTCGTTGAAGGCGCTGATCATGGCCGGTGGGCAGGCCGAGCCGCCGATGACGGTGCGCTTGAGCGTGCTGAACTTCAGCTTGTTGGTCTGCAGGTGGCCCAGCAGCATCTGCCACACGGTGGGCACGCCCGCGGCCATGGTCACCTTTTCGGCCTCGATGAGTTCGTAGACCGACTTGCCGTCCAGCGCCGGGCCGGGGAACACCAGCTTGCAGCCGATGGCCGCAGCCGCGTACGGCAGGCCCCAGGCGTTGACGTGGAACATGGGCACCACCGGCAGCACGCTGTCGCGGGCCGAGAGGCACATGGCGTCGGGCAGCGCTGCACCGAATGCGTGCAGCAGCGTGGAGCGGTGCGAATACAGCGCAGCCTTGGGGTTGCCCGTGGTGCCGCTCGTGTAGCACATGCTCGACGCGGAGTTCTCGTCGAAGGTGGGCCAGTCGTAGGTGTCGGGCTGCGAGCCGATCCAGGCCTCGTAGCTCTTGAGGCCCGGAATGCCGCTGTCGGCGGGCAGCTGGTCGGCGTCGCACAGCGCGATCCAGTGCTTGACGGTCGGGCATTTCGCGGCCACGGCCTTCACCAGCGGCAGGAAGGTCATGTCGAAACAGAGCGCCTTGTCCTCGGCGTGGTTGACGATCCAGACCAGCTGCTCGGGGTGCAGGCGCGGGTTGAGGGTGTGCAGCACGTGGCCGGTGCCGCTCACGCCGAAATACAGTTCCAGATGGCGGTAACCGTTCCAGGCCAGCGTGGCCACGCGGTCACCCTGCGCCAGGCCCAGGCCATTGATGGCGTGCGCCACCTGTCGCGAGCGCCGGGCGATCTGGCCCCAGGTGCTGCGGTGGATGTCGCCCTCCACGCGGCGGGAAACGATCTCGCCGCTCGCGTGGTGCCGCTCGGCATGCACGATCAGCGACGAAATCAGAAGGGGTTGGCTCTGCATCTGGCCCAGCATGGGAAATCTCCTGTCGATGAGGGGGTTGGTGTCGGCGTTCATCGTAGCGGTTTGCCCCGCCCGGTAGCCCCGGGAATATCCATGGGAGATACCCTCGGTGTCCATTGCGGGACATGGCCTGCCTGCCCTCATCAACATGGTGTTGCGGCGAATGGTGTGAATGGTGGTTGGTTGACGCAGGTCAAGGCGTCGCGGTGATCAGCGCGCTGGTGAGCGACGCATTGAAATGCACCTGGCCCGGCCATGCTTGCCAGGTGGCGCCCAGCGTGGCGTGGTTGGGGTTGCCGGTGCGGGCAAAGCTGCCCAGGCTGGCCATCATGTGGGCCGAGAGCGCCACGCGGCCCGGCCGGTTGGCGTTGCCGCCGATGGCGTTGGAGAACAGCGAGGGCCCGAAATTGCCGAACAGGAACGGCAGATCGAACGCATGCGCAGCGCCGTACACGGTGTTCCATGGCGCGGGCTGCTGTGCCCAGTCGAACTGGTAATGCCAGACCTCGGCCTGCCGCGTCCTCAGGGTGTTGAGCACGTTGTCGCGGCCGACGTTGAAAGACGCGGCGGTAAGCTGCGCGGCGCGCGCCGTCCAGCCGGTGACGGGCGTGCTGGACGGTGTGTAAGCGGCATTGAGGATGTCGCCTTCGGTCAGCAGCGTGGGGGCGTCGGGGTTGAAGCCGGCCCACAGGTCGAACAGCTGGGCGTCGGTGATGATGAAGCCGGGCGGGCCACCGAGCAGCGTGAGGAAGCTGGGGAACAGCTTGCCCTCTTCCAGCGTCGTGCCGGCGAGCACGGGCACCGCGTTGTAGTGCCCCGCCGCCATGGCGGAAATCGGGTCGAGCGGCAGCACGTTGCCGTCGGGAATCGGCCCGGAGCCGGTGAGACCGTTGGCCAGCAGTGTGCCGAGGATGGCGCTCCCGGCCTTGCCGCGCAGGTACGCGGCGACCTGCACCGACGACTGCGTCATCACATACGCCTGTGCGCTGGCGAGGTCGGTGGCCAGGCCGTCGGCGATGAGCAGGCGGGCCAGCAGCGTGTTGGCCTGGGTCTGCGAGGTGGCGGCCGGGTTGAGCGAGGGAATGGTGCCCGGCGGCAGGTTGCTGGCCAGTGAGATACCGCCCGAGATGGGCACGGCCTTGTGGAACAGCCCGGCACCCAGTGGCGAGGCCACCAGCGCCCAGACGTTGGTGGCACCGGCCGACTGGCCCATCAGCGTCACGTTGCCCGCGTTGCCACCGAAGGCCGCCGCGTTCTGCTGCACGAAGCGCAGGCCCTGCAGGATGTCGAGCAAGGCGAAGTTGCCCGAGTCCTCGGCGCTGTCGAGCCCACCCTTGAGCTGCGGCAGGTTCATGAACCCGAGCACACCCAGCCGGTAGTTGAGCGTCACCACCACCGCATTGGCGGTGCGCGCCAGGGCGGCGCCGTCGTAGATCGGGTCGGCGGTGTAGCCGGTGATGTTGCTGCCGCCGTGCACGAACACGATCACGGGCAGGCCGGTGGTGTCGCTGGCCGGACGCCAGATGTTGAGGAACAGGCAGTCTTCGCTGCCCACCGGGGTGTTCAGCGTGGCGCCGATGGTGGCGTCGTAGCGGTTGTTGGCGCCCGGGCCGTAGAGGCGACCGTTCTGCAGGCAGGCGGCGCCGAAACTGGTGGCCTCGCGGGTGCCACTCCAGGCGGCCACAGGCGCGGGGGCCTTCCAGCGTTGTGCGCCCACCGGAGGCTGGGCGAAGGGAATGCCCTTCCACGCGTAAGTGCCATTGGCGGCCGCGTCGTTGCGGCCCATGACCGTGCCTTGTGCGATCTGACGGACCTCGGGCCCGTTCGCTGCGGGCGGTTCGCTGGAGCCACCGCCGCCACAGGCTGCGAGCACGAGAGAGGCTGCGCCCGCCATCCACCACCGGGTGATGTTGACCATGTCTTGTCTCCTGTCATTTTTTTCGAACCGAGAAAGCGCTTGCGCCCGCGTCTGAAATCCCGTTGAATTCCAGCTTTCCGGAGGCGCCCACTGTCCTGCCGAATTCTAGAAACGGGTGCCCGATGGGCTGCTATCGCAACACGACCAATCGAGTGACTTCACGACGCCAAACCGCCCCGAAAAGAAGCAGTTCCGCCCTCTGGGTCAAATGCCTCGCCGACATGTTTGCCTCGCGGGGCCTGGATGCGCCACGGTTGCTGGCCGGCGCCGGCATCGACGAAACACGGCTCAGCGACCCGGACGCCCGGGTCGAGGTGGATGAAATCACCCGACTGTGGGAACTGGCCGTGGCGCGCTCGGGCAACCCCGCACTGGGCATGGAGCCCGATCTGCCGTCCCGCTTCGTCAACTTCGACACCGTGGGCTACGTCATGCTGGCCAGCCCGACGCTCAAGGCCGGCCTGGTCAACCTCTCGCGCTACTACGCCGTCATCTCCGACGCCATCACCCTGGAACTGGAGCCCGACGGCGCCAACTGCTGGCTGGTGCTCGGCCTCATCGGCAACACCCGGCCGCTGCCACGGCAGCGCCTGGAGTACAGCCTGCTCACGGTCGCGTCGCTCTGCCGCTGGATCACGCGGCGCGACGTGCAACCGCTGGCGGTGGAGTTCTGCTACCCCGAGCCCACCGATACAACGCCGTATGTGCAGGCGTTTGGCTGCCCGGTGCGCTTCGGCCAGCCCCGCATCCGGCTGCTGCTGACCAACGCCGACCTCGACATGCCCCTCCTGTCGAGCGACCCGGTGCTGTTCGACATGCACCAGCGCGTCATCGAATCGCGCCTGGCGCGGCTGGGCCATGCCAGCGTGGGCCACCGCGTCACCGAAGAAATCATCCACCGCCTGCACCTGGGCGAGCCGCGCCGCGAAGACGTGGCCAGCAGCCTGGCCATGGCCGACCGCACCCTGCAGCGCCGCCTGCGCGAGGAAGACACGAACTTCCAGCAGCTGCTGGACGACGCGCGCCGCGACCTGGCGCAGAAGTACCTGGCAGAAGACCGCTACCCGCTCAGCCAGGTGGCCGACCTGCTGGGCTTTGCCGACCAGAGCAACTTCTTCCGTGCCAGCAAGCGGTGGTTCGGCGTGTCGCCGGGGCAGTACCGCACGCGGCTGCTGGTGGCCGAGCCGCTCGCCGAACCGGATTGACCCTGCGCCCGCCCATGTCGGGCCCAATGGGGACAATGTCCGGCATGAACCGACCCGTCGACATGGCCGCCAGCCTGGATCTCGGCCTGGCCTGGCACAACCGCTTCGCCAGCCTGGGCGAAGCCTTCTACACACTCCGCTCCCCCACGCCCCTGCCCTCGCCGCACTGGGTGGGCACCAGCCCAGCCGTGGCCGATCTGCTCGGGCTGGACCGTTCGTGGCTGTCGTCTCCCGCCGCGCTCGATGCCTTTACCGGCAACCTGCACATCGCCGGCACGCAGCCGCTGGCCAGCGTGTACAGCGGCCACCAGTTCGGCCACTGGGCCGGCCAGCTGGGCGACGGCCGGGCCATCCTGCTGGGCGAGGTCGATACCGCCACGGGCCCGCAGGAAGTGCAGCTCAAGGGTGCGGGCCTCACGCCCTATTCCCGCATGGGCGATGGCCGTGCCGTGCTGCGCAGTTCCATTCGCGAGTTCCTGTGCAGCGAGGCCATGCACGCCCTCGGCATTCCCACCAGCCGCGCGCTGTGCGTGACGGGTTCGCCCGCGCCGGTGCGCCGCGAGGAGATCGAGACGGCTGCTGTCGTCACGCGCGTGGCACCGAGCTTCATCCGCTTCGGCCACTTCGAGCACTTCTCGCACCATGGCCTGCACGACGAGCTGCGCCAGCTGGCCGACTTCGTCATCGATCGCTTCTACCCGGCCTGCCGCGAGGCGCCCGGCAACCCCTACGCCGCGCTGCTCGAAGCCGTGAGCGCGCGCACTGCCGACATGGTGGCGCAGTGGCAGGCGGTGGGCTTCTGCCACGGCGTGATGAACACCGACAACATGAGCATCCTGGGGCTGACCATCGACTACGGCCCGTTCCAGTTCCTCGATGCGTTCAACCCGGGTCACGTCTGCAACCACTCCGACACGGGCGGCCGCTACGCCTACAACCGCCAGCCCAACATCGCCTACTGGAACCTGTTCGCGCTGGGCCAGGCCCTGCTGCCGCTGATGGACGACCAGCAGCAGGCGCTGGACGCGCTTGAGCCTTACAAGGCGCTGATGCCGGCAGCGCTGCAGCGGCGCATGAACGCCAAGCTCGGGCTGGCGCGTGTGGAAGACGGCGATGCCGAACTCACCGAATCGCTGATGAAACTGATGGCCGCCGACGCGGTGGACTTCACCATCTTCTGGCGGCGCCTGAGCCATGCGGTGACAGGGCCAGCAGAACCGGTGCGCGACCTCTTCCTGCAACGCGAGGCCTTCGACGCCTGGGCCACCCGCTGGCGCGAACGCCTGCAGGCGCAACCGGGCTTCATCGCCGAAGACACGCAGGCACGGATGCTGACCACCAACCCACAGGTGGTGCTGCGCAACCACCTCGGCGAACTGGCGATCCAGCGCGCGAAACAAGGCGACTTCAGCGAGCTGGCCCGGTTGCAAAACGCGCTGGAACACCCATTTGAAGAGCTTGCCGACCAGGAAGACCTGGCCGCGTTCCCGCCCGAATGGGCGCGGCAGATCGAAATCAGCTGTTCTTCCTAGGAGACCTTCATGAGCTTCCCCATCCAGAAAACCGAAGCCGAATGGCGCGACGTGCTGGCCGCCAAGGGCGCCGAACCGCGCGCCTTCGACGTGACGCGCCACGCGCACACCGAGCGCCCTTTCTCCGGCAAGTACGAGCGCGTCTGGGCCGATGGCAGCTACCACTGCATCTGCTGCGGCAACAAGCTGTTCGACGCCGACACCAAGTTCGACGCGGGCTGCGGCTGGCCCAGCTTTTCGCTGGCCGTGCCGGGTGCCATCACCGAGATCACCGATCGCAGCCACGGCATGGTGCGCGTGGAAACGGTGTGCAGCCAGTGCGGTTCGCACCTGGGCCACGTGTTCGAGGACGGCCCCGCGCCCACCGGCCTGCGCTACTGCATGAACTCGGCCTCGCTGGAATTCCAACCCGAGAAGGAAACGCCATGAAAGCCCTGAGCATTCTCGACACCATCGGCAACACGCCGCACATCCGCCTGCAGCGCCTGTTCGGCAACGCCAGCCAGCAGGTCTGGGTGAAGTCCGAGCGCAGCAACCCCGGCGGCTCGATCAAGGACCGCATCGCGCTGGCCATGGTGGAAGACGCCGAGCGCTCGGGCGCCCTCAAGCCGGGCGGCACCATCGTGGAACCCACCTCGGGCAACACCGGCATCGGCCTGGCCATGGTGGCCGCGGTCAAGGGTTACAAGCTCGTGCTGGTCATGCCCGACAGCATGTCGGTCGAGCGCCGTCGCCTCATGCTCGCCTACGGCGCCAGCTTCGACCTCACGCCGCGCGAGAAGGGCATGAAGGGTTCCATCGCCCGCGCCGAGGAGATCGTGGCCAGCACACCTGGCGCCTGGATGCCGCAGCAGTTCAACAACCCGTCGAATGTGGACGTGCACGTGCGCACCACGGCCGAGGAAATCGCGGCCGACTTTCCCGACGGCATCGACGTGCTCATCACCGGTGTGGGCACCGGCGGCCACATCACGGGCGTGGCGCGTGTGCTCAAGAAGCGCTGGCCTAAGCTCAAGGTGTTCGCGGTGGAGCCAGCGGCCTCACCCGTCATCTCCGGCGGCGCGCCCTCGCCCCACCCCATTCAGGGCATCGGCGCGGGCTTCGTGCCCAACAACCTCGACACCAGCCTGCTCGATGGCGTGATCCAGGTCGACGCCGAACCGGCGCGCGAGATGGCTCGCCGCTGCGCGCGCGAGGAAGGCATCCTCGTGGGCATCTCCTCCGGCGCCACCCTCGCAGCCATCTCGCAGAAGCTGCCCGAACTCCCTGCCGATGCCGTCGTGCTCGGCTTCAACTACGACACCGGCGAACGCTACCTGTCCATCGAAGGCTTCCTACCCGCATGAAATCACTCTCCGACATCCGCCTCTCCATGCTCGACCTGGTGGCCGTGCGCGAAGGCGGCACCGTGGCCGACGCACTGGCCATCGCCCTGCGCACCGCACAGCACGCCGAATCGCTCGGGTTCACGCGCTACTGGCTCGCAGAACACCACAACATGAGCGGCATCGCCAGCTCGGCCACGGCCGTGCTGATCGGCCACATCGCGGGCGGCACGAAGACCATGCGCATCGGTTCCGGCGGCGTCATGCTGCCCAACCACGCGCCGCTGGTGGTGGCCGAGCAATTCGGCACGCTCGCCGAGCTCTACCCGGGCCGCATCGACCTCGGCCTGGGCCGCGCACCCGGCACCGACCCGCACACCATGCGCGCGCTGCGGCGCGACCGCGTGGAAACCGAGGCCGACTTCCCGCGCGACGTGGCCGAACTGCAGCACCTGCTGGGCCCGGCCTCGCCCGGCCAGCGCCTGGTGGCCAACCCCGGTGCGGGCACCAACGTGCCGATCTGGCTGCTCGGTTCCAGCCTGTTCTCTGCCCAGCTCGCGGCAGAGCGTGGCCTGCCCTACGCATTCGCGTCGCACTTCGCGCCGCGGCTGCTGCTGCAGGCGCTCAACGTGTACCGCACACACTTCCAGCCCTCGGCCACGCTGGCCGAACCTTACGTTGTCGTCGGCGTGCCGCTGGTGGCCGCGCCCACCGACGAGGAAGCCGAGTACCTGGCGAGCAGCACCTACCAGCGCGTGCTGGGCATCATCACCGGCAAGCGCGGCCAGTTGCCGGCGCCGGTGAAGGGGTTCATGCAGGGCCTGCACCCGCAGGAACAGGCGGCGATTGCCGACTTCCTGGCCGCGGCGGTTATCGGCGGGCCCGACACCGTGCGCGAAGGCCTTCAGTCGCTCGCCCAGGTGACGCAGGCCGATGAATTCATGATCGTCAGCGACCTGTTCGACCCGGCGCTGCGGCTGCGTTCATTGACGCTGACAGCAGAGGCCATGGCCACGTCAGCGAGCGTCGCGCAAACGGCCTGAAGCGGCGGGATTTTGGGCTTGAGTCCGTAGTGGCTACGGACTTTATGCTCCAGCGCATCCCGTCACTTCGACCCGCGCACGACCATGAACACGCCACCGCAGAACCCGACCCGATCGCTCCAGCTCAAGATTCCACCGGTGGCTCTCGTGCTGCTGGCAGGCCTGGCCATGTGGGCCTTGCCACCGCTGGCCGGCACGGCATTCTTCAAGCCGTACCAGCCCTGGTTGTCGGGCGCCCTCTTCTCGCTCGGCGCGGCGGTCTGCCTGGCGGGCGTGCTGGCGTTTCGCGCGGCACAGACCACGGTGGACCCGATGCACCCCTCGGCCGCGTCTTCGCTGGTCCAGGGCGGCATCTACCGGCTGACGCGAAACCCCATGTACCTGGGCTTCCTGCTCATGCTGGTGGGCTGGGCACTGCATGTCGCTACGCTCTCCGCGCTCATCGTGCTGCCCGCGTTTGCCGTGTACATGACGGTGTTCCAGATCCAGCCAGAAGAGCATGCACTGCGCGCACGCTTCGGCCCCACTTTCGACACCTACATGGCACAGGTCCGGCGCTGGATCTGAGGCTTCAGACCCCGCCGCGCACCATCTGCATGACCTGGCCCGCGTCCAGCGTGGCGGCCTTCTGCTGGATCTGCGGCAGGTACTGCGCCTGCATCTGCTTGGCCGGGCCCAGCAGGTCCTGGAAGGTCTGCTTCAGCAGCTCGGTGCTCATGACGCGGCCGCCCGCGTAGTAGCGCTTGGCCACCTGCCCCAGGGCGTAGGTGGTGGCGAACGAGAACGCCATGCCGGTGGCCGCGCCGCCCAGGCGGCCCACCGTGCGCCCGGCGGCCTTGCCGAGCAGCCCGCCCAGCAGCTTGCGGCCGAACTGCTCCAGATACTGCGAGGTGAGGCCCACGCCCACCGCCGCGATGAACTCGCGGATGTGGCCCTGGTCCAGCTCGACGCCATGCGCCTTGCCAATGGCGTAGACCATCTTCACCTGCAACGGGATGATCGCCATCGAGGCCCATGACTGCGGCAACAACTCCAGCGCGCCATTGAGCAGCGCGTAGTTCAGGATGGATTTGTCCAGATCGACGCCCGGCGCCACGCTGGCCGCCACGACCGGCGGCACGAGCGGGGCCGCCACGGGCACGGCCTTCTCCGCCGCGTCCACGATGGCATCGGCCTCGCGCTCGAACGCCGCGGCCTCGCCGGCATCCAGTTTCAGGCGGGCTTTCAGGTCGGCGAGAAAGGCGGCTTCGGGCGGGCTCTGGCGGCCGTCGGCGTCGCACACGCACACGGCCATTTCGTAGGCCAGTTGCCGCTGGCCGGCATCCTGCAGGCCGGCCACGGCATCGGCCAGCGAGACGCGCTTGAGCAGCACGTCCTGGTAAAGCCGCACCAGCACCGGCCCGCCGGCTTCGTGCGGCAGGGTTTCCGCCATGCGCCGGATCGCCTCGCGCTCGGTGTCGGCCTTGTTGCCATCGGCAAACGCGGCGAGCAAGGCGATGGAGAGGATGGACTGCTGTTCTTGTGGGCTCATGCGCGAAGAGGCTCCTGAAAAGGTGAATCGGGAAGACGAACACGATAGAGAGCCTCTGGCGGGCCGCAAGTTCCAAAGCCCCGCCTAAGGGTGCCCCGGGTCCAAGCCCGATAATCGCGCCATGCGTTTCCTCATCGACTTCTTTCCCATCGCCCTCTTCGTGATCGCCTACAAGATGGCCGACATCTACACCGCCACCGGTGTGCTGATGGCGGCCACGGTGGTCCAGACCGGGATCATCTACGCGCTGGACCGCAAGCTCCAGACCCTGCACAAGGTGACGCTGGTGCTGGTGCTGGTGTTTGGCGCACTCACGCTGCTGCTGCACGACGAGCGCTTCATCAAGTGGAAGCCCACGGTGCTGTACACCAGCATGGCCATCGTGCTGGCGGCTGCACTCTGGATCTGGAAGAAGAACTTCCTGCAGATCCTGCTGGGCAGCCAGCTCAACCTGCCGACGAATGTGTGGGCGCGGCTCACGGCGGCCTGGATCGGCTACTTCCTGTTCATGGCGGGCATCAACGCCTACGTGGCGGCCTACTACTCCACGGAAGACTGGGTGAACTTCAAGCTCTGGGGCTATGTGTTCCCGGTGGTGTTCATCGTCGGGCAGGGCCTGTACATCGCGCGCTACCTGAAGGAAGAAGACCCGGTGGAGAAGAAACCATGAGTGACGCATCCGTGGTGCCCACCACCAGCGCCATCGAGGCGGTTCTGCGCGACACGCTGGCTCCCACCGTGCTGGAAGTGCTCGACGAAAGTGCGGCCCACGCGGGCCATGCTGGCGCCAACGGGCTGGGCTACGGCACGCACTTCCGTGTGCGCATTGGCGGGCCTGCTTTTGCGGGCCGCAGCCGGGTGGCGCAACACCGCCTTGTGTATGATGCGCTGCGCCAATTCACCGATGCCGGCTTGCACGCGCTGGCCATCGAAATCAAGGCCTAGAGGGGCCAGACAAATCCTTTCAGCCGCTACGTTCTGATACCTGTTTGCTGAAACCACATCCTGCGCTGTGGCTCAAAATTCTTTTCTTTCGAGGAACACCATGAAATTTTCCCTGACGGCCCTCACCGCGGCTGCCCTCATCACGGCAGCGCCCTGGGCCCTGGCCCAGAACGTGGCCATCGTCAACGGCAAGGCCGTTCCTTCCGCGCGCCTGACCGTGCTGGAACAGCAGATTGCCGCCAGCGGCCGCCCGGTCGATGACAACGTGCGTGCCCAGCTCAAGGAAGAAGTGGTGCTGCGCGAGATCTTCATGCAGGAAGCGCAGAAGCGCGGCATTGCCGCCTCCGACGAATACAAGAACCAGATGGAACTGGCCCGCCAGACCATCATGATTCGTGCCCTGTTCGCGGACTACCAGAAGAAGAACCCCGTCACCGACGCCGACGTGAAGGCCGAGTACGACAAGTTCGTGGCGGCCAACAGCGGCAAGGAATACCGCGCGCGCCACATCCTGGTGGAAAAGGAAGACGAAGCCAAGGCCATCATTGCCAGCCTGAAGAAGGGTGGCAAGTTCGAAGAGATCGCTAAGAAGCAGTCGAAGGACCCGGGATCCGGTGCCAACGGTGGTGACCTGGACTGGGCCGCCGCTGCCAGCTACGTGCCCGAGTTCTCGGAAGCCATGGTCAAGCTCGAAAAGGGCCAGCTGACGCAGGAACCGGTGAAGACGCAGTTCGGTTACCACGTGATCCGCGTGGACGACGTGCGCACCGCCGAGCTGCCCAAGCTGGAAGACGTGAAGCCGCAGATCGAGCAGCAGATGCAACAGCAGAAACTGGCCGAGTTCCAGAAGACGCTGCGCGAGAAGGCCAAGGTCCAGTAAAACGGATTAGATCCGTTCCAGAAAGCGCGGCACTGCCGCGCTTTTTTTCGTCTGTTTCAGGCCTTCCCCACCACCAGCCAGAGCAGGCCGATCATCACCGGCTGATGCAGCAGGTAGTAGGACAGGCTCCACTGCCCGAGCTTCACCAGACCGCGCCGCACGCCGGTGGCGGGGGCATCGGTGGCGCCGAGCCATGCGGGGCGGTGGCGCAGCGCCCACTGGCCAGCGGCCATGCCCCACCACATCGCGCCCAGCCAGGGCATCAGCGGCACGTAGTCTTCGGTGATGGGTTTGCGGTCGATCAGGCCCAGCCAGTTGAGCCAGGGTTCGTTCAGCACGCCCAGCGCGGGCCATGCCGCCATGGCCTGCGGCGCGATGAACTTCAGGGCAATGGCCAGTGCGCCCAGCACCCACAGCCACGCGCCCCAGCCGGCGGTGGCCCGCACGATGACCAGCATGACCGCGATGCCGTGCAGCACGCCGAAGTAGATGAAGCTGTTCGGGAACATCGCCACCGAACCCGCCGTCACCAGCAGCGCCGCGCCTGCCACCTGCAGCCAGCGCTTCCAGAAACGCGCCCAGCTCTGTTGCTGGTGCACCGCCACCGCCTGCGACAGGCCTGCAGTGAACAGGAACAGGCTGACGATGGCGGTGCGCTGCCCGGTCCAGAACGGGTCGCGGTAGAAGTTCTCCTGGATCAGCCCGAAGAAATTCAGATCGAAGCAGAAGTGGAACGCCGTCATCCACAGCATGGCCGCCGCGCGCAGCAGGTCGATGCGGTCGAGGCGCTGTGCCATGGCGTGCGGCCTCAGACCGAGGCGCGGTGGATGCCCAGCAGCATGTCGGCCAGGGCCTTGGGTTCGCTGACCATGGGGTCGTGCCCCGTGGCCAGTTCCAGCACCTGCCAACCGGGCTCCTTGCGCACGCGTTGACGGGCTGGCGCGATGGTGGGGAGTGCCGGCGAGGTGCACTCGATGAAGGTGCGCGGCACGGCCGCCACGGCCGCACCGTCGAAGTCCAGCGGCTGCTGGTACAGGCGGAAGGGTTGCGGTGTCTGGCGGCGGTTGACCCAGTCGCGGTCGGCGCCTTCAAGGCCAAAAATTTTCGCGTCGGGCGGCGGAAAGCTCAGGCCGCCGCTGGGTTTGGACGCGTCGATGCGCGCCTGCTTCGTCTCGGCAGACTGGTGGCTGCTCCAGCTGTCGCCGGGGTACGGCACGGCCGCGTCGAGGTAGACCAGATGGGTCAGCGTGCCGGGCCGCTCTCGCTGCAGGCGGTCGGCCACGCCGGTGACCACGACGCCGGCGTAGCTGTGGCCCACCAGCACCACGCGCCGCAATTCCTCGGCCTCGATCAGGCCGAACACGTCCTGGATGTGGGTGTGCAGGTCGACCGAGGGGCTGAGCAGATGGGCGCGCTCACCCACGCCGGTGAGCGTGACCGCATGCGTTTCCACGCCCGCGCCCCGCAGCAGCGGCAGCACGCGGCGCCAGCACCAGGCCCCATGCCAGGCGCCATGGACGAGCACGATGGCGGTGTTTGCGGTGTCGGGACTTGGGGACATGGGCGTTCTCCTGGACAATATCGGGCTGCTTTTCCTGGCCCGATTCTGCACGCTCAAAGACCGCCCACGCCATGCTGCCCCACCAGATTGAACTGCTCTCCCCCGCCCGCGACGCCGAGATCGGCATCGAGGCGGTGAACCACGGTGCCGACGCGGTGTACATCGGCGGCCCCTCGTTCGGCGCGCGCACCAGTGCGGACAACCGCGTGCAGGACATCGCTCGCCTCGCAAAACACGCGCACCGCTTCGGCAGCCGGGTCTACGCGACCATGAACACCATCCTGCGCGACGACGAGCTCGAGCCCGCGCGCAAGCTGGCCTGGCAGCTGTACGACGCCGGTGTGGACGCGCTGATCATTCAGGACATGGGCCTGCTGGAGATCGGCCTGCCACCGATCCAGCTGCACGCCAGCACACAGACCGACATCCGCACGCCCGAGAAAGCCCGCTTCCTGCAGGACGCCGGCCTCTCCAAGCTGGTGCTGGCGCGCGAACTCACACTGCCGCAGATAGCCGCCATCCGCGACACGCTGGACGCCGAGCGCTGCCTGATCGAATTCTTCATCCATGGCGCGCTGTGCGTGGCCTACAGCGGCCAGTGCTACGTGAGCCACGCGCACACCGGGCGCAGCGCGAACCGCGGCGACTGCTCGCAGGCCTGCCGGCTGCCGTACGAGGTCAAGGACAGCCAGGGCCGCATCGTCGCGCACGACAAGCACGTGCTCTCGATGAAGGACAACAACCAGAGCGACAACCTCCGCGCCCTCATCGATGCCGGCGCTCGCAGCTTCAAGATCGAAGGCCGCTACAAGGACATGGGCTACGTCAAGAACATCACGGCGCACTACCGCCGCCTGTTCGACGAGATCCTGGACGAGCGGCCCGAGCTCGCCCGTGCTTCCAGCGGCCGCTGCACGTTCGGCTTTTCGCCCGACCCGGACCAGAACTTCAACCGCGAGTTCACCGACTATTTCGTGCAGGGCCGCAAGGAGGACATCGGCGCCTTCGACACGCCGAAGAACCCGGGCCGAGCTATCGGCTGGGTGACGAAAGTCGGGCCGAACTTCGTCGAGCTGGAAACCGACGATCCCGCGACCGTGATCCACAACGGCGACGGGCTGTGTTACCTCGACCTGCACAAGGAACTGGTGGGCCTGCAGATCAACCGCGCCGAGCCCGCGGGGTCCGCCGGCCAGTGGCGCGTGTTCCCGAAGGACGACATGGCCGGCCTGCGCCACCTCAAGCGCGGCACAGTGATCAACCGCAACCGCGACATGGACTGGGTGCGCACGCTGGAGAAAAAGTCCGCCGACCGCCGCATCGGCACATGGCTGCGGCTGGAAGACAGCGCCGAGGGCCTGACGCTCACCGTGACCGACGAAGACGGCCATTGCGCCGCCGCCACCCTGCCCTGTGCACTGGAACCCGCCAAGGACCCGGCGCAGGCCGAGGCACGGCTGCGCGAGAGCCTGTCGCGCCTGGGCGAAACCGTGTTTGAACCCATCGACGTGTCGCTGCAGCTGTCGCAACCCTGGTTCGTGCCCGCCTCGCTGCTCAACCCGCTGCGCCGCGACGCCATCGCCGCGCTAGAAGCCGCTCGCGCATCGGCCTGGCAGCGCCTGCCGCGCGCGGTGCCGGTGGACCCACCCGTGACCTACCCGGAAGACACGCTGACCTACCTGGCCAACGTGTTCAACCACAAGGCACGCGACTTCTACGCGAAGCACGGCGTGAAGGTGATCGCCTCGGCCTACGAAAGCCATGAGGAAGAAGGCGAAGTGAGCCTGATGATCACCAAGCACTGCGTGCGCTTCTCGCTCAGCCTGTGCCCCAAGCAGGCCAAGGGCGTGACGGGCGTTCAGGGCACCATACGCGCCGAACCCATGAGCATCACGCACGGCAACGAGAAACTCACGCTGCGTTTCGACTGCAAGCCCTGCGAGATGCACGTGGTGGGCCGCATCAAGCCCGCCGTGATGCAGGCGGTGCCAGCCAGCCCGCTGAAGTTCTACCGCACGCGGCCCGCTCAGGCCACCACCAGCTGAAGTGTCGCTTCTGACGTGCGCCGCGATCAGCGGCGAGCCACCAGTTCGAACACGTCGCGCTCGTTCTCCTGGCCCGAGGCGCTGATCACCCGGCGCTGCATCTTCACGTAGCGCTTGGCCGGCGCGGCGTACCAGATCAGGTACTGCACGCGCACCGGTTCGGTCCCCGACAGCGTGGGCCCGCCGGTGGCACGGCGGCTGCTCCAGACCTCGACCTTGTGCGCCTGGAAGCTGCCGGCCGGCACGGTCACCGTCTCCTGACCGACCACCCGGGCTTCTGAATGCCAGCGCGACCAGTTGGGCGGCATGTCGGGCGTGGGGAAACCGCTCAGCGTACCGAGGCTGCCCAGGTCGTTGTAGGCGGCCAGGTAGGGGCTGAACTCGTTGCCGATCCCGTCCCAGCTCATGAACGCGGGCTGCGCCCCGGCAGCGCGGCGCACGTCGGCGGCCAGGCCGTCGGCGCGCAGGCTGTCGGTGACCACGCCGTTGTTCACCGACTGCACGGCGATGACGATGCTGCGCGACGGGCTGGTGGGCCATTTGCCGCTGGTGCGGTAAGTCCAGCTCTCGCCCACCCTGGGCAAGGCGGTGTCCACCGGGCGCGTGCCTTCAGGTGTTGCACGGGCCACCGGCGCGGGCGGCTGGACGGGGCTGGCGCGCGGTGGCGCGACGGCTGCCGGACGCGCGGCCGCCACGGCGGCAGCTGGCCGTGTGGCCGCCGCCGGTTCGGGCAGCGTTCGGGGCGGTGGCGCCGCAGCCACCACGGTGGCGGGTGGCGCCGGGGCGGCAGCAACCGCTGTCGGTGGCGGAGTGGTCGCCGCTGCAGGGGCCGGTGCAGGCGCTGCGGCCACCGCTGTGGCCGCGCTGCCGGTTGGGCGGCCCGGCGTGGTGGGTGGTGCCTGCGCGGTCAGCAGCGGTTCGTTGCCGGCCTGGGTGGATGGAGTGTCGTCGTCCCCGGGGCTCATCAACCCCCAGAACCCCCCACCCACGATCAACGCGACAACCGCGGCGCCCACAGCGACCACTTTTCCGCGTCCCTTCTCCTGGTCCTCTTCTCGCTCAGAGCCCATCGCCAACAGCGGCACGGGCCTGGACGCCTCTTCCGGCGGCGGCGCGGCGGGGCCCAGCATGCCCTCCAGCGCACGGATCAGCTCGTCGGTGGTGGCTTCCCATTGCTTGTGGCTGATCTCGATCGCCTGGCGGCGGGCCAGCGGTTTCAGGTCGTCGGGCAGTTCCTCGGCGCGCGGCATGAGCGCGCCGCCCACCAGCACCGGCACCACGCGGATGCCGCGCGTGAGCGCGGTGACGGTTTCCAGGCGGATGAAGTCGTGCGGATCGTCCAGCCGGCGCCGGCCGGCCGTATCCTGGGTGCTCAGCCATTCGTCGCCGATGATGACGACGAGCACGCGGCACGAGCCCACGGCCTCTTCGATCGCGGTGACGAAATCGGCGCCGAGTTCGATGCCTTCGACGTCCATGAACACGCGCGAGGCGCCGAAGCGCGGGATCAGGCGGTCATAGAGGCGCCCGGCATAGCCTGCCGAGTCGTCGCGCCGATAGCTGATGAAGATGCCATCCATGCGGCCATCACCCCCTTGTCGCCACCACCATGGGTGTGGGGTGGCCGAGCCATTCTAGGCGTGTGCCCCCGTGGGCGCCACACCTGAAAAAGGTGAGCAATACCGAAGGATCAGGCCGGTTTCGGGCCGCCGCCGCGCAGGCGTTTGATCAGGCTGACCACGGCCACCACCACCGCACCGGCCACCAGGCCCGCAAGGCCACCCGCCAGGCTCGAGGCCAGTGAGCCGATCCAGCCCAGCGTGGCGGCGAATGCCTCGATGCCGTGGCCCAGCGCCGGAATGCCATGCACCAGGATGCCGCCGCCCACGAGGAACATGGCCGCCGTGCCGAGCACAGAGAGCGTCTTCATCAGCCACGGCGCGGCCACGAGGATGCCGCGCCCGAGCGACTGCTTCCAGCTGGCGGCCTGCTGGGTGAGGTACAGGCCCAGATCGTCGAGCTTGACGATGCCGGCCACGAGCCCGTAGACGCCCACCGTCATGATCAGCGATATGCCCACCAGCACCGCCACGCGCTGCCCCATGCTGGCCGCGGCCACCGTGCCGAGCGTGATGACGATGATCTCGGCCGAGAGGATGAAATCGGTGCGCACCGCGCCCTTGATCTTCTCCTTCTCGAACGCCACCAGGTCGACCTGCTCGTCGGCCACCGCCGCCACGCGCTCCTGTCGCTTTGCCTCGTCTTCGGCCTTGTGCGGACCGAACGCATGCCAGAGTTTTTCGGCGCCTTCGTAGCAGAGGAACAGGCCGCCGAGCATGAGCAGCGGCGTGATGGCCCAGGGCGCAACGACGCTGATGAGCAAGGCGCTGGGCACGAGGATGGCCTTGTTGATGAGCGAGCCCTTGGCCACTGCCCACACCACCGGCAGCTCGCGTTCCGCCTTCACGCCGGTGACCTGCTGCGCGTTGAGCGCGAGATCGTCGCCCAGCACGCCGGCGGTCTTCTTGGTGGCCAGCTTGGTCATGGCGGCCACATCGTCCGCCACCGCCGCGCTCTTTCGGGCGGCCACCTTGGTCATCACGGCCACGTCATCGAGCAGCGTGGCGATGTCATCGATCAGCGCAAGCAGACTGGTACCGGCCATGGTGCGGCCCTTTCAGGGTTGGGGTTGGGGTGTCAGCGCGTGGGCCAGACGGGAGGGAAAAGGGGATCGTCGAGTTCGGCACCGTCGGCCATGCGCTCGGCCAGGCCGGCAAACGGCGGCGAGGTGCGCCAGGGGCGTGGCGCGTGGCGCGCGTCGTCGCCCAGGTAGCGTGCCGAGAACACGCGCCGCCGCTGCCCGGGGCCGACGCCGCTGGAAGCGTGCAGGCTGAGCATGTGGAAGGCCACGCAGTCGCCGGGTTCGAGTGCCCATGCGAGCTGGCGGAAGCGCTCGGGTTGTGCGTCGATGGCGGGCAGCTCGGCCAGCGTGCCTTCAGGAAACCACCTGGCCTGCTGGTCGCGGAAGGTGCGCGGCATGTACCAGGTGCCGGCGTGCGAACCGGCCACGAAGCGCAGCGTGCTGGCCAGCGGCACCGGGTCCACGGGAATCCAGAAGCTCACGTTCTGGCGGCCGCTGACGTTGTAGTACGGCTGGTCCTGGTGCCAGGGCGTGGGCTGGCGCGTGCCGGGCTCCTTCACCAGCAGGTGGTCGTGGTAGAGCCGCGCGGTGCGGCTGCCCATGAGCTGCGTGGCGATGTGCGGCAGCGCGGAATCGCACAGCACGTCCCGGTAGGCGGGGTTGTCCTGCCAGGTGCAGAAGTCCTCGACGAAGCGGCCCGGGTCGTCGGGCTCGCTGGCCACCAGCGCCAGCGGACTCAGGTGCGCGAGGTTGTGCTCGATGCCACGTTCGAGCCGGGCGAGATCGTCGGCATCCAGAACGCCGCGCAGCACCACCGCGCCATCGTTCGCGAAATCGGTGGCGGTGCCGTCGGGCAGAACGAATTCGCGGGCCATGTCCTATCTCCCCCTGGCGGGTTTCTCTCGCTTGCGCCAGTAGGTGAACGCGTCCTCGTGCACCTCGATGTCGAGCTCAGCCACGCGGGCCTGCAGGCGCTCCTGCACATCGCTCACCGCCTGGTTGTAGACCACCGGTGCGATCTCTTCCAGAAAGAAACCGAGCAGGCCACCGGCAGCGATGTTGCCGATGCGCTCGTCCATGTTCGCCTCGAAGTAGCGCTGGATGGAGGCGATGGCCTCATCGCGCGTTCCCTTGGGCAGCTCGATGGCCATGCTCAGCCCACCCACTTGCGCGCGTTGCGCCACAGGCGCATCCAGGCGCTGTGCGCGGCCGGGTCCTGGTCGGTCCAGCTCATCTGGATGTTGCGGAAGACGCGCTCGGGGTGCGGCATCATGGCCGTGAAGCGGCCGTCGGCCGTGGTCACGGCGGTCAGGCCATTCGGGCTGCCGTTGGGGTTGAACGGGTAGGCCTCGGTGGCGGCACCGGTGTTGTCGGTGAAACGCATCGCGGCAATCGCCTTCGACGCGTCGCCCCGGTGGCGGAAGTTGGCGTAGCCCTCGCCGTGCGCCACGGCAATCGGCAGGCGGCTGCCGGCCATGCCCTGGAAGAACAGGCTGGGCGATTCGAGCACCTCCACCATCGACAGCCTCGCCTCGAAGCGCTCGCTCTGGTTGGTGGTGAAGCGCGGCCAGGCCTCGGCGCCGGGGATGATGTCGGCCAGCTCGGCGAACATCTGGCAGCCGTTGCACACGCCCAGGCCGAAGGTGTCGTTGCGGCCAAAGAAGGCCTGGAACTGTTCGGACAGGCCCGCGTTGAACGTGATGCTGCGCGCCCAGCCGATGCCCGCGCCCAGCGTGTCGCCGTAGCTGAAACCGCCGCACGCCACCACGCCTTTGAAGTCGGCCAGCTTCGCGCGGCCGGTCTGCAGGTCGGTCATGTGCACGTCGAAGGCCTCGAAACCCGCCTGGGTGAAGGCGTAGGCCATCTCCACATGGGAGTTCACGCCCTGCTCGCGCAGGATGGCGACGCGGGGACGCGCGAGGTTGAGGAACGGCGCCGCCACGTTGTCGCTGGCGTCGAAGCTCAGCTTCGTGTGCAGGCCGGGGTCTGCCGGCAGGCCGGCTGCCGCGTGTTCGGCATCGGCGCAGGCGGGGTTGTCGCGCTGCTGGTTGATCTTCCAGCTCACGCTGTCCCAGACCTGCTGCAGGTCGAACAGGCTGGCCGAGAACACGGCCTTGGTGTCGCGCCAGACCTGCAGCTGGCCCTTGCCGGCGTCCATGGCGGAGCTGGCGGGGCGGGTCTTGCCGACGAAGTGGCTGTGCTTGCTCAGGCCATGCTCGCGCAGGGTCTGCATGACCGCGTTGCGGTCTTCGGTGCGCACCTGCAGCAGCACGCCCAGCTCTTCGCTGAACAACGCCTTGAGCGTGAGCTCCTCGCGCCGCGCGCTCACCTGCCCGGCCCAGTTCTTGGCGTCGCCCATTTCGGCGCGGCTGTCGCTGATGCCGTCGCCTTCGGTGACGAGCAGGTCAACGTTGAGTGCCACGCCCACATGGCCCGCGAAGGCCATTTCGGCGGCGGCGGCCAGCAGGCCTCCGTCGCTGCGGTCGTGGTACGCCAGGATCTGGCCGCTGGCGCGCAGGGCGTTCACGGCATTGACCAGGCTGATCAGGTCCTGCGGGTCGTCCAGATCGGGCACCTCGCCACCGCCCTGCCCCAGCGCCTGGGCCAGCACGCTGCCGCCCATGCGGTGGCGGCCCTTGCCGACGTCGATCAGCACCAGCGTGGTGTCGTCCAGCGTGTTGTTCAACTGGGGCGTGAGCGTGCCGCGCACGTCGGCGAGCGTGGCGAAGGCACTGACGATCAGGCTCACCGGCGAGGTGACCTTCTTCGTCTCGCCGCCCTCTTTCCATTGCGTGCGCATGGACAGGCTGTCCTTGCCCACGGGAATGGAAATGCCCAGCGCCGGGCACAGCTCCATGCCCACGGCCTTCACGGTCTCGTACAGCGCGGCGTCTTCACCGGGTTCACCGCAGGCGGCCATCCAGTTGGCGGAGAGCTTCACGCGCGGGAGCTCGATGGGCGCGGCCAGCAGGTTGGTGATGGCTTCGGCCACCGCCATGCGGCCCGAAGCGGCGGCGTCGAGTGCGGCCAGCGGCGTGCGCTCGCCCATGCTCATGGCTTCGCCAGCGAAACCCTTGAAGTCGGCCAGCGTCACGGCGCAATCGGCCACCGGCACCTGCCAGGGGCCGACCATCTGGTCGCGGTGGCTCAGGCCACCCACGGTGCGGTCGCCGATGGTGATGAGGAAGCGCTTGGAGGCCACGGTCGGGTGGCTGAGCACGTCGATCACGGCCTTCTGCAGGTTCACGCCGGTCAGGTCCAGCGGGGCCGGCGTGCGGGCCACGGTCTTCACGTCGCGGTGCATCTTGGGCGGTTTGCCCAGCAGCACGTTCATGGGCATGTCGACAGGGCTCTGTTGCCCTTCATCGGCCAGCACCAGTTGGCGCTCTTCCGTCGCCACGCCGATCACGGCGAACGGGCAACGCTCGCGCTCGCAGAAGGCCTTGAAGGTCTCCAGCGATTCGGGCACGATGGCCAGCACGTAGCGCTCCTGGCTTTCGTTGCACCAGATTTCCTTGGGCGCCAGGCCGCTTTCCTCCAGCGGCACGGCGCGCAGGTCGAAACGGGCGCCTCGGCCGGCGTCGTTCGTGAGCTCGGGGAAGGCGTTGGACAGGCCGCCCGCACCCACGTCGTGGATGGCCAGGATGGGGTTGTTCGCGCCCTGCTGCCAGCAGTGGTTGATGACCTCCTGCGCGCGGCGCTCGATCTCGGGGTTGCCACGCTGCACGGAATCGAAGTCCAGCGACGCGGCGTTGGTGCCGGTGGCCATGGAGCTGGCGGCGCTGCCGCCCATGCCGATCCGCATGCCCGGGCCACCGAGCTGGATCAGCAGCGCGCCGGCTGGGAATTCGATCTTCTTCGTCTGGATGGCGTCGATCACACCGACACCGCCCGCGATCATGATGGGCTTGTGGTACCCGCGCTGCACGCCGTCCACCGGCAGTTCGTATTCGCGGAAGTAGCCCAGCAGGTTGGGACGGCCGAATTCGTTGTTGAACGCCGCGCCGCCCAGGGGGCCCTCGGTCATGATCTGCAGCGGGCTGGCGATGTGCTCGGGCTTGCCGCCCGGCTGGTCGCTCAGGCCACCCCAGAGCTTGCCGACGGTGAAGCCCGTAAGGCCCGCCTTGGGCTTCGAACCCCGGCCGGTCGCGCCCTCGTCGCGAATCTCGCCGCCCGCGCCGGTGGAGGCGCCAGGGAACGGGGAAATCGCAGTCGGGTGGTTGTGCGTTTCCACCTTCATCAGCACGTGATGGGTGGCGGTTTCGGCTGCGTAGGCGGGCGAGGCGCCAGCGCCGGCGCGCGCCACGAAGCGCTCGACCACGCTGCCCTCCATGATGGACGCGTTGTCCGAATAGGCCACCACGGTGTGCTGCGGCGCCAGCTGGTGGGTGTTGCGGATCATGCCGAACAGGCTCTTGTCCTGCGCCACGCCGTCGATGGTGAACTGGGCGTTGAAGATCTTGTGGCGGCAGTGCTCGCTGTTGGCCTGCGCGAACATCATCAGCTCGACGTCGGTCGGGTTGCGTTTCAGGCC
>VFQP010000760.1_pt1 | contig 53054 bp, 77 predicted proteins | sample 3512351 | NCBI WGS metagenome assembly VFQP01 (sample SAMN10412372, study PRJNA504923) | tailings metagenome | isolation source: Relicate 1 Philex TSF1 revegetated site | place: Philippines: Tuba, Benguet | collected 2017-08-29 | reverse complement strand
ACACACACACACACACACACACACACACACACACACACACACACACACACACACATATATACACACGCAATGCCTAGGTTGGTTTCAGCAGTGGGTGAGCAGTGGTCAGGGGTGGCATGGGTGGGATTGGGACAACAGTCAATGGTCGGCTGCAATACTCATTCATAGAGCTGATCCCTCATACCCACCAGCCGTCAACAAGCTCAACTCATTCGTCAATTCATGGCGGTCACAACAGACCACCCCCACGGTATGTGCTTTTTGTGTGATGGGGGTGGGTGGGGAGGGGGGGGGATGCCATGAACACGAAGGGAACATTAAGCACAAGAGTAGAAAACACACACACACACATACATGCACACACATACGTACACACACCAAATCATACACCACAGGGTATGGCATGGTTGATGCAGTGGGGTTCTGCACGCTTGACAGCAGCAGCAGCACTCATGTTTACTCTGTATGCTGACTCACCCGCCAATATTAATAATGATGCACAACGTGCAGCATTGTACTGCTGGGCACAGGTAGGCCGTAATATGTTTATATGTGTGCAATCACATATGTATGTGCACATGTCAGTACATGTGTCGACCGTATGTGCTTGCATGCTCCCAACAATTTCCCCCCAAAACAAACACACCAGGGCCAAATACGACAAATGCTGGGCGATGCAGGTCGTTCGTATGTTGTTGGCTTTGGCAACAACCCACCCCAGCGCCCCCATCATCGAGGCGCATCCTGTCCCAACATGCCCGCCCCCTGCGGGGACGCCCAACTCAACAACCCAAGCCCTGATCCCCAAATTCTCTATGGGGCCCTGGTGGGGGGGCCCCGACTGGATGGCAGCTATGATGATGTTCGCACAGATTATGTACAAAACGAAGTGGCTCTGGATTACAATGCGGGCTTTCAGGGAGCCATTGCCGCCCTGGTCAAACGTCGGCCAAAATGGTCGACGACATGCAGTTGCATGTTGACCAATCCGGGGAATATTGGTGCATGTTCTGTGAAGTGGCTGTTTTCAGATTCGCTGCCGGGGCGGGCGCCGTTGCTGCCACCACCCAGCCCCCAGCCCCCAGCATCACCACCGATCATCCCACCTGATGCCCCTGCACCCACATGCAACCCCACATCAGCAACCGGCAGCATCAGCGTCCCCGCATGGCAACAGGTAGTGATTGTTGTTGTTGATTGTGGTGTATGGTGATGCTTTTGTTCCCCTGTATTTCCATTTATTGCCCTGTATTCTTCCACTTGCATACAAGCCATGTGCAGCACATCCTCTCTCAACCACCACCATATTGCCTCACAACAAAACCCTGTGTTGTACCCTCACACCCTCAACCCTTGATTCACAGTGTGGTGGTGCTGGCGGGGAGTGTCCTGCATGTGGTAGCGGGCGATGTACTGCAGGTGACTGTCGCAAGTGGGATGCACCCTGGCGGTTTGTGTTTTGTGCAACATCACCCTATGGCAAGCCTACCAAGTGCTGCAGAGTCAACCAGTGGTATTTTCAATGGTATGTATGTTGGTGGGTGGTGGGTACATAGGTGGTTGTGATGATTGCGCAAGTTCATGTGTCCATGTATGGAATGGTGTGCTGTATATGGTGCATGCACGTGTATGGAGTTACAACAACTGCTATTGGTCCATGTATATTGGAGAATACACACGTGAAACAACATCCGCAGGTGTCACAAACATCTGTCACATCAGCATACTCCACCCTCAACACCCCACCATATACACAGTATGGAAACTGAAAATGGTGGCTGCCCCACCAACGGCTACACAGACCCCTGTGACAATGGGGGCAGCCGTCCCCTCACCTCCCAAGCATTCACCTTTGCCATGGCAGCAAGAGGGCGCAGCAATGTCACGTTTTCCCAACAGCAATTGGAACGATATGTGACGCGGCAAGAGGCCAAGGAGTATGCAATCAAGGCTGAACAAGAGGCTGCAGCCAAAAATGGATAATGGGGGTTTATGGGGGAAGGAGAGGGGAGAAATAAGCAGTGTGTTCAGACCACTGCTGCCTGTGCCTGAGGCCACACCATTCTGAACAGGAATAGAAGAGAAAAGAAAAGGAAAGAAAGGGGAGCAAACAAGCATATTTATGAAGGAAAGAAACAGATCAAGCATTGGTGAGCACGTGTGTATAGAAGAACATCGCATATTTTGTGTCATTTTGTGTCAATGTGCATGTATGTTGCTGCATGCTGGGCATGCGCGCACAGCGTTGTGATTCGTAGTGATTGCTTCAATTATGGTCATAACATTTTTGGTATACAAGCGCACATACGTTGCTGCTGCTTGCTGTCGTTTTTTTCGCACATACCACAACAGTTGTTATTCATTTATCATAGCTGTTGTCTTTTCATACTTGTTTAAGAACTGTCTGTTATGAGATAGTCACACGACGCACGTAGAGAAGCAACACTACCAGCAACACTCCTCGTACCACCCCCCCAAAACACACTCCTCCATCACCACCCTCCTACATCAATCACAAGCACCCCGATCACAATTTCTTCACACAAACATGTGCCCGGGATTCCACAGCATGCTCCACTGCCCCATTCGTAGGAGAGGGCGCCCCCCCTACCACTGCTGCAGCCTCTGCATGGGGGTCGATCACCACCACCCCTGCCGTCCCCAGGCTTGCTCGTTTGCCCGCCAGCCCCGGGTTTATGACCAGCACACTGGCAACATCCCCTGCTCCAGGGTGTGTTTCCGGAAGCTTGATGGTTTTTACAAAGGGGGCGAGTTCAGAAGGGAGGATGAGGATATCGGGGGTGGTGTGGAGGTGGAGGGCAGGGGCCAGTGCTGCATCGAGGGGGACCCCCGGTGCTGGTGGGTAGAGTGGATAAAAACTGTGGGGGGTGGGGGTGATGTGTGTTTGGTGTTTTTTTGTGTGTATATATTACAGAAAAAGTACAAGCCTTTACAAAATCACACCATGTATGTAACACACCCACACACACACACCTGCGTTGTTGTATGATATGACTCGCGAGTGCAGACAGACGATGTTCCCCCATTGCCCCCTTTTGATACTCTGCCCCCCCCATGTGCCTCAAGATATCCACCCCCACCACCCCCACCACAAGTTCATTCATAGAAAACAGTGCCGGGTTGGTGAGCTGCATGGGAGTGTTGGGCCCCGTGGGCGTCTGCAGGGGGTTGATAGCTGGTTGTGGGAAACAAAAGGGGAGGTGGACGTCATCAGGGGTGGGTAACATGAGAATGCGGGTGGTGGGGGGGGTGGTGGTGGAGAGGTAGTCAAGCACCTGTCGTGTGTGAGAAGGGGTGTGATGTTGTTTGGTGGTGTGCTGGGGATATGATGCTGGGGGGGATGGGGGTATACCTATTCCCCTACAATGGGGGGTTTACCTATTCCCCTACACAAAACACAGCATCATTCATGCATACTCAGCATCATTCACACACACCCATTGACACCCACACACCTGTTGTTGAAACAGTTCCTCATAGGTCACATCCAACTGACCACTCGAAACAACAGGGTGCCCTGCATCCACAAAGGGCCCGCATAGCAACAACACACTGGGTGCCCTTGCTATACACAGAGCAGCAACAGCAGCCAGGGGCTCAAAGGCAAGGGTGTCATGCAGCATAAAGGGGCCCGCTGCGACCACCATGGAAAGAGGGGCCCTGCCTGTGAATGGAGGGGGGGGTATGGGTGTGTAGTATAAATATGTGGAGTGGATGTGTACAATGGATGTGTATCATTGCATGATGTGTATGTGAAAGATGTGTATGTGCAGTGCACAAACAGGCATGTGGGCTGCACCGCCATCACCAAAATACCTTGCTGTTTTGCAAATTCTACAAGCTGTGGCATGGATGTCATTGCTGGCGGTGCATGAAAATCACTCCGCAATGCTGTTGCCATCAATTTGTGTCCGCTCGGGTTTGTCCCGGACACAGCCACCACTTGACCCGGAAACATCCGAACAGATGTAATGGCAGTGGTGTCCAGTGCGACATGCTCCCCTTGACAGGTGTCCACACTGCCTTCTAGAAGCACTGAGCTGCCATTGAGGCGGGCACCTGCTGCATCACAGAGCACACGACCGACACTCACAACTGTGTCCTGGTGGAGGTGGGTAGAAGGAAGGGTGGGTGGAGGTGGGTGGGTGGGTACACAGTGGATGAGTACGTACACAGTGGATGAGTACATACACAATGAACATCAGTACACACCTGACTGGCTACTGCTACAGGGTGTGTATGTGTTCCAGTAGCTTCCACTGCTGCATGTGCTTCCATGATACGACCATTGATGTACTCTACCTGGGGAGCATGTGTGAATTGTTTTGTTTAGGTTGTATGCATATGCATAGAGAACACAGTATGTATATGCAGAGAGAGTACAATTTAGAGAGAGTACAATTTAGAGAGAGTACAATTTAGAGAGAGTACATTTTGTATTGCGTGTATGTATATGCAGAGAGAACACACACGGTGAAGGTGCATGTGTGCATGTTTTACGGTGCATGTGTGCATGTTACAGTGCATGTGTACAAGACCTTTACAAATGAAAAAAATACAACCCTGCATACCTTGTCTGCGAGGGTATCCTTCATGAATTTGAAATGAGAGGGGGACAACAGGGGACTGGGCTGTATGGGAGTGACAGTACAACTGCATGATGCCTGTGAGATGTATGAGTGGTGTAACATTTGTATGTGCATACAACGTGTGTGTGCAGATTATATGTGCATGTCATGTACTATTCATACACGACCAGCAATACCAACACACCAACACACCAAAACACACACCGTGGTGTCAAGTGTGCCATCATTGTCCCAGTTGTACTGCGCCACCACCTGCCCACTGTGTGCGCTTGCCATAGTGCCAGTGGTGGGCGTAGTCAATGCTGGTGTTTTGGTGTTGGGTGTGGTGTGTGATGTCTGGTTTGTTCTGCTGGTTAATGGTGTGCGTGCTGCGGATGCTGCATTGAGGTGCTTGTTGCGAGCACGACCGTTCCTGTGTGTGAGTGTGTGTGGGGTGGGTGGGTAAATGTGGTTGTCCGCTTCGCGTGCCAAAACATATGCGGCTCCAGTGGTATGTGGCTCTTGTGATATGCACCAACGCACGTGGATTGTTTGGCCAACAGGTCTGCAGCAAGTTTAGGAAGGGCATCGGCAAACTTGGTCACAATGTCCTTGGTCACATCGAACGAGTCATAGTTGCTGTGTGATAGATTGATGGAATTGTCATTGTGCATACTGGCAGTGTGAACAGCAAATCATTTGCCAACTTGCCTCTTGATGGCAAAGAGCTCAAACTGCTGGACAAATGCTGATGGATCCAAGCTATGTGACTGTGCAAGCTGGGCACACTGCTCCGCTGCCACATCTTCGATGTTGAATGCCTTGTTTTCAAATGCACGACGAAACGTCAAAGCACCCGCCATGACAGGTCGACAAACACTGATGATGATCAACAGAAACAGATCAAGATGCAGTGCTAGGTTTGTGCCGATTGATTTATGTCTTTACCAACATGAAACTGCTCTATGATGTGCGACTATATGATGTACAAAAACAGCAAATAAATCCTATATGCACCCAGCCACACATGTACAGCGCAGTACACCATGCCGACTCACCCACCCACCCGAACCACCACTGGTGGGCATGGCAGTGATTCTGCACTTGCCTGGCCCCGTGCATTCCACGAAACAGCATAATCAGATACCTCATACACTCCAGGGGCAAAAAACGCAAGCGTTAAATCCACCACCACCGCCTCCCCGGGCCCCAATTCGTTCAAGTTGGCATGTGTTGCTCCACACCATGCATAGGAGGGACATGATGGCACCTCGTACGACGGCGATGTTGCAGTCTTTCCGCTCAATGTGCGCGTGAGTGTATCGGCAAACACAATGTGGCCACTGCCAGTGCTCAGGTTGCTGTTGGATCTACGGGGGCGTCCTGCAGGGCGACCTGGTGATGTGGGTTTCGATGGTGTTGTTGTGAGACATGGTCGATGATGTTGTGTGCACACCGCTGCGAGTGCTGCAGACACACAATACAAACTACATCATCATCATCATCAACTACCTACTACCATGTACTACCATGACAACCACATGACAACCCACCCTGTCACCCACCGGTACTAGCAGTGCGTGGCGACAACACCCCCCCAGCCCCGCTCCCCGTCTCCAGCACCACAGATGCTGCCACTGTACCACAATTCTGCACATGCACCCTCAATGTGGTCATACAAGGTCCAGCTACTTCCTGGAAATCATGCTCTACCTGGAAATCCCCCTGCACACTTACCCTCAGTGGTTTGTCATCGTGTGGTACAAGCCCACACAACAGCTGCATCCCCCACCCCCGCTCCATGTTCCACAACACCGCAAGATCAATACCACCCCTCGATGCTGTTGCCGTGGTGGTGGGGGGTGGTAGGGGGTCATCGAGTGCGTGCTGGGTGCGTACTTGGTGTACGAGGTGTGTGAATTGATGGGGGGTGAGGGGGAGGCTTGGGAGATTGTGCACAAGGTCCATTGCTCCTAGCTGTTGTTGTTGCTGTACTACTTGTTGTTGCTCGACAGGGTCATGGTGGGTGGGTTGTGTGCTTGTCGCAGCAGCATGTGGTGGTGGTGTGATTGTTTTGGCATAGAAAAACAGGGTGGCACGTGATTTTGGTGTGACAGTGACTGGTGGCTCTGTGACATGGAAAGGGTGTGCAATGGGAGATTGATAATGAATGTACGTACAATGAGGGTATTAATAATACATAGGGATTTGACAATGAATGCATAGCAGCAAGTAATGGACACCAGGCATCCCTCACATTTGACAGCCACCATACCAGACCCATACCAGACCCACACCCACACCCATCCACGTTCATACACCAAGACCCACACACCCACACCACCCCCCCTCACACCCACACACCCATACATACCCAAACATCCACTCCAACGACTCGGATCATCCAACTCTGCCAATTGCTGCACCGTGGACAACGTACCCACCCTCGCCACCGACACCCCCTTGTCCCCCACCCCCACCCCCTCGCCCACCGACGCCAGCCGTAGCCCCACTATGGACGTCCCCACCATCGACATGCATGGCTGTAATGTTGCATGCACAGACACACACGGCGTGACGGTGAGGTGCAGCACACTCCGCAGCATACGACTGCGCAGCATGTCAAGCTGTGTTGCTGGCTCGTAATACCAGAGCAGACGCAGGGACAGCTGTCCCACATGTTGGGCGAATACAACACAATGGCATGTGACGTGTTGCCCGGGGCCAAGGGTCAGGGTGGGGGGAAAGTGTGCAACGTGATGCGCACCGACGATGGTGGCACAACAGGTTGGTTGTGCTGGTGGGGGTTGTGCTGGGCTTGCTTGGGTGTCTTCCATTGCTGCTGCTGTGAGGAGGAGGGGTTGATGTAGTGTGAAATTATTTGATGACTGATTACTTGATATATACACACTACATTCATCACACACTACATTATGTTGACCATGATTTTCACACTCGTCTGTGAAGACACCATGCCACTCTTTCTTCTCCCAACACCCCCGACCCTCCCCATCCCCCGCACCTTTCCCCGCACGAGCCTCCCCACACGCCCCCACCACCATGCACCCTAAATCCGTCACCAGTGTGATGCGCCCCAGTGAGGAGGTGCCCACATTTCTCAACTCCAGGTTGAGTGGGTAGAGCTGGCCTTGTACAAGGTTGGGTGGGGGGGATGGTAGTGTGATTTCGAGCAGGGGCATTGGGGGGAGGACCTGCACGTGTAGGGCAGCAGTGGAGGAGGCAAGCTGTTGCAACCTGTGTTGTTTGTGTGTGTGTGTTGTGTGTGCATTGTGTGTGTTGTTTGTGTGTGTGTGTGTGTGTGTGTTGTGTTTGTGTATGTGTGTTGTGTGTTTGTGTGTGTAAGTATCAAGTACAAGAAATACACATTATATGCACAGAGTAATACATTGTATGCATGTTGGATGAAGCATGGTGTCCCTGGTGCATACCCCCCCCACCACTACTCGTACATTGCATTGCTCTTTCCCCCACCCCTTGGCCGTCTGCCAACAATACGCTTGTTGTGTTGTGTTGCATCAAACAATATATACCCCTTGACCACACCCTGGAGCAGCCATGTCACCCCCTTTATGGTCAACATCCCAGGCGCATGGGGCGTCACAGTCAACGTCACGTCCTTGATCGTATGGGGGGGGACGCTCACGTCCACCTCCACCACCTGCACGCGATCGTCGGGGGGGGGCGACCAGCCGGTCCCTGGGGACGAGGGGCCCTCTGCGTCGGGCCCCGACACCACCGCAGGGTCCCAGTGCTCCACTATGAGTCGCATGAAGCCACACTCAAGGGGGAGGGCGAGTGGGTTGGTCAACTGAAGGTCAACGGCAACGGCTTCACCTGCCACACAGGTTCCGCTACAGGGGACCGTGAGGGGGGCTGCTGTGCGTACGTCGAGTCGGCTGCTGGCGAGGGAGGGGGGTTCGGAGGAAGTGAGTTGGTTTGTGGATGGTGGGTTGAGTGCCGCCTGTGTGGGTGGGTGGGTGGTGTGCGTGGGGGTTGTCGAGGGATGAGGATGTCATGATGATGGACATGTGTGATGGACATGGTGTAAATGATACATACACATGTATTGTACATACACATATACACCATTGTCTGCAACACATGTATACATACACACTACATTACCCTATACACCCCATACACCCTCCCCACACACACCACACGGGTGGCACTCAGTCACATACTCCATACACACCTCCATACACATACACACCACATCTGACTATACACCCAATTCCGCCCCCCCATGCCCCCACATACACACCATCTCCCCCCCCCCACACACAAACACACCTCCATACTCAACCAGTCTGACTCTGGAACGTTCCTAGCCTCAGCCTGTGCATAGCTTGTCTGACCACCACACCTCACAGTGGCACGGGTGGGATCAATGGCTGGTATGGGCAGCTGCAGGTACATCTTGTGTTTCTATGGGGGGGAGCGGGGGGGGGGATGAGGGGTTGTGTGTGTTAATGAGGGGGTTTTGTGTGCTGATAAGGGGTGTTGTGTGTACTCATGGGGGGGTTGGAAAAAGGGGTACCCATAACAAATACTCTACACACCCTATACACATTGTACACACCCTATACATAATCAACACACACCCTATACATAATCAACACACACCCTATACATAATCAACACACACTTTACACACACACACTCTACACACACACATACTCTACACACACTCTACACACAATCGACAAACAATCCACACACAATTGACACACAATCACACAAAAATAAAATAAAATATACACACACACCGTGCTCTCCTCTGACTGTAGCACTGCCTCGAGAAATTTCGTCATGTGTTGTGTTTGTACATCAATGCTCGTGGAGGGGTGTTTGAGGACAGCCATGTAGTGAGGGAGGGCTGCTTGTGGGTCATTTTGTACATCCATGTATTGTTTGGCTAGGGATTCCTGGACATGCTCATCAATGAGGTCCTGTGGTGTGGGGGTGAGTGGGTTTGTGTGGGTGTTGTGTGGTGTTGCATGCTTGTTAAGTGTCACATGGTTGTTGTGCAGTGTCACATGCATCTCCATCAATACGCAAACCACCTCAATCACCCCCACACGATCACCCATGTCTATCACCTTTCTCTTCACCCCCCCCTGTCCCCAACATACCCATGGTGTATCTCCATCACCCCCACACCCCCACACCCCCACACCCCCTCACCCCCAACATACCCATGGTGTATCTTTATACAGCTGCTGTGCCAATGCATACCCCTTGGAACTCAGTGACCCAAACCCCACCTGCCTGTACCGTATAGCAGCCAGCACTGTGTAAAATGCAAATCGGCGCACAAAGGGGGGCTGCATGGACAATAGGCAGTTGCTCCCTTGCTCCAGGCTAACTGCTGCTCGAATGCCCTCTCGTGACTGAGTGGGTGGGAAGTAAAAAGGAGAGGAGGGTGACAGGGGGCGAGAGGGGGTAGGAGGGTGGGGTGCGTTTGTGGGGTACAAAGTGTGTGTGTTGCATGTTCTGCATGGGAGGTTGTAAAGAGCACTACAAACACACACAACCATACGTGTCCTTTCCCCACACATCACCCACGCCACTGCACAAGCAAAAACAACAGCAGAACCAAACACCCAGCAAAACCAAAAAACATAGCAAAAGATACACACAAAGCAAAAACAAAAAACAGCACAGCAAAAACACACCTCTGCATGTGCAGTCATCAGCGCAGCATGTGCATCCCTATACTGCCCAGCATCACGAAACATTTGCCCCAATATCATCATACAACGACCATGCTGGCGCTCCAGGGTACGTTGGGGTCCCCCAGCCACTAGGAAGAGCTTGGCTGCTTCGTACATGCTGCTGGCTACATCAGGCATGCGCCCTGTGCCAAAATACACAGCTAAGCCCAACAGCTCCTGCATGTGTTTGGACGGGGTGGAGAGGAGGTGTGTGAGTATATGTGCATGCTTGCGGGTGTCCAAGCATGTACTTCTATGTGTGCACGTTTGTGACAAGCACACAAGTACGTACAAGTGCGTGAACATGTACACACTCACTCGACCTCCCCCCCCCCACCACACAAACACAAAAACCTGTGCAAATGCCAAGTGCCTCCACGACTTGTCCTGTCTATAATCAGAGCACAGCAGGCGCAGCGTGGACGAAGAGGTGTCATAATCCTGAATCAAAAACGACAACACTGCCAATTGATGCATCTGTGCCTCAAGAGATGCAGCATCATACCCAGATGCCCCACCACCACCGGCACCCCCTCCCACATCCCCTGCCGCCTTGCGCCACAACAACGTTTTCAACTGGTTGCGCAACCCCTTGCGATTGGCTGCCACGGTGTGATTCAACGCCCGCACACGCTGCTCAAGGGACGGCAACAAGCTGCGTACCGTAAACTCCTCCACCATCTGACGCAGCGCGACCATGTCGGCAGCGCTGATGCAGGCCCCCAGGGCCCCCGCTGGCGCGGGGGGCCGGGGGACCGCCTCCCCTGCGCAGCCCCGCGGTGCGTTATGTATGGGTGGTGGTATGTGTTTGCGCCATGCCCCGTCGCGCTGAGCACCCTTGACATCGTCTTCCAGGGGTGTGTGTATTCGCAGTAGGTGACATGCAACACTTCCAAAGGTGGCCTTCATTGTGCGCACCTGCTCCTCAGCACTAGAGCGGTGTGGTGGTTGTGTGGTGTGGTGTGGAATGAGGACATGATTTCAACATGCATGTGTGTGTTGTATGTGAAATGCAATTGTGTACCTACTCCACACAAACACACAAGCACGTGTGTTGTATACACCCAACCCCCCACTCCTTGTGTTGTATACATCCCCCCCCCCCCATGCCCCCCCTCAAAATCTACCGTTTGAATGCTTCTGGTTCTGGGTGTGCTGCATGATCATGTATCAACACATAATGCCTGGGTAGCTTGGGGTCTTGCAGTGCTGCTGCTATGAGTGGGTGTGTTTGTTGTGCTATGAATTGTGAAAAGGCTGTGACTGGGTCATCCACTGTGCTGGGCAACACAAACATACCTGGGGGGGAGAAGTGTGTTTGTGTATAGTGTGTGTGATTTGTTTTTTTTTGTGTGTGTGTAGGACAAGGTTGATGGTAAGTGTATTACCCACACGTATGCACATGCACCATGCATGCAATACCCACCCTCACCATGGCACATAAGATACACACACGCGATACCCACACACATATCCCACACACCATAACCCACACACCATATCCCACACACCATACCCCCCCACCCACACAGACGTACACGCAACAGGTGTGTCGAGCGATTGTGCATCATCAAACAACAGCATGCGCAGGTATTCAGTGAGGTATGTAGGGTACCATGGTGTTTGTAATGCAACGGGGCCTGTATGAAAAGGAAAAGGAGAGGAAAATCATGTGTGTGTGTGTGTTTAAAAGCAGGGGGCACCTTGTAAAAGCATGTGTATTTGCATAAAACAAACGTGAAATGCACGTCAAACACAAAAAATACCCACAGCAACACCCACACCAAACCACTACCTATACTCAAATGTTGCTTGATATCTGTCACAGGGTGTTGATCATACACAGCAGCAGCATCAGCAAGGGCGCGCTGCACATGTTGATCAGCGACCACAGGATCCACTGCATACAGAGTGTCCACTCCATAAAATCGCAATTTGAGCTGATGTACACGATAGGATGTGTCACCCACCGTACGCACAGGAACTGAGTGGTGAATGGTTGGGTGTGCATGAGACATGCTTCCATGAACAACAACATTGTGGGGCAGATAATGCAGCATGTGCGTCACCACATTGCGTGTCCAAAAACACGCTCAATGTATGTGTGTCACAGTATGCACATTCCTTACAAACACGCACCTCCCACCCCAGCATTGAGGTTGAGAAATTGGCCAAAGGGGCGACAGAGCTCGGCCAGGGTGAGCCCATCAGCGCGCTGGACAATAGCATCTGCCTCTGGGGAGCTGATAACTGCAACCAGGGGGCTAAGAATATCCTGCAGGAGGGATTTGATGGGTTGTTCCATGCTGTACAGCCCGGGGGTGGGTGTGATGGAGGGCTGTTATGATGATGGATCAGAGATGGGGAAGCACAAGGTGTTGCTGTCCATGGTGATTGTATGGCGTGTTGTCTATGGTGTGCGATGTGTATTATTGAGTAACACAAGAGAGAGAAACATTGCTATTTTTCCATTTTTCCATGGAACATACCATCTATCAGTCCCATTGTCCATTCGCAACCTGTGTGCAACCTGAACACGACACTTGCACGTTGATTATAATGATCTAGGTGCGCAAGGCATCGTCTGTATGCTCCATCAGATATGTTGGACATACTCCCAGATGCTGTCTTGCTGAGTATTTTCCAACACCTTGGCGCATGGGAAGATCTTGCACGTGTAGCGGTAAGTGGTAGCACGGTTTTGTTTTAGGCCAACAAACTTGATCCAAATGCACCCAATTCCCGCGATGGCATCAACAGGCTGTCAACAAGCAGGCACGAGCGCTCTCTGTCCAGCTTCAAGTGGCACGCTTTGTGCAGCACTGGGACCTGCAAGACCTCAAGGGATGGCCCAAACGACCACTCCCGGTATGGGTGAACGCACACGTGAGGCAACACACACGCATGTGGTGACAATTCTGGTTACACATGCACAACCACATATCCAGGCATTTGAGCTGTGCCATTTCATGGTGCGCCACGAGGTCAAGAAGAGTGACAACTTTGCAAGGTTGTCGCTGATGTATGAATGCGCAGGTGCTACCATTCGAACTGTGAACAATGTCATCAGTGAGGCCTCTTTGCAGTCACGCATGTTTGTCTACATACCAGGTTTGTGTGTTTGTATGCACACGCACTTGTGTGTTTGAATGTGTTGGTGTACTCCAGCACACAATGTTCCACCACATCAATACATCCCCGCATCTCCCCAACACACCCCATCCACCCACACCCTCCGCCCTCCATCCAGCATGCTCCCCCCAGCAACTGCATGGCCGTGTGGCATGTGTCCTCTACGACAACAACAGCTGCCGTGAGCATCTTGTGGCATTGGCGCCTGAAGAGGCCGAACAGCATTGCACCACATCATCCTCACGCAGCAGGGACATGGCGGCAGGGACATTGCGTCGTTTCGCGGCATGTGTCAGCAAGGGATTGCGTGTGGATGAGGACACCGCGGCGTTTTACCTCATGGAGGCAGGCGGGGACGTGCGCACAGCCCTGCAACTCTACAGTACGTGGTGGTGTTTGTTCACATAAAAATAAGGAGGCTTCTTGTAGTTGATGCGGTGTGTATTCGCCTACACAGATGATGATGCAGGCTGGGAGGAGTCTGGGGGATGGGGGAGGGCACTGCATGGACGCCGTCGTTGAGACCATGGTCTTTGTATCATTATTTTTATTATGTTGCCTGTATAATACCTGTCATAATTGTGTATCATTACTGTCATGTAAAACACCATGCACCTTGGACACCTTGGACTCAAACAAGCTGTTCGATCCAAACAATCATCATTGACCGGTGTCACCCACTTGTCGTGTTCATCTCCTCCTCCTGCAGTGACAATGACTCTATCTGCACATTGCGGATTGCAAGCCCTGCACGAAGGCAGCAAGCTTTCTGCACCACTGCAAACAAACTTGCCAACATTGTACACACACATGCTGTGCCCATATGCAGAGCGGGTGCTATTGACACTCGCTGAGCTGGTATGTACTCATCACTACACTGTGCACACTGCACAAACACACTCCCATCACTCCCACACTCTAAACTCACAGCAACACCCGTTCAACGCGGTCCATGTCGACCTATCCAACAAACCACGATGGTACCGATCGATCAACCCACGTGGCCTAGTACCCACACTGGTGCTCAACCCCACCACCACATTGACAGAGAGTGCTGATATCTGCCAGTGGCTTGTACAGCATCAAAACCAAGACGGGCGTGTTGTGCAGGCTCCGGCATCTAGCAGTGTGCACACCACCATCCAAGATGTCATCTCTGCGGGGTTGCATTGCTTGGCAGGGATGGGTCGTGGATGGGGTATTGCATCACCACCTGTGCCGAGCAGCGTGGCCTCTTTGGAGCGGCATCTTGATGCCATGAATGACCACCTCAGCAGCAACCCTGTATATCTGCATGGTGACCAGCCATCTGTGGATGATATACTCGTCTACCCATTCTTGCGACGCTATTCGGTAGCACTGCCAATAGTCAGCGACCTGGATGTGCGAGCAGGGCGGCCTCATCTTGCACAGTGGCTGGATGCAATGGCAGCGCGCACCTCAGTGCAGCTCGCAGCAGCGGATGATGCCTTGCTGTTGGAGGCATACATACAGCACATGTGCCTGGACTTTTTTGATTATACAAGGTACACAGCGACACAATTGCATCCATGGTTGGAGGATGTGCTTGTGCGATGATGGCGATGATGGCGATGATGGCCGGCCAGAGTGTTTTGTATGTACACCCCGGTGTATACATGATTTTATACATGATCAACGATTTAATATTGAGCCTACATCTATCTTGAGCTACATGACAGCTCTCTGCTATCAAACAACAATAATCAAACTCCAACAACCAACTCCCATCATCAATCACACCAGCCATTCTTTGATGGTACACAACTGCTAGGTACAACGATGGCAGCCCCTACAGCGTACATGTTTCTTTCAGATCGCAATGCCTTTGAGCAGTTGCTTGGACAGCTCATGGCCAACTCTAACGAGCAACGATCCCAAGCGGAGAGTGTGTTCAACGACTGCAAAAAGAACCCAGAGCCCTTGGTAGGCCAGTTGATGGCAACATTACAGCAATCGAAAGACGATACCATACGGAGCTTGTGCGCTGTGCTCTTGCGAAAGGTAGTGCTTGTGCGAAGTGGAATTGGATGATTGGCGGCAGCAGCAGCAGCACAGCTGGATGTTGTACGTTGCTTTACGGGTGCTATATACATTACAGGTGTTGACCAAGGATAATCCATCCCTGTGGACACAGCTGCCCCCTGCAGCACAGGTGCGTAGGTTGAATATTCACCGTCAGGTCGAGGGGGTAGTGCTGTGCAACACACCACCATCAACACAGGTCGCGGTCAAGGCTGAGCTGCTCAAGTGCATGACCGCAGAAACACGCCGCAGCATCTTGCGCAAGGTAGGTTGTGGTAGGTGCAATGTACGCACACAGGTGTGCACCCACCCACCCACCCACACAATGTTCATTCCCCTCATAGGTGTGTGACACGGTTTCAGAACTAGCAGCAGGCACAGAAGAGCAATGGCTGGAACTCAGCCCCTTTTTGATGCAGTGTGTGCAGTCGGGCAATCCACTGCTTACCGAATCAGCATTGCTCATCTATGCTGAGCTCGTCAACTATGGCATTGAGTTTATTCTCAAGGATGCAGGGGCACTGCATGGGCTTCTCACACCATGCATGTCTTCAGATGCCCTGGATGTGCGTTTGGCTGCAGTGAAGCTCGCAGTGGCACTCATCGACGTATGTGCTGTTGGGTGGTTGGGATTGTGGATGGCCGGTGCATCAAGTTGGTGGCATTGGTGTATGGTGATATGGGTGGTGCATGGGAGGGTGAATACTATACATACGTGCAAAAAGGGGGGGGCATATGCATATATGCACACAACCATACACATCCACATACACAACCACACACAATCATACACAATCATACACAACCATACAGGCAATGCCCAACAATGCCCAACGGGAACCCTTTCAACCCCTCATCCCTGCTATGCTTGCGACTGTAGCACACGCACTCAACACCAATGAGGAGGAAGCTGCCCAAGAAGCTGTAGAGCAGCTGATTGAGGTTTGTGTACATTGATTTGTGTACATTGATTTGTGGAAATTGATTGAGGTTTGTGTATGGGTGGGATGTATAATGTGCAAAATAATGCATTCCTGATCTTCCTGTACTTGATGGCATGCCCTGAAGCATACATATACACATACATATATAACAGCATACATATACACATACATATATAACAGCATACATATATCAACATATGTAGCTGTTATTCCCCTCCTGTATGTTTGCATCCCTTTCCTCTCCTTTTCATGTACACCCACCTTTTCATCTACATCCCCACACATACACACAGCTTGCAGAAGCACACCCACGCTTTCTGCGCCGCCAGCTCGGAGATGTTCTCAATGCCATGTTGGTGGTCGCAGAGGCTGCCACCCTGGACAGTGCCACACGCCAGCTGGCAGCAGAGTTTGCAGTGACCCTGTGTGAGGCACGTGACAAGGCCCCGGGCATGATGAGGAAGCTGCCTGCCTATGTGGGACGCCTGTTTTCGTGCTTGGTGTCGTTTCTATTTGATGTTGAGGTAATGTAGGAGGGGTAATAGTTGGGGGGTGATGTGGGCTGATGTGGTGAGGAGGAGTGTTACTTTGTGTGATCAACATGGTATATGTATTCATGTATACATGAACATTCATTAGCATGAAAGCACATCACACCCATTCCTCTGTGCATGCAAGCAACCCCACCAACACCTCCCCCTTTACATACCACCCCCTCAACACCCACAATCAGGATGTGGAGGAATGGCATCGTGGTGATAGTGAAGCCCATGAAAACGAGGGTGAGGGTGAACTCTACGATGTGGGACAAGAGTGCCTCGACCGCATTGCACTGGCCCTGGGTGGCAACACCATTGCCCCCATTGCACAATCCCTGTTTCCCCAGCTCATGGGGGATGCTGATTGGCGCAAGCGGCATGCTGCACTGATTTGCCTGGCACAGATTGCAGAGGGGTGTGTGAAGGTCATGTCGAAGAATATGAACAGCCTGGTGCAAATGTGCCTCTTGGTATGATTGATTGGGGTATTATTTGGAAGGGTTTTATGGGTCTACACACATGTGTGTAACCACCGCAACAGTTGGCGGATGGTTTGTTGTTGTAGCGCCATGACAATCGTTAGGTATTCCACATATCACAGATGTCCCACACCCCACACATGGTGCACTCCCACCACAACACTCCACAACACTCCCTAGGGTTTGCAAGACAGCAGTGTCAAGGTTCGATGGGCAGCATGTCAAGCAATTGGCCAAATGTGCACAGACCTGGGCCCCGACATCCAGCAGCAGCACCACACAACCCTGCTGCCAGCACTGATGCAGGCCATGACGGATTTCAATGCCCCTCGTGTGCAGGCCCATGCCAGTGCAGCCATTGTGAATTTCAGTGAAGCATGCAACCAAACCATCCTCGCGCCCTATTTAGACACCCTCATCGGCACGCTGGTGCAGCTGCTGCAGCGGGGCCAGCGCATCGTGCAAGAGGGGGCTTTGACGGCATTGGCGAGTGTGGCAGACGCCTCGCAGCAACACTTTATTTCGTATTTTGATGCCGTCATGCCACTGCTCACCAATATTCTTATGCATGCGACGGACAAGAGCAATCGCTTGTTGCGGGCCAAGGCACTGGAATGCATATCGTTGGTGGGGATGGCTGTGGGGCGCGATCGATTTCGCACCCATGCCCATGATGTCATGCAGTTTATCAATGCCATGCAGGTGTGTGGGTTGGTGGGTGTTGTTCTTGTTGTTTTGTTGTTTTTGTCGGTTGTTGTAAAACCGGCTGGCTGGAAAATCAAATCTGGGGGAAAAGAATGTGTTTCCCATGTAATCCCACCCATACACCTCAAAACCCATACACCACAGAGCCAAGCCCAGGAAGACGATGACCCCACAAGCAGCTACCTGCTGCAGGCTGGGGCCCGCATTTGCAAGTGCCTGGGTGATGAGTTCCTCCCCTACCTCGCAACCGTGATGCCCCCCCTGCTGGCATCAGCGCAGCTCAAACCAGATGTGCAAATCCAAGATGCCGATTCCGAAGCAGACGAGGAAGAAGAGGACGATGAGGTGGAAACCATCTACCTCGGTGATCGCAAAATTAGCATCCGCACAAGCAGCCTGGAAGAAAAAGCCACTGCATGTAATATGCTGTGTTGCTATGTGGATGAGCTCAAGGGTGGGTTTTGCCCCTATGTCAAGGAAGTGGCCAACATCATGGTGCCCCTGCTGCGTTTCTACTTTCACGAAGATGTGCGAATTGCTGCAGTCAATTCCCTACCAGAATTGCTCACGAGTGCAGTCATGGCAGCAGCCCAGCCCAATCCTCCGGTCAATATCAACTTTGCACAAGAATTGCTCGTTTTTGTGTGGCAGCCGCTGCTCGAGGCCATGACCAAGGAGCCTGAAACAGAAGTGCTGTCAAGCATGCTGGAGTCGGCAGACAGCATCATTTCCACAGTGAGTCCCCATAGTTTACTTACCCTGGAGCAGCTGGGTGGGCTGTTTACTGTGTTGGAAGAGGTGCTGCGCACGAGCGAGGAGCGGCGAAAAGAACGCATGCAGCGACGAGAGCAAGAAGATTTTGATGCTGAAGAGGACGAGGCACTGGTGGTATGTGTATTTCCTGGAGGGTTGTATATCCCGCACTGGGAAATGCCCACACAATACATCGCACACACTCATGAAATAAACGCAATGTCTCCTTTTTCCCCTTTTAGGAGGAGTTGAGAATGGAGGACGATTTGTTGGATCAGCTGGGTACGGTGTTGGGCACCGTGTTGCGTTGCTATGGTGACAATGCCCTGCCTCTGGTGGAGCGCTTGCTGGCACCCATCGGCGCACTATTGGACAAGGGACGAACGGCAGAGGAACGACGAATTGCTGTGTGTATCATGGACGACATCGTAGAACACAGCCCTGCAGGTAAGGAGTTGTGGGTAGTTTTTTTCAGAGTTTTGCGCATGTGTGTGTGGGCATGTTTCGTGGCATGTCTCTGCACCAAATATGCCTACTATGCCCAGGTGCTGACAAGTATATGGGAACCATTTTGCCCGTGCTGCTGGATGCCGCCAAGGACAGCGACCCCACTCTGCGGCAATGTGCTGCCTATGGCCTGGGTGTGGTGGGCCAGCATCGTGGGCAGCACCTCAAGCCACGGGTGCCCGAAGTTGTCCAGATTTGTGCGGCCATCATGTCTGACCCAGAAGCACGTTCCAACACAGACAATGCAACGGCGACGGACAATGCAGTGGCAGCGTTGGGTAAAGTGCTCGAGTTTCATGGGGAGTGTGTGGATGGAGGGGCTGTGGGTGGGCTGTGGGTGAATGCGCTGCCACTGCAGAATGATGTGGCAGAAGCGAAATATGCACATGCGCAATTGGTGCGCATGCTCGAGGCGTCTGATGCACGGTGTGTTGTGGGGTAGGGTGGGATAATGGCCCCAAGTACAGGAATGGCGCACCACGTGTCCTGGTGTACATACAACAGGGTACTCGGGGAGAACAACAAGCATCTACACAAGATTGTGCAGGTGATGGTAGAGGTGTTGAGCAAGGGCAACGAGCTGATAGAGCCAGCCGCCGCACATAGGATGGTGACGCTGCTCAAGCAAATGCAGCAGGCGTTGCCAGCGGATGTGTTTCAGAGCTTTTTTGCGCAGTTGGAACCCGCAGCACAGGCCAACTTGCAAGGGGTGTTGCAGGGGTGATAGGTAACATCATTACAAGCTTTCAGTAGCTCTCATGGTTCGTCGTACATGAAAGGGTCTGCAGACATTCGCGCACAGCGAGGGGGGCCGCCGCGGGTCACCCTTTGGCGTCCTGGTGTTGGGACACCGAACCACGCAACCAGACCATACACACACCACGTGCACATGCACACCACACTGTATAGAAACGCACAAGTGTCCGAGACCCCAAGAGGCGACGCATTCCATGTGTCGCTGACATACCCGTCGAGCTTTTTCTCCCAACCGACACGAACAAACTTCCATAATCATATGTTTATTTGTTGCATTTGTTCAACAAGTTCACTCAAACACCACCCACCCACGTAACCAACACCCACCCAACACCCACATTGACCAACCTGGCCCACAATGCTCTCGCAATTCCTGACCACTGGCCCTATTAACGACTTGCTTGCCCGTGAAGAGCTCTTCACGTACAATGCATCACACTTGACAACATGTAACCACAATCATATGGATGTTGCGACACCGCAGTGCACAGAGGTCGACGGCCCACCGCATGCGGAGACTGCCCTAGTCGCACTGCTCCAACTCCAGCAAAAGGGAGTGCTCAACCAGTACACGCTCAACATGCTGCAGGTAAGAACACACATGTGATGTTACGGAACGAAATTGCACGCACGTCTGTTCCTTAATGCTCAACCGTCAATGCCTCGTTCAACACAGGCATATGCTGCATCAGCGCAAACGGCAGCAAGTTCGCACACATGCAGCACCAGTAGCTCGCTCAGTGCAAGCCCAGCCACTTCGGTTTTCCCCCAACCACACAATGCACCACACAATGCAGACCTCTACCACCACCAAGCCCTCCTGTACAACCAACTTGCTGGTGGCTTCATGCCAGAACGTCCCAAGGGCAAGAGCCGCCGTGGCAAGCGGGGTAGCCGTGGACGCAAAAAGCAAGCAAGCGCCGACAGTGGCCCGGTCGTCACCAAACCCTCCCCCCCTGTGTGGGCCAACGGCAGCGAGTGGAACCCACGTGTCGGTGCAGCATCCCATTCAGCAGCAGCTGGTGGCACCGGTGTGTTTATCCCTGGTGGTGCGCGTGCTGTGCTGGATACATCACACAGTGGTGACGAGTGGGAAGACGACGATGCTGATGATGACATGCTCGACCCACGCATGCTCCTGGGCAATTTGCCTGAAGTGTGGGAATACTGATGATTAGGAGGAGGGTAGAGAGATTAGGCAATTTTCATGCAAGATGCCTTTTGACGCTTGCCATGTGCACAGGTGGTTGCATCCATTCAACCCCCGCATGCGTTTGTGTGCCATCCATTGTGGTGCACAACTAATTCATGATGTAGGTACATGTCCTGTTTGCATCATCCACTCTGCTGCGATCATGCACACAAGGCAGTTATTTTGCTTGTCCTTTGTAGCCTAGTGAGCATGCTTGTCTGCAGAGCAAGTAGTTGTTTGTTGTTTGTGTGTGTGTGCACATTGGAGTGCCCCCTGGGGGGACACGTCCAGCGGTTACCAAGGCATTGTTATACAATGACTGTTGTTGCAGGAATAAGCGCTGAATGATTTGAATACAACAACCAGAGTGCGCGTTACTGAGTTATCCTCACAGTGAGGTAGTTTTCTTTTTTCTTTGCTTGTGCTTTTGCTTCTCGCAGTTGCGGGGCCTTTTACCAAATCAAATCCTAATGTTACAAATGCATCATTATGCTATACCAATATGCTACCTGGCAGCAACGTCGTGCAGTGGGGGGAAAGGCAGAAGACGGCTTATGACCACCGTGTGTTGCAGGCACACCACTGCACACCCACTTGATCATCATCATCATTGTTGTCTTGCCTTTTTTTGCTCTTCCTTCTCTCTGCACATCTTGTAATAGTTGTAATACGCACAATCCCTACCCACGGCTGCATATACATCAGCAACACCAAAACAACCACATTGCCCACCATCAACAGCTACGATCTAGTGCAACAAAAAACCCCACCCAACAACCACAAACATGCAAGGGGGCCCTCCTCCGGGAGGCATGCCACCTCCCCCCATGCCAATGTATCCCCCTGGTGGTATGCCACCACCGATGCAGCCTCCTCCCAACACAATGAGCCCGGAAGAGCTTCTGGAGGACAAGGTATGCGAGCATTAGCCTTGTGCAAAATATACTGATGCATTGGGCATTGTTGAGGACTTGGGGTTGGCTGTATTGATGCACAACAGGAGCATCGTGTAGGGAATTGTTGTTGTCTACAGGAGCAGCAACGTATTTCACATCAACCACAGGCACGTAAATGGCAGCAGCTTAATACAAAGCGTTACAGCAACAAACGACGCATGTCAAGGGTTGTCAACGAGGAAAAGGTGGAGATGCCGCCTGAGCACGTGCGCAAAATCATAAAGGTACTGTTGAGTGTATCAAGGAGGTGTGTGTACACAGGGGTGAGCACACCAAACACCACCATGATAAACTCCTCTACAGGATCATGGTGATATGACAGCGCGCAAGTTTCGCAATGACAAGCGTGTGTACCTGGGTGCACTCAAGTTTGTGCCCCATGCCGTGTACAAGCTCTTGGAAAACATGCCCATGCCATGGGAGCAGGTGTGTGCTCAAGGGATGTTGAGGGTGTATTATGCAGTGTGTCAGATTGAAAGCACAGTATCACAGTGTCATCCCCATCATCTTATTGCTGCATCCCAACATCCATATTTTCCACATTATCTGCAACACCCACCCTCACAGGTTCGTCACGTGCGGGTGCTCTACCACATCACGGGCGCCATCAGCTTTGTTGATGAGATACCTCTGGTGATCGAACCCGTGTTTCTTGCACAATGGGGCACCATGTGGATCATGATGCGTCGTGAAAAACGTGACCGTCGTCATTTCAAGCGCATGCGCTTCCCGCCCTTTGATGATGAGGAGCCTGTGTTGGACTATGGCGACAACTTGCTGGTAAGTGCCTATGGAAAAACACAAAAGCACGTGGGTGAAAACACATGAACCACTTGTGGTAGTGTTGTGGTGGCATTGTGATACTGTGCTTGATGTTGGTATGTGTTGCAGCACCGTCAACCCCCTCTTTTGTATGGTCCCCTCATTATCACGCATACTGCTCCCCCCAGTATCACGCACACATACACACTCCTCACACCACTCCTCACACCACTCCTCACACCACTCCTCACACCACTCCTCACAGGATTTGGACGACCCCCTCGAAGCAATCGAAATGGAATTGGATGAAGAAGAAGACGCAGCTGTGTGTGAGTGGCTCTACGACAACAAGCCCCTGCAGTTCACCAACTTTGTAAACGGCCCCACCTATCGCCGCTGGAAGCTGCCCCTTCCAGTCATGTCCACCTTGTACCGGTTGGCTGGGCAGCTGCTGTCTGACTTGACCGACCCAAACTACTTTTATCTGTTTGATGTCAATGCGTTTATCACAGCCAAGTCGCTCAACATGTGCATACCGGGGGGACCCAAGTTTGAGCCCCGGTTTTCGGATATGGACACGAGGGATGAGGATTGGAATGAGTTTAATGATATCAACAAGTTGATCATTCGATCACCCATACGCACTGAATATCGGGTATGTTGTTTGGTGGTGGGGTTGTGTGTGGGTGTGGGGGGATGGTCATGTGGTGGGGTGGTTGTGTAGATATGTGCAGGTGGATGTACAGTGTATACGTAGGGGTGTATTTTGTGTAGAATTTGTGCTATTGATGGCTTGATTGTAATGCATGGGGTGTGCATGGTGGTGGTTGATACATGAAACCACCACCACCACCAACAACAACAACAACAACATCACTACCCCCCCCCCCAAACAGGTGGCCTTCCCCTATATGTACAACAACCGCCCCCGTGAGGTGCGCCTCAGCCCCTACCACACACCCATGGTGATGTACATAAAAACAGAGGACCCTGACCTGCCTGCTTTTTACTTTGACCCCCTGATTCACCCAATTGCGTTTTATGGGGAGACAAAAAGGGGGGACGAGGAAGAGGAGGATGAGGAGGAGTTTGTGCTACCAGAGGGTATGTGTTTTTGTGTGTTGTGTTGTGTGTGTTGTGTTGTGTGTGTGTGGAGGGGGTTATATTATGGGGAAAATGAGGAACAATGATCTGCGTACATGTACCCTATGTATACCCGACTGTGCGCATAGACACGCAAGTGTACACCACCCTCCTCTACACACCACCCTCCTCTACCCCCCACACCCCACCCCTCCCACCCACAGGTGTGGAGCCCCTCCTGGCGGATCGTCCCCTCTACACAGACACCACTGCTGCTGGTATTGCCCTGTACTGGGCCCCCCGCCCCTTCAACTTGAGAAGTGGGAGGACCAGGCGTGCACTGGATGTGCCCCTGGTGAACCATTGGTACCAGGAACGATGCCCACCCAATTACCCTGTCAAGGTGTGTGGTGGTTGTGGTTGTGGTGTGTGTTTGTAGTGTGTTTGTAGTGTTTATGTTTGTGGTGTGTTTGTGGTGTGTATAGAAGTGTGTATTATGTACTGCGCGTGTGACAGTCATGTGTGTATATGCATGGCAGCGTGTCTCACCTGGACGCACATAAAAATTACTCGTGTTTCCACCACCCCATCCCACCCACAACAACACCCCCCCACACCACCTTAGGTTCGAGTCAGCTACCAGAAGCTCCTCAAGCACTGGGTACTCAATACGCTGCACACACGCCCACCCAAGGCCCAAAAACGCCGCTCCCTCTTCAAGAGCCTCAAGGCCACCAAATTTTTCCAAGTGACTGAACTTGACTGGGTGGAGGTGGGGCTGCAGGTGTGCAGGCAGGGGTATAACATGCTCAACCTGCTCATTCATCGGTATGGGGGGGGGACGGTGTGGGGGTGCGGTGGGAGCAGTGGTGATGTGGGGGGGGGATTGTGGGTGGGTGGGTTTGGTATGGGTGGGTGTCTGTGTTTGGATGTCTGTGGTGTTGCTCAATTGCTGCACATACACTTGTTATGGACTCTCCACATCCTAAACACACTCTCTCTCTTTCACTCACACACACACATACACTCCCTCACCCACCCACACACCCCCACCCACACACTCTCGCGCACCCACCCACCCACACAGCAAACACCTCAACTACCTGCATCTTGACTACAACTTCAACCTCAAGCCTGTCAAGACCCTCACCACCAAGGAACGCAAAAAATCCCGATTTGGTAACGCATTCCACCTGTGTCGTGAAATCCTGCGTCTCACAAAGCTCATAGTGGACGGCAACGTGCAGTTTCGGTTGAGGAACGTGGATGCGTATCAGCTGGCAGACGGGCTGCAGTATACGTTCAGTCATGTGGGGCAATTGACTGGTATGTATAGGTACAAGTACAAGCTTATGCGGCAGATTCGAATGTGCAAGGATCTCAAGCACTTGATTTACTACCGGTATGTGGGGGGTGGTTTGTAGGAGGGTGGGGGGTGGTTTGTGGGAGGGTGGGGGGTGATTGGCTTCAAAGGTGTGGGGCATGTACATGTTTGTGCATACACCTACATTCATGCAACCATAGTTGTATGTACATTCCCATGCATTGCACACCCATGTACATGCACAGACCCATTCCATCGCACACCCATGTACTCACACACACCCATCCCCCCCCCCCCAATCGCCACACAGGTTCAACACTGGCCCTGTGGGTAAGGGCCCCGGAGTTGGGTTTTGGCAGCCCATGTGGCGTGTGTGGTTGTTTTTCCTCAGAGGCATTGTACCACTGCTGGAGCGCTGGTTGGGGAACCTGTTGGCACGTCAATTCGAGGGGCGTCAGTCAAAGGTGTGTGTGTATTTATTGCTGTTGACTGGTTGTTGACTGTGTGTTGGTATTGCTGTTCATGGGTTGCTGTTGTTGACTGGTTGTTGACTGTGAGTTTTTATTGTTGACTGTATTATGGTGTTGCCCGGTGGTTGTTGTTGACTGTATGCAGTGCTCAATCATCCCCCCCACCCCACCCCCACCCCACCCCCCAAACAACCACACCACAGGGCATCGCAAAAACAGTCACAAAACAGCGCATAGAATCCCATTTCGACCTGGAACTCCGTGCCGCTGTCATGCACGACATCCTCGACATGATGCCTGAGGGTATCAAGGCAAACAAAGCCAAAACCATCCTCCAACACCTCAGTGAGGCATGGCGCTGCTGGAAGGCCAACATCCCCTGGAAGGTTCCGGGTCTCCCTGCCCCCATTGAAAACATGATTTTGCGCTACGTCAAGCAAAAGGCGGATTGGTGGACAAACGTGGCGCATTACAACCGTGAGCGCATCCGTCGTGGGGCGACGGTGGATAAGACGGTGTGTCGTAAGAATCTGGGTCGGCTTACAAGGTTGTATCTCAAGGCGGAGCAGGAGCGTCAGCACAACTACTTGAAGGTACTGTGGTGAGGGGGGTGTGAGGTGGGTGTGAGGTGGTGTGAGATGGTATACACACACGACGTGTATAGTTGACAAGTACAGTACACCTCTCCCATCACACACACACACACATCTTCCTCCTCCTCCTCCTCCTCATCATCATCAATACCAACAACAGGATGGTCCGTATGTGACACCTGAAGAGGCAGTGGCCATCTACACCACCACAGTGCACTGGCTTGAGTCGAGAAAGTTTTCCCCCATCCCCTTTCCTCCTCTCAACTACAAGCACGACACCAAGCTGTTGATCTTGGCATTGGAACGACTCAAGGAGCAGTACATGGCTGCTGTGCGCCTGAATGCCACACAGAGAGAGGAGCTGGGGCTGGTGGAACAGGTGGGTATGCACAGTGAAGTACACGTTTTGTGGGTTGTGTGCCCACACTAATTCATTCATGTTGTGTACTCACCCTGAAGTACACATGTACTCACCCTGAAGTACACATGTACTCACCCTGAAGTACATGTTTTGTGGGTGCCCATTCTAATTCACAAATGTTGTGGGTTGGGGTGTCGGTGGTGGGTGGGTGGATGTGGCACGGGTGGGTGGTCGAGTGGTGGGTTGTGCATAGTGCTGACATTCTCCTGCATGTATATTGTGTACAATGAGTACAAGTACACAAGTAACATCAACAGGTCACACATGAAAGCAATGCATACAAATTCAACTACACTCTGTACCCACACTCCCTTTCCCCCCCTCTCATTTCCCCCCTCTCATTTCCCCCCTCTCATTTCCCTCCTCTCATTCCCCCCCTCTCATCCCCCCCCCGCTCATTTCCCCCCCAGGCATACGACAACCCCCATGAAGCCCTGTCTCGCATCAAGCGCCACTTGCTCACTCAACGTGCCTTCAAGGAGGTGGCAATCGAGTTTATGGACATGTATTCTCACTTGATTCCCATTTATGAGATTGAGCCACTGGAAAAAATTACGGATGCCTACCTGGATCAGTACTTGTGGTATGTGTGGGTGGGGGGAAGGGGGGGGGGATGGTGCGTGTGGGGGGGGGATGGTGTAGATTTGTGTAGGTGTGTGTGAGTGTGTGTGTGTGTGTGTGTGTGTGTGTGTGTGTGTGTGTGTGTGTGTGTGTGTGCGAGAGTGTGTGTGTGCTGGCATGAAAGGGAGACACCATGCACAACACATACACATTCATACACTAATGCCATAAAAGCACATACACAGTACAAACACAAACAATACGAAACACAAACACGCACAAACATGCACAACACACACACGCAATACAAATACACACACAACACAAACACACACAATACAAACACACAATACTCACAATACACCCAGGTATGAAGCAGACAAGCGCAACCTCTTCCCCAACTGGGTCAAGCCAGGGGACAGTGAGCCCCCTCCCCTGCTTGTGTACAAGTGGTGCCAAGCCATTAACAACCTGACAGATGTGTGGGACACCAGTGAGGGGGAGTGTGTGGTGCTGATGCAAACAGAGCTGGAAAAGATGGCGGAAAAGGTGCGTATAGGGTTGGTGGTGTGTATTGTGGTGTGTATGGGATTGGGTGGTGGGTGGTTGTGAAGGAAGAGGTGGGGTGTTTGTAGTTGGTAACACCCAATGCATACACCCAAATCATACACCCTCTCACTCTCACCTCCCATACACCCAATCATACACCCACCCCATTCACCCTATCAGATGGACCTGACCCTCCTCAATCGCCTGCTGCGTCTCATCGTCGACCACAACATTGCCGACTACATGACCGCCAAGAACAACATCGTCATCGCATACAAAGACATGGCGCACACAAACTCCTATGGACTCATTCGTGGTCTTCAGTTTGCTTCGTTTATCATGCAATACTATGGGTTGGTGTTGGACTTGTTGATGTTGGGGTTGACACGTTCATCCGAGTTGGCGGGGCCCTACAACATGCCTAACGAGTTTTTGACGTTTCGGGATGTGCGCACGGAAACGCGACACCCTATTCGTCTGTACAGGTGTGTGCTTTGGGAGGGTGGGAGGGTGTGTGTGTAGACTATAGTGTAAGCGGTGTGTGTGTGTGTATTTGTGTGGTGTGTATTTGTGTGTGTGTATATTTGTGTGTGTGTGTGTGTATTTGTGTGGTGTGTATAGTGTGAGGTATTCACCCCTCTCCTACCCCACCCCTCTCCTACCCACCCCTCTCACCCCCTCCCTCCTGCCCTCAACAGTCGCTATGTGAGCAAGGTGCACATGCTGTTCCGATTCACAGCAGAGGAGGCACGTGACCTCATACAGCGCTACCTCACTGAAAACCCAGACCCCAACAACGAAAACATCGTCGGCTACAACAACAAAAAGTGCTGGCCACGAGACGCACGCATGCGGCTGATGAAGCATGATGTCAACCTGGGGCGTGCTGTGTTTTGGGATATGAAGAATAGGCTGCCTCGTAGTGTGACGACGCTCGACTGGGACAACTCGTTTGTGTCGGTGTATAGCAAGGATAACCCAAACTTGCTGTTTTCCATGTGTGGATTTGAGGTGGGTGTTTATGTTGCTTTGGGGGTGGGTGTATGTGGTTGTGAGTGTATGGGCAGGGATGTGTGTGTTGGCACTGTACGTTGAACGTTGACACAATACTCATCACCGATATAAAACCAACCGTGGGTGTGCATCATCAGCACTGTTCCCACCACAACAATACCCCCCATCACCCACCCATCACCCAACCCATCACAGGTACGCATCCTCCCCAAGATCCGCATGGCCACAGAGAGCTTTGTCCACAAAGACGGCGTATGGGCCCTTCAAAACGAACTCACCAAGGAGCGAACGGCCCAGGCATTCTTGCGAGTTGATGATGAGGGGTTGAAGGCCTTTGAAAATCGTATTCGCCAAGTGTTGATGAGTAGTGGGTCAACGACGTTTACCAAGATTGCCAACAAGTGGAATACAGCTTTGATTGGGTTGATGACGTATTACAGGGAGGCCACTGTACATACACAGGTGAGGGGGTGGTGTGTGAGTGAGAGGGGGGGCCATACACACTGATATACAAGGAGGTGTACAAGGAGATGTACAAGGAGATGTACAATGTTGCACTCCACCAAACACCCTCCCAACCCCAACCCCAACACCCCCTCTCCCACCAAGCCCCAACCCCAACACCCCCACCTCTCCCCAGGAACTGTTGGATCTCTTGGTCAAGTGTGAAAACAAAATTCAAACCCGCATAAAAATTGGCCTCAACTCAAAAATGCCTTCTCGTTTCCCACCAGTCATTTTCTACTCACCCAAGGAAATTGGTGGTTTGGGTATGCTGTCAATGGGACACATCCTCATCCCCCAGTCAGACCTGCGGTACAGTCAGCAGACTGACTTGGGTGTGACGCATTTCCGTGCTGGTATGACGCATGACGAGGAGCAGCTTATTCCCAACTTGTATCGGTATGGTTCTGGGGGTGGTGGTGGTGGTTGGTAGTGGTAGTGGTGATGTGTGTGATGTATGTGTTTTGGCTGGTGTTTTTGTTGTTGATTGTACTGTGTTGTTGTTGTTTGGTGGTTTGGTTGATGGATGCTTTGAATCATGTACGTACATCAACACATGACCTCTCACCCTCGCCTGTACCTACACACCCTCAATGTACACACCCCACCCCCATTATCACATCCCCCCCACACCCCCACATCCCCACCCCCACCCCACTCCCACTCCCACACTCCCACTCCCACCACCTCCCACAGCTACATTCTTCCATGGGAGGCAGAGTTTGTAGACAGTCAACGTGTATGGGCTGAATATGCACTCAAGCGTCAAGAGGCTCAGGCTCAAAACAGACGTCTGACACTGGAGGACCTTGAGGACAGCTGGGATCGTGGTATTCCTCGTATCAATACACTGTTCCAAAAGGACAGGCACACACTGGCGTATGATAAGGGGTGGCGTGTGCGTACCGAGTTTAAGCAGTTTACGGTGCGTGTTGGTGGGTGTTGTGTTGTGTATGGCTCCAGTTGTTATTTCTGGTGGTCAAGTCTTGTCACAAGGATTGTTGTCATTGTCATTATCACCCACCCCCTGCATTCATTTCCAACCCCTCCCCTCTCATTTCCAACCCCTCACCCTCAGGTACACAAGCCCAACCCCTTTTGGTGGACCCATCAACGCCATGATGGAAAGCTCTGGAACCTCAACAACTACCGCACAGACGTAATCCAAGCATTGGGAGGTGTGGAGGGCATACTGGAGCACACGCTCTTTAAGGGCACCTATTTCCCAACATGGGAGGGGTTGTTCTGGGAGAAAGCGTCTGGGTTTGAAGAGGCCATGAAGTATGTTTTGGCTTGTTGTGTTGGTGTGTTGGTGTGGAAAAATGGTTTTGTGTGTGTGTCGTTTTGGGAGGAAGGAGGACGGGGGGTGGGATTCCATACGCATCACTCCATACCCACCCACACCCACACCCACACCCATACCCACACCACTCCATATACACCACTCCATATACACCACCACATACACACCACAGGTTTAAAAAGCTTACCAATGCACAGCGCAGTGGTCTCAACCAAATCCCCAATCGTCGATTCACACTGTGGTGGAGCCCCACCATCAATCGTGCCAATGTGTATGTAGGGTTTCAGGTGCAGCTCGACTTGACTGGGATATTCATGCATGGCAAGGTGGGTGGGTATTTGGCATTGGTGTTTGGTATTTGGAGGTGGTTGTGTGTGTAGAGTGGTGTGGTGTGTGCGTGTCTGTGTGTGTATATGTCTTGGGGTGTTGGACACCACCAGCACACCTTTATTGATCATCATCATCCCCCCCACATACACAGATCCCCACACTCAAGATCAGTCTCATTCAAATCTTCCGTGCCCACTTGTGGCAGAAGATTCATGAGAGTGTGGTATGTTGGTGTGCTGTGAGTGTCTGTTGCTGTGTGTCTGTTGCCCTGTGTTAATACATGTGCTCAGCATAGTACCATATGGTCTACCTGTGCCCCGTAAGTTCACCCACCTTGTGACCATGTACCACCCACCCACCCTGCGTTACCCACAAACACACACCCCAAACACTCCCCCCACACCCCAACCCACACCCACACCCAAACCCTCCACCCACCATCCAAAGGTCATGGACTTGTGTCAGGTGTTTGACCAGGAATTAGATGCCCTGGAAATCGAAACAGTACAAAAGGAAACCATCCACCCCCGTAAATCCTACAAGATGAACTCCTCCTGTGCCGATATCCTCCTCTTTGCTGCCTACAAGTGGCCTGTATGCAAGCCCTCCCTCATGGCAGACACCAACGACAGCTTTGACCAGAAACCGACCAATAAATATTGGGTGGATGTGCAGCTGCGGTGGGGGGATTATGACAGCCATGATATTGAGCGTTATGTGAGGGCCAAGTTTTTGGATTACACGACGGATAATATGTCTATTTATCCCTCCCCGACTGGGACCATGATCGGCATAGACTTGGCATAGTATGTGGAGGGTGGAGGATGTTGTTGTTGTTGTTGTTTTGTGGGAGTTGTGTGGATGGTGGACATGTGTTGACCATGTGTGTGCATTGACCGAGTTGACCAAGACATCATTTGTGTTTTCACCATGCACACCTTTCATGCACACCTCATCATCCCCACCATCACTCCCCGACCCTCTCAACACCCCAACCCTCTTTTCACCCACAGCAACCTGCACTCCATGTTTGGCAACTGGATCCCAGGCATCAAGCCCCTCATGACACAAGCAATGGCCAAAATCATGAAGAGCAACCCCGCGTTGTATGTGCTACGTGAGCGCATACGCAAGGGACTGCAGCTCTACTCATCAGAGCCCACAGAGCCCTACTTGTCCAGTCAAAATTATGGAGAACTGTTCAGTAACCAGATTATTTGGTTTGTGGATGATACGAATGTGTATCGCGTGACCATTCACAAGACGTTTCAGGTGGGTGGGTGTTGGGGGTGCCTTGGGTTGGGGGGGGGGGGATATTTTGGTTGCGGGAGGTGGTTGTCGCTGATCTTTCTATTTTTGTTTTGTGTGTATGTATGTGTGTGTACATGTGTATATGATGTGTCACATGTGTGTACGGCATGATAACAAACACACATATTCTTCCCCCCACCCACCCCCAGGGTAACCTCACCACCAAGCCCATCAATGGCGCCATCTTCATCTTCAACCCACGTACTGGACAATTGTTTTTGAAAATCATTCACACCAGTGTGTGGGCTGGGCAAAAACGCCTCAGCCAGCTTGCCAAGTGGAAAACAGCAGAAGAGGTGGGTGTGTTTGTGGGTGGGTGGGTGGTCTTGTTGCATGGGTGTGGGTGTTGAGTGGGTGGGTGGGGGTTACTGTGTCTCGAAACGTATGCCAAAATACAGCATGTGGGGGGGTGTTGGGGGGGTGACTCTGTGTATCATGATGTATATGGATATGCAGTGTTTTATATGCCTGTATGAGCATGGCTGAAGACACCTGCATCACGCAATGTTGGTAATTCATTCACATCAATCACGTGCACCTTGTACACACACACACACAAGAGAAAACCACACTCCACCCCCAACCACTACCACCCCCCCACCCCCAGGTTGCTGCGCTCATTCGCTCCCTACCAGTAGAAGAACAACCCAAGCGCATCATCGTATCCCGCAAGGGCATGCTCGACCCCCTGGAGGTCCACTTACTGGATTTCCCCAACATCGTCATTACTGGCTCTGAGCTTCAACTCCCCTTCCAATCAGCTCTCAAGATTGAAAAATTTGGAGACCTCATTCTCAAAGCAACCCAGCCCCAAATGGTGCTCTTCAACATATATGATGATTGGCTCAAGACCATTAGCAGTTACACTGCGTTTTCGAGGTTGGTGTTAATACTGCGGGCGTTGCATGTCAATGTGGATAAAACGCGTATGATATTGCGGCCTGATAAGAGTATTGTGACGGAGCCACATCATATTTGGCCTTCACTGACTGATGAGCAGTGGATCAAGGTGGGTTGTGTTTGTGGGTGTGGGTGTGTGGGTGTTTTGTGAGTATGTGCGTGTTTTGTGTGTGGGTGTGGGTGTGGGGTTGTGGGTGGGTGTGGGTGTTGATGATGACCAGCTAGCATAAGCATTCACTTGTATCCAACCACCACCACAACAACACCACAACCACCACCACAACACAACAACAGGTTGAAATTGCACTCAAGGACCTCATCCTGGCAGATTACAGCAAGAAGAACAACGTCAACGTCGGTGCCCTCACACAAAGTGAAATCCGTGACATCATCCTCGGTGCTGAAATTGCTCCACCCAGTCAACAGCGCCAGGCCATTGCTGAAATTGAAAAGCAGGCACGTGAGTCCAATCAGATGACAGCAGTCACCACCAAGTCACACAACGTGCATGGTGAGGAGTTGATAGTGACGACGACGAGTCCGTATGAGCAAGCGACGTTTGGGAGCAAGACTGATTGGCGTGTGCGTGCTATAAGGTGTGTTTTTTGGGGGGGTGGGGGTGGATGGTGTACAACATGGTGTTTGTTTGTTTGTTTGTTTGTACACCCATGTGTTTGTGCACACACACATGTTGTGTGTTTGTATGCATGATGTGGTTTCTCATGCGTACTTTCAAATATTGTGTTTCATGCGCACACACCCCTACAACACCCGTACACACACACCTACAACCACCCACAGTGCGGCCAACCTGCACCTGCGTGTCAACCACATCTACGTCAACAGTGATGACATCTCCGACAGTGGCTACACCTACGTCATGCCCAAAAACGTGCTCAAAAAATTCATCTGCATCGCCGACTTGCGCACCCAAATAGCAGGCTTTATGTATGGGGTTAGTCCCCCCGACAATCCCCAGGTGAAGGAGATCCGGTGCATAGTGATGCCCCCCCAGTGGGGCAACCATCAGCTGGTGAATTTGCCCATGACGCTCCCGGATCATGATTATTTGAAGGATATGGAGCCATTGGGGTGGTTGCATACACAACCGAATGAGCTCACACACATGGCACCACAGGTATTGGTGATAGTATTGTTTGATAATGTGCTACTGATAATGTGCTACTGATAATGTGCTACTGATAATGTGCTACTGATAATCTACTAGTGATAATCTACTAGTGATAATGTACTGTTGCATTGGGGTGTGTTTGGTGTTGTGTGTGTGTTTTGGGAGTGATAGGAATGGGGCTACTGTTTCTTGTGCATGGTGATGCACTGCTTCCTATGCACTATACAAGCACACACATCAAACACAAACACACATCACCCCCCCACACACACACAGGATGTCACTACGATGGCCAAACTCCTCGAGTCACACAAATCATGGGATGGTGAGCGTTGCATTGTATTGACATGCAGCTTCACACCTGGGTCATGTTCCCTGACGGCATACAAGCTGACGCCTGGTGGGTATGAGTGGGGACGTACCAACAAAGACACCAGCAGTGCAAACCCACAAGGTATGGTGGGGGGTTGTTGTTTTAATGGGGGGGGGTAGTCGTGTATACCTCGTGTATACACATGTACACATGTACATATATACACTAGATATACACATGTGTGTACATATATACAGTACCTACACACACGCACCCTTGTTCACCCACCCACACGCCCCTCCCCCAAAACAACAGGATACGCACCAAGTCATTACGAGCGTGTGCAGCTCCTCCTCTCTGATCGCTTTATGGGTTTCTACATGGTTCCGGATGCAGGCAGCTGGAATTTCAACTTTGCTGGCATCAAGTGGTCACAAAACATGTCGTATGGGCTCAAGTTGGCCAACCCACCTCCCTTTTACTCGGAGGTGCACAGGCCCACCCACTTTTTGGAGTTTGCAACGCTGGAGGATGCAGAACCAGAAGCAGATCGTGAGGATGTGTTTACATAGTAGATGTGGAGATGGTGTAAAGTGGAGGTTGGTTGAGGTTGGTTGATTTTGAGGATCATGCTGACGGGTGTTGAGATGCGCTGTGTTTTGTTTGACATGTGCACTGGATGGGAAAAAGTTGACAGGAACATGGTGGTGCTGCATAATGTGTGCATAGCAGTGCAACGCATGATGGTGTTGTTTTGTTTTTTAGTGTGTTCTCACGTGTGTTTCCATGTGATGTGTTTGTTGTTACTAGCAAAAAACGTGTGCTGCGTTGTAAACAATTGCAGGTGCTTCATTTATGACCCTTTGACAAACGCCACTGCAGAGGCAATGGTGGTTCCTATCAGCACGAGCAGCCCTACGTATTGATAGGTGCCATTGTACCGCTTTTTTGGGTCACCAGTTGCATACCCAGCAAAGTAGCTGATGCGTCCCAGGACAATTATAAAGCCACCGATGGCAGAGATGATGGGGTAGTGGAGGCCACCCAGGAGCAGAAAGGCAATGAAGAATGGGAGGTTTTCCAAGCTGTTTTGGTGTCCACGCTGCACACAGTTGAACTGCTTGGCGTTGGGGTTTGAATCTGGTGCATACAGGGCTGTGCAGGAGGTGAGTGCATGAGTGAGTGCAGGGGAATATGATCACTATGTTGACACGCACGTGTGAGTGCACTCGCTTCGATGCAACAAGTGTAGCACACCTGGGTATGCAACCTTGTACGTCCTCCTTGCATTGACGACTTGCATGGCCATCCATTGGTACACAAAGAACATCAACACAAAAACAGCAATGACGTAGCCATACTCCGGAGCCATGATCTGTGTGTGCAATCAGTGCAGATCCACCACTAAACGTTGACTGAACGTGCTCTAATCACACATGGCACACCTTGATGTCGAGAGAGTATGTCAGGTGCTCAACTTGTACAGGGGCTAATGCAGAGTTTACGTGAAGATCTTTCAATGTATAAAAATGGACGAAAATTACAGAATATTTTCATTCCCAAAATAACGCAACAAACGTACCCCTAGCAAACAGCATTGCACGAAACGCACACCAGCATTGCACCAGCTCAAACAACAAAATCTAGCCATCATCTTGATTGTTTGATCATACACAAACGGGCAGTTATGGTGGATCAGGAGATGGCGGAAGCACCATCAGCCCTTACTGGCATGCACACGTCTGATCTTATGCGATCATACTATGGTACGACCCTGGATGAATCCATCCATCCATCCACAACCACCTTGCTGTCCCCAACACAGGCAAGCTCTTTCCCCACTCTGTCTTTTCCAAGTGGCTTCACTATGGCAATGGTATGTGTGCCATGGTATAGATGCGCATACCACATGAACACACCATCACCGCACACCACAGACAGCAAGCTACCCCAGGTGGATGGTGCGTTTTTCAAGCGGCGTGAATTTTGCTTCACCATGGATGGGGACGTGTTTATCCGATACTTGGCATTCAAGGTGTGTGATTGGGGTGTTGTGTGTATACATCCACGTTGGCGTACACACACATCCCAAGCTCCCACCCTCGTCCAGGATGGTGCTGCACTGCAACAAGCAATTATTGATCGATGTCCTTCGAAAATTGACATTGGCCCCGTGTATAATATTGATCCTCAACGCCGCCAAGCATACAAGGATTCAGCCACAGGTTTTGTACCAGTAGAACGTGAGCTTGTGTTTGATATAGATATGACCGACTATGATGATGTTCGCACATGTGGCAAGGAGGGGCACATTTGCTGCAAGTGCTGGCCGTACATGGCCGCTGCCATCAAGGTGGTGAGGGGATTGAGAGCAAGGAGGTGTACACATTTGTAAACACATGCACAACGATACCTCACAGGTGGTGGATGCTGGTTTGCGTGAGGATTTTGGTTTTCAACACATATTTTGGGTGTTTTCAGGGCGTCGTGGTGTGCATTGCTGGGTGTGTGACCAACGGTACGAGTGTGGTGACCATCATGTTTTATTACACACCCTTTTCTCCCCAAAACACCCTCCGACCCCCCTTCTCTTTTCCACAATTATACCAGGGCACGCACACTGACAGACGAACAGCGATCGGCCATTGCAACCTATTTTGCAATTTACAAGGGACATGAAAAAGGTGCTGCCAAGTTGGCCCTCACCAATCACCTGCACCCAGCAGTGGCACGTGCACGCAGTGTGTTGGAACAGATGTGGCTCAAGGTGTGATGGGTGTTTTTTGCATGTATGTGTGCCACTTTGAATGCATGTGAGTACTCCTATGAGATAGAAAATGCGGCATTGATTTTGCACCCCCCCCCCACCAACCATCACACAGTATATTCTTCCCGACCAGCAGCTCCTCACCAACCCTGACAAGGCAACAGACATGCTCTCTTACCTCCCAGCGGGCCTAGGTGATGTGTTGTTGCAGCGGTGGCACGAGGCGGGGGATGTGGGGGTGGATGCGGGGCCAGAGGTGAGCCTGGAGCGATGGGAGGAGCTGGTAACTCTATTGCAGGTGAGGAGGGTTTTTTAATGTTGTTGTTGTTGTTGTCGTTTCATACATACACAATCACACAATCACAGGACAAGGCACCTTCCAAAGCAGCTGCAACCGTGAACAAAATCCTGTTTGCCTTTACATATCCACGTCTGGATATGGAGGTCAGCAAGAAAATGAACCACTTGCTCAAGGCCCCGTTTTGTGTGCATCCTAAAACTGGCAAAGTGTGTGTCCCCATCCGCGTGAGTGATGCAGAAGCCTTCAACCCTGAGCAAGTGATTACTGTGCAACAACTACTGGGAGAACTGAGCAATACTGTGACCAAGGTATTGTGTTGGCTTTTTCCATGTGCTGTGAACCTGGTGGTACATGAGTGCTGCCATGTGTTGGGTGCGATGTTACAAAATGTTACACTGATGCATAATGAATCAACAAGGAAAAATTACACCCAAATACCATACACAATTGTGTGCGCCATGTTGTCTGCATACACACACTGCTGCTCTTTCTGCACCACCACGATGCACTGCCAAACATCAAGAGTGCTCCCCATACACAACCCCACAGCAACAAGAGCCCTGGCGGTCAACGCGCATGGCAGAGGCGGTTGAGACGTTTGAGGAAGAGTTCCTCAACGCATTGACTGCACAAAACAAGTCTACCCTGACAGACAAGGCACGCCAGGCGGCAAATCAGCCCACACTGGCGTGGTGAGGGTTTACAATGCGTCCTGCTGTGGGCGACACGTGGGCAGGCATCCCATGGTTTTTGCTTGTTCGACTCGTGGGGATGGCTGCTGCTCTGGCACTGACGTTTCTGCTGGTGGTGCTGGGATTTGCTCTTGGGATGCTACTGCTGTGCTGTTGTTGTGTGCTGTGGCAACTTGCTGCATTGCTTTCCTGATGGTGACGAAATGGTGACGAAATTGTGCCACGAGGTCGAGTAAACAATGCCATTGTGCCACAACAATATATTCGTTCGTGTCGACACGCACCATGCTTCTGGCTCCCCCAACAATGCAAAGTCAGAACAGCATGTCTGCTTGACCAGTGGGTGTTGCTGCACAAACTCAACGATGCTGTTCATATTGTTGTTTGATGCATATGCTGAATGTGTGGTTTCTTGGGTGCTTGTTGAAAAACACAAAGCGGTCTACACGTCCAGGTCTGATGCTCAGCCCCTCGTCCCACCATACTCCCACCAACACGCAGCACACCCTCCACAGACACTCACAGCAACACATCCACAGCAACACATTCAGAGCAACACATTCAGAGCAACACACACAACACAACCCAAACACCCACCCTCAGGGTCTCCACCACTCCCCTACCTGGGACTGGATAAAGTTGTGGCCATGTTCACCGAATTTACGATTTGACAAAAACCCAAAAAGCTTGACACTGCCATCAGATACACCAGTCATTCGCACTTGATCACGATGCAGACCACTATGCAGAAGACTTTTGTGGGCAGCACCGCATCGCTGCGTGGTGCTCGTGCACCCAACACCACTGCTACTCGCGGCATGGTGCTCGTGCGTGCTCAGCAGCAACAGGACAATGTACGTGTTGGCGTTTAGGTGCATTATTGCGTTGCAGGACACCGCAAGGGCTCAGATCTCGCCGACACATGTTTTATCTCGTCCTCAGGTGGTGGACAGGCGTGCTGCCCTCGGCCTGATGGCCGCTGCAGTGGTGGGTGCTCGCGTTGCACCTGCAGAGGCTGCATACGGCGATGCTGCACGTGTGTTTGCAGGCAAAGTGACAAACCAGTCAGGTACGTGCAACAGATCACATCATGGGTAGGCAGGTATACCGTCAACACGCACACCTCAAACACCCATCACTCCAGGTTTTGTGCCCTATGCTGGTGAGGGCTATGCAATTTTGCTGCCCAGCAAGTGGAACCCATCCAAGGAGAAGGACTTTGCCGGTGTTGACCTCCGCTACGAGGACAACTTTGATGCTGTCAACAACGTGGTGGTGATCAAGAAAAAGTCCGACAAGGGCTCAATCACTGACTATGGCTCTGCCGACAAGTTTTTGACCGACAACGCCTACCTCTTTGGTGACCAGTCGTACAAGGGCGAGACCATCTCCGAGGGTGGCTTTGCACCAGGCAAGGTGTCTGCTGCCTCCTTGCTCGATGTCAAGGAAAACGTGGACAAGAATGGGAAAAAGTACTACGAGTATGAGCTGCTTGTCCGCACTGGTACGGTTGTGTGTGGGGGGGGGGTTGGTGAATGTGTTTTTTCCTGTGAACGGTGATCTCATCACTCTCGGCATGACTATTCTTTCCTCTTACACACCACCTATTCCCAATCCCCACCACAGCCGATGGTGATGAGGGAGGCCGACACCAGCTGATCAAGGCAGCCGTCAACGGTGGCTACCTGTACATCTGCAAGGTGCAGATTGGAGACAAGCGTTGGTTCAAGGGCGCCAAGAAGGAGGCAGAGGGTGCCATTGGTTCTTTCACTGTCGTGTAAGCAGATGGTGCACGCGGCATGTGTTGCGCGGGTTGCTGGCGATTTTGCGATGTTTTTCTGCACAGTGTTGGTCACACGAGGAACGAGGGTGCTGTGCGGGCTCGAAACAATGTCAGTGGTCCTAGCGCGGGCTGTCGTTGTATTTGTGTGCCGTTTTATGTCGTCTGTAAAAAGGGGAAAAACTGGAAAGAAAAACAGGGCCCAAAGAAAAGTTTTTTTTCCTTACCCCTCTCCCTTCTCTTCTCTCTTTCCTCTCCCTCCTTATCTCTCCTCTCCCTCTTCCTCTCTCTCTTTCCTGTCTCCCTCTCCCTCTCCCTGTGTGCATGTGTGTTGATGGTGTGTGCACGTGTGTTGATGGTGTGTGCATGTGTTTTGATGGTTTGTGCATGCATGTTGATGGTGTGTGCATGCGTGTTGATGGTGTGCATGTGCGTTGATGGTACGTGTACATGTGTGTTGAGGATTTACATAAATGCACCAGCCAAGGCCAAAAGAAAAAATTGAGAAAGGCCCCTTCTGAACGGGGAGTGCATGCGATGGAGAGAAAAAAACGTGGCGCACAGAAAAAACAAATTCACAAAAAGGGTACAACACATCATCATCATAAGCATTGTTGCAGCAGCTGAAAACATCAAGTACTTCCGCAGCGTCGTCAAGGTGTTGCTGTCGCTTTGTCATCCTGTTTCTCTTGCTACTGTGGGATTTGCTCATCATCTGCACTTGATGCCACCGCCGCCGCAGCTGCTGCAGCAGCCATGTCCTGTGCACTGGGCGCGGGCTGTTGTGATTCAGCGCTTGCTGTTTCCGCTGCGTGTTCCTTGTATTGCGCTTGTGCACCCTGCTCCTGCTTGTTGGGTTGGCTGGTACTCTTTGCCTCTGTGGCGGTCGCTGTTTTGTTGGTCTGGTCGCTGCTGTTCTTCGTCACCTGCCCCTTCCCCCCCCCCCTTGATGGGGGTGGATTGACACCGTCCACACGATATGCCATTTCGTCCTTCAACTCCTCCATCAACGTTGCAGCCACGGCACTTGCATTCTTATCAACCTTGCGCACAAAGAGCGCGCATGAAACCTCCAACGGGGCGTATTCGGGCGCCGTCGCTGCTGCCTCACATACGCCCTCCTGCAGCAGGTCAACATCCACAAGCCCACGCTGTGCGCTGTACACCGTCGCCCACAAATCTCCTGGGGGTTCACAGTTGACCGTTCGCGCATACTGCATCATGCCCTGATTAACTTCCTCGGCATAAAACGTGCGCGGCCGCCCCTCTTCGTTTTTCACAGACCAATCCACATAGGTGGAACCCCTGGCACACGAAGTCAGGTGCACCAAATTGTGTACTGCAAGCATGGTGGGAATATAGTGCTCAATGTTGCTGCAGTGGCTGAGGCAATGTTGCTCGAATGCAGCATCCACTTGGCGCTCATGGACGACCACCGATGCCACTTGGCGGGTCATGGTGATCCAGTGGCTCGTTTTGCGCCACAGCTCCTTGGGCGAAAGCTCTGGCTTCCATCGCCAATACGATATGGAATCCTGTGGAAGGTGTGTATTTTCTTGTGTATGCAATGACCAATAACACATAAACACTACATACCTCGTCGCGGTTGGCAAGTGGGGGGCATGCATCAATGCGGGCACGTGGTTCATGCACCACCTGCATATACACCATGGCTGCTGGGTACAATGGCAAATGACTCTCTGACAAAAACACAAAGCGGCTGTTCAAACTCCACTGAAGGGCTTCTCGAAGGAGAAAGCGCTCCACGGTGACCAATGTGTGGCTGATGCGCACGCTGGGGATACGCTGGGTGATGCGGCGCCCAAACAGCAGCGACCCGGGGGCGTATTCTTGGAAATCGGGGGGCGTGTGGGAGTAGATGGTGTACAGTTGTTGGCGAAACAACGCGGGGGTGGCTGGGTCGTTGGTGAGCGCGCGGCAGGAGGTGGCGAGCTCGTCGAGCAGCAGTTGGTTGGTGTGAAAGGGACCCAGCTGCGACGTGGCGTGCTGCTCTCCAAAGGCGTTGGGGACAGTCCGCTGCTGATGGGGTGGGTGGGTGGTGTTGGTGGCCATGCAGCTTGCGGTGATGGACAACGCGGGGAGCTTGCCGTTGACTGTGGAGAGCCACACACGCCATGCATCGTTGAGAACCAGGTCGGCCGTGGTGAGGAAGAGCAAGGCAACTTGAGGGACACCCAGCTGCAGGGCCAGCTGCCCACATGACTTGCGATGTGCCAGGGAATAGGCACGATGTAAACGGTCTGTTGTTTTGTTTTGTTGGGTGTCTGCTGCAGCGGGGATTGCTGCTAGCAACACAATCCATGCGATCACCGTGCAACAACGTGTGATGTGGATCATTGTAGTATTGGGGTAAGGGGGTAGTTGAATATGCAGGTGCGTACAAGGCGGTGCTCGAGATTTCAAGTGTACAAGATGATTAAATGTACGAGTTGATCACAAACGATGGAGCACCCCGCTGCTACTCACGCATGTTTTGTTTGTGCAATACATATGGTTTGGCACAGGGTGATGGGGTGTCATGATTTTGTACACTTGTGTTTTATATACACAGCGTTTTATAAACACAGCTCGTGTGCAATCACACACGTCCTTTCATGTTGCAGCATCTTGCACAGCATCTTGCACGGCGTGGGGTTAGAGAGAGCATTGCTGTGCGAGCCATGTCAACCAGCATCAAGGCCATCGCAGATTCAGGTAGCTGACGTGGTGCTGTAATTATTGTAACCATACACACCCTTATTATTGCAACAACACACCACACAATCACCTCAAAGATGTGTGCATCGTGGGTGCTGCACGCACGCCCATGGGCTCGTTCCAGGGCGCACTCTCGAGCTTGTCAGCCACCCAGTTGGGCGCTGCAGCCATCGCAGCAGCAGTGGAGAGAAGCCATGTAGAGCCATCTGCTGTGAATGAGGTGTTTATGGGCAACGTGATCAGCGCGGGGCTTGGGCAGGTAGGTTGTGGTGGTGCGTCATGCACAATGCATCATCCATCACACACCAGCACCACACAACCCCCCAGGCTCCAGCAACACAAGCCGCACTGCATGCAGGCTTGCCCACCAGTGTACCATGTACCCAAGTCAACAAGGTGTGTGCATCAGGTCTCAAAGCGGTGATGCTGGGCGCCGCTACCATCCAAACCCACCTCAACACTGTGGTCGTCGCTGGTGGCATGGAAAGCATGTCCAACATACCGTATTACCTACCTAAAGCGCGCTCGGGGTATCGCATGGGCCATGGGAGTATGCTCGACGGGATGATCCACGATGGGCTGTGGGATGCGTACAACAACATCCACATGGGAGAGTGTGCAGAGCGGTGTGCAGATACGTACAAAATCACACGTGCTGCGCAGGATGCACATGCGATAGAGTGTCACCGCAGGGCGTGTGCTGCTGCCGAGAGGAGTGCACGGGAGATTGTGCCTGTGACGGTGCCCCGGACACGTGGTGGGGATGTCACATGTGTAGACAACGACGAGCCTGTGCGCAAATTCGACCCTGCACGTGTACCACAGCTCAAACCTGCGTTTCGTGCAGCCAATGGCACCGTGACCGCTGCCAATGCGTCGGTGATTGCTGATGGTGCAGCAGCCGTGGTGTTGATGAGCGGGCGAGAAGCGAAAAAGCGCCAAGCACACGTACTCGGGTGCATACGAGGGATGGCCGACGCCGCACAAGACCCTGTGCTGTTTCCCACGACACCGACATTGGCGGTGAACAAGCTGTTGGAACAAGCCGGTATAACAGTGTCTGATGTGGATTATTGGGAAATAAACGAGGCGTTTTCAGTGGTGGATTTGGTCAACCAGCAGCTCCTCGGGTTGGATCCCAGCAAGGTCAACGTGTTTGGTGGGGCAGTGGCACTGGGGCATCCGATTGGGGCCAGTGGTGCACGACTGCTGGTGACAATGCTCAACGTGCTCGAGGCGCACGATGCGCGGCGTGGGGTGGTGGCGATTTGCAATGGGGGAGGGGGGGCGAGCGCGGTGCTGGTGGAGTGCGTGCGGGGGGGGGAGGACGGTGGTGCAAAGCTTTGATGGAGGGTGTGTTGCATGGAGGGTGTTTGCATGGAGGGACACTGTACAACATGTAATGTGGGAAACATGTACAATACTGTAACGCTGGTAGCGCATTTGCTCTGGCAGAAGAAAAAAACACAACCCCGCCATTGTCATCAGCACACGCCTGTGTCAGCCTGACGCCACGGTGTTTGCAGTCGCCTCGACTACCGTGGCACGGGTGACTTGGGCAGGTGGGGGTGCTGACTTGGGGGCTGGCGCAGGCGCCACAATACCAAGCAGCAGATCCTTGTCCCCTGTCTTGACATCAAAAACATAGACAGCTTGCTTGGGGGTTGTCTTCTTGGGGGATGGTGGTGGACCTGATGGTTGGAATGGTTGGGGGATGTGTAGGGGTGATGGGTGGAACGGATAGGCAACAGGGGATGTGTAAGGGTGATGGTGGGGAAGGCATGGGTATAGGCAACCACCAATTAAATCGACAGGAACAAACATGCACACCACCTTCCACGCGCTTGGTGATGACGATGGAGCTGTCATCTGGCACGACAAGGCTACCAGTGGCATGGCATGGGTGGAGGATGATGAGCATTCCAACAAGCACACAGACTGCCAGTGCACGCATGATGTTCTGCATAGCGTCGAATCAAATGCTCGAGACAATGTTACAAGACAAAATGTGATACTTGTACAAATGAAAAGCAAGGGGAGAACACACCAATGGAGAGCACACAAGGGGGTCCTCAATGGCAGCAATCACAGCTCCCAACGGCTTCAGTTTTGCTTGCATAGCAGAAATCAACAGCATCCTCACCACCATTCCATGGCCCGTCGTGCGCCACACACACAGCACTGTGGTTGGGAGGTTTGGTGAGAGGTGAGCACACACACACCAAGGAGCACACACACACCAACTACACCTCATGGTGCCAGGGAAGAGGTCGGTGACGCTCCACACTGGCTGCAGTTCCCCAGTCATGTTGTACACCGTCATGGAGATGGGCATATCGATGACGTTGGGAAGCAGAATTTCACAGCTCTTCGGTGGAAACACACGCCTCTCAAGTTGGTGACCGTTTGCTGAGACAACGACCATGTAGGCAAATTCACCCTGGTTGCTGAAGGGAAAGCCTGTATGTGTCATGCCCAGCGATGGTGTCATGGGTGGTTGGGCCATGCACGTTGCAGCGAGGAGGACAAGGATGATGGTGCATGGGAAGCGCATGGTGATTTTTTTGGTTGTATGGATGGGTGTGTGGGTGATTATTGAGATGGATATAAACCGGTTTCAACCCACCAGAGGAATGCTCACACCACCTACACAGCACTTACTCTCATCTCCCGACCATATTCTTATTCGTCCAGAACACCTCGATTGTTTTTATTTATTGTTGACCTGAAAACATTCGACGATTACACTAATGATCGTTGATTTACATCAGCAACGATCGTGAACACCCGACTGGTCGCGATCACCGACTGGTGCGTGCCACCACAATAACCGCTGCAACGCGTTGTATACATGTATTTTTGCGCACGAAAGTTCATTAATACAGTACAGTCCAGTGCAGCACAGTCCAACCCATCCAACCCAAACACAAAAACCACAACATTGCTGCACTCCCATCGCCCAACGACGACCATTTACACAACCGCGTTCATGAGACCAAACCATTGCCTCATGCTAGCCTTGATGTGCATTGCCAGCACCATACCAACAAACCTCGCAGCACGCACACTGATGGAAGTACCAACAGGCAACGCAACACAGGTCAACCCAACCTCAACTGCCCACGGCTTTATTTTTTGGAACCAGGACTCGTACCCATATACGGTCAAGCTCTACAGCTGGGGAAATCTCATTGCTGATCAAGTCATAGAAGGAAATACATGTGTAAAGCTGTTGCGTGGTATGTGGCAGTATTCAGTGGTGTACATGCACTGTGCCTTGGTGTGCAATTGGTCTACCTCTCTGGTCTACACCCAATCTTCCACACCTCAGATGACTGGTGGTTTGCTGACGTGTACGTGTACGACAACAACGGTAACGTACGGTATTACTGGCCCAACAACCCCAGCGGCATTGGCGGTGCCGTGTGCATACGTGGCAGCCGCTATAACATCGACCTGTGTCATCCACATTCTGCATCGTGGGATAACAATCCCCCCATTGACCCCCCGTGTGCAAACAGTTGAGATTAGGCGCCAGTTGTTTGTTTGTGTGCTTGGTTGAGGTGCTGTACAACTGAGTGGTTGTGCAACAAAAAAGGTGACAATGTTGTATATGTAACACAATGAAAAAGACAACGTGATAATAGGGAAAGTGACGAGTCATCCTGGATGAGAGGGGAACCAGCGTCGAGGGGTTGAGGAAAGCATTTGTGTGCCTATAAGCTGATATACACTGCATGTGCTGCCTGGTAACAGCAGCCCCTACGGTGCCATACATGCAGACTACACACTGGTGGCAGGGGTGTGTATGGGGCTTTGTGAATGTACGATGGATGCGTTTTAAAGGTTGCCACAAGTGATGTATGCACGTATGAAGCATGCACAAGGGAATTATGACTGGCCTGCTGCGTGTTCCCGCCCAATTCCATTTCCAGAGCCCTGCACAACATGCAATTACGCGGAAATGTTCATGTACATCTGACATGGGCGCACCCTGCTGCTGTGCAGAGTCAACCCCAGATCTGCTTGGTTTTCATTATTGTGGGTTGCTCGTCATCATCGTCGTCATCAACGTCATCGTCAAGCTTGGGTGTCAGGTAGCGCACAGTCACGTCCGGTTGGTTTTTCTTGCCTGCCAGAGTCTTCTCTTCCACAACTCGGGGTGGTGGTGCAGTGGGGGGGGCTGCATTGGCAACCACTGTGTATTGTTGGTGTGCAGTTGTTGTACTTCGCAGCAGGTTGCAGTGCATCACACACACACAGACAGACACACACTCACTGAACAACGCACCCATGGTGACCACAATGTCGGTGGGTTTATCTTTGGATGCGTTGGCGATGGGGAGGATGAGCGATGCCATGATCAGGCAAACCACCACCATCATCACACAGACGCGGCGCAGCATGTTGTTTATGACGCTTTTCAATACGGAGAAACAGGATACGCGTTTTGAGAGTAGTTCGTCAAAGATAATGTGTGCAGGGCCCACGTTTCTTGGGGTCAAAACATTTTGTCACGAAAACCACACACAAAATACATTGTTTGTCACGACCATATGTCATTATCATGTCTTCCACACGACATTGTGCGTCTGTACTGTTGCTATGGCTGTTTGTCATGATCCTGGGTGGAGCCATGGCAACCAACAAATCATCAATCCAACTCGCAGTCATTCCAGCAAAAGCGCTTCCCCCCACTGGACCCAACGTCATCAATGTTACAATAATCTCTTCTGAAGAACAACAACCTTCAAGCAAGCAAGACACCAAGAAATTCAACAACCTCAAGCAAGCAATGGGCTAGCGGCATGTTGTTGTTGTGCGTGCACGCTGCTGCGCACAGCAGCGTGCACCAGGCCACACACAGCCTGATGGCATTGTTGTATCAAGCCATCTGTTTTGTCTGCGTCAGCAATAATGCCCTCTGTTGTAAATGCCAAGACCCTGTTGTTTCCCCCCGTTGCAAGACTCACCACATGCAATGCAGCCTTGGTGTCTTGTCTCCGTTCCTCTTCTCGTGTGCAATCAAGCAGCGCGACACCATGTGCATCGACACTCATCGACATGGCACCTGGGTTGTAGTTGTGATCATGTCACCGGTGGATGACACCCCATCCTCAACATACACATACCACATACGCCACGCATGGCCACCCCTGCATCCATCAATGCAGCACATGCTGCGTTGACAGCACATGCAAGCACCGCCCCGTCGTCAAACAGCACATTGCATGTGACGTGTATCGCCGTGCGTGGAGCTGCATCAAGCAACACCACCGCCCGCAGCATATTCCGCAGAAACTGCTCCACTACCTCATGTTTGCTGTCAACACTGTGTCGGTCATGCCATTTGACTTCCAGCACTGCACTGTCGTGTCGTTGGTCTCGATGGCTGGCTGTCTTGGGGCCATGCACTGTTGCAAGCACCGCCGTATTGCCGTGCTGAAACCGTGCAGAACCGTCTGCATTGTGTACTAGTCTTGTGTCACATGCGAGCTGCCTGGTTGTGAGGGTGTTTGGTGTTGGAATTCGTTGTGCCAGATGTGATTGGGGCCCAATCTACTGTTTCAAACCTCGTTTTGCCTGCATCACGTCCGTCAAATCTGTCTATTGTGGATGCCATTGTGGATTGTTGTGGATTGAGGTCGTGGATTGAGGTTGTGTGAACAATGGCAGTGTTTGTGTTGGTTGAGGAAAAAACGAGGGCTGCTTGGCCATGTGTGGTGGAGTGGGCTGGAGTTGCTGACAGAAAGTGCAGCATACACTGATGGTGAGTGCACCCTGTCCATCACACGCCCTACACAGCAAACACCGTGTGCACCTGCCTGTGCACCACCCAGCTCCATGAGCCACCACCGTGACCGGCCAGAAAACATTAGGGGAAGGAAATTGCACTAACAACATAGTTTGTCAATACCCTGTCAATATAAGCTACACAACAAACACACCAGCAAAAACATCAGCTGGACATCAAGCACGTTCATCAGATTCCCATCATCCACACTTTTGTTTTTTGCATCCACGCACAATGATGGGTTTTGCAATGCTGGGCGCGGGACTTATTGTGCCAGATTGCTGGTTGCCCGTATTTAGGTGGGTGTGTTCCATCAGACCTATGATCAGGCTACATGATGGTCGACTCAAGCCACCACCACAACAGATCTCATGCAACAGAATGGCCATTGCTGGCAATATGGAGTCGCAGTGAGGCTCGTGCAACACCCTTATTGCCCACCATCAACGAGTATGCATTGGTGGGTCGTGTGATTGATATGTACCACTGCCCCCCACTCCCTCAACATGCACACACCAGGTTTGCACCAGACTGCAAGGCACATTGGGGTGACGATGGCTTGGACGCCATTCTCGCAGACCCACGTGTACGTGCAGTGGTCATTGCACTCCCTGCCCAGGCACAGCTGCAGATTGCAGCCAAAGCGCTGGCAGCTGGGAAGCACGTCTTGCAGGAAAAGCCCATTGGGGCCACCATGCAGGAGGCAGTTGACTTGCTGACGTTGTACAAGCAGCAATACAGCAGCAAGCTCATGTGGGGTGTTGCTGAAAATTAGTATGTGGGTTGGTGTACATGTTGAGGTTCAACTATTGTTGGGGTTGGCTACCATGTGTCAACTGTTGTTGGGGTTGGCTACTATGTGTCAAGTATTGTTGGGGTTGGCTACTATGTGTCATCTGTTGTTGGAGAATATACTTGTGTCAACACTTGTCAATGTGTACACAACACGGGTCAACACTTGTCTATGTGTACACAGTCGATCGGAAAACGTGTTTCTCAGGGCACGAGAAATTGTACAGGGCCTTGGGAAGATAATAAAGGTGGACCTCATTGCAGGTACGTTGTTGTCCTCATAGGAACTACATTGTTCTGTAAAGGTGGGAAAGGGCACAAGTGGTGTTGCGTGTATAAGAGTGCGCTACTAGTGGTGTTGTGCGTGTATTGAAGTGCATTGCCAGCAATGTTGTGTATATATATGGGCAATATATAGGAATACACATGGGTGTCGACACCTGCCTCAAAAATGGCTGTTGGCACCTGCTCCCCACCCCACGTCTCTACACAACAGACATGCCCATGTCACCTGCCAACAAGTATTTCACCAGTGAATGGCGTCGTGATCTTGCCGGCTTTCCTGGGGGGTATGTGACAGACTCTGGTGTTCACTACATTGCTGCCATGCGCACGATTGCAAAAACTGCAGGTGTGCTTGGGTGATGGGTTGTGGTGATGGGTTGTGGTGATGGGTTGTGGTGATGGGTTGTGGTGATGTGCTGGAATGACGATACTACACTATGCACACTATCCATCATTCCCTTATGTTCACATCATCGTCACAAATGTCAAACACTATACCCTCTCCAGGGTGTGGAGAAATTACAAAAGCATCGGGCTTTGCATTATCCACTACAGACCAATTACCACCACCAGACACACTGGTAGGCTATGCATTTTTCCAAGATGGCACGCCTGCAACAATCAGCTTTTCATTCAGTGCAGCACAGGTAGGCTGTGAAGGCAGTCATCCCGTGTGTACGCCCACAACACCCTGTTGATGCTCCTCCTATATACAACATACATGACCCTCTATATACTATGTGCTGTATACATGACCTCGTATATACCCCCACCTCCCATACACGCTCACCCCTTCCATATACTCCACCCTCCCCCCCCAACTCGCAGGTTCGCTTCAGCCTGTCATTTGTGGGCACCAAGGGGAGCCTTGAAGTGCAACGTGGAGGCTGGGGCATCAGCCGCGGCGAGTACACGTTGCAATACAAACGCGATACCGACAGCGGGCCTATAAAGGAACCATGCTCATTTTCAGGGTTTCCCAATGAAGTGGAGTCGTTTGCGGCTGCTGCCAAATTGCTTGAGACGGGGTTGTCGCCTTTAGAGGGGGAGGAGGTGCATTATAGGGTGAGCTGCGTGGAGGGGGCACGTGATCAGGCTGTGATTGAAGCAATGCTGACGAGTAGTAAAGAGGGGGGGAAACTGGTGGACGTGATGACGCTGTGACACACCTTTTGTCACCCCTTTTTGACACCCCTTTTGAGGGGCTGCATTACAGACGACCAACATGATCAAACATTGCTACAATGCATAGTATACCCACTCGATGTAATAATAGTAATCATCAATAACAACGCCAACGTCATTCATTCTTGCACATCGCTTGGGTGTATGCCGAGATCTGCGTCCCGCCCCAGTCGTGGGAGCACCGGCACACTGTCCTGCAGCAGGTCCCTCAGCCGGGCCCTCCAGTCACCCTCTGGAGGGGTGCCAGCAGCCACGTGGCCCCCTGAAAACGAACGTGCGCGTGCAGACAGCATGCGTGGGTCGAGCGTCATTGACCTGTGGTGATATAATTGGTGACATAATTGGTGGTAGGTGATGATATAATTGGTCATAGGTGATGACATAATTGGTGATAGGTGGTGATATAATTGGTGATAGGTGGTGACAGGTGACGATAGGTGGTGATAGGAGTGACAGGGATACAGTGTACAAAGCTTGCTGCAACACATCCCCACACATCAATACACATCAACAAACACACCTACCTTGTTTGCAATGGGTTGCCAGCCGACAAACGCCGAGGCAGGGTATCCGTACCTCCACTGTCCATCCCACTGCCGGCGATACCTACAGCCCCCAATCCACTCCCACCACCACCACTCCCACCACCAGTACTACGTGGTCCCATGCTGCGAGCAGCTGCTTCAGCAAGGAGTTCAATGTCAGACACTGCTTGTACAGCTTGGGCAAGCAGGCTGCGTGTATGCAGGCGGGCAGCGTCTCTAGATGCTTCTCCACTTGCTGTGAGGAATGCATCTGCCACACCCAGTGCCTGGCATTGAGAGGTGGCGTTTTTGAGTACAATACGTTTTTGAGTACAATATGTTGTTGTCAGATTTTTTGCTACTTTTCTTGTGTGTATGTTGTTGTTAGGTTGCCACACCCTCATGTACACACATACCCTCATGCACATACCCCCACCCACACACCCTCATGCACCCTTCCCCCACCCCACACAACCTATTACCTCTGCTGCACTCGCTGCACGCTGCTGCTCCTTGAGCCGCTGCAACAACGACAGCAACACCTCCCTAGCAGCCCCTGCCCTGTCCACCAACTCCCGACTGTGATCACGCAGCTCCTGGCAACACACAGTAGACGTATCCTGCACCTTGGTCAGACCCACAGAGGCCTGTCGGGCAGCCTGCTCCAATGCACCCACCTCCCCCAGCGCCACACTGCGTAAAAATTGAGCAGTGGCGGCACCCGTTTCCTGTACCATGCTTGCAAATATACCATCCTGTTTTGTGATGAGCTCAGCAGGGGTGCCATACTCTGCAGCACGGCCGGCATCCATGACAAGGATTTTGTCAGACGCAACAACTGTATGGAGCCGGTGGGCCACAGCGAGGAGGGTGCATGATGAAAATTCATCCGCAACTGTTTTTTGAACCAAGGCGTCTGTTTCGACATCCACATTGGCTGTTGCTTCATCGAGCACAAGCACCTGGGGGGGTGGGGGGTGTGCATTTGTGTTGTGGGGTGGGGTGTGCAGTGGTGTTGTGGGGTGGTTTGCAGTGGTGTTTTCCCATGGATGGTTTTTCATGAGGGTGTATGTATGAGGGTGTATAGTTTCTGTCTGTGTGAACAAAACGTTGCTGTACACAACACAAGCAAGGAGCACCACCGCCACCAGGGACCAACTCCAACACAGGGCATCCACCCCATCCAATACCTTGCTGCTCTTCAGCAGTGCACGTGCGAGTGCTAGGAGTTGCTTTTGTCCAGCTGACAGTGGTGACCCCCCTTCACCCAACACCATGTCCAATTGGCCTGTGGGGGGGGGGGGGGGGGCCAG
>VFQP010000759.1_pt1 | contig 53148 bp, 49 predicted proteins | sample 3512351 | NCBI WGS metagenome assembly VFQP01 (sample SAMN10412372, study PRJNA504923) | tailings metagenome | isolation source: Relicate 1 Philex TSF1 revegetated site | place: Philippines: Tuba, Benguet | collected 2017-08-29 | reverse complement strand
GGGCAGGACTGCCGCTGCAGGACATGGAGTTCGTGCAGTTCCATCCGACCGGGATCTATGGTGCGGGTGTTCTCATCACAGAAGGCGCGCGCGGCGAAGGCGGCTATCTCACCAACTCGCAGGGTGAGCGCTTCATGGAGCGCTACGCCCCGCACGCGAAGGATCTCGCCTCACGCGATGTCGTCTCGCGCTCGATGACGATCGAGATCCGGGAAGGCCGTGGAGTCGGCGGCGACAACGATCATATCTATCTGCACCTCGATCATCTCGACCCGAAGATTCTCGCCGAGCGCCTGCCCGGAATCACAGAGAGCGCGAAGGTGTTCGCGGGCGTCGATCTCACGCGCCAGCCGATCCCGGTGCTGCCGACCGTTCACTACAACATGGGCGGCATCCCGACGAACTATCACGGCGAAGTGCTGACCTTGAGGGGCGGCAATCCGGATCACGTCGTTCCGGGATTGATGGCCATCGGCGAAGCCGCGTGCGTCTCGGTGCACGGCGCGAACCGCCTCGGCTCGAACTCCCTGATCGACCTCGTCGTGTTCGGACGTGCGGCTGCGCTCCGTTGCCAGTCTTCGATCGAGAAGGGGAGTTCGCAGCCCGACTTCCACAAGGGAGCAACAGAGGCGGCGCTAGCGCGGCTCGATCGCTACCGTTACGCGAAGGGCAAGGAGCCGACGGCTTCGCTCCGCCTCAAGATGCAGAAGGTCATGCAGGCCAACTGCGCTGTGTTCCGCGATGGCCCCGTCCTTCGGGAGGGCGTCAAGAAGATCACCGAGATCTGGAAACAGACGCGCGACATCGGTGTCACGGACCGCTCGCTGATCTGGAACTCGGACCTCATCGAAACGCTCGAGTACGACAATCTGATTTCGCAGGCGGCGGTGACTGTGGTCGGTGCCGAGAACCGCAAAGAGAGCCGCGGGGCGCATGCGCGCGAAGACTATCCCAACCGCGACGATGCCAACTGGATGAAGCACACGCTGGCATTTGCGGACTACGAAACGCAGTCGGTCAGGCTGGATTCCAGGCCCGTGCACACCCACACGCTGACCAACGAAATTGCCTACATCGAGCCTAAGGCCCGGGTGTACTGAGCCGGCGCAGGCCAGTCTTTTGCAGGCTCCCTCAAAGCCGCCGCCTTCTCGACAGAGTGGTATGATGAAAGCGAGTGGGGGCGGAAATCTCCGCTTGCCACGGGCGACGGCAACGTAAATGTTGTTGCCTCTTTCGGCGGCGCCGTCTGCGCAAAAGTGAGCAGTCGAACTTTGGCTAAAGATACCGGACACCCGGCGCCCGACGACAGCGATTCTAGAATCGCCCCTGATCCGTTCGCTGCCGTTCTGCCGGCCATTGCGGCGCTCGGGACCATTTCGTCCATTGCCACCATCAATTGGGCCGCCCGCGAGCGCACTGCCGACCGCATGCGTCCGAAACGCAAGGCCGTGACGGCTCTGCGGGAGCTCGAAACCTGCTGCCTGCATTTGAGCGAGATCTTCCGCCGCTTCCAACGCAATCCCAAACTTTTCGCCGGAGAAGGCGCGCAAGGCGGCACGCCTCTCAAATTCGGCGTGCATGGACCGCGCGTCGGGCCTGACGCCGCGAAGATCTATCAGCAGGCGATCAACGACGTGGCCTCGATGCTGGTGCTGGCATCGCAGAGTGCATTCGAAGTCATGTGCGCTGTCGAAGACGGGACCGTGGAAGCGCCGGAAGAGTTGTTCTTCGGCTTCGGCGAATGCCAGGACCGCCTCAACAAGCTGATCCAGAACCGCGCGACGCTCAAGGCTTCTGTGGACACGGGCGCGGAAGTCGCCGACCGACTCGCTTCTCTCGTGCGCGAACTCAAGAAGTACCGGACCGATTAAACCCGGGCGCTGCCGAGTTCGTCGAACAGGATCGAGAACGTCGAACCCTTGCCGACGGCGCTGGAGATTCTGAGCTCACCGCGGTGACGGATGACGATGTGCTTCACAATAGCGAGGCCGAGGCCGGTGCCGCCCTTCTCGCGGCTTGCGGCGGCGTTGGCGCGATAGAAGCGCTCAGTCAGACGCGGGAGGTGCTCGGGTGCGATGCCGGGACCGTCGTCCGCCACCGCTACGAGCGCGCGCGGTTGAGGCGGCGATCCATCCATCACACGTGAGATCGCGATTTCTACGCGTCCCCCTTCGCGGCCGTATTTGATCGCGTTGTGGACGAGGTTCTGAATGACCTGCACGATTTCATCGCGATCGCCGCGAATACGGATGGGGGTGTCGCTTTTCGTGACCACGACCTTCATCTTATTGGCTGCCGCGAGCGGATCAAGCGCCTGGGCGACGTATGCAGCGACCTCGTTCAGATCGAGAATGCCGCGCGGCGGCAAATGCACCCGCATCTCGACGCGACTCAACGACAACAGATCGTCGATCAGGCGCGTCATGCGCGTGGCCTGGCTCGACATGATGCCGAGAAAGCGCTGGCGCGCTTCGGGATCATCGCGCGCCGGCCCCTGAAGCGTTTCCACGAACCCGCGCAAAGAGGCGAGCGGCGTGCGAAGCTCATGGCTCGCGTTGGCGATGAAGTCGGCGCGCATTTGCGCAAGTTTGTCTTGCTCGGTCAGATCGCGGAAGGAGATGATCAGGAGCGGCAGGCCGCGGCGGCCTTCGCGCCCACCCAGCCGGGACACGGTTGCGGAGACGCGCCGTTCTACGGGAACGCGCTCGAAGAGATCGACCACGGCGGCCTCGTTGGATACCACCGCTTTTTCGATGGCATCGTTCAGCTCGGGATTGCGTGAGAGCTGGCTCAGCGGCTGCCCCACGCGAACCTTCGGAAACATCTCTTCGAGCCGGGCATTGAAATGCATGATGTTGAAGTTGTGATCGAGCGCAGCGGCTGCATCGGGCACGGCATCCAGCAGCAGGCGCCAGCTTTCGCCGTCCCGATCACCTCCGCCATGCCGGGGAGAGTCCGGATCCCGGAAGCGCGACGACCCATCTTCGTCCTCGACGCCGCCCGATCCCTGACTGGCGATGATCATCGCCATCGCAATGAAGCTCGCAGCAAACAGCCATCCCGGAAGGCCTCCCGCCAGCGTCAGAATTGCAACGACGGCGGCCGCAAATATGAGCGCGCGCGCGTGGCGGCGCAGCCGGAACTGCATTGGCTGCAGCGCCGACAGGACACGATCTAAAAAGGTTCTGATCGCTGCCGGGAAGCGAGCGGGCAGCCTGGGTTCCGTCATGGGACCCCATATTGCCTCTATCTCGGCCGGTGTCTCAACCCTCACGGCGCACCGTTCCGGTCGGTTCGAGTTTCATGGTATCCAACCTGGGACCCTCCCGGCTTCTTCTCCGGCCGCCAGATAAACAACACTTGTGTGACAGTTCATCGGGGGTGGATGGGTCTCGTGACGCGGTAAAGAGGATCGAGGCTCGCATGGGCAAAGGGAAAAACGGTAAGGCCGAGCAGCGGGGCAAGCCGGCCTCCGGCGACGACAACGCCGCGCTGGCGTCCTTCAATCTCGACGATCCGGTCTTTCCGCCTGAGCTCGAAGAGCGCGCCCTCAAATCGGGCGGGTATCCTTATGACGAAAAGCTCAAGCGGAAGCCCTACGAGGAAGACCTGCTCGCCCTGCAGCTCCAGTTGATCAAGTTGCAGGATCATGTCGAAGCCAGCGGGGAGCGCGTCGTCGTCGTCTTCGAAGGCCGGGACACGTCCGGCAAGGGTGGCTGCATCTCGCGCATTCTCGAGCGCATCAACCCTCGCCATTCGCGCTCCGTTGCGCTCTCGAAGCCGACGGAGGCCGAGCGCGGCCAATGGTATTTTCAGCGCTACATCAGCCATTTGCCGACGAAAGGCGACATGGTTCTGTTCGACCGCAGCTGGTACAACCGGGCCGGCGTCGAGCGCGTGATGGGCTTCTGCACGGAGGACGAGGTTGCACGCTTCCTGCGCGACGCGCCCGAATTCGAGGGGCTGCTGGTTCGCGACAATATCCGCTTTTTCAAGATCTATCTGACGGTCGGCCGGGAGATGCAACTCAAGCGCTTCCACGAGCGCCGGCATGATCCATTCAAGCAATGGAAAGTGACCGAGATCGACCTCGCGGCCATCGGCAAATACGACGACTACTCACGCGCGGAAGCCGACATGCTGCGCTTCACGCACACGGCAACGAGCCCGTGGACCGTGATCAATGCCAACGATCAGCGGCGCGCGAGGCTCGAGGCGATGCGGGTCATTCTCGGGGCGCTCGACTATCCCGGCAAGGACCCGAAATCCATCGGCGCGATCGATCCCAAGCTCACGATGAGCGGGGCAGGATACCTGGAGCACCTCAACAGCACGTCCGAAAAGGACAAGACCGCCCGCGGCTGAGAGGCCGGGAGCGGTCTGCGCTTGATGCGGTGGCGGACGGACTGTTCGGATTCACGTGAAAATCAAGGAAACCGGCAGCCCGCTGTCAGGAAGCCATAGAGCCATGCCGTTGCCGCGCCGAACCCGGCAGCCGCAAGGAGCACGGGCCAGATCAAATTGACGTCGTTGCCGAAGAACAGCGGCTCGTTGCGGATCAGGGGAAGCACGATCAATACGCCGATCACCGCGGGGCCGATCAGCCCCAGGATCGTTCCGCGCAGTGTCATCGAGCCCTTCGGCGGATTGCCGAGGATGAGCGCGAACACCGCGCCCCAAACGCCACCCCAAACCGCGTCCGTCAGGATCTGCGGGTAGCCCGTCAGCAGCGACGGCTCCATCGACCAAGGTACACGCGTCGAATAGCCGGCATTGTAGAGCCATAGGCTGATCGCTTCGTGGGCGGTCAGCAGCGCGATGGCTCCCGCGATGAACCCGAGCAACAGGCTCTTGAGTGAAGCTCCCTCCATTTCGTCTCTCCCTTCCTTGGTTGATGCGCCCCCGCGCTTGATTTTTGGGCAGTATCGACCGGTTCGGGCGGGAAGCAAAGGCTGGATCGGCGGGCTAAAGCGGAATTCCGTCGACCGACTGTTTCTCCATGTACGTGTGAATACTCTATTCTTCAACCTTTGATTGATATCCTTTGTCCTATCAATCATTGAGGGTTTCGCCATGCCCACCGTCGCCGTGGAGCGCTTGCCTGTCGCGACCTGGGGTCTCGGCGTCTTTGGCTTCGATCATCTGCAGATCGTTTTCCGCAGTGCTCCGGATTGGGCGCGCACCAGGCAGGAGGACTGGTTCGTTATCGAGGGATTGCGAGAGGTGGAGGGCGGGGGCGTGCGGCTTGCCGTGGAAGGCTGGGATGGCGGCACGACACTGTCGGAAGCCAACGGCGGCCTCGTCGGAGAGGACCTCACGGAAAGGATCGGGACAAGCGAAAGCAGAGGCGCCCGTGTGGTCGCGGCAGATGGGGACGCCATCTTGCTGTGGTCGACCCTCGCGGCCTACGCCGCCGACATCGAGACGCAGCGATTTCCCTACATCCCCCTTTCGATGCCCGACTCCCCTATCCCCATCGTCAATTCATCATCTCTCGTAGCCTCTCTGCTGCACCACGCGGGAATACGCATCGAGGAGGCGTTGCCGGCCGGCCTGCGCTTCTCGCCCGGCATGGCCACTCTGCTTGGAACTTCGCGAGACGATGTGCTTGCCGCGTCGGATGGGTTCACAACGCTTATCGGGGGCGGCGGCGACGACCGTCTCACCGGAGGAAGCAGCCGGATCGACAAACTCTACGGCGGCAACGGGAACGACGTGATCCGCTGGTCGCCGGGCTTCAATGTCGTGCACGGTGGGCAGCCGGGAACCCCGTATCAGCTCGATGGTTTCGACGCCGTCGACTACACCGGCGGGGGCACGATCCGCCTCGAGGCGCCGTCCAATCCGCAGCCACATCGGAGGCCGGAATTCATCGCGTATTTTCGCGATGGCCAGGATCATCTCTATTCTATCGAACACCTCATCTGGGACGGAGAGGGCGACCGCATCATCATTGGGCCGGGTGTCGGGCTCGCGCCTGCTCCACTGAAGCTCACCTTCTCAGGCGGCTCGGGCATAATCGATCTGTCGGACTCCGACGGCGGCTTCGATATTTCGACGGGCGTGGACCACAGCCTCAGGGTGACCGGCTCCGGCCAAATCCCGGGGGCGGCGGGACTTGATGCTTCAGGTGTCGCGGTCGTGGTTGCCTCGCCCTTCCCAGATCGCTTCGTGATTACGGACCCTGCCGTGTCGCTCTCGATTGAGGCGGCATCTTCAAAAGACCGGATCGTGCTTCCGTGGACGCCGACGCGGCTCGCGGCACATTACGACCCTGGACGGCAAGAGGCGGTGATCAGGCTGGGATCCAGCAACGGCGAGGATGTGGAAGTGCGCGTGCGCGGCTACCGCGCGGGCGATCTCGGAGTGGACGTTTCCCGGCCTCTCGTTCTGGTGCCCGAGTGGGACGGAGCGACCCTTCGAACCGAACCGCTGCCCACCGCGCCAGACCTTATCGTTTCGGCTGGCGCAATGCGTTTCGATCATTTGCCGTCTCTCAGTCTTGCCGAATTCGGCACATTGTCCGCGCAGGATTTGGAGTTGAGCCTATCGGCATCTTTAAATCTGCTCGGGATCGAATAGGCTGCTCACGCTGTCACGCGCGGGGCTCGATGTTTCAGTTGCGACATAGCGCGGGGTTCGTAGGGTTGTGCGCGATTTTCGCGGCTATCCCCGCGCTGTCGGAGGAATGCGCGACCGAAGCCGGCTCCTCTCATCACGTGCAGCGCGTGATCGACGGCGAAACACTCCTTCTCGACGACGGCCGTGAAGTCCGTCTCGTCGGAGCCCTCGCGCCGGAGCAGCGCCGATCGGCCGATGCGCTCAGGGTGCTGGTTGCAGACCGTTTAGTGGCTCTTCGTTACGACGGGCGCCAGCGAGACCGCTACGGGCACCTGCTCGCTCAAGTGTACGCCGCTTCGCCGGACGGTCCGCCGCTATGGGTCCAGAAGCAGCTCATAGACGATGGGCACGCCCTCGCATACGCGCTGCCCGGAAATACCGGCTGCATTCGCCTTCTCGTCGCGGCCGAGGATCAAGCGCGGCAGTTGCGCCGCGGATTGTGGCAAAGCGGCCTCTACCAAATTCACGATGCCGATGACGTCGCCGCCCTCTCGCGGATGCAAGGTCATTTCGTACTCGTCGAGGGCCGCGTGACGGAAGTCTCGCGCCGCCAAAAGACGACTTACATCAACTTCGGTGCTGACTGGCGGCGCGATTTTACCGCAAGCCTTGCCACGTCGATCCTCGACGAGGATGGAGGAGCTGAGCGTGTTGATGCGCTTGCGGGCAAGCGGGTGCGCGTGCGCGGCTGGATCGAACGACGCAACGGGCCGCTCATATCGCTGAATGCGGTCGATGAAATCGAGATACTCGACGCGGAAGGTCCAGCCAGCGGAACCCAGCTCTCGCGCGGTGAGAAAAACGAAACGGGGCCGCGCTGATATCCAGCGCAGCCCCGTTTCAATGGGTTCGAAAGCGAAGAGCTTATGCTGCCTTCATGTCGGCGTCGGAATCGGCGCCTTCGGCCACACGGCGGCCACGTGCGCTCTTCGAGAGCACGTCCGTGATACGCTGAACGGCGCCACGCTCGTCAAGCTTCTCGACAGCCGCGATCTCACGCGCCATGCGATCCAGCGCGTCCTCGTAAAGCTGACGCTCGGAGTAGGACTGCTCAGGCTGCGCTTCCGAGCGGTAGAGATCGCGTACCACCTCAGCGATCGAGATGAGATCGCCCGAATTGATCTTGGCGACGTACTCCTGAGCGCGGCGGCTCCACATAGTGCGCTTCACGCGGGCGCGGCCTTTCAGCGTCTCCATTGCCTTCTTGACGACGCCGTCATCGGCGAGCTTGCGCATGCCGACGCTCTCAAGCTTGCCGGTGGGAACACGCAGCGTCAGCTTCTCCTTGTCGAAGGTGATGACGAAGAGCTCGAGCGACATGCCCGCGATCTCCTGCTCCTCGATGCCGACGATGCGGCCGACGCCATGGGCCGGATAGACGATGAATTCGTTGGTCTTGAAGCCGTGACGCTGGCTGACTGACTTCTTCTGAGCCGCGAGAATCTGCTGAGCAGCGGCGGTCTTCTGCGCGACGTCCTTCGGCGTTGACGGCTGAACGGGTGCCGTCAGCTTCTGGCCGCCGGTCTTGGCAAGCGCAGCAGCGGCACGCGCAGGCGTGACCGGAGTGTGAGCCGGACGGGCACCGGCGGCAACCGGCGCCTTCGGCGCGGCTGCGGGCACCTTCGGAGCAGACTGAGACTGAGCGGCGAGCGGCTTCGATGCAGGCTTCTTACCAGCGCTGGATGCGGTAGCCGCTTTCTTCATTTCAGGTCCTTTCACGACGGGTTTAGCAACGGGGGATTTCGCGACAGCAGGCTTTGCAGCCGGTGCCTTCGCAACGGGCGTCTTGACAGCGTTCGGCTTCTTGGCATGACTTGCGGCAACAACGGTCTTTTTCGCGCCAGGCTTAGCGGCAGCGGTCTTGGTCTTGGAAGGGCCGGAGGAAGCGGATTTCGGCGCGGGCTTGGCCGTCCGAGCCTTTGCAGTCGCCTTGTTCTTCTGAGCCATCGACTTCTCACTCTCTCGTATCACACATCTGCCCGACCCCCGGCTGGGTCGGTCTCGTCGGTCACCATCTGCACACGGGTGATCCCAAACCCGTCGGCCGCGCAGCCGTCAGCGCCAGAAACCTGGCACGCGTAAACCCGGTCCGCCGGCACTTACTTTTGCCGCCGTTCCAGGACCTCCCCGTTCATGTCGGGCTGCCAATCCGATAAAGCTACCCAGTTACCTATTCCCGGACGATAAGTCACAGTATTCAGACAGATACGGATGAGGGTCCGGCGCAACAACTCACCGCGACCTCAGGGGCTCGCGGCTACTGTGCTGCGTTGGTCCGTGCTCTGTTCCTGTTCGGTTCTAATTTGTCCGTGGATTACTTGTAACACAAATTTCATGAAAATTGAAGCGGCGGCCGGAATATAGGTGATCCAGCCCTTAAAGAACTTGATTAAGTCTTCGAATTGGAGCGGCGCGCAGAGGCCGAACGATGACTGTTCGAGTTGCAGTTGAATCTCAGTCGCCTTTGCCAGGCTCTGAAGAAAAATATTTATCGAACTTGTCCTGTTCATCCTTGTATTGCTCTGCCTCAGGCAAAGCAGGCTTCTTAGAAGTAATATTTGGCCATTTATCTGCGTATTCTCGGTTGACCTCGAGCCAACGCTCGAGACCCGGCTCAGTGTCGGGTTTGATGGCCTCAACAGGGCACTCGGGCTCGCAGACCCCGCAATCGATGCACTCGTCGGGGTGGATGACCAACATATTGTCACCCTCGTAGAAGCAATCGACGGGACACACCTCGACGCAATCGGTGTATTTGCACTTGATGCACTTTTCGTTGACGACGTAGGTCATAAGCGGGGTGTCCGGATCTTCGCGGTGTGCTCTTCAGCCTTGGGTCTGTGCCAAATGCCAGACACCATAGCAAGCCCCGCGACGTCACAGAGAAGTTCTTCGGACAGTTTCCTCAGGTCTTGCCCTTGAACTCGTCCATCACCCGGCGGTCGCGCTTGGTCGGACGGCCGGAGCCCGCAGCACGTTCGCCCCAGGACACCTGCTCGGGGGAATTTCGCTTGGGAGGGGGCGGGGTCAAATCCTCATAGAGCAACTGAGCTTCGCTCGCGGGGCCGCGCCGGGTGCCCAAACCCGCGACACGAAAGATGCGCACGGTCTTTTGCAAGCGTGAGGTGACGACGTCGCCGACCTTGACCGTCTGGCTGGCCTTGGCAGCTGTCACACGGTTCACCTTGATCTTGCCGTCCTCGACGGCGGTGGCCGCAATCGTGCGCGACTTGGCGATGCGGGCGAACCAAAGCCATTTGTCGAGACGCTGCGACGTCTCGACAGCCGGGCCGCCTGCCGCCGGCCTCGTCATGTGGAATTTTTCTCGCGGGCCTGCTTGGCCAGAGCATCGCGCAACGCTCCGAGCGACGCGAACGGCGAGTCCGGATCGACGCCGCCCTTCTTGGGCGGAGCGGCGGACCGCATCATCGGTGCTTGCCGATCCTCATGACGGCGGCGGTCATCGCGCCGGTCGTCACGGCGCCGCTCGCCGCCGTGGCCGGTCTCGCGGTGACGCTGCGGCCGAGGTCTGTTTCGATCGTTTTCGCGCGAATGGCGGTCGCGCCCTCTTTCGCGATGGGCCTGATTGCTGGCAGCCGCAGCTTCGGGTGCCGCGACGTTGGCCACTGCCGCCTCGCCTCCTGGTGCTGTCGGTGCCGCGGCTGGGACGACCGATGACTGTCCTTCGGGGCGCTTGCCATTGCCGCCGCCGCGACGACGATTGTTTTGCCGGTTCTCCCGGCCTTCGCGACGGCCTTCCTGACGGTCTCCTTCGCGGCGCGCCGGGCGCTCGTCGTTGCGGTGACGCCTCGGCCGCCAGATGTCGATCACGACGGTCTCGACCGCAGGCGCATCCGCGGCCGATTCCGCGGCTACCGGTTCGGCGCCTTCGGCCGGGGGAACCACTTCGGCAACTGCGGTCGGCGCATCGAGGGCCACGGCGGTGGCGGGTTCGCCGTCTGCCTTCACGGCATCGGCCGTCGGCTCGGGCGCGGCGGCCGGCGGCGCGGCAGGTGCTGTAACCGTTTTGCGATCCAGCCTGAACCCCAGCGACTTCAGCACGTTTCCAAGCTCGTCCGGCGAGCAGCCCAGGATGGACATCATTTCTGGCGTCACGGTGAAGCCGCCATCGCCTGTCGAACCCTTGGGCGGGGTCGTCGGGTTTTCGGCGTTCTGGCGCCAGGCGAGCAACGGCCGGATCAAATCGGCGAGGCGCTCCAAGATGTCGACACGCACGGCTCGCGGTCCGCAAACATGGAAGCCATAGGCGCTATAGAGGGCCTCCGGCACGGCCGCGTTGGCTGCCGCTGACGTGAGACCTGCGCGCGGAAGCTCCGGCAATGCGTCGAGCTGCAGGCCGTTGGCCTGAGCATACTTCAGCGACCAGAGGGTGGCCGCGAGCTCAGCGGGCGCCGGCTTGAGCAGGGTCGGAAAGTAGATGTTGAAAGCACCAAAACGCACCCCGTACTTGCGCAGTTGCGCGCGGGCTTCCTGATCGAGGTGCTTCATCATGTCGGCGACTTGCTCGCGCTTCAGCGAGCCGAAGCCTTCGGTGAGGCGGAACGCGATGCCGCGTGCCAGCCCCGATACGTCCTCCGCCTTGGCGATATCCACGAGCGGCTTCAAGCGCTCGCCGATGATCTCGTCGCGCCACGCTTCGAGACGCGCCTGGACCTTCTCGCGGTCGGGGCCCGAGAGGTGCTCATCCGCGAGCAGCACGACCTGCGGTTTCAGCGGATCGTCGCTTGCCTCAAACGTGGCGATCTGTTCGTCGCGCCACAGCACGAGACCGTTGCGGCTCAACTTGAACGCATCGACTTTGGCGGCGGCCACGCGGCGCGCGCGCATTCCAAGCTCGCGCGACAGCACATGTGCCGCGGCGCTGCGTGCCGCCTTGCCATGGATGCCTTCACCCTGCGCTTCGGGCGTGAAGCGGAAGCCGTGCAGGCGCCCGACAAAGTGGTTCTCGACGCGGATGGAGCCGTCCTCTGCGATCTCTGCGTTGAGCTCTTCCTTGTCGCGCAGACCCTTCATAAGCGCGCTCGTACGGCGGTCCACAAAGCGTTGCGTCAATTGCTCGTGGAGCGCGTCGGACAACGCGTCTTCGATCGCGCGCGTGCGGCCCTGCCAATGGACGGGATCCTTCAGCCAATCAACCCGGTTGGACACGAAGGTCCAGGTGCGGATGTGCGCGATGCGATTGGCGAGCGTGTCGATGTCGCCATCCGTGCGATCGGCAAACGCCACCTGCTTGGCAAACCAGTCCTCGGGCACCTGACCTTCCGGTCCCATCAAGTAACTGTACAGCGTGCCGACGAGTTCGGCGTGGTTCTGCGACGAGATCTTGCGGTAGTCCGGGATCTGGCACAGTTCCCAGAGGCGCATGACCGCTGCCGGGTTAGTTGCATAGCGCGTGATGTCGCGATCGTTCGCCAGGGTCTCGAGCGCGATCACGTCATCGGCCATGCGGGCGCGCGCGAGGCGCTGCTCGTTCGGCATCTCGCGCAAGCTATCGCGCAACCGGTCTAGCGTCGCGAAGTCTAGCCTGCGATTGCGCCACTGGAGAACTCGCACGTTGTCGAAGGTGTGCGTTTCCAGACGCTCCACGAGATCCGCTTCGAACGGCTCGCAGTTGCCGGTCACGCCGAAGGTGCCGTCGTTCATGTGGCGGCCGGCGCGGCCCGCGATCTGCCCGAGCTCGCCCGGCGTCAAATTGCGGAAGTTCTGTCCGTCGAACTTGCGATTGGCCGAGAAGGCCACATGGTCCACGTCGAGATTGAGGCCCATGCCGATGGCATCGGTGGCGACAAGGAAATCGACGTCTCCCGATTGATAGAGAGCGACCTGCGCGTTGCGCGTGCGCGGAGAGAGGGCTCCCAACACGACGGCCGTGCCGCCGCGCTGGCGGCGGATCAACTCGGCGATCGCATAGACTTCGTTCGCGGAGAACGCGACAACTGCCGAACGCGCGGGAAGACGCGTGATCTTTTTTTCACCTGCATACGAAAGCTGAGAGAGCCTCGGCCGCGAGATGAAGTTCGCACCGGGAATGAGGTCCTGGATCGTCTCGCGCATCGTCTGCGCGCCGAGCAGCAACGTCTCGGCACGTCCACGCGCGTGAAGCAGACGATCGGTGAAGACATGGCCACGCTCAGGATCGGCGGCTAGCTGAATCTCGTCGATGGCAAGGAAGTCCACGTCGACGTCGCGCGGCATCGCTTCGACAGTCGACACCCAGTAGCGCGCGCGCTCCGGCTTGATCTTTTCTTCGCCGGTGATGAGGGCGACTTTCTCCGTGCCCACACGAGCCGCGATCTTGTCGTAGACCTCGCGTGCCAGAAGGCGGAGCGGCAAGCCGATCATTCCGCTTTCGTGACCGAGCATGCGCTCGATCGCGAGGTGGGTCTTACCGGTGTTCGTTGGGCCGAGAACCGCGGTTACATTGCGAATGCGCGCTTCCAGATCGCTGGCCATACGCGAGATCTCCTGATGAATAGCCCCTGGCATTGCATTGGAGGGGATCGAGATCAAGCTTTTCGTGACATTCTACGCTCGGTCCTCGTTGCAAGACGTGCATGGCTCGCCAGGAAAATGGCGACGGCGTGGCGTCCACAGCGCCAAAAGCAAAAGGGCACTGCGACCGCATCGCAATGCCCTTGTAACTTGTCTCGCGTGCCTGCTGATCAGTCGACGGATGCGACCTGGCCCTGCGGAAGCTCGATATTAACGCGCTCGAGATCGATGCGCGCTTCCCCGGCTGCGGTCGGCACGGACGCCGACTGCGGCAACATGAGCTTGGCCGAGGGTACAATACGGAAGGCAATCTCGATGTTGTTCGAAGCCGCGAGCTGGCGCGTGTCCTCGGTCGGACGATAGCCGGCGATGGGCGTATATTTGACGCGGCAGACGACGGCCTTCTCGCCCGTGGTCGAACCAGGTACGGCTTCGTCGCGGGCATAGCGCAGATCGATGTCGAAGCGCTGCTTGCCGTCGAAAATCGGAACCTTGCGGCCGCACGGCGTCGGCGCGTCGCTGTGGGTCAGAACGAGGATCGCGCTCAGCGGATCGAGGACATTCTGAATGTGCGTGCGCGTGAGCGGCACCGTATCCGGCGCGTCTGCCATCGCGGGAAGCACGCTCAGGGTTTCAATGCCTTCCTGGCCGAAGCCCATGGCCACCGAGCCATTGCGCACGGAACTCTCGTAGTTAAAGCGGAAATCAGAAGGCTTGGGGGCCTTGGCCTTCACCTCGCCCGAGGAGTGCGTCACGCCCTTCCAGTGGAACACACCGAGGAGCGCGGAAATCTGCACATCCGTGTCGAGCGTGTACTTGGTGCGGCCGACGTTGGATTTGAAGCGGAAGGAGCCGAGATCAAACCCGTTGAGGGTGATCTTGTAGCTGGCGTCCACCCTCAGCGGCGAAACGCCAGGTGGCACCGGAGACGCGGTCGCGAGCGGCGACAGCGGCAGGAAGGCGGTAAGGGCTACCGTGCCCAAACCAATGACGCACGCTACAACGCGACGGGATACTTGGTACATGATCATACTCACCACCCGGCCCGCGTGACTCTCGCGAGAAGGGACATAAGCGGGTTTACGACTACTCTTCGTGGTCATGCATTCTGCCGCTGAAGGTTTAACAATTCCCTCTCGCGTGCGCCGGATTGGCACGCCGCTCGGCTTGCTTAATCCCCAGAACTTCTATTCCGTTCCGTCCCTCTATATTTCGTCGGTGTGCCCGCCGGGCCCACCCGGCCCGATGCCACGGCTTGACGTTGCAGAGGCGGCTCGCGTATAGAAAGCGCCAACGGTCCCGCCGATCCCGGTTTGCGGGGCCATTCTCATTGATTTTCCCCGTGATTTCGGGTCCGCCAGCGGGCGGGCGGTCGGTCGTGGGGCTCGACCGAGCAAGGATTTCTTCGATGACCAGGCGCTGTGAGTTGACGGGCAAACTGCCGCTCTCGGGCAATATCCGGAGCCACGCCGAGAACGCGACGCGGCGCAAGTTCCGCCCGAACCTCGTGAACGTGACGCTGATCAGCGAGACGCTGCAGCGGCAAGTCAAGCTGCGCATCACGGCCCACGCGCTCAAGTCCGTCGAGCACCGCGGCGGCCTCGATGCCTTCCTGGCCAAGGCCTCCAACGAGGACCTGTCGCCGGATTGCCTGAAGCTCAAGCGCGAGATCGCCAAGGCCAAGGCCGAAAAGGCTGCCTCGGCCGCTTAAGGTTTCCGCTTCTCTGAATCATCATGCGCGCGCCGGGTTACACCGCGCGCGCATTTTGCGTTTGTGGTCACGCCGCAGCCAGCTCGGCGAGGTCCAGCGGTTTGGTCGTCATGGCCAGCTCGCCGTCCGGCTTGCGCGGCCAATCTTCCTGCGGGCGGTCGCGATAAAGCTCGACACCATTCCCATCCGGGTCACGCAAGTAGATCGCTTCGCTGACGCCATGGTCGCTCGCGCCGTCGATCTCAACGCCCGCGGCCAGTACGCGACGCAGGGCATCCGCCAGCGCCGCGCGCGTCGGATAGAGAATGGCGACGTGATAGAGCCCGGTCGTGCCGCGCGGCGGGGGACCACCGCCGTAGCTCTCCCATGTGTTCAACCCGATGTGATGGTGATAACCGCCAGCCGAGACGAACGCGGCCTGGGTGCCGTATCTCTGCGTCAGCTCGAAGCCGAGGACGTCGCGGTAGAACGACAGGGCGCGTTCGATATCGGCGACCTTCAAGTGGACATGGCCGATCTTCGTGCCGGGATCGATTGGGGGATTGGCAGTCGACATGAACGCCTCCGTGCGTGTTCCAAACGCAGATAGGCGTTCGTCAGTTAGATTGCGATGGCGCCGCGCAATTGGGCAAGCTCGCTCGACATGCGGTTGGTCACGACCTCGCCTTGGTCGGCTAGGCTAGTCATCTCTTGCGCCACGACACCGAACCCGGCGCCGTGTTCCATGGCACGTGCGGCTTCAATGCGGGCGTTGAGCGCGAGCAGGCGCAGGGTCTTGAGGGTGATGCGGATGTCGGCTGCTGCACTATCGACTTTGTCGAGCGCCGAAGAACCCTGCGTCAAACGCTCGGCCAACCGCGAGAGCGCGCCTGCCTCCAGGATAATGCCGTCCAGAAAGGCCGGCTGGCCGGTCTCCGGATTGATGGTGGCCGAGGCGCCCCCGGTTTCATGCACGTAGAGGATCTTGCCGGAGTTATGCCGGATGCGGTAGCTCACCTGCCAATTGCCGCCCCGCGATAGGGCGTCGGCGACCGCTGCATCGACCTTGGGAAGGTCTTCCTGCAGGATCAGCGAAGCAAAGCCGGTGCGGTTGCGGATGAACGCATTTCCGTCATAGCCCGTCAGACGCGCAAATCCGTCCGACAGCCAAATCATCGCGTAGTCGTTGCTGTTGTGGCCGCGGTACATGAAGCCGTCGATGCGCACGCCGATGCTTCTCAGAAAATCGTCGGCAGAGAAGGCAGCCGCGTCTTGCGTGGTCACTGCGGTCACTCCGTTGGCCTTGCGAAGTCGGGCGCAAGTTGACCCGATTCGCGCGACCAATGGCACGCCCAAGATTGGACATCCCTGCGTTCCCGCTGCCTGGATATTGTGCAGTTCGTTAAGCCGTGCGGCCGGAAGCCCGCACCATCGCCCAGCCGGTCAGCACGATGAACGCCCCATACGCGAGATCGAGGATCAAAGCGGCAGGGGCAATGACACCCCATTGGTTTTGCATCGCCGCGACGGCAGTCAGCGCGACAGTCAGCAGTGCCGACACAATGAGATAGACGATGCCGATGATCTTGACGCCGTCACCTGCTTTCGCGAGCCAGGGTTCTGTTCCCTCCGGTGCCCATATCAAGCGATTGATCAAAGCCAATGTGGCGACCGCGAGAAGGCCGCCGACTATGGGGCTCATGTAGTAGATGTCCGAAAGCAGGAAGGCGACGCCGCGCGGCATTTCAGTAAGCGGTGGCGCTATGCGCGGAAGCACATGCTGGACGAAAGCGATCCAAAGCGGGGTGCCGAAAAAGCCGCCAATCACTCCGGCCGCAATATCAAGAGCTGTCCGCCCGGAGCTGTGACCGCGAACGCGCGCGGTGGCAAATCCAACGAGGGCACCGCCAAACAGAATGACAAAAAGAAATGTTGGATCGACCATCCTCGCTGCTCCGCAAGCTCAGCGTGACAAGAGCCTAGCAGGCTGCACCGTGGTCAACAGCGACAAATCGGATCGGGGCACGGCGATTTCCGGACGCCATGCCCCACGTTCCGTATGGCCGTCAGCGCGAGACCAAACTGACTATGAAGATGACCACCAACGCGCCAATGGTGGCGTTGATGATGTCTCCCAAGAGACCGCCTCCGATGTAGAGGCCGAGCCGCGGCAACAACCAGCCGGCGACCACTGCGCCGACGATGCCGAGGACGATATTACCCAGGAGGCCAAACCCGCCGCCCTTTACGATCTGGCCAGCAAGCCAGCCTGCAATTGCACCAATGATCAGCCAAATAATGATGCCTTCCAAAGCCATCTGTCGCTCCTCCAAGTTGGACCAACGCAGACCCGCGCTTCGAAAGCGCTAGCTCGAGCGGTTTTGCCGCCGCCGACGCGCCCCATGAAGCTTCGACGACGTTACTTGTGTTCGCTCGCATACGGAACATAGCCGGTGTGCAGGTGCTCACTCGGGGCAGCCTAGGCTCCGGCTCCGTCGAAGGGCGCGCTAGCGGCTTGCGGGTGCTCACGAATCTTCAAATGGGACGACAGGCTTGGAACCGCCGCACACCTTCGCAACTTTCAGCCTCCCTAGGTACAAATCCCCTATAGTGACCAAAACGACGCCGAGGGAGGATTTAGCGCGATGCAGGCGGCCCTATCAGACGCGTCTCCGGACGCGCCGAAGCCTTTTTACGCGCATCTCTATGTCCAGGTTCTGATCGCCATCACGATCGGTGTCGCGCTCGGACACTTCTATCCAGAGATCGGACAGCAACTAAAGCCGCTCGGCGACGGCTTCATCAAGCTCATCAAAATGCTGATCGCACCGATCATTTTCCTCACGGTCGTGCACGGCATCGCGTCGATGTCGAACCTGCGCGCCGTCGGCAGCGCGGGCATCAAGGCGCTGATCTATTTCGAGGTCGTAACGACATTCGCGCTCGCCATCGGCCTCGCGGTCGCGAACATCTTGAGGCCCGGCGAGGGCTTGAATATCGACCTCTCTACCCTCGATCGCACGGCCGTCTCGGAATACGTGGAGAAGGCCAGCCACCAAAGCGTGGTCGAGTTCCTGCTCGACGTCATTCCGAAAACGTTTGTCGGTGCATTCGTCGAGGGCAATATCCTGCAGGTTCTGCTGGTCGCGCTTCTTTTCGCGTTTTCGCTGCAGGCCATCGGCGAGCGCGGCAAGCCGATGCTCGCTTTGATCGATCAAGCCTCGCACGTCTTTTTCGGGATCGTTGCGCTCGTCATGAAGGCGGCGCCGATCGGCGCGTTCGGGGCCATGGCCTTCACCATCGGCAAGTACGGCGTCGGGACGCTGTCGTCTCTGGCGGCACTGATGGGCAGCTTCTATCTCACGTGCCTGATTTTCATCTTCGGCGTGCTCGGGCCCATCGCGTGGTTCACGGGGTTCAGCATTTTCAAGTTCATCCGTTACATCAAGGAAGAGCTTTTGATCGTGCTCGGCACGTCGTCGTCGGAGTCCGTGCTTCCGCGCATGATCGGACGAATGACCCGCTTAGGGTGCCGCGAATCCGTCGTGGGGCTTGTCATTCCGACCGGCTATTCCTTCAACCTCGACGGGACCTGCATCTATCTGACGATGGCGGCCCTGTTCCTCGCGCAGGCCACGAACGTGGACTTGTCGCTTTCGCAGCAGCTCGGCATCCTCGGTGTGTTGCTGCTCACATCCAAGGGCGCAGCCGGCGTCACAGGATCCGGATTCATCGTGCTCGCCGCGACGCTGGCGGCCACGCACACGATCGACGTCAATTCGATCGCTATCATCCTCGGCATCGACCGGTTCATGTCTGAGGCGCGGGCGCTCACAAACCTGATCGGCAACGGTGTCGCAACCGTGGTCATTTCGAAGATGGAAGGCGCACTTGACGAAGACCGGATGAACGCCGAACTCAACCAGCGGCCGTTGCCTGTCCCCGCTTAGGACTGCGGAGTGGAACCGCGCACCGGGGACGCGCGTTGGGCCGCTACGGCTTGCGCCACCCCTCAACGTTCCCATCCAGCAACGAGTCACTCCATGCCGACGCCCGACCGCCGGGATCCCCGCCCGCCCGAGCTGTTTTTGCCATGGCGCACCGAGACACGCGTGGCGCTGCAAGCGGAGGCACGCGCATTCGCGCGCGACGTCGTGCTGCCGGTTGCCGACGAACTGGATCCCAAGAAGGGCGAGATGCCGCGCTCGCTGATTGACGCCATGGGCGCCAAAGGCTGGTTCGGCATCACGATCCCGGCCGAAAGCGGAGGACTTGGTCTCGGTGTTTTCGAGTATTGCCTCGTGTCGGAAGAGTTGGCGCGCGCGTGGCTTTCGGTGGGCAGCATCCTCGCCCGGGGCCAGGGGCTCGGCACCCAGACACTGGACGGCACGCGCCGGCGCGAGCTTCTGGGACGCTCCGCGCGCGGCCAATGGATCGGCTCCATCGCGCTCAGCGAACCGGGCGCCGGCTCGGACCTCGCCGGCGTCGAGACTCGGGCCGTGCGTGACGGCGATGACTGGGTGCTGACCGGCACAAAAAGGTGGGCGGGCTTCGCGCTCGCCGCGGACTTCATCGAGGTTCTGGCGCGCACGCGCGATCCCGAGGAGGGCGAGCCGCGCTCGGCGGGGCTGGAGCCCTTCCTCGTCGTCAAGAAGCCGGGGACTTTTCCGAAAGGCATGACCGGTCACGCGATCGACAAGGTCGGCTATCACGGCTTCATGACGTATCACCTCGAACTCGACGGCGTCCGAGTGCCCGAGAGCGACCGGCTGACGGGGCTTTACGGCGACCAAGGCGCTGATGCCGACGCGGGTGGGTTCGCATCCGTGCAACGCGGGCTCAACATCGCGCGCGTTCATACGGCGGCTCGTGCCGTCGGCGTTGCGCAGGGCGCGCTCGAAGACACGTGGGCATATCTCCAGGAGCGGGAGCAATTTGGGCAACCGCTCGCCGAATTCCAGGCACTCCGGTTTGCGCTCGCGGATATGGCGGCCGATGTCGCCCAGGCCCGCGCGTTCTGGCAGCAGGTGGCTTACCTGCTCGACGCGGGGGAGGCGGCGGAAGCCGAGAGCGCGCAGGTGAAGCTGCTGGCAACAGAGATGGCCGTTCGCGTGACGAACCAAGCAATGCAACTGCACGGCGGCAACGGGTACACGACGGAGCGACGGGTCGAGCGCTATTGGCGTGACGCCCGTTTGACCACGATCTTCGAAGGCACGAGCGAGATCCAGCGCCGGATCATCAGCGACCGCATGCTCGGCAAGTGAGACGTTTGAGGGTGGAGCCGCTCCACGCCATGGCGTCTCTGAGCTATGGTGTAGTGAACGGGGAGAGGGGTTTCACGCATGGCGAAGTTCGTATTCGGAATGAACCTGTCGTTGGACGGCTACGTCGATCACGAGGGCATGGCGCCCCCTGGCCGCATCCTCTTCCGACACTGGATCGAGCACGTGCGCAACCTGACCGGCAGCCTCTATGGCCGCCGCGTATACGAGTTGATGCAATATTGGGATGAAGACCGCCCTGATTGGAATGACGACCAGCGGGAATTCGCGGACGCATGGCGGCGCCAGCCCAAGTGGGTCGTGTCCGGCTCATTGAAGTCGGCTGGCCCCAACGCCACGCTCATCGGCGGCGACTTCGAGGCCGCAATACGCGCGCTGAAGGCTGAGCATTCCGGCCACATCGCGGTCGCCGGACCCGAGCTGGCGAACAGCCTCACAGCCCTCGGCCTGATCGATGAATACCGGCTTTACTTCCGGCCCTTCGTCCTCGGTCGCGGCAAGCCCTTCTTCGCTGGCCCCCGACCCCCGCTCAGCCTCTTGGCCAGCGAAGCGATTGGCGAGGACGCGATGCGATTGACGTACGTTCCCGCCTAAGCGCGCACGACCGCCAGGAACTGCCGTCGATCGGAGCGAATACTTTCGCGGTTTATTCGATGTGATGGCGCACCCGACAGGATTCGAACCTGTGACCTCTGCCTTCGGAGGGCAGCACTCTATCCAGCTGAGCTACGGGTGCATTCCGGAAAATGCCGGCGCTGCGGACGCCGGGACGCTCCTGATAGCGCATTCCGGGTGCCGGGGCAAACGGCGTCTGCCGCCCAAATTCGTCCCACCGTTTATGACGCAACGAGGGGCTGACCTGGGGCCACCGCGCCCCTATATTGCGCGGCCATGAGCACAAATTCTCCCGAAAAAAAGCCAAGACCGCCCGTCGCCTGCTCCGTGCCGGAGGGCGACCCGGTGCCGATCGTCAAAGGCAGCCACGTCTACCTCGTCGATGGGTCGGGCTACATCTTCCGCGCATTCCACGCGCTGCCGCCACTCACGCGTCCGTCCGACGGATTGCCGGTCGGCGCCGTGCACGGTTTTTCGGCGATGCTCTGGAAGCTCCTGGTCGAGACGAAAGCGTCTGAAGCGCCGACGCACCTCGCCGTCATCTTCGACGCCTCGGAGAAGACGTTCCGCAACGAGATCTACCAGGACTATAAGGCGCACCGGCCGCCGGCTCCGGAGGAGCTCGTGCCGCAGTTCCCGCTCATCCGCGATGCGGTCAGGGCCTTCAACGTGGCCTGCCTCGAGCAGCTCGGCTACGAGGCCGACGACCTGATCGCGACCTACGCCAAGCATGTGGTCGACGCGGGCGGCGATGTGACGATCGTGTCGTCCGACAAGGACCTCATGCAGCTCGTGAGGCCGGGCGTCGTCATGTTCGACGGCATGAAGAACAAGAAGATCGGCCGGGACGAGGTGTTCGAGAAATTCGGCGTGGCGCCGGAGAAGGTCGTCGACGTGCAATCGCTCGCGGGCGATTCGACGGACAACGTTCCGGGCGTGCCGGGAATCGGTGTGAAGACAGCGGCCGAGCTAATCACCGAATACGGCGATCTCGACGCGCTGCTGGCGGCGGCGGGCTCAATCAAGCAGCCGAAGCGGCGCGAGAAGCTGATCGAGTTCGCCGAGCAAGCGCGCATCTCGCGCGACCTCGTGCGGCTCAAGGAGGACGTGCCGGTCGAGATCCGGGTCGATCAGCTCGGCGTGCAGGATCCCAAGGCCGACACCCTGCTGGGCTTCCTGCGCAAGATGGAATTCACGACGCTGACGAAGCGCATTTCGGAGAAACTGGGCGTTGAGCCGCCCGCAGCTTCGGCCGGGCAGGCGGATACGCCTGCAGCGCGCGCGGGCAAACCGGTGGCAGGGTCCACTCCGGTTGAACCCCAAAGCTCAGAAGCAGATGCCCGCCCGCACGGTACCGGCACACCGGCGGCAGGCGCGGCCATCTACTCGGCGCGCATCGCCAAGGTGCCGTTCGACCGTTCGGCCTACGAGACTGTGATCAACCTCGACCGCCTCAAGTGGTGGATCGAAGCGGCCCGCGAGGCGCGCCGCTTTGCGTTCGACGTGGAGACCACAGCGCTCGACTGCATGACGTGCGACCTCGTCGGCTTCTCACTGGCGGTGGCCCCGGGCAAGGCGTGCTATGTGCCCGTCGGACACCGTCCGGCCGAGGGCGGCTTCGACTTCGGCGACAGCGCGAGCCTGCCGCAGGCGCCCCTGCGCGAAACGCTGGCGCTGATCAAGCCGCTGCTCGAAGACCCGTCGGTTCTCAAGATCGGCCACAACATCAAGTTCGATTGCCTCGTGCTCAAGCGCTACGGCATCACCGTCGCACCGATCGACGACACGCTGCTGGTCTCCTACGTGCTCGATTGCGGGCGCGGCGCCCATGGCATGGACACGCTGTCGGAGCGCCACCTCGGCCACACCTGCATCTCGTTCGACAAGGTTCTGGACCTGGCACCGGGCAAAAAAGGCGAGAAGAACTTCGCGCAGGTGCCGATCGAGAAGGCCGCGGAATATGCCGCCGAGGACGCCGACGTGACGTTACGGCTTTGGCACAAGCTCAAGCCCCGGCTGGCGGCCGAACATCTGACGACCGTGTATGAAACGCTCGAGCGGCCGCTGATCCCGGTGATCGCGGGCATGGAGCACGCGGGCATTCTGGTCGACAAAGGCGTGCTGTCGAAGCTCTCGTCTACGTTCGCGCAGTCGCTGACGCGCCTCGAAGAGGAGATCAACGGTCTCGTCGGACACAAGTTCAACCTCGGCTCACCGAAGCAGCTCGGCGAACTGCTGTTCGACCGCCTGCAGCTTCCCGGCGGAAAGCGCACCAAGAGCGGGCAGTGGGAGACCCGCGCGGGCCTTCTCGACGATCTCGCGGCCAACGAGGACGTTCCCGAGAGCGCGCGCGGGCTGATCAACAAGATGCTCGAATGGCGGCAGCTCTCGAAGCTGGTCTCCACCTATACGGACTCGCTGCCGACTTACATTCACGGCGAAACCGGCCGCATCCACACAAGCTACGCGCTTGCCTCGACGACGACGGGGCGGCTCGCATCCTACGATCCCAACCTGCAGAACATTCCGGTCCGCACCAAGGAAGGGCGCGCGATCCGCACGGCCTTCATCGCGGAGAAGGGGAACACGCTCGTCTCTGCCGACTACTCGCAGATCGAGCTGCGCGTGCTCGCCCACATCGCCGACATTCCGCAGCTCAAGCGCGCATTCGCCGAAGGGCTCGATATTCATGCGATGACGGCGTCGGAAATGTTCGGCGTGCCGGTGAAGGACATGCCGTCCGACGTGCGGCGCCGCGCGAAGGCGATCAACTTCGGCATCATCTACGGCATCTCGGCGTTCGGCCTCGCCAATCAACTTAGCATTCCGCGCGAAGAAGCGGGCGCCTACATCCAGACCTATTTCCAGCGCTTCCCCGGCATCCGCGATTACATGGATGCGACGAAGAAGCAGGCGCACGATCGCGGCTTCGTGGAGACGATCTTCGGGCGGCGCATCCACTATCCCGAAATCAACACGAAGAACCCGGGCGTCCGCGGCAATCTCGAGCGCGCCGCCATCAACGCGCCGATCCAGGGCAGCGCGGCGGACATCATCCGGCGCGCCATGATCCGCATGCCCGCCGCACTCGAAGCCGCAAACCTCAAGACGGCGCGCATGCTGCTGCAGGTGCACGACGAGCTTGTATTCGAGGTGTCAGAAGCGGAAGCGGAAGCGCTGATCAAGACGGCGCGCGAGATCATGGAAGGCGCGGCCGCGCCGGCCGTCCACCTCGCCGTGCCGATCCACGTGGATGCGAAGGCGGCCGCGAACTGGGAAGCGGCGCATTAGGTGCAGCCGGTCGATCGCCATCCGACGTTGCATTCGCGGGGACTGGCGTGGGTGCCGTCCGTCCACGCGGAGCATGGCTTCGCCATGACCCCGGGATGACGGTTTGGATTGGCAATTTGCGTCTGCAAAGCGTCATGCCGACGTAGGTCGGCACCCACGCAAGGTTGCCGGAAGCAAGCGGGTCGCGTTTACTGGCCGCCATCGGGTGGGGACCGCGTCATCGTGAAGGCGCCGTGCGTTTATATTCTCGCGAGCAAGCGCAACGGTGTTCTGTACATCGGCGTGACCAGCGATCTCGCGCATCGGATGGCCGAACATAGCCAAGGTTTGATTTCCGGATTCACGAAGCGCTATAGCGTCAAACATCTTGTCTACTACGAAATGCTCGCGACCATGGACGAGGCCATCACACGCGAAAAGCGCCTCAAGGACTGGAAGCGTGCGTGGAAGGTTCGCCTCATCGAGACGATGAACCCGGAGTGGCGTGATCTCTTCGACCCGGAAACCGGAGAGATCCAATTTGGTCCCGCGGACATAGCTCGCACAAAATCTTGACGTCGCGAAATTGGATAATGGCGTGGGTCCCAGCCTGCGCCGGGATGACGGAGTGTCTGGCATGCAAAAACGCCACGCGGAATTATGTGGGCGGCGGACCTTCGAGAATCTGGGTCAGCCGCTCTTTGATGGCCTGCTGGCGGGTGCCGCTCTCGATCTTTTTCGACGTCAGATCGGTGACGTAGAACACGTCGACGGCCTTCTCGCCGAACGTGGTGACATGCGCCGAAGCGATGTCGAGCGAGAGATCCGACAGCGTGTTGGTCAACTCGTACAGTAGCCCGGTGCGATCCCGACCCGTCACTTCGACCACGGTAAAAACGTCGGAAAGCGCGTTGTTGACGTAGACTTCCGGCGGCACAACGAAAGCTTCGACGCGCGGCGGGGCAAAGCGGCGCTTCTCGAGCAGAGCCGCGACCCATGTGTCGCCGCGCAACAGGCGCTCGATGGTTTCCTCAATGCGCTTGGCGCGGCGCAACTCGTCTTCGTCTTCCGTGAACTCGCGTGCGAGCAGGAAGGTGTCGAGCGCGAAGCCGTCACGCGTCGTGGTGATGTGGGCGCCCACGATGTTGGCGCTGTTGGCCGCGCACGCGCCTGCAAACAGCGACAGCAGACGCGGATGGTTCGGTGCGTAGACCGTCAACTCGGTGATGGCGGTGAAAGTGTCGGTCGTGTGCTCGAAGGCGTAGGCTGTGCCTTCGGTCTCGGCGCGCCGCAGGAGCCGCGCGTGATCGACCTGGCGCTTCGGCTCCGTGCGGAGCCAGTAGTCCGGATAGTGGCGGCCGATGAAGCGATCGACTTCTACCGCCGGCCAATCGCTCAAAGCCTTGCGCAGCTCGGCCTGCGCGTCGGCGACAATCTGGCCGCGTGGCACTTGCGTGTGACCGCCCGAGAGCAAAGGCTCGGTTTCCTGATAGAGCGTCCGAAGAAGCTGCCCCTTCCAGCCATTCCACACGCCCGGGCCCACGGCGCGGATATCGGCGACCGACAAGAGCAGCAGAAGCTTCAGGCGCTCGGGGCTCTGCACGATATCCGCGAAGTCGCGCACGGTTTTGGGGTCCGAGATGTCGCGGCTCTGGGCAACGTTGCTCATGGTCAGGTGCTGCTCGATCAGCCAGACCACGGTGTCGGTTTCGGCCGGCGTGAGACCCAGCCGGGGGCACAGCTTCTTCGCGATCTTCGCACCGACCAGCGAATGATCCTCGATGCGGCCCTTGCCGATGTCGTGCAGGAACGCGGCGACGTAGAGCACGCGGCGGTTCTGGATCGTCTTGATCAGTTCGGTGGAGAGCGGCAGTTCGCCCGCAGAGCCACCACGTTCGATGTCCGTCAACATGCCGACGGTTCGGATCAGATGCTCGTCGACGGTGTAGTGATGATACATGTTGAACTGCATCATCGCGACGACGCGGCCGAAATCCGGAATGAAGCGGCCGAGCACGCCGGCTTCGTTCATGCGACGCAGCGTCGCCTCCGGGCTCGTGTGACCCGTAAGCAGCTTCATGAAGATGCGGTTGGCTTCAGGATCGTTGCGCACCTTGTCGTCGATCAGGCGGTGCGAGCGGCGCAACTGGCGAATGGCGTTCGGGTGCAGAAACGTATTCGTGTTCTCAGCCTGAGCGAAAAAGCGGATGAGGTTCGCGGGATCGCGCTTGAAGACATCCGGATCGGCGATGTTGAGACGGCCGTTATCGATGCGGAAATCCGTCTTCTCGCGGATCTGGCGGCGCAATCGCCACGACAGCGGATTGAAGATGCCGGCGGGGGACTTCAACTGCTGCATCTCGAGCGCGTTGCATAGAATGGTCGTGAGATCGCCGACGTCCTTCGCGACAAGGAAGTAGTGCTTCATGAAGCGCTCGACCGCGCGTAAGCCGTGCTTTTCCTTGTAGTGCAGGCGATCCGCCAGCACCGGCTGGATCTCGAAGCTCAGAAGCTCCTCGGGGCGGCCGGTGTAAAAATGCAGGAAGCAGCGCACGGTCCAGAGAAAGTTTTCGCAGCGCCGGAAGGTCGCCACTTCTTCGCGTGTGAAGATGCCTTTGGCGATGCTGTCAGGACCGACCTCGTGCCCGAGGAGGTACTTCGACAGCCAGTGCAGCGTGTGGAGGTCACGCAGGCCGCCCTTGCCGTCCTTGACGTTCGGCTCGACCTTATAGCGGCTTTCGCCGGCGCGGCGATGGCGCTCGCTGCGTTCGGCCATCTTGGCGTCGATGAAGGCGCGCTCGGAGCCGCGGATGACCTCATTGCGAAAGCGCTGCTCCAACTCGGCATAAAGCTGTGCGTCGCCGTGAATGAGCCACATGTCGAGCAGCGACGTGCGGATCGTCGTGTCCGCCATGGCGAGCTTCAGACACTGGTCCACGGTGCGCGTGGCGTGGCCGACTTTGAAGCCGAGGTCCCACAGCAGGTAGAGCATGTATTCGGCTACGCTCTCGCCCCACGGCGTCTGCTTGTAGGGGAGCAGGAACAGGAGATCGATGTCGGAGCCCGGCGCCAGCATCTCGCGCCCGTAGCCACCGGTCGCGACCACGGCCATGCGTTCGGCGTCGGACGGGTTGGTGGCCCGATAGACGTGCGCGACGGTATAGTCGTACAGCAGGCGCACCAGCTCGTCCTGGAAGCGCGCAAGACCCATGGCGCAGCGGCGGCCGTTGCCGTCGGCCTCAAGCTGCAGGCGCGCGGTCCCGCGGGCGGCCTTCACCAGCAATTTCAGACGGTCGAGAATGGCCGGACGCGCCTCGGGCGCGCTGCCGTGCGCGTTGAATAAGGCGGTCAGCGTGCGGCGCAGCTCGGCGGGGTCGAAGTACGGCGCGGGCGGGAAGATCGACGTATCCATGAATTCACCTTAGGACATTGTCGCGCCGGCTGCGAATGGGGTCATTTGACCGGGTTGCCTGCCCGTATCTGCTTCAAACGATAGAGCGTTTCGAGCGCCGCCTTTGGTGAAAGCTCATCGGGGTTAATTTCATCCAGAGCCGCTTCCACCGGCCTCGGTCCGCTGCGGGCTGACTCGCTCGCCGGCCGGGCGGCGGCGAAGAGGGGAAGCTCCTCGAGGGGTCCGGCGCCCTGACCCCTGCGGCGGTCGGCTTTCTCGAGCAGCGCCAGCACTTCGCGGGCGCGACCGATGACGAGGGCCGGCAGGCCCGCGAGCTTGGCGACCTGGATGCCGTAGGAGCGGTCGGCGGCCCCCGCCTTGACCCGATGCAGGAAGACGATGTCGTCCTGCCATTCCTTCACATCCATGGTCACGTTAGCGACGGACTTCAGGCGCCCGGCGAGCGCGGTCAGCTCGTGATAGTGGGTGGCGAAGAGGACGCGCGCCTTGGTCTCCTCGTGCAGATACTCGACGGCGGCCCACGCGATGGAAAGGCCGTCGAACGTTGCCGTGCCGCGACCGATCTCGTCGAGGATGACGAGCGAACGCGCCGTGGCCTGATTCAGGATCGCGGCCGTCTCAACCATTTCGACCATGAACGTCGAGCGGCCGCGTGCAAGATCGTCGGCGGCGCCGACGCGGCTGAACAGACGATCGACAACACCGATATGGGCCGATCCTGCCGGAACGAACGCACCCATCTGCGCGAGGATGGCAATCAATGCGTTCTGGCGCAGGTAGGTGGACTTGCCGGCCATGTTCGGGCCCGTGACGAGCCAGACGCGGGCATCCGGGATGTCGTCGGAGCCGAGGGGTTCGCCATTCGGCGCGCGTCCGAGTGTGCAATCGTTGGCGACGAACGGGCCGCCGCGCGACCGCTTCAAGGCTTGCTCGACAACGGGATGACGGCCGTCACGGATTTCGAACACTTGGCTCGCGTCGACGACGGGGCGGACGTAACGCTCGTGATGAGCGAGGTGGGCGAGAGCGGCCGTATGATCAAGTTCGGCCAACGCGGCGGCAATCGCCGAGAGCGTGTGTTCCTCCGCCGCGACCTTGCCAGCAAGCTCGTTGAACACCTCCTGCTCGATCGCGAGCGCGCGTTCGCCTGCCGAGGCGATGCGTCCTTCGATTTCCGAAAGCTCCGCCGTCGTGAAGCGCATTGCGTTAGACATGGTCTGGCGATGGCGGAACGTGTCGCTTAGGGGCGGCTCGGTCAGCGGCTTGGCATTCGTCTGCGTCACCTCGATGAAGTAGCCAAGGATGTTATTGTGACGGACTTTGAGCGTCTTGATTCCGGATAGCTCGACGTAGCGCGCTTCGAGCTCGGCCATCACCCGGCGGCTGTCGTCGCGAAGCGCAAGCGCTCGATCGAGGCTGTCGCGGAAACCGCGGCGCACGAAACCGCCGTCACGGCGCAGATGCGGCGGATCATCGACAAGCGCAGCCGAAAGCAACGCTAGGAGGCCGGAGCCCTGTCCATCGAGGTGGCCGAGCAGGCGCGCGACTTCGGCGGGCAAACCGATCAAACCCTTCTTGCTGCGGAGCAGTCCGGCAGCCGCCTCAGCCGAGGCCAATCCTTGCGCGATCGCCGCCAGGTCGCGCGGGCCGCCGCGGCCGAAGGCCAAGCGAGAAACGGCACGTGCAAGGTCGGGCGCACCTTTCAAGGTTCCGCGAATGGCCTCGCGCAGGGTTTCATCGTCGACGAAGAAGCCCACAGCGTCGAGACGTGCGTCTATTGCAGCCGGATCGGAGAGCGGGGCCGAAAGACGCGCAGCCAGCTCGCGCGCGCCGGCACCCGTTACCGTGCGATCGATCGCATCGAGCAAGCTGCCCGCCTTGTCGCCCGAGGTTGAGCGGACCAACTCCAGGCTCGCGCGGCTCGCAGCATCAATGGTGAGCGTTGCGTCCGCACCCATCCGGCGCGGAGCGCGCACGACCGGCTTCTTGCCGATCTGCGTCAGATCCACGTACCGCAACAGCGCGCCGACGGCGGCAAGCTCCGCGCGCGTGAATGCGCCGAACGCACCGAGGTCCTTTACCCCGAGACGTGCCTTCAACTCACGCTCGCCGGCGAGGCTGTCGAACGATGCGGCCGGCACCGGTGTGGCCGCAGCCCCAGCGTGTTTGATCCAGGCTGAGAGGTCGGTTTCCGCGAATACCGCGTCGGCGCCGATAACTTCTCCCGGCGCAAGGCGAACCAGTTCTCCCGGCAGATCCTTGCCGCGCACCTCGCCGACCTCGAACTCGCCCGTTGAAATATCGAGCGAAGCGAGCGCGACGACTGCCTCCGAGGCCAGGAGGGCAGCGTCTGTTCCGCCCGGGGCGCGGAACAGTGCCGTCAGGTAGTTGCGCGCCCGCGCATCGAGCAAAGTCTCTTCGGTGAGTGTCCCCGGAGTCACGAGGCGGACCACGTCGCGCTTCACCACCGCCTTGGAGCCGCGCTTGCGAGCTTCAGCCGGATCCTCGAGCTGCTCGCAGACGGCGACGCGATAGCCCGCCTTGATCAGCCGCTGGAGGTATTCGTCGGCGCGATGGATCGGCACGCCGCACATGGGGATGTCCTGACCCAGGTGCTTGCCGCGTTTGGTCAGCACGATGCCCAGCGCTTGCGACGCAACAACCGCGTCGTCGAAGAACAGCTCGTAGAAATCACCCATCCGGTACCAGAGGATGCTGTCCGGATTGGCGGTCTTGATTTCGAGGAACTGCGCCATCGAAGGCGTGGCTTCGCCAATCCCGGCGGGCGGCGCTCCGGCGGTTTGCGGCTCCGCAGGCGACGGGGACGTAACGGTGGCGGGTGCGGCGATCGCGTCGTCGACCTGCTCCGCTTCCTCCCGTTGATGCCGTCTCTGTCCCGCCATTCCGCGCCGGTCCCCGTGTTTCCCGGCTCACGGATAGCCGGTCACGGCGGGGGTTGGAAACCCTTGCGGACGTATGGGGCAAAATTGGCGGGGGATCGTGTGGCCCGGCAGGGACTTAGACTTCGACGGCAATCCGGCTCTTGAGCTCGTCCGGCGCGCCGAAATGCCCGAAATAGCGCGGATCGATGTTCTCGACCGGCAGAACGATCAGCACGTCGGTGGTGCCGAACTGGCGGTCGATAACAGCGCCGTCGCCGACGAATGCGCCGAGGCGCAAATAGCCCTTAATCAAGGGCGGCAGAGCTTTGAGTGCAGCTTTGGTGTCGACCTTCTCGCGCGGCAGGCGGTCCATCGGCACGTAAAGGTGCTTATGAGCGCGGCAGCGCCATTCGGCCGGGGCGAGGGCATGATGGTGCAGGAAGCTCAGCGCCATGGCGTGGGCTTCGGGATCGGTGCCTTCGAAACTCGCGCATCCGATCATCACGTCGACCTTGTGCTCGCGCACGTAAGTCCACAAGCCATGCCATAGCAATTCGACGGAACGCTTCGTCCGGTAAGGCTGCAGCACGCACGAGCGGCCCAGCTCCATAAAGCGATATCGTGGCGACTTGGCTGCGATCAGCGTAGCGATTTCGTATTCGCTCTCGGTGTAGAACCCGAGGCTGCGCTGCGCGACTTCCTGGCGGAGCACGCGATAGGTGCCGACCACGTGGGGCTTGCGCGTACGCGTCCATGCATCCGAGACGGCGCCGCTTTCGATGCTGTGGTCTTCGACGAGCAGATGATCGCAGATCGCATCATAGGGATCCTGATCGAGGCGGCGCATACCGGCGATCACGCTCGGCGTTGCGGACATCTCCTCGTAGAAGACCTGAAAGCGGAGGCGCTGCGCGCGCAATACATCCTTGCGACCGCTGGCCAACCGGACTCTCAGGCTTCCAATACGCCCGTACACCTTGACCGGCGGCTTCCTGACGAAAGGCAGGCCGGTTGCGGTTGCACGGGCTTTCTCGTTCAGCGCCTTCAGCGCGAGGAGGCCTCGCGGTGCGGCGCTCAGAATTGGGTTGTGCTGCCAACGTCCGGCAATGCGCTCGGTCAGGCCACGCATCGTGGGGTGCCGTTCGATGGTCATGAATTCCGTCCAGGGAATCGAAACCGACGGTGTGTCGGCAAAGCGCAATCAATCACGAATCAGAGACAATTTTACGACGGCTGCAGCGTGGCGCTCTCACCGTGGTTTAAGCAGGCTCACCCCTGGGTTCGTCAAGAGACCTCGCCGCTTCGACCGTCATGAGGGGCACGCCATTGCGGATGGGGAAGGCGAGGTTAGCTTTGGCGCTGATCAGCTCGCGCGCCGCCCGGTCATAGGTCAACGGTCCTTTGGTCAGGGGGCATACCAGCAGCTCGAGCAGCTTTGGATCCGGCTCGTCGCTTTCGGGCTCGCGTTTCACTTCGTCGGCCATTGTCATCTCACTGCAGCGTGCCGCCAGAACCACCCCGCGTGGCGCTTTCCATTTGCGCGAGCGCGATCAGGACTTCGGAGCGCGTCTTTAGGTCTGCCGCTTCGAGCAGCGCCTGCTTCTCCTCGGGACCATAAGGGCTCATGACGCAAAGCGCGTTGACGAGGAACTCGCTCGGCGCCCGCTCGATCAGCGACCAATCGGTCTTGAGATTGTGCTCTTCCAAGTATGTGCGCAAGGTCTCGACGAGACGGGTGCGATCGATCTGGTCCTCGCCGAGGCCGCGCGTGAAATCGCCTGCGAACTTGTCATAGCTCACGGTGGCCGCACGGTAGGATTTTCCGGTCTCGGCTTCGCCCACGATTTCAAATCGCGAGATCCCCGTCAGCGCGATGGCGATGCGGCCGTCATCGAGCTCCTGATAGGTCGTCACGCGGCCGGCCCCGCCGATGCGGCGCAGCTCGACGCTGCTGCCGAGCGGACTTTCCTCGGCTTCCGAGCCTACGGGTTGAATCATGCCCAGCATACGCGAGCCGCTCATGACGTCGTCGATCATCTCGAGATAGCGTGGCTCGAAAATGTTGAGAGGCAGAGTCGAGCCCGGCAGCAGAATGGCTCCGCGCAACGGAAACAACGGAAGGCGCGACGGGAGATCGGCGGGGCGCCGGTATTGGTCGGCAAAAGCCACGAGGCACTCCTAGCTAGCTGAACAGAATGGACGACAACCGCCGGCGGCCCTCGATCGTGGATTCGTCCTTCGGGCCCCACGCATCGAAGAGCTGCACGAGCTGTTTGCGCGCGGCCTCCTCGTTCCAATTCCGGTCGCGCCGGACGAGATCCAGGAGATGCTCGAGCGCCTGCTCTTTCTTGCCGCGCGCTGCGAGCGCAACGGCCAGATCAAAGCGGGCTTGTTGGTCAGCCGGATTGGCGGCGACGCGCTGTTCCAGCTCGCTGCTGTTGTCGGACTTGACGGCGAGCTTTGCGAGATCGAGGGCGGCGCGGACGCTCTGCACAGGTGCGCTCGACTGCTTGTCGGGCGGGACGAGCGAGAGCGTCTGCTCGGCGCGCGCGGCGTCTCCGCTCTTCAGGTAGCACCGCGCGAGACCAGCGAGTGCCGCGACGTTCTGCTGATCCTCCTGCAGGACGGCAGCGAACGCTTCCGCGGCGCTCTGCAAGTCGCCTGCTTCAAGCGCGGCGTCGGCCGCTTCAATGACGGCTGCGAGATCCGCCTCGGCATCCTCTCCGACGAGGCGATCGATGAAGGAGCGCACCGCACTTTCGGGCTGCGCGCCCATGAAGCCATCGAGCGGACGGCCGTCGCGGAAGGCGTAGACGGTGGGGAGCGACTGAATGCGAAGCTGGCCCGCGATGCCGGGGTGCTCGTCCGTGTTGATCTTCACGAGCCGAACCTTGCCGCCATACGTTTTGACGACTTTCTCAATGATCGGCGTGAGTTGCTTGCACGGGCCACACCACGCGGCCCAGAAATCGACGAGCACGAGCGCGTGACGGGACGCCTCGATGACGTCCTTGGCGAAGCTGGCAGTGGTCCCATCCTTGATCAGATCGCTTGCGGCCTGAGAAGCCCCGCCAGGCTTCAGTCCTCCCAGATCCATTCAATTACTCCTCGAAAACCAGTGGCCGCTTACGATTTGCCGCAGCCGTGCTCAGGACACGCAATATGGTGAGCCGGGGCACGACATGCGACCCCCGAACACCGCGGCGGAAGCGGACTGAACCGCAATTACGGCGCTTGCGCAACGATCAAACCGGGTGGTCGCCAAGATGCCAAATTTCGGGCACTTCACGGTCCCTGCGGAAGAGGCTTGCAAAGGCGCGTCGGTTGGGCAATAAGACCGGGCGCGCCGCTTCGGCAGCGCGATTACCCACTTTCCGGACGCGGGCGTAGCTCAGGGGTAGAGCATCACGTTGCCAACGTGAGGGTCGTGAGTTCGAATCTCATCGCCCGCTCCAAATTCTCTCAAAACGTCGTGCCAACTGCCTAAGACGCGGCCGCTGAACCCGGTTGGGGTCACGCGGCACCGTGGCTCAGGTGGCTGGCTGCGATACTTCGGACGCGCCTTGGTCCGGTTTGCCGACATCCGGCACGGGCGGGGGAGATGGCACCTCGGCCGTCTGTGCGGGAGACGCGTCCATCCGCGACAGCATCTCCTCGCAGACCTGGCGCAGGGATTTGCCGAGGTCGCCTGGATACTTCGCCATGTAGGACCGATCGGGGGCGTGGAAGCGGGCCGCCTCCTGCATCGCGACCATGCGCGGGACGACCTGATTGAAGCAGCGGTTGTCCGCGTTGCTCACGAGCCACGCGTGGTAGTCCTCTTCCGTCGGTGAGCTCATGTCCTTCATGTTCACGAGCACGCCCATGTTCTCCGCGAAACCCATCTCGGGATTGAGCGACTTGAACCGGCGGAAAACCTCCAGCCCGCAAACCGATACGTAGTCCGCTTTCGTGGGCGAGATGTGATAGTCCGCCTCGCGCAGCCAGCTCTCGGTCAGCACGGATAGACCGGGCGGGCAATCGATCAGGATGATGTCGAATACCCGGCGCGCTTCTTTGAGCAGCGCGCCGATCGCCGCTCGCAAACGTCCGTGCTGGCTTTCTTTCGAAACTTCGCGCTCGAACAACGTGAGCTGCATGTCGCTCGGAATCAGGAAGACGGTGCGCGCGTCGTCGACGTCAGACACATTCCGCACGACGAAGCGCGGCCAGTCGCCGGGGGCGTTCTGAAGGACACGCGCGACAAGAAAGTCGACGATCGTCAAACCGCTCTGCTGCAGGCGGTGCAGGTTGGGGATCGTCATGAGCATGCTGGACACCGACGCCTGTGCGTCGCTGTCGATCACCAGCACGTTCTTGCCGTGATGGGCGGAGAGCGTTTCAGCCAATGCGAGCACAAGGGTCGACTTGCCCACGCCGCCCTTGGTGTTCATCACAGCAACGGTGTTTCGCATAACGAAACGAGGCCTCCCCTGCCTCGGCCAATCCCGAGTCCCCGCGACGCTTCTCCTGACGGATGTGCGTCGGGAATGTGGCAGCCTCGCGAAGCAAGGTAAATTTTAAATGTCGCGACCGCGAAGTGTGGCCGCGGCGCCCGCTCCGTCCTGACCCTGATCAACGAGGCGCGACGGGTCAGTGCGGGATTACCAGCCGTAGGTGCCGGCGCGGACCCAGGCCGTGCCCCCGGTGCGAACGAGCACGCGCGCACGTTCGCGGCGCACGACGGGCGGGTAGTCGACGACATACCGGCCGCCCGGGCGCACGGCGATGGCGCGCTCCCGAAGCGCGAAAACGGGCGGATGGACAACCCGAACGCGGCGGCCGGGGCTGACAAGTACTTCGCGCGGAACGACCTTAACCTCGGGTGGAACCGGCACCTTGCAGCGGCGCTCTCCATAAGGACCGTAGGTCGAAGCCCAGCGGTATCCGCCGGGGCGCACGACGATTTCCTGCAATACCGTGCGGGTGACCGGCGGCGTCATTTCGTAGGAGACGGCGCCCGGGGCGACCATGACTCGCTCGGCGCGCATGACGACGACCGGCGGCCGATCGACGACCTGGCGGAAGCCGGGCTGGACCACGACCGGCCGATCCACCGTTCGATAGACATCCGGCAGACGGACCCTGTCATAGCACTCTCCGCCGCCGCGGCAGGCGAGGGCAGGAGAAGCTGTTGCGGCAAGAAGGAGGACCGCGGCAAAAGCAGCAGGACGACGCAGAGACATGCAGGAGACGCTCCAGGGCAGGAAACACAAGTCTACCCCGGACCGGCCGCCCGCGCTCGTTCGACCGCGCACGGTGGTTAAGCGTAATAGGCTGGAGTCACTGAAGATTTATGGACTTTGGAGCGAAAGTCGTAAGCTCTGAACGTACGCGGCCGATTTCCCGGCATCGCGCAGTCTGCTACATCCTAGCCGTGAACATCCTCCCACGACGAGGTTCCCCGCTATGACCCCCGCCCTCCGTTCCTTCCGTCCGCTCGCCCTGCTGGCCGTCGTCTTCACGGCGTTCTCGCTGGGCGGTTGCGGCGTCAACAACATCCCCACCTACGAGCAGAGCGCGAAGGCGGCCTGGTCGGAAGTGCTCAACCAGTACAAGCGCCGCACTGATCTCATTCCCAATCTCGTGGAGAGCGTGAAGGGGTTCGCCGACCAGGAGCGCAAGGTTCTTACCGACGTCACGGAAGCGCGCGCCAAGGCCGTCAGCGTGCAGGTGCCGGCAGACATCCTGACCAATCCGGAAGCGATGAAGCAATTCCAGGATGCGCAGAACACGCTCGGCGGCGCCCTGCGCCAACTGCTGGCCGTGGTCGAGCGCTATCCCGACATCAAGTCGGGGCAGAACTTCCTCGCATTGCAGAACCAGATTGAAGGAACCGAGAACCGCATCGCAATCGCGCGGCGCGATTACATTCAGGCCGTCCGGCAATACAACACCGAGATCACGACATTCCCGGGCCGGCTCTGGAAGATGGCGCTTTATCCTTCGGCACAGCAGATGGCGACGTTCGACATCCCGGCCGAGGAGCAGAAGGCACCCAAGGTCGATTTCGGCACGAGCAAGTGAACGCAAGAGCGGCACGCGCTTTTGAGCAGTGGCTGGCGGCGGCGTTCTGCGCGTTCGCCGTTGCCCTGCTCGCTTGCGTTCCCGCTCGCGCCGCGCCGACATTTCCGCAGCTGACGGGCCAAGTCGTCGACGACGCGAAGATCCTCTCGCCGGACGACCACGCCGCGATCCTCTCAGAGCTGCAGGCGCTCGAAGCAAAGTCGTCCGACCAGCTCGTGGTCGTGACCGTGCCATCACTCCAGGGCTACGAGATCGAGGACTACGGCTATCAGCTCGGCCGCCACTGGGGGATCGGCCAGCAGGGCAAGAACAACGGCGTCCTGCTGATCATCGCGCCCAACGAGCGCAAGGTCCGTATCGAAGTCGGGCGCGGGCTCGAGCCGATCGTGACCGATCTCATGAGCAAGATCATCATTGAGAACGCAATCCTGCCGGAGTTCCGCAAGGGCAATTTCGGTGCAGGCATTCGCGCGGGCGTGCGCGACCTCAAGGACACGCTGCTCGGTGACGCGGAAGAGGTGAAGCAGCGCGCGAAAGGGCTCGACAAAGGGGACGGCCCGGACTGGCTGGGTCTGCTTATGATCGCGTTCTGGATCGCGATCTTCCTCTACATCATCTACGTGCAGTCCCGTTACGCCGCACAACAGGCGCAGACCGTCGGACCCGACGGACGGCGGAGGCGGGCGCGCGGCGGAGGTATCGTCATTCTTCCCGGAGGCGCCTCCGACAGCTGGGGCGGCGGCGGATGGTCCGGCGGCGGAGGCGGAGGCTGGTCCGGCGGCGGTGGAGACTTCGGCGGCGGCGGCGGATCGGGAAGCTGGTAGGCACGACAACGAGCGGATCGAGAGATGTTTTCGGATAGCGACGAAACCCGAATTGCACAGGCCATCACCCGCGCTGAAGAAGCGACATCGGGCGAGATCGTCGCCGTCGTGGCGTCCGAAAGCAGCTCCTATCTCTACGCACCGTTCCTATGGGCCTCCGTGGTCGCGCTGCTCGTTCCGTGGCCGCTTATCGTTTGGACGTGGTGGCCGTCCGCATGGATCTATCTGGCGCAGCTTGCTGCATTTGCGCTCACGCTTGCCGTCACGCTCCCGCGTCCTATCCGCTACTGGCTCGTGCCGCGGAGCATCAAGCGGGCACGCGCTCACCGGCGCGCGATGGAACAATTCGTTGCGCAGAACCTGCATACGACGGCGGGCCGGACGGGCGTCCTGATCTTTATTTCAGTCGCGGAGCATCACGCCGAGATCGTGGCGGATGCGGCGATCGAAGAGAGGGTTCCGAAGGGCACGTGGCAGGAGATCGTGAACCGGCTCACCGCTGCATTCGGCGCTGGACGGCATACGGACGGTTTCGTGGCCGCGATCGAAGAGGTCGGCGGACACCTTGCCGTGCATTTTCCGCCGGGCTCTTGCGACGCCAACGAACTTCCCAACCATCTCATCGTGCTCGATGAAGGCTGAGCCTAGAGCGTGACGACGACCTTGCCCGTCGCTTCGCGACGATCGATCACGCCGATCGCGTCGCGGATCCGAGCAAGGGGGAAGGTGCCGTGGACGCGCACCGCGAGCTTGCCTTCCGAGACCCAGCGCAGGACCTCGATCATATTGGCGCGATGACGTTCGGGATGACGCCGGACGGCTTCACCCCAGAAAACGCCCGCTGCTTCCGCGCCCTTCAGCATTAGGAGATTGAGCGGGATCTTCGGAATATCGCCGGCCGCGAATCCGACGACGAGGAAACGGCCTTCCCAAGCCAGCGCGCGTATCGCCGGCTCGGCGTACTTGCCGCCGACGCAGTCGTAGACGACGTCGACGCCGCGCCCGCCCGTGAGGGCCTTGAGTGTTTCCTTGAGATCTACGGTGTCATAGTCGACGAACTCGTCGGCTCCGGCAGCCAAACAGATCTCGCGCTTGTCGCCGGATGCGGCGGCGATCACCCGCGCGCCCAAAAGCTTCGCGATCTCGACGGCAGCTTGCCCCGCACCGCCGGAGGCACCGAGCACGGCGACCGTTTCGCCTGGCTCGACGTGGCCGCGATCCTTGAGGCCGTGGATGGCCGTGCCAAACGTGACGCTGACGCCGGACGCCACCTCATCGGACACACCCGCCGGAATGGGGATCAGGCTGTCGGCGGGGACGACGACCTTCTCCCGCGCGCCGCCATAACCAACGGCAGCTGCGACACGATCGCCGATCTTCAGGCCCGTGACGCCTGCGCCAAGGCTTTCCACCGAACCGGCGACCTCACCCGAGGGTGAGAACGGCAGATCCGGCTTGGTCTGGTATTTGCCGCGCGTAATCAGCGTGTCGAAGAAATTGAGCGCGGCGGCGTGGACGCGCACGACGACCTCGCCGGGACCCGCCACCGGATCGGCAATCTCCTCGATGACAACGGCCTCCGGGCCATCGAGGCTCTTGCAAAGGGCCGCCTTCATGTGTGACCTCCCGGACATCGAATTCCCGCCGCTCCTCCTAAACGGAGCGAGCGTTCAATGCGAGCCCCTTCATGAGCACCCCCGCCTGGCCCCCGAAATCGCGCGGCTACTTCGCCATCGGTGCCGAACGTTCCTCCAAAGCGTTGAACCTCGGCAACCTCATGCGTTCGGCGCATGCGTTCGGCGCAAGCTTCACATTCACCATCGGCGCGCAGTACCAGGCGCTCGAAGCCCGGGCCGACACCTCCAAAGGCCATTGGCACCTGCCGCATTACAACTGGGTGGCGGCCGGCGACATGATCCTGCCCAAGGGGTGCAAGCTCGTCGGTATCGAGCTATTGGATGAAGCGGTTGCGCTGCCGAGCTTCCGTCATCCGCTGCAGGCGGCTTATGTGCTGGGTCCAGAACGCGGCTCGCTGTCCGAGGAGTTGCTCGCGCGCTGCGATTTCACGGTCAAGATCCCGACCAGCTTTTGCGTCAACGTCGCAATGGCCGGCGCTATCGTCATGTACGACCGCGTCAAAAGCCTCGCTCCGTTTGCGGATCGGCCCATCTCGGAGGGCGGGCCGGCTGACGCATCCGGACAAGTTCGTGCGGATGGCCACCGTAAGGGAAGGCCCGATGGGTGACACGATGGCTTCCGACGCCGTATAACCGTTCAGATTCGCCAGAACAGGGGGCTGACGAACTGCATGCGACCGCTGAACACGACTCAATTTTTCCTCTCTGCCCTTTTTCTCATCTGGACTTCGCCGCTTGCCGCGCAAACGACCGAGCCCGGTTCCATGAAGACCGGGACTGCAGGTGACTGGATCATCCACCAGAATGCGGGCGACGGTCCGAAAATCTGCTTCGCGGCCACCCAGCCCCGGACGAAGGAACCGGCCGGTGCGAACAGGGCCAAGGTTGTTCTCTACGTCTCTGCCTGGCCCAAGGACGGCGTTAAGTCCGAATTCTCCGTCAAGCTCGGCTACCGCATCAAGCCGGACAGTCCCGTGACCGCGACGATCGGGTCGGAAGCCTTCAAACTCTTCGCCGAGGAAGACCGCGCCTACGTCGCCGACGCAAGCGAGGAACTCAAGCTGATCGAAGCCATGAAGCAGGGTTCTAAACTTGTCGTGCAGGCGACGTCGACACGCGGCACGGAGACGACGGATACCTATTCGCTGGCCGGGCTCGGCCAGGCGCTTCAAGCCATAGGCACGGCCTGCCCGTGAGCGCCTACCGCGTGCGATCCGGATTGCGGAGCTGCACGTAGAGCGCGCCTTCGCCGCCGTGGGAGATTGCGGCCGTCGTGTAGCTGACGACCAATGCCCGCAAATCCGGCTCCGCGAGCCACATCGGAACGTTCTTGCGGAGAATTCCGCGTTCGGACATGCCGAACTCGTCGTCGCTGCGCGGCCTTTGCGGCGCACCTTTGCCGGTAATCACAAGCACCCATCGAAACCCGCGCCCGAAGCAGGAGGTCAAGAATCGCTTCAGCGCGGCGTGGGCCTCGTGCTGGCGCATCCCGTGCAAGTCGATGCGCGCCTCGATCTCGAACTGTCCCTGCCGGAGCTTTCGCGCCGCCTTGCGATCGAATGCGTTAAGTTCCGGCGCGGCGCGCGCCGCGGGCGATCTGGCAGGCGGCGGTTTGGCGTGTGATTTCTCTCCGCCGAGCGCGCTCTCCTGGCCTGCTTTCTTGCCGGGTTTTGTTTGCGGCACGAATGGCAATGCGTCTTCCAGCTCTGACACGCTGGGATGGTGACGCCCCTTCTTGACCTTCAGCGGCTTAAGGGTGGATGCGGCATGCTCCCAAAGGGCTTCATCTTCGTTGCTGAGGTGCCGCCGACGCGGGGGACCGGGCTTCTTGGTCATGATACGCCGCTCATGGCGTCCCTGGCACGCGCGGGAGAAGAACGTAGAAGTGGCCGGGATGCTTGGTGCCGCCGGCGAGGCGCCCGGCGGTCTCTCCCGAACCGAAATAGATATCGCCGCGTTCGGGGCCGCGAATTGCCGAGCCGACATCCTGCGCGATCATGAGGCGTTGAAAACCTTGCGGTGCCACGTCGGGCTTCAGATCCGGGGCGCTGACGTAGACCGGCGTGCCGATGGCATGGAATCCGGTGTCGACCGCGAGGCTACGGCCCTCGGACAACGGGATTTGCAGCGCTCCGAGCGGGCCATCGTCCTCGCGCTCGAGCTCGCGGAAGAAAATGAAGGAGCGGTTCTCCTGCATAACTTTGCGGCCACGCACGGGGTCTGCCGCGAGCCAGGTTTTCAGCGCTCCGAGCGTCATTTCTTCAGCCGTGAAATAACCGGCTTCGATCAGGTAGCGGCCGATGGACGTGTAAGGATGCCCGTTTTTGCCGTCATAAGTGATGCGGATCGTCTGTCCGTCAGCGAAGCGGATGCGGCCCGAGCCCTGGACATGCATGAAGAAGGTATCGACCGGATCAGATAACCAGATCAACTCCAGGCCTTGGCTAGCCAGCGCGCCGTCCTCGATTTCCGCCCGCGTGGCGTAAGGCTCTATGCCCGCTGCCGTCTTGCGTGCGTGGGTGGGCGCATCTGCGAGCGCGCCGCGCTCCTCCTCGCGGACGAGGTTCACGAGGTCGGCTGGCCGGCGATAGACGGGGAAGCGGAACGTTTCGGAGCGGGCCCGAGCGCCCGGCAGCACGGGTTCGTAATATCCGGTCAGCAGGCCTTGCGCGCCGGTGTGCACAACCCGGTGCGGCGCGAAGTTATGTTCGAAGAAAGCTTTAGCCTTGGCTGTCGTGGAGATTTCGCCGGACGCCTGAAAAGCGCGCTGGGCGACGGCGATCAGCTCGGCGTTGGCAACTTTCGTCTTGCCTGGCGCTCCGGAGTTTCGGCTCAAAGCCGGAGCGGATCTCACGAAAGCATTGAAGGCAGCGAGATGGTCGTCCGCTTGCCAGCCGGAGATATCGGCGAACCGAACTCTTTCGAACGCGACTTCTACGTTCGCCGACTCAGACGTGCGGGCTCCAAGCGGCATGGACGGGATTGCGGTCGGTTCGGGTTCAGTTGGGCGCCTGGGTGCCTACCAGCTTCCAGTTGAGGTTGCGGCGCGCATCCTTGGTAGAGATATCGCGCGAGAACGTCCAGATGTCCGTGACATCCTTAATCCGCGAGTCGTCGCCGTCGATGATGTTTCCGGACTTGTCGCGGGTTGCGCTGATGAGTTGGCTCACAAACCGGACCGTGATGCTGGCGACGCCCTTGGGGCTCACTTCAGCTTCGAGGATCTCGGCCTTGTTGATGCCGACAAAGCTTTGGTCGATGACCTGGCCGCGCTGCTCGCGCTCGGTGATGGCTCGGTTGAAGCTGTCGAGAACATCCGCGCTCAAGAGATCCCGCAGCGTGCGGCGGTTGCCTTCCGCGAACGCCGTCACGATCATCTCGTAAGCTTGTGAGGCGCCACGTAGGAAGTGGTCGGGATCGAACTTCGTGTCGAGTTTGAGAATATCGGTCAGGCGCTCGGCAAGGGCCGTGTCGTCGCCGGCAAAGGTTTTAATGCGCGCTTCGACCTCGGCCACGGAAACCGCCGAGTCGGCGGGCTCCGGCTCCCGATCGCGGCGGGGCAAGGCGACGACCTTGTCGGACGCCGACCCCGTGGCGGTCCTTTGCATTTGCGCTTCGCGACGGCGCTGCTCGATGCGCGCATCGTCGTCGCTCGTTTTGCGGCCCAGGACGCTCCTCAATTTCACGATCGCGACAATCGCAACGATCAGAGAGAGAAGCGTCAGAAGGTTGATTTCGCCATTCATTATCGGCAGCTTCCTGGCAAGGCCCGCGCGGACGGGCGCGCATTTGCCTTGATGTAAGATCGCTTTTGAGGTCCGTCCAGGCATGCAATGCGCCCTCGGTGGGCAGGCCGCATCCCGGGCGCACGCTGATCATGACCTGCAACTTAGGCCACAAAGAGGGAGAAGCCAATATTCTTGCGCCGCCCGGGCTTAACGCGGCCGTACTTTCGGGACATTGGCCGATTGCGAGGCCGGTCGTGCCGTGTTAGCCACCACCCGCCTTTGTAAGCTTTGGCGAGGCCGCTTCACCCGTTCTCCCGAGCCCCCGCACGCGAACCGAAAGCTTTCCTAAGATGGCAGATAAGCCCAGGACGACCTCCGACGACACCGACGGACAGGACCAGGCGGCACAAAAGCCGGTCGAGGTCCAAGTGATTGGGCAGTTCATCAAGGATCTTTCGTTCGAGAACCCCAGCGTCGGCAAGCTGCTGGAGGGGCCGAGCGACACGCCGAACATCAAGGTCGAGATCAACGTCGCCGCCAAGCGTCTTGCCCAGCCGGACCTTTACGAGAGCGCCATCGAGTTCAAGGCGGTGGCGACCAGCAAGGACGGCACGATCTATGACCTGGAGTTGGTCTACGCCGGCCTCTTTCGCGTGAAGAATATTCCCGAGCAGGCCCTCGAGCCTTTCCTGCTCATCAATTGCCCGACGCTGACATTTCCGTTCCTGCGCCGCGTCGTGGCCGACATCACGCGCGAAGGCGGATTCCCTCCGCTGCTCCTCGACCCCATGGATTTCGCTCAGCTCTTCATGCGCCGCATGAAGGAGCAGGCCGCAGCGTCGAGGCCGAACTAGGCGCTGTCCTTGGCGGGTTCCTCGGGAGCGAAGTAGCGCTTCCAGAGCGCTTTCGGACCGAGCGTCTCGACGAACGCGCGGTGTGCGGCAATCAGGTCTTCCGTCAGGCGCACCGGCAATGGCACCGGGCGGGGGCCTCTTACCGCAAGACCGCCGCCGCGAACCGACCGCGAGGCGCCTCCGCGTTCCGACTGCAGGCCGAGACTTGCCTGACGCTCGCCCAGAAGCTCGACGTAAACCTCCGCGAGCAGCAGAGAGTCCATCAATGCGCCATGCTTGATGCGCTTCGAATTGTCGATGCCGTAGCGCTTGCACAATGCATCGAGGCTGTTCGGCCCGGCCGGATGGCGGCGGCGCGCGAGCTGGAGCGTATCGACGACGCGGCTCATCGAAATGGCCGGATGCTTCAGCCGTTCTAGCTCCATGTTCAGGAAGCCGACGTCAAAGACTGCGTTGTGAATGACGAGCGTGTCACCGGCGATGAAGTCGAGAAACTCCTCCGCGACCGCATTGAAGAGAGGCTTGTCGAGCAAGAATGAGGTCGAAATGCCGTGCACGGCTTCGGCTTCGGCAGGAACGGACCGCTCGGGATTTATGAAGCGATGAAACTCGCGCCCCGTCGGAATGCGGTTCACGATCTCGACGCATCCGACTTCGATCAGCCGATCGCCCTTGCGGGGGTCGAGGCCGGTGGTTTCCGTGTCGAGCACGATTTCGCGCAGCATGGCGGCAGCCTTCCGATCGGGGATTGCTCGAAGTCCAACGCAGCACGCAGGGGACGTCCGTCGCGAGGTTCCCGTTTCAAGCCTTCTGCCAATCGCGGGCGAAGGCGTGCGCGGGTCTCGCTCTCAGGGCTTGGAGAATAGCATCGACCTGGGCTTCCGTGTCGGCGAACGTCCCTCCCGTATCCACAACGAAGTGGGCGCGATTACGCTTTTCGGTGTCCGGGAGTTGCCTCGCAAGCAGCGCATCGAGGCGTTCGTCCGTCATACCAGGGCGTTCGAGGACGCGGGCCCGCTGATGATGCGCCGGAGCGGAAACGACGACGACCGCGTCGACATGCCGATCGAGGTCTGTTTCAAAGAGGAGGGGAATCTCGAGAACGGCTACGGGGACAGCGCGGCGGTGTGCCTTTTCCAGGAATTCGACCTCCGCGCGTCTGACGAGCGGATGGACGATTTGCTCCAGCTTGCGGAAGCGCGCGCCATCGGTTGCGAGAGCCGCCGCCAGCTTCGCGCGGTCCACACTTCCGTCACGAGTCGTGCCGGGAAATGCCGCCTCGATCAGCGGCACGGCTTCACCCGCGTAAAGTCGATGCACCTCCGCGTCGGCATCAAAGACCGGAACTCCGCGCAATCCCAGAATGCCCGCGACGGTCGTCTTGCCCATGCCGATCGATCCCGTGAGGCCGACGATCTGCATCAGACGGCCTCGATATCGGCAGCGATCTTCTCGTAAAGCTCGGCCGTTACTTCGGGGCGGACGCCGAACCATTTTTCGAAGCCGGGGACGGCTTGGTGCAACAGCATGCCCAGGCCATCGACGGTGCGCAGGCCATGGCGGCGCGCTTCCCGGATCAACGCGGTTTCGAGCGGCACGTAGACAATATCGGACACGATGCAATCGGGATGGAAATCGGCGAAATCCATTTCGAGAGACCCAGCGCCCTTTAGACCGACGGACGTCGTGTTGACGAGTACGGCCGCTTCGGTCGACGCGCGGGACCGTTGTTCCCAGGACATGACCTTGACGCGCGGGCCAAAATCTTTCGCAAGCGCTTCCGCACGTTCCGCGGAGCGATTGAAGAGGCGGATTTCGGGAACGCTGGCTTCCAAAAAGCCGTATACGATCGCGCGCGCCGCGCCGCCCGCGCCGAGGATCGACACGGGTGCATCGCGGCGGTTCCAATCCTCAGCCCGGCCCGCGAGATAAGTCATGTAGCCGTAGGTATCGGTGTTGGCCGCGCACAGGGTTTCCCCTTCGAGCCACAGGGTGTTGGCGGCTCCGACGGCTACGGCAGAAGGGTCTTTGATTTTCGCGTGCCGGAAAGCTGCTTCTTTATGCGGGATCGTGACGTTGCAGCCGGCCAGGCCTTCAGCCGCGAGCGAGCCGAGGAATGTTTCAATCTGCTCCGGCGAAACCGCGCGCTTCGTGTAGCTGCCGTCGATGCCGTAGCGCTCGAGCCAGTATCCGTGGATCGCGGGTGAGCGCGAATGCTCGATGGGCCAGCCAATGACACAGGCGCGTTTCATGCGTCGAGCACCCCAAGACGGCGAAGCTCTGCCAGGAGCGGCAACAGCGGCAGTCCGAGAATTGTCGCTTGATCGCCGTCGACCTTCTCGAACAATTGCACGGCCGGACCTTCGATTTGATAGGCGCCCACGGACGTGAGCACCCCTTCGCCCGCCCTGTTGAGATAACGATCGAGCGCCATCTCGCTGAAGTCCCGCATCGTGAGGCGTGCTGTTTGGACGTCCCGCCAGATAATTTCGCCTTCCCGCGCCAGCGCCGTCGCAGAATGGAGCGCGTGCGTTTTTCCACGCAGAGAAAGCAGGCACTCTCGCGCCTCGTTCAACGACTTCGCCTTCTCGAACAGACGCCCCTCGAACGACAGCACCTGGTCGGCACCAATCACAAGCGCGGCCGGGCAGTTGGAACTCACCGCTTTTGCCTTTTCGCCGGCCAGCGTCTGCGCAATAGATTCATGTGAAACAGAAGATGCGCTTTCGACAAGGCGGGCGCGGATCGCGGCTTCGTCCACATCGGCGGGTTGAATTTCCACGTCGATGCCGGCAGATGCCAGCAAAGCACGGCGGGTGGAGCTGCCGGAAGCCAGGACGAGACGCGGGCGCTCACTCGTCATGGGGCTTTCCCGCGGCGGCCGCTTCGGCCTCCTCCGTGTCGGCCTTTTTGTCGTGCATCAGCCGAATGATGGTGGCGGCCGTTTCCTCGACCGAGCGGCGCGTGACGTCGATGATCGGCCAGCCATGCTTGGCGCAGATCTTCCGCGTGTAGGCGATCTCGGCCGCGATCCGGCTGCGGTCCACGTAGTCGTCAAGGTCACGGTCGCCAATCAGCAGCGCGCGATTGCGGCGCACCTCCGCGATTCGGTCGGGACTCGCGATCAGACACACGACGAACGCCGAATGCTGAGACGCGATTTCTTCCGGGAACGGAAGGGCGGGCACGATCGGCACGTTGGCGGTTTTGTAGCCGCGCTGGGCCAGATAGATGCTGGTCGGAGTTTTCGACGTGCGCGAGATCCCAAGAAGAATGATGTCGGCTTCGTTCAAGTCCTCGGGAAGGCGGCCATCATCATGGGCCATCGTGAAATTCAGAGCGTCGATGCGGCGGAAATAGTCCGCGTCGAGAACATGCTGGCCCGCGACAGTCGGCGTCTGGGGTGCGCCGAGGTACGACTCGAACACCTTCATGATCGGCTGCAGCACCGCAAGGCACGGAACCTTGAGTTCCTTACAGCGCTGCTCGAGCTCGGCGATGAGATCGAGATTGACGATCGTATAGAGCACGATGCCCGGCGCCTGCTCGATCTCCTGCAGCACACGCTTCAACTGGCGCGCGTTGCGGACGAGCGGGTGCACGTGCTCGATCGGGCGAACCTGGGCGTACTGAACCGCCGCCGCCTTGGCGATCGTGGTCAGGGTCTCGCCCGTGGAATCCGAGACAAGGTGGAGATGGAAGTAGCTCGGCTGGCTGTTAGCCATCTGTGGATCAAAGGCCTTCTTATGCACGACGCGGCAGCCGGTCCGGCCAACGGTGGGAAAAACGGGCCGGTTATCCACCGAGATACCCAAACTCCAGCCGATGTGAACCAACTTTCTAGGCGGAAGAGCATCCCTGTTGATTGCTGTATACTCGACAGGCTCTCGGTCATATTCAACATGATTTCCCCAGCCCCTGCGACTTCGAGTGGGACTGCAAGCTGTTGACTCTCATGGCCTGTCGCGGGCCTAGTGGCGCCTCGAATTCGGGACCGCAACGTTTTGCGTCTGGCGTCGTCCCGGGAGTCATAACCGTTGGAAAGGCATTGGATTGGGCCGCTGTGCCCGACATCCACGCCCCTAATAACAATAACAATAACTCTCAAGACTCTCTTATTTATTGAAGGGAAGATGATGGGCGAGAACGGAAAGCACAGCGCAACCGCGGTTCACGAACGGAGGTTCCTCCAGCCGTTCCAAGGCAAGGCGCTGGATGTCCCGCCTATCTGGTTGATGCGCCAAGCTGGGCGTTACCTGCCGGAGTACCGGGCGACGCGGGCCGAAGCCGGGGATTTCCTCAAGCTCTGCTACACCCCAGCGCTCGCAGCCGAAGTCACGATGCAGCCGATCCGGCGCTATGCATTCGATGCGGCGATCTTGTTTTCCGATATTCTCGTCGTGCCCGATGCATTGGGCCAGGGCGTGCGGTTCGCCGAGGGCGAAGGGCCACGGCTCGATCCCATCCGGGCGAGCGCGGATCTGGTGCGACTCAATCCCGCCAAAACGGCTGAAAAATTCGGGCTGGTGTCGGAAACCGTTGCGCGTCTCCGTCAGGATTTGCCGGCCGAGACGGCGCTGATCGGCTTTTGCGGGGCGCCTTGGACGGTTGCCACCTACATGGTTCAGGGACAAGGGTCATCCGACCAGGCTGAAGCGCGGCTTTGGGCCTATCGCGACCCTGAGGGGTTTGAAGCCCTGATGGAAATCCTGGTCGAGACGTCGATCGATTATCTCGATCAGCAAGTGAAAGCCGGCGCCGATTGTCTCCAGATTTTCGATAGTTGGGCCGGCTCGCTGCCGGATGACGAGTTCGACCGTTGGGTGGTTGCCCCCACACGCGTGATCCGCGAGGCTATCAACGATCTCCATCCGGAAATTCCGGTCATCGGCTTCCCGCGCGGGGCCGGAGCGACGGCTGTCTGGTACGTCTCGGAAACCGGCGTCGACGGCATCGGTTGCGATACGTCGACCCCGCCGTTCGTGATGAGCGAAGCTTTCGACGACGAGGACGTCGTGGTGCAGGGAAATCTGGACCCGCTGCTGCTGGTCGCTGGAGGCAGCCGGCTCGACGAGCGTGTGGATGAGATCCTCGATCTCATGCGGGGGAAAAAATTCATCTTCAACCTAGGCCATGGAATCGTGCCACAAACGCCTCCGGAGAACGTGGCACGGCTCGTCAAACGGGTTCGTACGCGGGCATAATGTAAATAAAAACAATGGTTTGATCTGGAATTCATGGCGGAACCGGTCAATCAGGAGACGTCACCAGCCAATCGGGCTGCAATTGCACTCGGCGTAACGGCCGCGGCGTGCATTGCGGCCATGGTGCTTCTTGGACCCGCCGCCTATCCCTGGCTCAAGGCTGCGCACGTGGTGGCGGTGATTTCCTGGATGGCAGGCATGTTGTATCTGCCGCGCCTCTTCATCTACCACTGCGATGCTGCACCGGGGTCGCAAATGTCCGAGACCTTCAAGGTGATGGAGGGCCGGCTTTTTCGGATTATCATCAACCCGGCGATGATCGTGACCTGGGTGCTCGGCCTCTGGCTTGCCTGGCAAGGCGGACTGTTCGCTGCCGGTTGGCTGCATGCCAAACTGGCTTTGGTTTTGGCTCTCACGGGAGTTCACGGTTTTTTCTCGGCGTCCGTCAGGCGGTTTGCCGAGGACCGCAACACGCTGACCAGCCGCCAATGGCGGATGTGGAACGAGGTGCCGACGGTTCTGATGATCGTCATCGTGATCCTCGTGATCGTGAAACCCTTTTAAACGTCTTGCGTTGACTACGAGACGCTTTCGCAGATCCGATTCGTTTGCTATAGAAGGGTGAAATCGAAACGACCCCTGGCCTCTCCGGCCAGGATCCTGGCCGCGCGGCGCTTCGCCTACGAGCCAAGGACGGCTTTCCAGCCCGACATCCAATCATCCCCACCTTCAGGCCCGGCAACCGCAATTCCCGCCTTATCTGCCGTGGCCGCCATGGAGCGGTTTCATGACCGAAATGAAGCTCGAGGACCTCAAGCTCAAAACCCCCACCGAGCTGTTGAGCTTCGCCGAAGAAAACGGAGTCGAGAACGCCAGCACGCTGCGTAAGCAGGAGCTGATGTTCGCGACGCTCAAACAGCTTGCGGCGAAAGATATCGATATAACCGGCGTCGGCGTGGTCGAAGTGCTGCAGGACGGCTTCGGCTTTCTGCGCTCGCCCGATGCCAACTATCTTCCCGGCCCCGACGACATTTACATCTCGCCCTCACAGATCCGCCGCTTCGCCCTGCGCACCGGCGACACTGTCGAGGGCCAAATCCGAAGCCCGAAGGATGGCGAGCGCTATTTCGCCCTTCTCAAGGTGAACCGGATCAACTTCGAGGATCCTGAGCAGGTCAAACACAAGATCCACTTCGACAACTTGACGCCGCTCTATCCGACGAGCTGGCTCAAGATGGAAATCGAAGATCCGACCATCAGAGATCTTTCGGCCCGCGTGATCGACATCGTCGTACCGCTCGGCAAAGGCCAGCGCGCCCTGATCGTCGCGCCGCCGCGCACGGGTAAAACGGTGCTGCTCCAGAACATCGCCCATTCGATCACGGCCAACCATCCAGAGTGCTACCTCATCGTGCTGCTCATCGACGAGCGCCCGGAGGAAGTGACCGACATGCAGCGTTCGGTGAAGGGCGAGGTGATTTCGTCGACCTTCGACGAGCCGGCCTCGCGTCACGTGCAGGTATCGGAGATGGTCATCGAGAAGGCCAAGCGCCTTGTCGAGCACAAGCGTGACGTGGTCATCCTGCTCGACTCGATCACCCGTCTCGGTCGCGCTTACAACACCGTCGTGCCTTCATCGGGCAAGGTGCTGACGGGCGGCGTGGACTCGAACGCCCTGCAGCGTCCGAAACGCTTCTTCGGCGCCGCGCGCAACATCGAAGAAGGCGGGTCGCTGACCATCATCGCGACGGCTCTGATCGACACCGGCAGCCGAATGGACGAAGTCATCTTCGAAGAGTTCAAGGGCACCGGCAACTCGGAAATCATTCTCGATCGCAAGGTCTCCGACAAGCGCGTGTTCCCGGCCATCGACGTGGCGCGGTCCGGTACCCGCAAGGAAGACCTGCTCGTTCCGAAGGACCAGCTCAAGAAGGTTTATGTGCTGCGGCGCATCCTCAATCCGATGGGCACCATGGATGCGATCGAGTTCCTTATCGACAAGCTGCGCTCGACCAAGACCAACGGCGAGTTCTTCCAGTCGATGAATACCTGATACGGAAAAGGCCGCGAGATCCGCGGCCTTTTTTATTGGTGTCGATGCAGTGCGCTAAAGCTACGAGAGCGTGAGAAGCATCGTAATCACGGTGTTCAGCAGGACTGATGAATTTGGACGGCACGCACGCGCGTGAAGACAGCAAAATAGGCCGCCGATGATCTCGGCGGCCTTTTTGTTTTCGTGCTTCGAGAGTTCAGCGCGCGGTGGGTACCGACCCCTGGACCGGGTTTTGAGCTCCCACATTCGCCGGGACCGCCGAGGGCGAAACGTATTGCGTGCCCGGCTTATAGCGGAACGGGAACGCGAGATGCTCGCGATAAGAGGTCGGGAACTGAGGTACGTCGTCGATACCCATGTCCTTCGCCGTGATGGGGCGCGACGGTTCCGGCGCAAACGTGCCGAACATGCGATCCCACAGCGTGAAGAAGAGGCCGAAGTTCACGTCGCCTTCCTTGCCCCAGTTCACGTGATGCAAGTGATGGATGCGGCCGATCGAGAGATGATTGCGGAAGGGGCCAATGGCGGCGTCCACGTTCGAGTGCTGCACGATGAGTTGCACGGAGATGACGAAGCCGAGCAGCGCGGCGACCTCAACCGGCATGCCGAGCAGGGCCATCGGCGCCGTGCCGATCGCCATGTCGAGCGCCTGATGCAGCGGGTGACGGACCAGACCGTTGAAGCCGTAGATGCGCGTCGCGCCGTGATGGACAGCGTGCAGCTTCCACAGCGTCGAATAACGATGGCTGAGGAAGTGAATGAGCGTGAACATGAAGTCTGCGACGACCACGGCGAGTGCAAGCTGCGCGATGATCGGCCAGTCCCGCGGCCAAACGGCCAAGAGCGAGCCCGGCTGGATCTGCAGGATGTAGGCAACGAGCGGGATCATAAGGACGCCGGTCGCGCTCGTACCCTCATACACGATCGTGTGCCAGAGGTTGACGTTCTCGTCGCCGTGCGAGTGGTTCCATTCCTCGTGGAACGGAAGCACGCGCTCGGCGAAGAACGCCGTCGCAAAGGCAAGAGCAAGGAGCGGCAGCAGCCAGGCGTAGTGCCAGATGTGCGATTGTCCGTGAGTGACGGCGTAGATCGCTGCGCCGTTGAGGCCGATCAGCATGAACGGGACGTACCCGTAGCGAACGATGGTACGAAGAAGTCCGGAATTCATGAGCACCTCAATTCTATAACTCCCCGCTGTTTCATACGCTTGCACGGCTTGGCGTGGCAGGCAGGAAGTCTAACCGTGGTAAACGCCGTTTTCACCGCATAATTTGTCATCGGGCCGGTTAGAAAATTTGATCTCACTCAAATGGATCGAAGGTCGATGAGCAGCTGTCGCAGGTCAGTTCCCTGGGTGACGGGCGGGGAACATTGAGGACCGACGCAAGCATACGCCGTTGTCTTTCCGCCGTCTGTCTTTTTCCCCCTCACTGCTTCGGGGCCTAAACTTCGGACTTCACCAGCGAACTCGATTTCCAGCGCACCCGGCATCGATACGCCGTGGAGGGCTTTCCGGATGTCCGTGGCAGAATCATCCGTACCCTTTACTAGTACAATGAGTTGCGGAGACAAGAGATCTAGTGACGCGGCGAGAAGCCCAGTGTGCCCGCTCAGGTTCCTGGACAAGTCCCCGGAAAAGGCTCGTGAAATTGCCTCCGCCCGTTCGACGTAACGTTGCTCCCCGGTGAGGGTTCCGATGCTGACGAGATTTGTGAGCATTGTGGCATTGGCGGAGGGCGTGGCGTCGTCGGTCGCGGTTCTCAGCCGGACGATGACATCGCGCGTATCGTCGGCTGCCGTGCAATAGCCCCCCGGCTCTTGCCAGTAGTGCTCGTCGAGGATCTTCACCCAACGGGTGCTCTGCTCGAAATAGGATTGATCGCCGGTTGTTTGGTAGAGGCGCAGCGCGGCCCAGATCATATTGGCGTAATCGGTGGCCGTTGCGGGTGCCCGACCCTTGCCGTCACGCACGGAGTGAACGAGGCGATCACCTGCCATCATCTTTTGCGTGACGAAGGTGAAGGCTTCGCGCGCCATCGTCACCCAGGGTGCACGATCGAAGACGACACCTGCACGGGCGAGCGCGCCGATCATCAACCCGTTCCAATCAGCCAGCACCTTGTCGTCCCAGCCCGGGCGAATGCGTTTCGCGCGAACCTCGAGCAGCTTGGCCCGGAGCGCGGCCAGCTTCGCTTCCTCTGTTCCGATGCCGAGCCCCTCGGACTTGAGGCGGTTCAGGATGGTGTGGCCTTCCCAGTTCCCCTCCGGCGTCACGTCATAGGCCGCGGCGAAAACGGCGGCGTCTTCGGCGCCGAGCACCTTTTCGATCTCGCCGGCCGACCAGACGTAGAACTTGCCTTCCTCGCCTTCGGAGTCCGCATCGAGCGCGGCGGCGAACCCGCCGCTTTCGACCACCATTTCCCGGGCCACCCAGTCGACCGTCTCGGCGATGCGCGCTTCGAGGAGCGGGCTCCTGGTCTCGCGCCAGACCTCG